>Ga0224506_10000154_pt1 | contig 67966 bp, 69 predicted proteins | sample SF_Jan12_sed_USG_2_FD_169108 | JGI IMG/M metagenome (GOLD analysis project Ga0224506, IMG submission 169108) | Sediment microbial communities from San Francisco Bay, California, United States - SF_Jan12_sed_USGS_8_1 | ecosystem: Environmental > Aquatic > Marine > Sediment | place: USA...
CTCAGCAGGCGCTAACTTCAATAATTCTTCCAGTGTTCTGACACCAGCCATCCCATTACCAATGAGCACTAGTTTTTCTTTCATGTTTTTCTCCAGACTGTAGTTATTACCGTTTGGCAATGAACGTGCCACAATCTAAGGTGCTGATAATAAAGGTAATACACTTGTGACGGGTGTGCTGGACTGCACTTTTATGGTGCGAAAAAGGTGTATGTTTGCACCACCAAGTGACGGTAGTGATGAGTCTAAATATTTAAAGTGTTAGAAATAAAAAGGGCGATCTCGAATTTTCAAGATCGCCCTTTTGAGGGGGTGCTAAGTAAGGAGCTTATTTAGTGTTGCTAGTGAACTCTGGGTATGCTTCCATACCACATTCAATTAAATCAACACCCTCATATTCTTCTTCATCAGTGACGCGAATACCCATCACTAATTTAAGTACATACCAGACAATGAAGCTGACAACAAATACCCATGTGAAGATGGTAGCTGCACCAATCAATTGTGCTAAGAAGGTAGCATCACTGTTTGTTAAAGGCACTGCTAACAGGCCCCACAAACCAACAACACCATGTACTGAAATCGCACCCACTGGATCATCAATTTTAAACTTATCCATCGCGACGATTGAGAATACAACCAATGTACCACCAACAGCACCGATAACAGTTGCCATTAAAGGTGTTGGAGTATCTGGCCCTGCTGTAATAGCGACCAGACCCGCTAAGGCGCCATTCAGGATCATGGTTAAATCAGCTTTACCAAACATTAATTTAGCAGCAAACAAAGCTGCGATAACACCACCAGCGGCAGCAGCATTAGTATTCAGGAATACCATCGCAACTGCGTTGGCACTAGCCATATCACCCAGTTTCAAAACAGAACCACCATTGAAACCGAACCAGCCCATCCACAAGATGAATGTACCTAATGTTGCTAAAGGCAGGTTTGCACCAGGAATAGGATGAACGGTACCGTTAGCACCATATTTACCTTTACGCGCACCGAGTAAGATAACGCCTGCAAGCGCTGCTGAAGCACCTGCCATATGGACGATACCTGAACCGGCAAAATCAAGGAACCCGAGGTCACCAAGAGAATACATGCCAAATACGCTACCACCACCCCAGGTCCAGAAACCTTCCATAGGGTAGATGAACGCTGTCATGACAACAGCAAATGCAGCAAATGCCCACAGCTTCATGCGTTCTGCAACAGCACCTGAGACGATAGACATGGCAGTTGCAACAAACACAACCTGGAAGAAAAAGTCAGATGCGGCGGAGTAAACAGAGGCTCCTTCGAAGCCATTTTCAGCTGAAGCTGCCAATGCATCAGGAACCAAGTTATCACCGCCTGCGATACCATCTAGGAAGATGCCACCGCCATACATGATGTCATAACCAACAACGAGATAGGCTGTACAGGCAATAGCGAACAGTAAAACGTTCTTGGTTAAGATTTCAGTGGTGTTTTTAGCTCGAACTAGGCCCGCTTCTAACATTGAGAAGCCAGCCGCCATCCACATAACCAGGGCACCCATTACCAAAAAGTAAAAGGTATCCATGGCATATTGGAGTTGGAAGATTTGATTTTCCATTTTTGTTACTCCTCAAACGGTTATAGCGCGTCAGGGCCGGTTTCGCCTGTGCGAATCCGAACCACTTGCTCTAGTGGGTAAACAAAGATTTTGCCATCACCGATTTTGCCAGTGTTAGCACCTTTAGTGACTGCTTCAATAACCTGATCGACAAGGCTATCGTCAACAGCAATTTCCAGTTTGAGTTTAGGTAGAAAATCAACTACATATTCTGCACCGCGATACAGTTCAGTATGACCTTTTTGACGACCAAAGCCCTTAACCTCGGAAACGGTTAAGCCTTGTACGCCAATATCGGACAGTGATTCGCGGACATCATCAAGCTTAAAAGGCTTAATTATCGCTACTACTTGTTTCATAAGTTATTCCTCTTTTAAAAAAGACCGCCCCGAGAGAAGAGGTTAGGGCGGCCAAGGAGCATTACATTGATTTAGATATGGTAAATACAAAACGACTATCAGCAGCAGTATTGCCATACATTTCTTCACCATCACTGTCTATGTCGTAATATGTTAGATCAAAGCCAAAACCTGCCATTTCTTTGGACAGGCCAATACGATAATCAACAGTGCTATTTGGTGCGTCTGCTCCGAAGGTCTGTTCAGCATAGGCTTCATCGTAGTCGTAGTAGCCTACTCCGGCGCTCAGTGCTAGCCCCATGGGCAGTTCGTAGTCGAAACCAGCAGAGTAGTAGGTAGCCTGTTCACTGGTAGAATAAACGTCATAACCATGGGTAATGCCGATATTAAAATAGCTGTAACTCAGAAAGGCATAAACTTCATCATAGTCATATTCCTCACCGGGATACATATATCTCAGAAAGCCAACATCCCAACCAATGCCACTTTCGGTTTCTCCTGCATGACCAAAATAGAAATCAATTTCCAGAGGAGCATCATCAGCGTAGTCTATATTCGAAGCCCATGTGCCAGCATACAAACCACTGCTATGTGCGTAGTCAAAACCACCTTGCATTGAAAACTCATTATCAGTTTGAGAATAACCACGCCACATATAATCAGTCGTTAGTGCGACATTGGCACTAGTTGAGTGATTGCCACTTTCCCATGCCATTGCAAATGATGATGCGGATAACAGAGATCCAGCCAAGCATAGGGATGTTAGTTTTTTCATTTTCATTATTTATTTCCTCGTAATAAAACCATTTGCTGTATGAATTGTGTAAATTTGGCTTCACATTGCATTCAGACTGAACGGGTTATCGCAGGATGCGTGCCAAGAATAAAAATACATATAAAACAGTTGGTTAAGGAAAGTTTGATTTTTACAGAGCCGCTTTTTGGATCATGATGGTGCAGAAAAAAAGCAATTTGCCCCTAAGATGTGCAAGTGAATGACCATGGTGAATTATTTATTTTTAGATGGGCTTGGTATGATGAGTCGTCTTTTTAATTCATTCGGTAATGAATATGGTTTATCCAGCAATTGATCCAGTGGCACTCTCTTTAGGGCCAGTACAAATCCATTGGTATGGATTGATGTATTTATTGGGTTTCGTTGGTGCCTGGTGGTTGGGTCGTGTACGGGCTGAGCGTTATGGCTGGACAGTGACGGAAGTCGAAGATTTATTGTTTTATGGTGCGATAGGCGTGATTGTGGGTGGGCGTCTTGGCTATGCCTTGTTTTATGATTTACCTAACAATCTTGACAATCCTTTAAATGTATTAAAAGTCTGGCAAGGTGGCATGTCATTTCACGGTGGTTTATTAGGCGTGTTAATGGCCTTTTGGTTGTTTGCCAGAAAAACGGGTAAATCCTATTTCACCATCAGTGATTTTATTGCGCCGATGGTACCGATAGGCTTATTAACTGGCAGGATAGGTAACTTTATTAATGGGGAGTTATGGGGCAAGGTGAGTGATGTGCCTTGGGCGATGGTGTTTCCAACTGGTGGACCGTTGCCACGTCATCCATCTCAATTGTACGAGGCAGGGCTGGAAGGCTTGGTCTTGTTTATTATCTTGTGGCTGTATTCTGCCAAGGCAAGACCGTTGGGTGCGGTTTCTGGTCTATTTTTATTAGGCTATGGCGTATTCAGGTTCATGATTGAATTTGTGCGTATCCCTGATCATCAATATGGATATCTGGCTTTGGACTGGTTAACCATGGGACAAATTTTGTCGTTACCGATGGTGTTATTAGGTGCTTTTTTTATTGTACGTGCCCATCGCAGAGAACAGTATTAGCCTGATAGGGATTGCATTAAATATTCAACAGTCAATGCATCCATTAATGGGCTACCCACGGATACTAAAGTATCAGCATTTTTACTGCGGAATAAATCAAACACATCGCCTTTGATATCAGGATTAGTAAGTAGTGGTAAGTCACCTACGTTTTTTGCGTCTAGGCAATCTACATAGATATGGTTACGAGACTGTAAAAATGCGGGTGTGAGCTCATGGTTAAAGTCGGTATCTGCACCGACACTGACAATGAAATCAGCACTGCAATTGTCAGGGGTTAAAAAAGCCTCACGACTGTCTGTGGCTGCAATAACAATTTTGGAGTTAAATATCACCTCTTCTTTATGCGTCGACTTATCATAGGTTTTAACCTGAGAAGATGGGTTTAGTTGATTAAGCAAGTTTAAGATGTATTTTCCTACTTGGCCGGTACCTATTAAATAAATATCATCAAGGTCGAAACCAGCAAACTGGCAGCTAATAATGGCCATAGCCGCAGTTCTGATACTCGACATGGCCGGGGCATCAAAAATGGCGATGGGGTGATTTTCCTGATAATCAAGCAATATTGTTACCCCGACAGAAACGGATTGGTGTTTTTGTCGTATTGGATTAGTTGATATGATTTTCACTACTTTGACACGATCAGTAAAACAGGTCATTGGGCGAATATCACCAGAATCGGGATGAATGGGATCTTCATAGATTATTTTTGGTTTAATCCAGACTGGTTGGCCATCAGCAATTTCCTGGATCCGTTGTTTGAGATAATTAATATATTGAACGCCGTTCAAGAGCAGACCGTCAGCGACTTGGTCGTCTGAAATATGTTTCATTAGAAGCGATTTTCCTATTATTGTTTTATTGAAGTGCTATTTGCCGCATCGCACAAATACTATTAGGTTTAATTTTTGAGCAAAATCACTGCCCAGATGGCAATGGCAATCAGCATGCTGAGTAATACCGCAAATGAACCATAGTCTTTGGCACGGCCAGACAGGATATGGTGCTCAGTACTGACCCGATCAATGACAGACTCTATGGCAGAGTTCAGTATCTCAACAATCAGTATTAATACCAAACAGATGATCATTGCGAGTCGTTCGTAAGCAGTGACATCAAGATAAAAGCTCAAGCCACCGAGTAAAATCAGAGCTATAAATTCTTGCAGAAAGGCGGTTTCATGAGTGAGTGCAGATCGAAAGCCTTGCCATGAATAAAGGCAGGCATAAAAAGGTCGCATAATTCCAGTATTTTTTTTCATGGATAATTTTGGGGTGAGGATGATTGGATAAGACTATAGCATGGATTTTGATAATGAAAAATCGAGCTGAGTCAGTCAGTTATACCCCGACTAAAAATGAAGATAATGATCATTTTGGCTCAAAAAAATTGTGTGCATGCTAAAATTACTGATTATTTTTAGCTTATGAGTATTTGAGCCATTTTATGAGTTACCAGGATCATTACGATGTCATTGTTGTCGGTGGCGGCCATGCCGGTACGGAAGCTGCTTTGGCTTCTGCGCGCCAAGGCGTGAAAACCTTGCTGCTGACACAGAACATCGAAACACTGGGTCAGATGAGTTGTAACCCTGCCATTGGTGGCATTGGTAAAGGCCATTTGGTCAAAGAGATCGACGCTTTGGGCGGTATCATGGCGCAGGCTGCGGATCGTGGCGGAATCCAGTTTCGTATTTTGAATGCCAGCAAAGGGCCGGCCGTAAGAGCAACTCGTGCTCAGGCAGATCGAGTGCGTTATAAAGCTGCAGTTCGTGGTTATCTGGAAACACAGCCAAATCTCTATTTATTTCAGCAAACCGTTGATGACCTAGTCGTTGAAAACGATAGAGTAGTTGGTGTGGTAACTCAGGCAGGTTTACGTTTTTCGGCTAAATCAGTGGTGTTGACGGTTGGTACTTTTCTTGGCGGTTTAATTCATATTGGTTTGCAGAATCACCAAGGCGGTCGTGCGGGCGATCCAGCGTCGATAGCACTGGCAAATCGACTGCGTTCTCTGCCTTTTAGAGTCGATCGCCTAAAAACCGGAACGCCACCACGGATTGCCACCAACAGTATTGATTTCTCTGATTTAACAGAGCAGCCGGGCGATACCCCAACACCGGTATTTTCATTTTTAGGTAAAGCCTCGGAGCATCCCGATCAGGTTTCCTGTTACATCACTCATACTAATGAGCAGACGCATGATGTGATTCGAGCCAATCTAGATCGCTCACCGATGTATAGTGGTGAAATTGAAGGTATTGGGCCACGTTACTGTCCTTCGATTGAAGACAAGGTGGTTCGTTTTGCCGATCGAATTTCCCATCAAATCTTCCTTGAACCGGAAGGTTTGAATTGTGGTGAAGTTTATCCAAATGGCATCTCGACCAGCTTACCGTTTGATGTGCAATATGAAATTGTGCGCTCAATGAAAGGTTTGGAAAATGCGCATATCACCCGTCCGGGTTATGCGATTGAATATGACTTTTTTGATCCACGTGATTTGCACCCGTGGTTAGAAACCAAACATATGGCGGGTTTGTTCTTTGCTGGCCAGATCAACGGCACTACCGGTTATGAAGAAGCAGGTGCTCAGGGTTTAATCGCGGGTTTGAATGCCGGTTTGCAGGCACGTGATCTGGACCCATGGTATCCACGTCGTGATGAAGCTTATATCGGCGTCATGATCGACGATCTGATTACATCTGGAACCCGCGAACCTTATCGTATGTTTACCAGTCGGGCGGAATACCGTTTGTTATTACGTGAAGACAATGCCGATATGCGACTGACACCAATTGGTCGTGAGTTGGGCATCGTTGATGATGAGCGTTGGGCAGTATTCAGCACCAAACAGGAAGCGGTTGCCAAAGAAACCAGTCGTTTGGAGGCATTAAAATTCAGTCCTGAAAAAACAGATCCAGTTTTGGCTGAAAAGGTGCTGGGTGAGCCTCTAAACAAAGTGGCTTCAGCACTGGATTTATTGCGTCGGCCTAATGTTGACTATGCTGGATTGTTAACGTTATTGGGTGAAGAAACTCAGGTGGCTGAAGACGTTTCTGAGCAAGTGGTGATTCGGACAAAATATGCGGGTTATATCAATCGCCAGCAAAATGAAATTGATCGACAGCAACGGCATGAAACGACTGTGTTGCCGGATGATATCAATTATAAAAATGTTCGTGGCTTATCTAATGAAGTTCGGGAGAAGCTTGAACAGGCTAGACCCAATAGTTTAGGTCAGGCAGCGCGTATCTCCGGGGTGACACCTGCTGCGATTTCATTATTATTAGTTCACTTAAAGCGTGGAAACCAGGGTAGTGAACAGGTAAATGGTTGATAATTTACAAGAACAAATACAACAAGGTTGCAACGAATTAGGCCTGAGTTTTACTGAAGATCAGCTAGCGAAGTTGAGAGATTATGTTGAGTTATTAATCAAGTGGAACAAGGTTTATAACCTGACATCGGTGCGTGATCCACAAGAAATGGTGAGTCGACATTTATTAGATAGTCTGGCTATTTTGCCTCATTTAACCGGCAACAGCTTGCTGGATGTTGGTTCTGGTGCTGGATTGCCGGGTATTCCAGTGGCCATAGCAAGACCGGATCTGGCCGTGACTTTATTGGATAGTAATTCCAAAAAAACCCGATTTTTACAACAGGCTAAGGCGGAATTAGCGTTATCGAATGTAACAGTGGTTCATGCCCGCATCGAGCAAGCAGATTTGCCTAAGTTCGCCATGGTAACGGCACGTGCTTTCTCAACAATTGATGACATTATTGATTTAGCTGGCCGACATTGCGATGATGCAGGTTGCTTGTTGCTGATGAAAGGTGTTTTTCCACAAGAAGAATTGGAGGCCATCAGCGGCGAATTTAGCGTGCAAGATGTCGTGTCATTGGAAGTGCCGGACTGTTCGGGTCAGCGACATCTAGTACGATTGATTAAGGATAAAGGCTGAGTAAATGGGCAATATTTTCGCGGTTACAAATCAAAAGGGCGGTGTAGGGAAAACAACGACGGCTGTTAATTTAGCGGCATCGCTGGCAGAGAGCGGCAAAAAAGTATTACTGATTGATCTTGATCCACAGGGTAATGCTTCTACCGGTTGCGGTGTTGATAAATCGGCCATAACGACCAGTAGCTATGATGTCATTATGGCAGAAGCCAAAGCGATTGATGCCATAGTTAGGCCTGAAGAATTATCATTTGACGTGATGCCAACAAATACCGATCTGACAGCTGCTGAAGTACAGTTGCTGGATGTTAAATTACGGGAACACCGTTTGCGTATTGCATTGGAATCAACACGTGAAAAATATGATTTTATCTTGATTGATTGCCCACCATCATTGAGTATGTTGACGGTGAATGCACTGGTAGCATCAAAAGGGGTCATTATCCCCATTCAGTGTGAGTATTATGCTCTGGAAGGCTTGTCATCTTTATTGAAAACAATTGAACGGGTGAAGCAGCGAGCAAATCCGGCTTTAGAAGTTACAGGCTTGATACGAACTATGTTTGATGCCCGAAATAATTTGGCTAACCAAGTATCACGACAGCTTATTAATCATTTTGAGAAAAAGGTGTTTCACTCGATCATCCCTAGAAATGTGCGCCTAGCAGAATCACCAAGTCATGGCGTACCGGTGATAAGCTATGATCGAACATCTCGCGGTTCCGTCGCTTATATGGCGATGGCGAGTGAGTTTATGCGACGAGAGAAAAATAACTAAGTTACTGAAAATTAAGTAAGTGAGTAAAAGATGGCGACCAAAAAAAGAGGATTAGGTAGAGGTTTGGATGCATTGCTGGCGGATGCTGAGCATGAAAATGACAGCCTAGATAATAGTCTGCAACATTTCCCTCTGGATATGCTTCAGTCTGGTAAGTATCAGCCAAGGGTTGATATGTCAGAAGAATCATTGGATGATCTGGCGGATTCAATTCGCGCGCAAGGCCTCGTGCAACCCATAGTGGTGCGATCAATTGATGGTGGTCGTTATGAAATTATTGCTGGCGAGCGCCGCTGGCGAGCATCAAAAATAGCAGGCCTAGATGTCGTGCCAGTATTGGTGCGAGAAGTCTCAGATCGCAGTGCCATAGCGATGGCATTGATAGAAAATATTCAACGGGAAAACCTGAACCCGATGGAAGAAGCCAATGCTCTACAGCGCTTGTTAGAAGAGTTCTCGCTGACCCATCAGGAAGCAGCAGAAGCGGTAGGGCGTTCACGGGCTGCGGTCTCAAATCTTCTTCGCCTTCGTAACCTGAATGATGACGTAAAGCGTTTGGTTGAAAATGGCGATATTGAAATGGGCCATGCGCGAGCATTGTTAGCGTTGGAAGGTGTTGCCCAGTCAGATGCGGCGAGTAATATTGTCGAAAAAGGACTGTCAGTGCGTGAGACAGAGCAGTTAATTCGACGACTGTTACAGCCAGTCAAAGAGAAGCTGCACCAACCTGATGCACTGTTGGAAGAGATCGCAAAAATAGAATCATTTATAAGTGAAAAGTTTGGTGATCGTGTCGTCATTAAACATACGGCCAGCGGTAAAGGCAAACTGGTTATTGATTATTCAGATATTGCCGATCTACAGAAAATAATAAAAAGAATAAAGTAAATCAACAATTTTCATTGACCCAGCAATCGGCAGATCTATATAATGCTACGGTTTGCTTAAGGCAAAATTAGAAATCCAGCGAGTTTTATGGACCGTCTTGTAAGAGTTCAACCTATCAATCATCTTATAAAGATGCAGGTTGTAGTGCTGGTAGTAACAGTTTTTATTATCCTTTTGTGGCAAGGGAACAGTGCGTCGATAGCCTGTTTTTTTGGCGGTGGCATGGCCATAGTCAATACCTTGTTGCAAAGGTGGCATTTGATTCGCTCAGCTAAACAGGCAAAATCAGATGCTGGTATGAATTTACGCAAAGCGTATCGTTGTGTTGCAGAGCGATGGATAGTAACCATCGTGATGTTTGTAATCGGATTTGCAGTTTTGGCGTTGTCGCCACTGCCATTGATGACTGGATTTATAGTGACACAGCTGACTTTGTTATTTGGAAATTTGAATCGGGCTTAAAACCAAAAATGGCGAGTGAAACGATTACTTCTTCAGAATATATCAGACATCATCTTCAAAATCTGACCTTTGGTCAGCATCATGATGGTTCGTGGGGCCTTGCTCATAACGCACAAGAAGCAGCCGATATGGGCTTCTGGGCAATTAACGTTGATACCATGGGAATGTCAATTGTTCTCGGTTTGTTAATGGCATGGTTTTTTCGTCGGGTTGCCAAAAAGGTTGAGGCAGGGGTTCCATCAGGAGCACAAAACTTCGCCGAGTGGATTATTGACTTTATTAACGATAGCGTTCGCGGTTCGTTCTCCGGGCAAAATAATATGGTTGCCCCATTAGCATTTACCATCTTCATCTGGATTTTCTTGATGAATCTGATGGATCTTCTCCCGATTGATTTGGTGCCTGAAGCTGCAAAATGGACAGGTACCAATATGTTTGGCATGGATCCTCATAGCGTGTTCTTTAAGGTTGTGCCAACAACAGATCCAAACGCAACCTTCGGTATGGCTTTTGGTGTGTTTGCTTTGGTACTGTACTACAGTGTCAAAATGAAAGGACTGGGTGGCTTTATAGGTGAACTAACACTACAGCCATTCGGTAAATGGGGTATGCCTTTCAACATCTTCCTCGAAGGGGTTGGGCTGATTGCGAAGCCAATTTCACTGGCTCTTCGACTGTTCGGGAATATGTATGCCGGCGAAATGATCTTTATCTTGATCGCTATCATGTATGGAGCTGGGTTAATTCTGGGCTCATTTGGTGGTCTATTACAGATTGGTTGGGCAATTTTCCACATCTTAATCATTACACTTCAAGCGTTTATTTTTATGACGCTGACGATTGTTTATCTGGATATGGCTCACCAGGAACATCACTAGTTTTACGTTAGATTTAATTTTTAATTTTCATTTAGTCTTTAATTAAGTAGGGGAAAAAAATGGAACAAGCGCTGTTATATATTGCTGGATCATTAATGATGGGTTTGGGTGCTTTGGGTGCTGCTGTTGGTATCGGTATTTTGGGTGGTCGTTTCCTTGAAGGTGCTGCTCGTCAACCTGAATTAATCCCAATGTTACGTACACAGTTCTTCATCGTCATGGGTCTTGTTGATGCGGTTCCAATGATTGCTGTAGGTTTGGCAATGTACATTCTGTTTGCGGTTGCATAAATAATAGCTCGTTTTTAACGACACATTATTTAGCAATAAAACAAGAGGTACAGACATGAATCTTAATGCAACAATAATTGGGCAAATGATAGCGTTCGCGCTGTTTGTTGCTTTTTGCATGAAGTATGTATGGCCGCCGATCATGGCTGCACTAGATGAGCGCAAAAAGAAAATTGCGGATGGTCTGGCAGCGGCAGAGCGCGGTCGACACGAGCAAGAATTAGCCGAAAAACGTGCTCAACAAGTGATTCACGAGGCTAAAGAGCAAGCGAATGAAATTATTTCGCAAGCGCAACGTCGTGGTAACGAGATTGTTGATGAGTCAAAAGACAATGCACGTGTTGAAGGCGACCGTATTTTGACTTCTGCGAAAGCAGAAATCGAACAAGAAGCGAATCGTGCAAAAGATGAACTTCGGTCACAAGTGGGCAGTGTTGCTTTGGCAGGCGCGGCAAAAATTCTTAGCCGTGAAATTGATGACAAGGCACATACTGATTTGTTAGAAGAATTGGTAAGCCGGATCTAGAGGAAATTTGGGATGGCTGAAGCAATCACAATCGCTCGTCCTTATGCAAATGCAGTCTTTGCAATAGCACAAGAAAAAGGCGAGTTGAAAGCTTGGTCTGACTTACTTGCGGTATTAGCGCAATGTGTGGCAGATCCAGACATGCAATCCATAATTAGTAGCCCAGCAGTCAGTGATGAGCAGGTAGTCACTCTGTTAGCTGATATTTCTGGAGAGTTGATGAGTCAAGATGCTCGTAACTTTTTAGCATTATTGGCTGAAAATAATCGTTTGCAATTGTTAGCAGATATTGCCGTAATTTTTGAAGAATTACGTGCAGAAGCAGAGCAGACAATAGCGGCTGATGTAATCTCAGCACGGGCGTTGACATCTGAACAAGAAAACAAAATCTCAGCAGCGTTGAAAACGCGGTTAGGCAGAGATGTGACATTGAATACCACTGTCGATGAAAGCTTGTTAGGTGGTGCGATTATTCGTGCAGGGGATCTGGTTATTGATGGATCTGCCTTGGGTAAACTAAACAGACTGGCCAACGCTATAAACTAGCGGCCCGTTATAGAGGAAACAGAAATGCAACTGAATTCAGCAGAAATCAGTGACCTAATTAAAAAGCGTATTGAAAGCTTTGATGGGGCAACTGAAGCTCGCACAGAAGGTACTGTTGTTGGTGTAACCGATGGTATCGTTCGTGTTCATGGTCTAGCCGATGTTATGGCAGGGGAAATGCTTGAATTCCCAGGCAATACATACGGTATGGCATTAAACCTGGAACGTGACTCAGTCGGTGCGGTGGTATTAGGTTCATACCAGCACATCACTGAAGGTGACAGTGTTAAATGTACAGGTCGTATTTTGGAAGTACCTGTCGGTGAAGGTCTATTGGGTCGTGTTGTCGATTCGTTAGGTAACCCACTTGACGGTAAAGGTGACATCACCAGCCAAGGTACAGCACCAATTGAAAAAGTCGCGCCAGGCGTTATTTCACGCCAATCAGTCGACCAACCACTTCAAACTGGTTTGAAGTCTGTTGATGCGATGATTCCTGTTGGTCGTGGTCAACGTGAGTTGATTATCGGTGACCGTCAAACGGGTAAAACAGCGATTGCAATTGATGCGATTATCAATCAAAAAGGTACAGGCGTTAAATGTATCTATGTTGCGATTGGTCAAAAAGCTTCATCGATTGCCAACGTGGTTCGTAAGTTAGAAGAACACGGCGCACTGGAATACACAACCGTTGTTGCGGCTGCTGCCTCTGATTCAGCTGCGTTGCAATTTATTGCACCATACGCTGGTTGTTCAATGGGTGAATACTTCCGTGATAAAGGCGAAGATGCACTGATTGTTTATGATGATTTGACTAAACAAGCGTGGGCTTATCGTCAGGTATCATTGTTGTTGCGTCGTCCACCTGGTCGTGAAGCGTATCCTGGTGACGTATTCTACATTCACTCACGTTTATTAGAGCGTGCATCACGTGTTAATGCTGATTATGTAGAAAAAATCACTAACGGTGAAGTGAAAGGCAAAACAGGTTCATTGACTGCACTACCTATTATCGAAACCCAAGCGGGTGACGTATCTGCCTTCGTACCAACCAACGTAATTTCGATTACAGATGGTCAGATTTTCCTTGAAACTGACTTGTTTAACTCTGGTATTCGTCCTGCGATTAATGCAGGTTTGTCAGTATCACGTGTGGGTGGTGCTGCTCAAACTAAAATCATTAAGAAACTGGGTGGTGGTACTCGTCTTGATTTGGCTCAGTACCGTGAATTGGCAGCGTTTGCTCAGTTTGCATCTGATCTTGATGAAGCGACACGTAACCAGATTCAACGTGGCCAACGCGTTACTGAATTAATGAAGCAACCACAGTATCAGCCATTATCAACTGCTGAAATGGCGATGTCATTGTTCGCAGCTAATGAAGGTTTCATTGATGATGTCGACGTTGAGAAAGTAGGTTCTTTCGAAGCGGCATTGTTATCAAACATGAAGTCTAAACACTCTGACTTGATGGCTAAAATTAACGAAAAAGGTGACTTTAATGATGATATCGCTGGCGAGATGCGTGCTGCGATTGAAAGCTTTAAAACCACCGGTAGTTGGTAATCGGAGCGTAAGCTATGGCTAGCGGCAAAGAGATACGGACTCAGATAGCAAGCATCAAAAACACGCAGAAGATTACGCGTGCAATGGAGATGGTTGCTGCGAGTAAAATGCGTAAAGCTCAAGAACGTATGGCAGCAACACGTCCTTATTCAGATAAGATTCATAACGTAATTAAGCATTTGGCTTATGCGCATCCCGAATACAAACATGAGTATTTGCAGGATCGCGCTGAATCAAAACGCGTTGGTTACATTGTCGTTTCTTCTGATCGTGGATTATGTGGTGGATTGAACAATAACCTGTTCAAGTCGGTACTGGTTGATTTTAAAGAAAAGACCGATAAAGGTCTCGAAATTGATGTTTGTACAATTGGTCAAAAAGCCGCAAGCTTTTTCAGCCGTCTACCAGTGAATCATGCTGGACAAGCAGTACAGCTGGGTGATGCACCGCATCCGCACGAGTTAGTGGGTGCAGTTAAAGTCATGCTGGATGCTTACAGTGAAGGACGAATTGATAGTTTGTACCTTGTCTTTAATGAGTTTGTTAACACAATGACTCAAGAAAATAAGACAGTGAAACTATTGCCGGCCAAACCGGAAGCACCAAGCAAAGAATTGTCTCATCATTGGGACTATATCTATGAGCCAGATGCAAAAGATGTATTGGATAACCTGTTGGTTAGATATATCGAATCTCTAGTTTATCAAGGTGTGGTTGAAAACATAGCGTGTGAACAAGCATCACGTATGGTCGCTATGAAAAGTGCGTCAGATAACGCCGGTGACCTTATTGATGACTTGCAATTGGTTTACAACAAAGCTCGGCAGGCGGCTATCACGCAAGAGATATCCGAAATTGTTGCCGGCGCCGCTGCAGTTTAAAGTAAATAACAGGGTTTAAGAACCCAAACGTATTGAAAGAGGAAGCAAGATGAGCTCTGGAAAGATTGTACAAATTATCGGTGCGGTCGTTGACGTGGAATTTCCACGCGACAGCTTGCCAAAAGTATATGATGCTTTAACAGTTGAAGAAACTGGCCTTACACTTGAAGTGCAACAACAATTAGGTGATGGTGTTGTCCGTGCGATTGCAATGGGTGTCACAGATGGACTAAAACGTAGTTCGGCTGTTTCAAGCACTGGCGAGCCAATCCAAGTCCCTGTGGGTCAAAAAACCCTGGGTCGTATCATGGACGTATTGGGTCATCCGATTGACGAGAAAGGTCCTATCGGCGAAGAGACTAAGATGCCTATTCACCGTAAAGCACCTAGCTTTGATGAATTAGCAGCAAGTAACGAGTTACTCGAGTCAGGTATCAAGGTTATCGACTTGGTATGTCCATTTGCTAAAGGTGGTAAGGTTGGTCTGTTCGGTGGTGCCGGTGTTGGTAAAACCGTTAACATGATGGAATTGATTCGTAATATCGCGATTGAGCACGATGGCTTCTCAGTATTTGCTGGTGTAGGTGAGCGTACTCGTGAAGGTAACGATTTCTATCATGAAATGACGGACTCAAACGTTATCGATAAAGTATCACTGGTTTATGGTCAAATGAATGAGCCGCCTGGTAACCGTCTACGTGTTGCTTTGACTGGTTTGACAATGGCTGAAAGTTTCCGTGATGAAGGTCGTGATGTATTGTTCTTCGTTGATAACATCTACCGTTACACATTGGCGGGTACGGAAGTATCTGCATTGTTGGGTCGTATGCCATCAGCGGTAGGTTACCAACCGACACTGGCTGAAGAGATGGGTGTATTACAAGAGCGTATTACATCAACCAAGATTGGTTCGATCACATCTATTCAAGCGGTATACGTACCTGCGGATGACTTGACCGATCCATCGCCTGCAACCACCTTTGCTCACTTGGATGCAACCGTTGTATTGTCTCGCCAAATTGCAGAATTAGGTATTTATCCTGCGATTGATCCTCTTGATTCTACAAGTCGTCAGCTGGATCCATTGGTTGTTGGTAATGAGCATTATGACATTGCACGTGGCGTTCAAGGTACATTACAGCGCTATAAAGAGTTGAAAGATATCATTGCGATTCTGGGTATGGATGAATTATCTGAAGAAGATAAATTGACGGTATCTCGTGCTCGTAAGATTCAACGTTTCTTGTCACAACCTTTCTTCGTTGCTGAAGTATTTACCGGTAGCCCAGGTAAATATGTATCACTGAAAGATACTCTTATCGGCTTTAAAGGTATTTTGAATGGTGACTACGATGCATTACCAGAACAAGCGTTCTACATGGTTGGCGGCATCGAAGAAGCTGTTGAGAAAGCAAAAAATCTTTAAGATTTTAGGAGTTCAATCATGGCAATGACTATACATGTTGATATCGTAAGTGCTGAAAATGAGATCTATTCAGGTCCTGTTGAAGCAGTATTTGCGTCAGCAGTAATGGGTGAGTTGGGTATTTATCCACGACACACACCATTGTTAACTCGTTTGAAGCCAGGCGAAGTTCGAGTATTGGTTAACGGAAAAGAAGAGCAGTTCTATGTTTCCGGTGGCATGCTTGAAGTTCAACCGCATGTAGTAACCGTGCTGGCTGATACAGCGATGCGAGCAACAGATGTCGATGAAGCAGCTGCATTACAAGCGAAAACAGATGCAGAGCGTGCACTAAAAGATAGTGATGCCAAGATGGATTATGCAGAAGCACAAGTTAAATTGGCTGAAGCAATGGCGCAACTACGTAGTATTGAACGTCTGAGAAAAACAGGAATAAGCCATTAAAGTGGATAAAACCTGAACATAAAAAGGCTGTCACTTAAGACGGCCTTTTTTTTATCTGATATTTGTTAGAATTGCTAACATTGTATTACTGAAATGGAATGTTCCTAATATGTCGTTAAGCGTAATTATCCTTGCAGCCGGTAAAGGCACCCGCATGAAATCGAGCAAGCCCAAGGTGATGCACACTCTGGGTGGCAAATCATTGCTACAACATGTGATCGATACTGCCAGACAGCTTAACCCGTGTGAACTTGCAGTGGTCTGCGGTAATGGCGCCAGTGAAGTCGTGCCTTATCTGCAAGCGCAAGGCATCAATACGGTGATGCAACATGAACAGCATGGTACCGGCCATGCAGTGGAGCAGGCCAAAGACTTCTTCCAGAAAAGTGATCAGGTACTGGTACTTTACGGTGATGTGCCGATGATTGAACTGGCGACGTTACAGGCTCTGATTAATGAAGGCGACAGCACTAGCCTGAAAGTCTTGACGGCCCTGCTGGATGATCCAACTGGTTATGGTCGTATCGTGCGCGATGTCGATGACAAGATGCTATGTATTACCGAAGAAAAAGACGCCGACGAACAGACCAAACTGATTAATGAGGTCAATACCGGCATCATGTGTATCACCGCCAAATGGCTGGATGACACATTAGCGAAACTAGATAACAACAATGCCCAGGGCGAATATTATCTGACCGATTTGATTGCCATGGCGGTTGAGCAGGGTATCGAAATTAATTCAGTTACCAGTGAAGATGAAATGGAAGTCGCCGGTGTGAATAACCGCGTGCAACTGGCTGAACTGGAAAGCTACTACCAGCAAAAACGGGCGACTGAACTGATGATGGCAGGCGTCACTTTGCGTGATCCGGCTCGTGTTGATATCCGTGGCGATATGAACGTTGGGCAGGATATTACGGTTGATATCAATGTGATCTTTGAGGGTACGAACACCATTGGTGATAATGTAAAAATTGATGCCAATTGTATTATAAAAGACGCGATCATCAGCGAAGGTGCACACATCTTGCCAAATACCATTATCGAATCATCTGAAATCGGTGCTAATGTGAGTGTTGGCCCGTTTGCTCGGTTGCGGCCCGGCACCGTGTTGTCAGCTAATGCCAAGGTAGGTAATTTTGTCGAAATCAAAAATGCGAATATTGGTGAAGGCTCAAAAGTAAATCACTTAAGCTATATTGGCGATACTGATATGGGTAGTGATGTGAATATCGGTGCTGGTGTGATTACCTGTAATTACGATGGTGCCAACAAGCATCGTACGACGATTGGTGACCATGTCTTTGTTGGCTCTGATAGTCAGCTAGTGGCACCGGTAACAGTTGAGAATGGGGCAACGATTGGGGCTGGCACTACTTTACGCAAGAATGCACCTGAGGGCAGTCTAACACTAACAAAAAGTGAACAAAGAACAGTCACAGGCTGGAAACGACCAGTGAAAAACAAAAAATAAAACCAGCATGAAAATGACGCTGTTTCAATATTAAGTGTGAAACAGCGCTATCAGTTTTATCAGCGCAACAGCAAAAACATAGCCTGTTGATTACGGGTAATATTGAGCAATAGTGGCTCCCCGTTATGAGCCATGGGTTTGAAATCTTCCAGATTTTCGACGGCCTGTTTGTTGGCAGAGGTGATAATGTCTCCAGCTCGTAAGCCGGCATACCATGCTGGGCTTCCTCGCTTTACTGTATAAATCATCACCCCTTTTAGTTTTCCGTAATGAGGTGATGCTTCTTCAATATCACCAAACGTAGCGCCAGACAGTTTTGGATGAACTGGCCCTTGATGTACCTGTTTTTCGGTTTCTTTTACGGTGGCGGTCAGTGTTTTTGGTTTGCCATTACGTAAAATATCAATTTTAATGGTTTCCCCAACCATCAAGAGTCCAATGGTATTGCGGAGGCTATCCGCGTTGATTAACTTATTGTTATCAACCGCAGTGATGACATCACCGACTTTTAGTCCGGCTTCATCGGCGGCAGAACCTGGTTGTACGCGAGTGACGACAGCGCCATGTGATGAGCTAATATCAAACGCTTTAGCAAGATCAGGGGTAATATCCTGCATCTGTACGCCGAGATGAGCTCGTCTTACTTCACCATGCTCGATCAATTGATTGGTAATTTGCTTGACCATGTTGCTTGGAATGGCAAAGCCTATACCTATATTACCTGCTCCCTGGCTAGGTGAAAAAATAGCGGTGTTAATACCAACCAGTTCGCCACGTAGGTTAACCAGTGCACCACCTGAGTTACCAGGGTTAATAGAAGCGTCAGTCTGAATAAAATCTTCATAACCTTCAATGCCCAGACCACTACGTCCAAGAGCGCTGACAATACCCGATGTAACAGTTTGACCAAGGCCAAATGGGTTCCCGATAGCCACCACAAAGTCACCAACACGTAATTTGTCAGAGTCAGCAAGCGGCAGTGCGGTCAATTGCTCTGTTGGAATTTTAATTAAAGCGACGTCAGTGGCGGGATCACTGCCGACCAGTTCGGCTTGAAACGTACGTCCATCAGTGAGAGAGACGGTAATCTCATCCGCACGCTGAATCACATGGTTATTGGTGATGACCAGACCTTGTTTGGCATCAAAAATAACACCTGATCCTAGACTTTGTTTTGTGCGATGACGGGGTTGTTGTTCAGGAATATCAAAAAAACGACGAAAGAAGGGGTCGTTTAGCAAAGGGTTATCCCGTATGGGAACCTGACTACGGGTGGCGATATTGACCACAGCCGGTTTTGAGCGTTCTAGCATCGGTGCCAGAGTAGGCATTTCGCCATCGTCACTAGGCCAATTGAAGGGAAGCGCCGCGATTGCGATTTGAGCAACCAGAGTGATACCGGCCAACCATATGAGAGAAATTTTAAATGCTTTCATACTGAATGTCCTTACAATGCTTTTTCTATGGTTTCACGAGGGTTAAAGCTCAATTCCTCGGCCATTTTCTGGTAAAGTTTCTTTGCCTTGTCATTGTCAGCCGGCGGCACCATAATTTGCAGCACGACAAATTGATCACCGGCATCGGTACCGGGCAAGCCACGACCTTTCAGACGCATTTTTTGACCACTTTTTGCACCGGCGGGAATCGTCAGGTTAATTTTTCCTGCCAAAGTAGGCACGGTGACTTTGGCACCTAGTGCTGCTTCCCATGGTGCAATGGGAAGGTCAAGAAAGATATCTTTGCCTTCCAACCGGTAATGAGCATGGGGCGCTATAGCGATCTCTAGAAATAAGTCTCCAGCCTGGCCACCCATGCCAGCGGTGCCTTGACCAGCAAGACGGATTTTTTTACCTGAAGTAATACCTGCAGGCACTTTTACGCTAATGGTGCCGCTTTGTTTTGATCCACTGGGCCGACGAATTTCTTTTTTAGCACCATGAAACGCATCATTCAGTGAGATAGTAATTTTGGCATTGACGTCTTCACCTTGGGAAAAGAAGCGATCACCGCCCATGCCACCACCGCCACCAAACATACTTTCAAAAAAGCTGCTGAAATTACCCTGGCCACCACCACCTTGTCCCCAGCCCGGAGGTGGGGTAAACGATTGGCCATTTTGGAAGCCACTACCAAACTGGTCATACTGAGCACGTTTTTCAGGATCTTTTAATGCCTCATAAGCTTCGCCGACCTCTTTGAATTTGGATTCAGCATTGGGTTCTTTACTGACATCAGGATGATATTTACGTGCCAGCTTGCGATAGGCTTTTTTAAGATCCTCTGCTGAAACATCACGAGGGACGCCGAGAATTTTGTAATAGTCTTTGTATTCCATAGAAGTGGGCTTCATTCACCTGATATTGAGTTGGAGAATAAATGGGGACGATAGCATGAAAATTCAACAGTATTTCAGGATAATTACTGAATTGGCACGAACCGTAACGCAGATAAACTGTTTGTGTTATAGAAGCTGGCAATGGTGAAAAACAGAGTATGTTTTATTTTCCCTGTGTTCCATATCCTGAATACAAGCATAATTTATCGTCTGCCAGCTTTTTGCGCATCAAGGCGGCGTAGAAACTCACGCATAATGTCATCATAAAGGGCGACACCAAGATAGGCATCTTCAACACCGCTATCAATGCTCGGATTGTCATTAATTTCTATCAAGACAACCCGGTCACCACTTTGTTTAATGTCGAGTCCATATAGGCCATTTCCAACGAGTCTGGCAGCTTTAGTGGCTATTTTTAATACTTTATCCGGTACTTCGCTGATAGGAATAGCCGCTGATTTGCCACTATCGGTTCCTTTGTTGCCGTCGTGGTTATAGATTTGCCAATGGCCTTTACTCATAAAGTACTGACAGGCAAAGATGGGTTTTTTGTTAAAAACACCAATACGCCAGTCGTAGTCGGTGTACATGTATTCCTGTAGTAGAACAATAGCGGATTTTTGAAAAAACTGGATAGCATGATGGCGGAGTTCTTCTTCGGAATTCACTTTGATAATACCCCGGGAAAATGCGCCATCAGGAATTTTCATTACCAGTGGAAAGGAAATATCATTGCAGATTCGATTCAAGCCGGCCTTGTCGTTACGATAAAGCAGATAAGAGTCTGGCATTGGTAAGTTGTTGGCAGCGAGCAATTCTTTAAGATAGATTTTATTGGTGCAACGAAGAATAGACGTTGGATCATCAATAACCACCAGGCCTTCGCTTTCTGCTCTGCGCGCGAATTTGTATGTGTGATTATTGGTCGCGGTCGTTTCACGAATAAATAAGGCATCGTATTCGGCCAGCCGAATGTAGTCTTTAGGTGTGATGAGTTCAACATCAATCCCAATACGGCGCCCACTTTTGATGAAATTATTAAGTGCAGTACTATCGCTGGGGGGGATTTTTTCATCTGGATTATGCAAGATCGCCATGTCATATCGAAAACTGCGTTTCTTAGATGGTTTTCGCCACAATTTACGATCAAAGTGATCCAGCGCATTGGCAAAAGAGTCTTGTTCATTTTCAGTCAATTTATTAATCGCACCGGCTCCGATACGACGAATTTGCCAATGTTCTTTATAACTAAATTCAATTTCTATGATCGGACACGCAAATTGATCATAAATCTGGCGGGCAAGCTTTTGCAGACTAGGAATTTCACAGTGACCAAAAAAGACTTTAACGACGAAACCGAGTTGTTCCGCATTGTTTGTTGCCGAAATTAATTTGTCTAATTGAAATGCGAGTTCGGAAATATCATAGGCATAAAGACTTTTACGGGATAAATCATTGATAGTACGTAGACTAGGGACAACCTTATGGCCACGTGCTTCAGAAACCATCGAGCAGTAATAGCCAGGGCTGAGGTAGTCCAGACTGTGGCAAAGATTAATAATTTGCGCTCGCCCTCTATCCATCTGCGACGGATTTTGCAGGTAATCGTCTACAGTGACAACCTGGACGCTAGGGAAATAGGGTGCCCAGTCTTCTTTATTCTCTATTACTATCAGACGGTTAGACATTTTCTTGGTAAAACCCTTTTATATAATCGGTTGCTTAAAATGCGAATAGTAAAGATATTATTAGCTTGAGGTGAGATTTATTTTCACGAAAGGTTTTTAGGGACTAGCTTAATGTTGAAAACTCACATATCCTTCGCGGAAAATCGTTCCTTAGGAGAGCGTGTGTTATGTATGCCAGCGCTATTTTAGATGTTTTTTCACAACGTTATCTCGATGCACGCAATCAGTTTATTGGTGCTGCAGAAACCAGCCCGATAGTGGCAAAGCTAAATGGATTTCAACATCCCCTGAAAGGACCAAAAGGAGAAAAGCTGTGTTGTGATGTTGCATGGTTGGGGGACCTTCAGGCAAAACAGGTTGTGATTCTGGTTTCAGGATTGCATGGTGTTGAAGGCGGTGTCGGATCGGCGATACAGACGGACTTTATTAATCGATATCGTCGTTTACCGCAGGATGTGTGTGTAATAGTTGTGCATGCGCTTAACCCTTGGGGGTTCGCATCTGCCTGTCGCAATGACCATGAAGGCATTGATATTAACCGTAACTTTGTCGATTTTTCAGCATCGTTACCCGAATTCAGGGCAGAGGATCTTTGGCAGAAACTAGCCAGTAGTGAACTTGATATTGAGATAGTCGCTCAAGATCGTGAGCAGTTTGATGTATTGAGTGAGGGGCAGTATTCTGAATCAAAAGCGCTTTACTACGGTGGTCAGCAACCCAGTTGGTCACGGCAATGCATAGAACAGTTAGCAGGTCAGCTTAAACCGGAAACACGAGACAGTATTATAGTGATTGATATTCATAGTGGTCTCGGCCCGTATGGTTATGGCGAGCTCATTAGTGATCATCCGATGGATAGTCCAGCAAGAGATATTGCACTGAATGTTTTTGGTGCCACGGTGACTGAACCGGTTCTGGGAACATCCAGTTCAGGAGAGAAGCGGGGCTTACATGATTACTTCTGGCATGCTCTCGGCGATCATGTCTGCTTCGTAACACTGGAGTTTGGGACTTTTGGGTATCAGGAAATGTTACGCGTCTTATTGGCGGATCAAAAGCTACAGCAGCAAGTGACAGATTGGCAGGACGATGAAACATTGGAAGTGAAACATGCCATGCAGGACTTTTTCTGTCCCGATGAAAAACAATGGCAAGAGCTGGTTTTATTCCGAGGGCGGCAGGTGATTGAAATGGCATTAGCCAGTTTAACGGGATCAGGTAACCACGTCGGTGAGTAATAGCGATATTCAATTCAGACCAGCGATAGCGGCAGATGTGGCACAACTGGTAGCGCTAGAAAATCAGTGTTTTGATAGCGATCAATTATCTAGACGAAGTTTCAAATGGATGATCAATAGGGCCAACGCTTTATTGCTGGTGGCAGAAGAGCAAACTAATATTGTGGGCTACATTTTGCTGCTTTATCACCAAGGCACTTCCTTGGGGCGTGTTTATTCTCTGGCGATAGCCGAACAGTTTCGTAATCGTGGTCTGGCTCGGCAATTAATGCAAATAGCAGAACGCGAAGCATTGAATAACGGCCGCAGCTTTTTACGACTTGAAGTCAGGCCTGATAATGCGGGTGCTATCAGACTGTATGAGAGTCTGGGCTATAAAACATTCGAGATAGTAAGTGATTACTATGATGATCACACTGACGCTGTAAGAATGATGAAAGTGTTGCATCATCAACCTGAGCTGGTACATCCACATGTTGCTCATTATTCACAAACCACCGATTTCACCTGTGGTCCCGCCTCATTGATGATGGTGATGAAAACGTTAAGACCCAGTATTGAATTGAGCCGAAGTCTGGAGTTGCAGATATGGCGAGAAGCCACCACTATTTTTATGACATCGGGTCATGGTGGTTGCAGTCCACAAGGCCTGACTCTGGCCGCTAACAAAAGAAATTTTGTGACAACATTAATAACAAATAGCATAGATACACCATTTATTAATAGTGTGCGTAGTGAAGAAAAAAAATCAGTTGTTGAGCTGGTTCATCAGGACTTTCAGACTGAAATTGAACAAACTGATATTAAGGTAGAAATTGGTAATATTGATGTTGAAGTATTGCGGCCTATGGTTGAGAAAGGTGCTTTGGCCGTTTTACTGATAAGCTCTTATCGGCTGAATAAAAGTAAATCGCCCCACTGGGTAGTCCTGGTATCGATATCTGATACTTTTGTGTATTTTCATGATCCTGATATTGATTGGGATGAAAATAAAAGTGTCACAGATTGTCTGTATATACCGGTGACGCACAAGGAGTTCAACCAAATATTAGGCTATGGACAGCCTCGCTATCAGGCTGCAGTTATTTTACAACCGGATAGCGAGCGCTTTTAATTTCTCATTAAGATTTTCGCTGGCTACGTGCAAATTGGATAGCCGCTCTGACTTGATTTGGGGCGGTGCCACCTAAATGATCACGCGCGGCTACCGATCCTTCGAGGGTTAATATTTCAAAAACATCATCACTGATTTGATCTGAGAACATTTGCAGTTCTTGTAAGCTCAGTTCAGACAGATCTTTTTGGTGTTTAATACCATAGGCAACAGATAGGCCAACGACTTCATGTGCATCACGAAACGGCACACCTTTACGCACTAGGTAATCAGCCAAGTCAGTAGCAGTGGCATAGCCACGAAGAGCAGCATTACGCATATTATCGGCTTTAACAGTGATGACAGACATCATGTCGGCATAAACACGTAACGAACCGAGCAAGGTGTCAATGGTATCGAATAGTGGTTCCTTGTCTTCCTGATTGTCTTTGTTATAAGCCAGAGGCTGATTTTTCATCAAGGTGAACAAGTTGAACAAGTTGCCGTAAACGCGGCTAGTTTTACCACGAATCAGCTCGGGCACATCGGGATTTTTTTTCTGCGGCATGATGGATGAGCCGGTGCAGAAGGCATCCCCCAAATCGACAAAATCAAATTGTGCCGAGGACCAGATGATAAGTTCTTCTGAGAACCGCGACAGATGCATCATTAAGAGAGATGCGAAGCTGTTAAATTCAATCGCAAAGTCACGATCACTCACAGCATCCAGAGAATTGAGGCAAATACGATCAAAGCCAAGTAATTTGGCAGTCAGTTCACGATCAATTGGGAAAGTAGTGCCCGCTAAAGCCGCTGCGCCTAACGGCAGAGAGTTAACCCGTTTTTCACAGTCGTCAAGACGTTCTGCATCACGGCATAGCATTTCATACCATGCCATCATGTGATGGCCAAAGGTGACGGGTTGAGCCGTCTGTAGATGAGTAAATCCAGGCAAAATCGTGTCAGCCTCACGCTCGGCAACGGCAAGCAACGCTTCCTGCAGTCGGAATAATTCAGACCGAATGGGTTCAATCATGTCGCGCAAATACAATCTGACATCGGTGGCAACCTGATCATTACGAGAGCGGCCGGTATGGAGTTTTTTACCTACTTCACCGATCAATGCTATCAGTCTCGCCTCTATATTCATGTGCACATCTTCTTGTGCAATGGACCATTCAAATTCGCCGTTGTCAATTTCCGTAGCAATGGTTTCCAGACCAAGGGTAATTTTCTGGCATTCATCTTTGGTTAACACACCAACACTGGCCAGCATAGTGGCATGCGCAATAGAGCCTTTAATGTCCTGTTTATACATACGGTGGTCGAATTGAACGGATGCAGTGAACTCTTCCACAAAGGCATTGGTGGGTTGGGTCAGTCGGGCTGACGATAATTTTTTGCTGGTTGTGGTCATGGCATTAAGTCTTTTAGACGATAAAAACAAAGTACTCATTATAACGCGGTTATTCGTTAATCAAGGTGGAAATGCTAGAATCCAGCTTTAATATAGTGATTATTAAGCTTTAAGCCCACATTCAAGCTAAGAGATGAGCAGATAAATGACCAACAGAATTGTAAAAATCGCCACCCGTAAAAGCCCCCTCGCGATATGGCAGGCAGAGTATGTACGTGATGCTTTGATTGAATTGCATCCTGGATTACAGGTGGAACTGGTGAGAATGAGTACTCAAGGCGATAAAATTCTGGATGTGCCGCTGGCAAAAGTAGGTGGTAAAGGTCTGTTTGTGAAAGAGCTGGAGCAAGGTATGTTGGCAGGTGATGCTGATATTGCAGTTCATTCAATGAAAGATGTGCCGGTAGAATTTCCACAAGGATTGCACTTGCCGGTGATTTGTCGACGTGAAGATCCTTATGATGCCTTTGTCTCAAATAACTATCCGTCACTAGAAGCACTGCCGCAGGGAGCTCGAGTCGGCACATCAAGTTTGCGTCGGGAATGCCAGGTGCGCACCGCACGCCCCGATCTGGAGGTGTTACCTTTACGTGGCAATGTGAATACTCGTCTGGCAAAACTGGACGCAGGCGGTTATGACGCAATTATTTTAGCGTCGGCTGGTTTAAAACGTTTGGGCCTTGACGATCGGATTCGCTCTACCTTAACAGCAGAACAAAGTTTGCCAGCAATTGGGCAGGGTGCGGTTGGTATTGAAACCCGGGTTGATGACGATGAAATTAACGCCTTAATTGCGCCACTGCTTTGCCCAGAAACCTGGACTGTGGTCAGTGCTGAGCGTGCACTAAACCAACGTCTAGCGGGTGGGTGTCAGGTGCCAATTGGCGGATATGCTATTTTGGATGATGGTGAAGTCTGGTTGCGCGGACTGGTTGGGCGACCAGATGGTAGTGAAATGTTGCGCGCTGAAACCAGAGGCAAGGCCGAAGATGCGCAAGCACTTGGAATCCAGTTAGCGGAGGAGTTACTTTCACAAGGTGCAGATAAGATTTTGGCCGATGTGTATGGTGACTAATGTGTCACTTCAGGGAAAAAAAGTATTAATTACCCGCCCTGAGCAACAGGCAAAAACAGTCTGTGAACTTGTAGAGAAAGCGGGAGGACAAGCGATTACTTTTCCAGTCATCGACATTGTGCCTATCCCACCTGAAAAGTGGTCACAACACGCATTATCCGAACAAAATATGATTATTTTTATCAGCCGTAATGCGGTGATGCATTTTGTAAGTGAATTAACGCAGCCTTTGCCCGAAAAAACACTGTTAGCCGCTGTGGGTGCAGGTACTGCTGACAGTATGCGTGAAAAAGGGTTACGTGTGGATATACAGCCGCCGCAGTCAACAGGAAGCGAAGGTTTGTTGGCAATGCCAGAGTTGCAACTGCTTGATGACCAAAATGTGCTTATTGTCCGTGGAAAAGGTGGGCGTGAGTTATTGGCAGAGTCCTTACATGCAAGAGGGGCTAACATTCGGTATATTGAAGTATATGAGCGCTCATTGCCATCACCGAGCGCTGCAGAATATCAATTAGCACTGACTGCTAATTATGTGGTCTGTACCAGTGTGGCGGGAGTAGAAAATCTGCTCCGGCTATTGCAGGATGATGTGAAGGCTTTATTGACAAAGCCACTGGTGGTAATGAGCGAAAGAATTAAACAGTATGCGTTAACACAAGGATTTCATTGTGTTGAAGTGGCAGATGAATCTAGTGACAGTGCTGTGATTCAGCGATTGATTGAAATGGAAAATAGCTATGGAAAATAAAACCGAGCAACAGGAAGTCAATGACACTATTCAGGATGTTGAACAGGACAACAGTGCCAAAACCACTGAGAATAAGGCCAATAGCTTGGCGATCTGGTTAATTGTGCTGGCATTGATATGCTTGAATGGGGGCTTATATTGGTTGTGGTCTCAGCATAAAATGGCTACTGAAGGATTGACACAACAGCTGATTGAGGCTCAAAAATACTCTGAGCAAGTGATGCAGTTAGAACACACTTTGCAGCAGGATAGAGATAAAGTACAACAACAGTTAGATTTACTGCAGACAGGACAAAGTGAATTTTCTGAAAAATTAAAAGCATTACAGGATCGTCAACAATTAACTAACGGTGACGTACAGCACTATTGGGCACTGTCGGAAGTTGAATACCTGTTGAACGCAGCCAATCAAAGAGTCTTATTGGCGGCAGATGTGGCAGGAGCACAAGTTGCACTTTCATTAGCGGATGAGCGTATTAAGGCATTGTCAGATTATCGTTTGCATCCACTTAGAGCTTTGCTGGCAGAAGAGCAGTTAGCTTTGGCATCTGTTACCAAAGTGGATATTGACGGCATGGCGGTGCAATTACAAAGCGCTCTGGATAAGGTAGATAGCATCCAGATATTGATGGCGCCAGAGCATGCTTCTAAACAGGAAGACAGTCCAGAAGCAGTATCGTCCATAGCAAGTAATTGGAAGACGGCATTATCAAAGGCATGGCAACAAGTTCGGTCGTTGGTGGTTATTCGACATCAGCAGGAAGGTGCTGCGGCAGTATTGGTGCCAGAGCAGCGGTATTTTTTGTATCAAAATCTTCGATTGAAATTGGAAACAGCACGTTTGGCATTATTGTCGGGCAGAGAAGCTGTTTTTCATGCCAGTCTGCTGTCTGCTGAGCAATGGTTACAGCAATATTTTGTTGGTGGTGAGCGTGATGCGCTTTTGGAATTGGTGAAATCATTGCAACTTGAAAAAATAACTGTAGCGTTGCCAGATATTTCAACCTCTTTGGTCTGGTTGCAGCAACAAGGCGCAGAACAATGAAAACCCTAATCATCATTGCGGTGGGATTGATGGTTGGTGGCGGCCTTATATGGCTGGCAGACTTTGAACCAGGTTTTGTCTTATTGCAATATGGTAGCTGGAGCCTTGAAACCTCATTGGTTGTTTTTTTGGCGGCTTTTCTATTGTTGGTGATAGCAACTTATATGACATTAAGAAGTATGGTGCTCGTACAACAGGCGCCAAAGAAACTCGCAGCCTGGCAACAATCTCGACGCCAGTATCGAGCGGGACAGGCTCTGACCCGTGGTTTGATTACCTTGGAAGAAGGTCGTTGGGCTGAGGCAGAAGGTATCTTGGCGCGTCACGCTGGAAACAGTGAGACACCGTTGTTGCACTATTTGGCAGCAGCGCGTGCGGCACAAAAACAACATGCGGCTGAACGTCGAGATAATTATTTACGACTAGCACATGAAACCACTGCGGGTTCAGATGTTGCTGTCGGTGTCGTGCAGGCTGAACTGCAATTATCTGCGGGACAAAAAGAACAGGCCTTAGCGACGTTACAGCATTTACGTGAAGTGGCACCAAAACATCCCTATGTATTGCAGTTATTACAGCAGCTATATTCGGATATGAATCAATGGCAGCGAGTGCAAGAAGTATTGCCTGATTTGCGCAAACGCCATGTATTGGAATCATCAGCAGTCAAAGCTTTATCAACTGATGCCGCTGTTGGGCAAATGCAAGCAGCTTTAGTGCGCCACGATTGGGATGCAATGGATAGTATCTGGAACCAGGCCTCAGCTAAAATCCGACAAACTGAAGCCCTACTGACAAGATATGTAGCAGGCCTGTTGAAACAGAATAAATCACCGCAGGCCATAACTCTGATCGAAGCTTATTTACGTAAGCAATGGAGCGATGCTTTAATCTATCAGTATGGACTGATCGTACAAACAGACTCGTTATCACAATTGTCAAAAGCTGAAAAATGGTTAAAAGAAAAGCAAAACAATCCTTGGTTGTTATTAACATTGGGACGGTTGGCGAGCTGTAATAAACTGTGGGCAAAAGCCGAAGAGTATTTGCGAGCCAGTATCGATCATGGGGCAAGAGGAGAGACATATAAGGTGTTGGCTGAAGTGCTGGCAGCCCAAGGTAAAGATTTACAGGTAGCCGAGGCCTATCAGAAAGGCCTAAGTTTGATGTTGACACAAGATGAGACTTTCGTTTCATAGTCTAATGGATAGTTAATATATGATAGACGCAAGTACTCACTACCTTATGGATGTGTTGGCATTATTGCTGGCCACAGTTATTGTAATTCCATTATTTCATGCCATTCGATTAGGTGCCATTCTGGGTTATCTGGCTGCAGGCGCTATTCTTGGGCCTTGGGGGTTAGGACTTATTACCGAGGTTGAACAAGTTCGCCATTTAGGCGAATTTGGCGTCATATTTCTGTTGTTTATTCTGGGTATAGAACTAAAACCTGAAAAGTTATGGCAAATGAGGCACATGGTGGTTGGCTTGGGTTTGGCTCAGTTACTGGTGACAGCAGCAGTACTGTACGGCATCGCAGTGTGGTTTGGGCTGACACAAAAGGCTGCAATTATTGTTGGTTTTGGTCTGGCGCTTTCTTCCACCGCATTTTGTTTGCAGTTACTTGCCAAGCGAGGCGGGATTTCCACCACTATGGGGAGAATGACTTTATCTATTCTGTTATTGCAGGATATTGCTGTTGTGCCGTTATTGGCACTGGTATCAATGCTGGCTGGTGCTGATGCCAGTAGTTCTGAATCAAGTTTCAACTTTCTTTACGCCGTGTTGGCCATCATCGCACTCTTGTTTGCAGGCCGTTATTTACTCAACCCTGTTCTGGGAAGAATAGTCGCGAGTCAGGATCCAGAAGTATTTATTGCTGTTGCCGTATTGTTAGTGCTGGGTGTGGCATGGATTATGGAATCGGTCGGTTTGTCGATGGCATTAGGCGCCTTTCTGGCAGGTCTGATGCTGGCAGAGTCACATTACCGGCATCAAATTGAGGCCGATATCCTACCGTTTAGAGGGATTCTGCTTGGTTTGTTTTTCATGACAGTTGGGATGGGTATCAATTTTGAATTGTTGTGGAATGAGCTGGCAACCATTATCAGTTTGACTATCGGTCTGATGGCAATTAAAGCACTGGTGGTGTATTTGTTAGCAAGAATTAGTGGCACCCGCCATGATATTTCTCTTCAAACAGCCGTATTACTTTCACAAAGTGGAGAGTTTGGTTTTGTCATGTTTGGTTTTGCTGCGGCGTCAGGGGTACTGGACACACAATTGAGTCATATGATGACTTTAATTATAGCGTTGACCATGGTTGCAACGCCTCTGGCGGTAAAAGTAATTAATGTAGTGTTATTAAAGTTTTATACGCCTAAAACGACAGAAACGAGTAGTATTGTTGAGTTTGTTGATGACGCAGAAGAACACATTATTTTGGCTGGATTTGGTCGTGTTGGGGCTAGGATTGGCGCCTTGTTAGCAGCAGCAGGTGTGCCTTATATTGCGTTAGAGCTGAAACAGGAGCGAGTGAAGTCAGCTCGTACACAAGGATTTCCGGTCTTTTTTGGTGATGCAAGCAATGTCAAAGTATTGCAGGCAGCAGGGGCAGATCGTGCCAAAATGATCGTGGTGTCGTTAGAGGATCCTGAAAACGTTGACCGCCTCGTTTCATCTGTCAGGCAGTATTATTCCGACATGCCCATTCATGCACGCGCCAGAGATAGACGCCACTGTGCTGAACTCATCAATATGGGTGCGACAACAACAGTGTCAGAAACGCTTGAAACCAGTTTGAGATTAACGGAAGAAGTTTTGTTAGGCAGTGGAGTCAGTGATGATGATGTAAAAAAAGTCATCAACGAGTTTCGGGATGAGTATTATTCGGATGTAGTGAAGAAAGTGACCGAGCAAAAAGTGGTAATGGGCGAATTAAGGCATTAATTCGCCACTACTCAGGGGTTACAGACGCATCGGCATCACTACATATTGCCGTTCAAATTGTTCATTGGCAGGTGTTATTAAAACGCTGCTGTTATCATCACTGAATACCATTTTTACCTTATCATCCGGCATGGCATTAAGTAAGTCCAGCAAATAAGCATTGTTAAAAGCGATTTCCAGCGATGGGCCTTGATACTCAACACTGATTTCCTCTTCGGCAGATTCTTGTTCCTGATTGATTACAGTAGCTTTGAACAAGTTGGGCTCAAGATTAATGCGAACACTACGGTGTTTATCACTGGATAAGATGGCTGCACGAGACAATGCCTGTTTTAATTGATCACGTTCAGCGATGACTATTTTGTCACCACCGAGTGGCAGCACGCGTTCATAGTTCGGAAATTGCCCATCAATCAGTTTGGAAGTAAAGTGCAAATCAGGCAGTTCAACCTTGATTTGTTGATTACTAAAAGCGATGGTGGCATTGTCATCACTGTCACTCAATAAGCGACCCAATTCAAGAATGGCTTTACGAGGCACAATGATGCTATTTTTTTCAGTCACGGTGGCGGCTGTTGCCAGACTGCCCAGCGCTAAACGGTGACCATCAGTAGCAACAGCGCGCAGGGTGTTTTCTTCACGCTCCAGTAGCAAACCATTGAGATAATAGCGGACATCCTGGCTTGCCATTGCAAAACTGGTTTCATCAAGTAACGACTTAAGTGCAGATTGTGGCACGCTGATTTCATCAACGTAATTTGCACCTTCACTATCAGGGAAATCTTCACTGGGCAGTGTTGATAGCGAAAAACGGCTTTTTCCCGCACGAACCACCGCTTTATTTTCCTCTGCCTGAAAACTAATCGTTGCATTACTGGGAAGAGCGCGACAAATATCAAGAAACTTACGGGCTGAAACCGTGGTTTTGCCTTCTTGTTCTACGCTGACCGGCAGGGTTGCAATCATTTCCAGTTCCATATCGGTACTGGTCATTGACAATTGGTTGCCGTGAGCACGCAGTAAGATGGTTGATAGAATTGGCAAGGTAGCACGTCGTTCAACGATGCTGCAGACCAACTGTAATGGGCGGACAATCAATTCTTGGCTAACAGTAAATTGCATGGTCATTCTCTTGATTAACTGGATAAAGTTCGGAATAGATTACGATAATCCTCGGCAATACGGCTATCAGTTTCTTTGAGCTCTGCCACCTTGCGACAGGCATGTAGTACCGTGGTATGGTCACGACCGCCAAATGCCTCACCGATTTCGGGCAAACTATGGTTGGTTAGTTCTTTGGCCAATGCCATAGCTATCTGGCGAGGGCGAGCGATTGAGCGGGTGCGTTTTTTAGATAATAGATCGGAAACGCGAATTTTAAAATATTCAGCAACTGTTTTTTGAATGCTTTCCAGCGTGACCAGCTTTTGATGTAAGGCCAGTAGATCCTTGAGGGCTTCCTGAGCCATGTCAATCGAAAGTGGTTGATTGGTGAAGCGGGAGAAAGCGAGTATTCGTTGTAAAGCCCCTTCAAGATCACGTACGTTTGAGCGGATGCGTTTAGCGATAAAAAAGGCGACATCTTCTGGTAAGACGATCAAATGTTGCTGGGCTTTTTTAATCAAAATAGCGACGCGCGTTTCCAGTTCAGGCGGTTCGAGGGCGACAGTAAGTCCCCAGCCTAGACGTGATTGCAAACGTTCATCCATGTTTTCAACTTCTTTTGGGAAGCGGTCACATGTCAGGATGATTTGACGCTGGCCTTCTAATAAATTGTTAAAGGTGTAAAAAAATTCTTCTTGAGAACGTTCTTTTTTGGCAAAAAATTGGATGTCGTCAATAAGTAGTGCGTCGGCACTACGATAATGCGCCTTGAACTGATCAATAACATTATTACGCAATGAGGTGATCATATCTTGCACAAAACGTTCTGAAGATAGATAAATAACCCGAGCTTTAGGATTGTTTTTTTTGATTTGATTGCCAACAGCAAGCATTAGGTGAGTCTTACCTAGTCCTGTACCACCATATAGGAATAAGGGATTGTATCCACTGGTGCCAGGTGCCTCGGCAACATGTAATGATGCGGCTCGCGCAATCTGGTTGGATTTTCCTTCAACGAAAGAGTCAAAGTTAAATAACGGATTGATAGGACTGCCAATGGCTGGTTCAGCAGCATTGCTAGTGTTATTTGATGATCTTGGGGCCGTTTTGTTTTTTGGCGAAGACTCTGTTGGCTTGGTTCCTACCTCAATTTGCACGGCACTGATTTTGCCTTGGCTTAAAGTGTGAACAAGATCGTTAATTTTTTGTTCAAGTTGTTCCTGTACCCATGTTTGCACGTAAGAGTTTGGTGCTAACAAACGCAAGCTATTGTCAGTATGGATGACTTGTAACGGGCGCAACCAAGTGTTCAGCTGTTGGGCTGAGAGCTCACCTTCGAGATGGGACAGGCATTTTTCCCATAAGGGTGATGACACAGGAACTCCTTGGTTTTCAATATGATCGGAATGATGTTTAGTCGTTCAAACAGGACTTTAATTTGTTATAGTATAACGCCGACAACAAGTCCGCTAAAGTTATCTTCAATGACTAATTTTAGCAAGTATAAACTTATCAGTGCAGGCCAGAAGCAAAGTTTGACTTACTGTGGGCTAACGCACTATAATTTCAGCCCTTTTGCCCCGGTAGGATTTTCTCGGCTCGGCGAAAAACATATTATTTTAGTGGAGTTGGTGAAATGAAAAGAACTTTTCAGCCTAGTAATTTAAAGCGTAAGCGTACACATGGTTTCCGTGCCCGCATGAAGACTGTTGGTGGTCGTCGCATTATCAATGCTCGACGCGCAAAAGGCCGTGCAAGCCTGACAGTGTAACTATATCTCTAGTATTTTAGGGAGACATGACTTGGCAAGATTAAGCCGGGCCATGAGAATGAACAACCCGAGAGATTTTTCTCGGGTATTTCGTCAAGCAAAGCGCACTAGTGGTGGTGGTTTGACGATATTAACGGTTGAGAACTCAGTAGGGCATCCTCGTCTGGGGCTTGCGATAGCTAAGAAACATCTAAAGCTGGCATCGCGGCGCAACCGATTGAAGCGGATTATTCGTGAGTCATTTCGACAGCATCAATCTGCTTTTGCCAATATAGATATTGTGGTGTTGTCCCGTGCCGATATTGCTCAGAGACAAACATTGCAAATAAGGGCAGCATTGGAGCGGCATTGGGAAACGGTGATAGCGCAATGGAAAAAATCTTGATAGGCCTTGTTCGAGGTTACCAGTTAATCATCAGTCCACTGTTAGGAGCAAATTGTCGCTTTCAGCCCACTTGTTCACATTACATGATAGAAGCCATTAGCCGTTTCGGCCCATTTCGCGGTGTCTGGTTTGGTTTTCGCAGACTTTTACGTTGCCACCCATGGCATGCTGGTGGTTTAGATCCTGTTCCTGAATTAAAGACAAAAAAACACAATGGATAATTTCAAAACCTTTCTTATTTTTGGCTTGCTGATAGTTTCATTACTATTATGGGATGCTTGGCAAAAGGACTATGTGCGTCCCCAGCAGGCAGCGCAAGTAGCTGAAACAGTGAATGAATCGATTCCTGATACTGTGACTAAGCAAGACATACCGGACATGCCAGTAGTCAAATCACTAGATAGCTTGCCTGACATTGAGCAAAGTGTAAAAGCGTCGCTTACTAACAAAATTCATATCAAAACAGATGTAATGGATCTGCATATTGACACTCAGGGTGGTGATATTCGGGATCTTGCATTGTTAAAATATGCAGTTGAATCCAGCACACCAGACGTTCCTGTACAGTTTCTGAATGATACCGCTTCACAGTTCTTCGTGGTTCAATCTGGACTGCGCTCAGATGTGTCCGCGCCCACCCATTATGACCAATACATATCGGAAAAAAATCAATATGAATTGATCGATGGTCAGGATACAGTGACAGTGCCTTTACATTGGCAATCTGAAGAGGGGTTAAAAGTTACTAAAACTTATCGCTTCCACCGCGATAGTTATGTGGTCGATGTTGATTTTCAAATTGAAAATAATAGTGGCGAACAGTTTTCTGCCTATCCCTACGCCCAATTTAACCGAAAGCGTCCACAGGATGATTCAGGTTTTATTTATACCTATACCGGTGCGGTGTTCTCAAGCGAAGCTAATAACTATGAAAAAGTTAAGTTTGATGATCTGGATGATGCCAGCTTTAGCAATTCAGGCATGGGTGGTTGGGCTGCGATGATTCAACATTATTTTGTAGCGGCCCTTATTCCTGCCAAAAATGACAAAGAGAATGGGTTTTACGGTAAATCAATTAATGAGAAGAACTATACTGCTGGTGTAAAACTGCCGACAATGGATGTGGCCGACGGAGAAAATTCACAAGCAAAATTTCGTATGTATTTGGGTCCTAAAGAGCACCAACGCTTAGAGTTGGTCGCTGATAATCTGGATTTAACGGTTGACTATGGCATATTGACCATTATCTCTCAGCCCTTGTTTACAGTTATGGAATGGATACACCGTCTGACTAATAACTGGGGCTGGTCCATTGTTTTCCTCACGATTTTAATTAAATTAGCATTTTATCGCCTGTCTGCCGCGAGTTACCGCTCAATGGCTTCAATGCGAAAATTAACACCAAAATTAGCCAGTTTGAAAGAACGCTTTGGTGATGATAAACAAAAATTTAATCAGGCGATGATGGAGTTATATCGTACTGAAAAGATCAATCCACTCGGTGGTTGTTTGCCAATACTGGTACAAATGCCCGTATTTCTGGCATTTTACTGGGTGCTAGTAGAAAGCATTGAATTGCGTCAGGCAGACTTTATTTGGTGGTTAAATGATTTAACGGCGATGGATCCATACTTTATTTTGCCGGTGTTATTTGGCCTTAGCATGTTTTTCCAGCAAAAATTAAATCCGGCACCACAAGATCCTGCACAAGCGATGATGATGAAAGCATTTCCGGTAGTGTTTACAGTATTTTTTGCCTTTTTCCCATCGGGTCTAGTGCTGTACTGGGTGGTCAACAATATCTTATCGATTGCTCAACAGTGGCACATTACGCGTAAATTAGGCGCATTATAAAGGGCTCCCTGACCTGGTCATGGACACGATTGTTGCAATTGCCACTGCTCCAGGGCGTGGTGGAGTCGGTGTAGTTAGATTATCCGGCGTTAAAAGTGCAGATATCGCTAAAAAAATCTGCGGTAAGTTACCACAGCCACGTTTCGCTCAATTTGGTCATTTTAAAGATCAAGATGGTGAGATCATTGATAGTGGAATTACGCTTTTTTTTCCTAATCCAGCCTCTTTTACTGGTGAAGATGTCATTGAGCTGCATGGGCATGGCAATCCTTTGGTGCTCGATAGATTATGTCAGAGAGCCATCAGTCTAGGCGCAAGAATGGCGCGCCCAGGCGAATTCTCAGAACGAGCCTTTCTCAACAACAAAATGGATCTGGCACAAGCTGAAGCGGTTGCCGATTTGATTGACAGTTCCACTGAGCAAGCAGCACGAAGCGCAATGCGTTCACTGCAAGGGGTGTTTTCTGATCGTGTTAACCAGCTGTTAAGCCAACTGACAGAGTTACGGATGTATGTCGAGGCAGCGATTGATTTTAGTGATGAAGAGATTGATTTTCTAGCTGAGGCTGCAGTAGATGAACAACTTCAAGGCTTGTTAATAACAGTCGACTCAATAAGCAATAGTGCCCAGCAAGGACGACTTTTACGTGATGGTATGAGTGTGGTACTTGCCGGCCAACCTAATGCTGGAAAATCGAGCCTTCACAACCAATTAGCGGGACATGATGCAGCCATAGTGACGGATGTGGCTGGTACTACCCGTGACATTTTACGAGAACAAATTCACCTTGGCGGTTTGCCCTTACGAATTTCTGATACTGCGGGTTTGCATGATTCGACGGATGTGGTGGAACAGGAAGGCATTCGCCGTACTCAAAATGAAATTGCACAGGCCGATCATATTTTATTGATTGTAGATGATGAGCATGGCATGACGAAAAAAGATGAACAGATCCGTGCCGAACTGCCACAACATATCCCACTAACCATCATTCGTAACAAAGTAGATAAAACGGGTCATCCTATTGAGCTAGTGACAGAACAGCAGCAGATTACGATCTATCTATCTGCAAAAACGGGTGAAGGGATGGCAATATTAGAAAAACATTTATGTGACTCTGTCGGCTATCATCCGCTAGATGAAGGCGTGTTTATTGCTCGAAGAAGGCATCTTGATGCACTAGACCGAGCTCGTTCAGCGATAGAAGCCGGCTATAATTGCCTTGAAGGATTGGGGGCTGGTGAGTTATTGGCAGAGGAACTTCGCCAAGCACAACATGCTCTTGGCGAAATTACCGGCACATTTACCAATGAGGATTTGCTAGATAAGATTTTTTCCAGCTTTTGTATTGGTAAATAGAAGAGTTCAAAATTAAGGCGAGAATGAAGAACCGCAACCACAAGTTGTAGTTGCATTAGGATTGCGGATCACAAACTGTGAGCCTTCAACACTGTCTGCATAATCGATTTCAGCACCGACCAGATATTGATAGCTGGTAGGATCAATCAATAAAGTGACACCACCATTTTCAACCTGAGTATCACCTTCACTGACTTCTTCTTCAAAAGTGAAACCGTATTGAAAGCCTGAACACCCACCACCAGTGATGAATACACGTAACTTAAGACGATCATCACCCTCTTCTTTAATCAGCGCGCTCACCTTGCTGGCAGCAGCATCGGTGAAATTAACTGGACTAGGCATTTCACTACTCATAGTGGGAACTCCAAAAGTGTAAGTATATAATCTGTGTATTATCCAATGCTGAGTAATTTAGTCAACATTGGTTTTTTGTTATTGCTGAAATGTGTTGCTATCAATAGCGTGGTGAGTAAGAGGTAGTTTTAGTCGAGGGTAAACGGAGATTATTTGCGAACGATCAACATCTTATTAGTAATTGTAAGACTATGATGTTGGTGATATTAACCATTAAATTAGTGTTGGTTTCGCTTTATTGATAGTTCTCTGGTATGATCGCCGGTTCCAAAATAGTTCCAAAATATAGTCTTTTTCAAGTAAATTTAGGCTTGGGAAAAGAGGCAGTAACTTAAGCGAGAGCCTATGGTTAGTTTAGAAACCCCAGTATGTGATTTTGGCTTGCAGGCACATGATTTTTCATTGCCTGGTACAGATGGCAAAATATGGACACTAGATGATTGTTGCGGTGAAAATGGCTTATTGGTCATGTTTATCTGTAACCATTGCCCTTATGTCCAAGCCATATTAGATCGTTTGGTTCGTGACACCAATGAGTTAAAGCAGCTTGGTGTGAACACGGTGGCAATCATGGCCAATGACGTGGCCGACTATCCAGAAGATTCTTTTGACAACATGCAACGTGTTGCACAAGAACAAGGTTTTTCCTTCCCTTATTTGTATGATGAAACACAGCAAACTGCCCAAGCTTATGGTGCAGTGTGTACTCCCGATTTCTTTGGTTATAACAAAGATCTTCAATTGCAGTATCGCGGTCGCTTGGACGCAAGTCGAAAACAAGCTGCTGCACCGGATGCACGACGAGATTTATTTGAGGCAATGAAACAGGTTGCTGAGACGGGTCGTGGTCCACAACAACAAATACCTGGTATGGGTTGTTCGATCAAATGGCGAGCAGCTTAAATTTTTTTAATAGGAGAATGTAGATGGCTACACGTAGACATTTAGCTAACGCAATCCGTGCTTTAAGTATGGATGCAGTACAAAAGGCAAACTCTGGTCACCCAGGTGCGCCAATGGGTATGGCAGATATCGCCGAAGTGTTGTGGAATGACCACATGAAACATAACCCGACTAATCCAGAATGGGCAGATCGTGATCGTTTCATTTTGTCTAATGGTCATGGTTCTATGTTGATCTATTCATTGTTGCATTTGTCAGGTTATGACCTGCCAATGGATTCAATTAAAACATTCCGCCAATTGCATTCGCAATGTGCGGGTCACCCTGAGTATGGATATGCGCCAGGCGTTGAAACAACTACAGGCCCTCTAGGTCAAGGTATTACCAACGGTGTTGGTTTTGCGATGGCTGAAAAATTGATGGCGGATCAATTTAATCGTCCAGGCCACGATATTGTTGACCACAACACTTATGTGTTCATGGGCGACGGCTGTTTGATGGAAGGTGTTTCTCATGAAGCGTGTTCATTAGCGGGTACATGGGGTCTGGGTAACTTGATCGCATTCTGGGATGACAATAATATCTCTATCGATGGTCACATTGATGGTTGGTATACAGATGATACAGTTAAGCGTTTTGAAGCATACGGCTGGCATGTACAATCTGTTGATGGCCATGATTCTGATGCAATCAACGCAGCGATCACAGCAGCCAAGGCAGTTAAAGACAAACCTTCACTCATCTGCTGTAAAACAATCATCGGCTTTGGATCTCCTAACAAGAGTGGCAGTCATGACTGCCATGGTGCTGCATTAGGTGAGGAAGAGGTTGCATTAACACGTAAAGAGTTAGGTTGGGACTATGCACCATTTGAAATTCCTGCCGACGTTTACGAAGGTTGGGATGCTAAATCTGCTGGTGCAGCTGCTGAAGCAGCTTGGAATGCTAAATTTGATGCTTATGCAGCTGAATTCCCAGAATTGGCAGCTGAATTCAAACGTCGCATGGCAGGCGAGCTACCAGCTAACTGGAAACAAGCAACAGATGCATTTATCGCTGAAACGAATGAAGCTGCGGCAAGCCTAGCTTCTCGTCAAGCATCACAAAAATCGATTGCTGCATTAGCTCCGGTATTACCTGAATTCTTAGGTGGTTCTGCTGATTTGACTGGTTCTAACTTGACTAGTTGCCCAAGCTTTAAACACGTCAGTGGTAAAGAGCCTGGAAACTACATCTCTTACGGTGTACGTGAATTTGGTATGTACGCAATCATGAATGGTATGGCATTACACGGTGGTTTAATTCCATTCGGTGGTACTTTCCACATGTTCTCTGACTATGCGAAAAGCGCATTGCGTATGGCTGCATTGATGAAACAACGTACTATTGCTGTGTTAACACATGACTCTATTGGTCAAGGTGAAGACGGCCCGACTCATCAGCCTATCGAAAACACATCAGCAATGCGTTACATCCCAAATATGGATGTATGGCGCCCAGCTGATTCAGTTGAGGTTGCTGTTGCGTGGACTTGTTCAGTTGAACGTGCCGACGGCCCATCTAGTTTGGTACTAAGTCGTCAAGGTATTCCAGGTCGTAAGCATGCTGCTGCTGATTTTGATTTAATGCGCAAAGGTGCTTATGTATTATCAGAAGCGAACGGTAATGCCGATGTTATCCTGATTGCAACGGGTTCTGAAGTTGATTTGGCTGCAAAAGCACAAGACGCTTTGGCCGCTGATGGAATCAATGCTCGTGTTGTTTCTATGCCATCAACCAATGTGTTTGATCGTCAAGATCAAGCGTATAAAGACAGCGTTTTAACGCCCGGTGTTAAACGTGTTGCGATTGAAGCGGGTGTCACTGACTTCTGGCGCAAATACGTTGGCCTTGAAGGTGGTGTTGTTGGTATTGATACCTTCGGTGAATCAGCACCGGGTGGCGTATTGATGGAACACTTCGGCTTCACAGTTGATAACGTTGTTAAAACTGTAAAAGAAGTATTGTGAAAATAGCTAACACTTTTAGCTTGTTACAGTAGGTCTAAGATGACCAGTGGGTGAGAATCCACTGGTCATTCTTACTTTTACTGATCATGAAATTCCTTTAAAAACTATAGGTTGAATGTTCACTAAACTGATTAGAGTCTAGTTTTTAAAAGAATTTTAGGTGGAGAAGAAAGAATGACAATTAAAGTAGGTATTAATGGTTTTGGCCGTATCGGACGTATGGCTTTTCGAGCTGCCGCAAAGGATTTCCAAGATATTGAAGTTGTTGCTATCAACGATCTGCTAGATCCAGAATATTTAGCTTATATGCTGAAATACGATTCTGTACATGGACGCTTTGATGGAGATGTCGAAGTGAAAGATGGTGATCTTGTTGTTAATGGTAAAACTATTCGAATTACGGCTGAACGTGATCCCGCTGATCTTAAATGGGATGAAGTGGATGTGGATCTGGTTATTGAATGTACGGGATTTTTCCTGACGGAAAAATCTTGTCAGGCGCATATTGATGCTGGTGCTAAAAAAGTTGTTCAGTCAGCACCTTCAAAAGATCACACTCCGATGTTTGTATATGGCGTTAATCATAATGAATATGCGGGCCAAGCGATTGTGTCTGCTGCGTCGTGTACTACCAATGCATTGGCACCTGTCGCCATGGTTTTAAACGATAATTACGGCATTAAACGTGGCTTGATGACCACTGTTCACGCAGCAACCGCAACGCAAAAAACCGTTGATGGTCCATCAAGCAAAGACTGGCGTGGTGGCCGAGGTATTCTTGAAAATATAATTCCGTCTTCAACTGGTGCAGCTAAAGCAGTCGGTAAAGTGTTGCCTGAGTTGGATGGCAAATTAACTGGAATGGCTTTCCGTGTACCAACATCCGATGTGTCTGTAGTTGATTTGACGGTAGAATTGAACAAAGATGCAACATATAAAGACATCTGTGCAGCGATGAAATCGGCATCTGAAGGCGAATTAAGAGGTGTATTAGGTTATACCGACGAGAGTGTGGTTTCTACTGATTTTCGTGGGCATTCAGCACCATCGAATTTTGATGCAAATGCAGGTATTGCATTAGATGGCACCTTTGTGAAAATCGTTGCCTGGTATGATAATGAGTATGGTTACACCTGCAATATGATGCGTTTGGTTGAGTTGGTAGGCAGCTAACATAAATACGTCCTGCTTTAATTTAAGAAAAATAGTCGATAGAAACCAGTTGCTTCTTAAATGAAGAGAGTAAACTTTGGTTGTTCTGTAGCTGCCCATCAGGCGGCTATAATCAGTATTCAGTTACGAGGTAATATAATCACATGTCTGTAATCAAGATGGCCGACCTGAACTTACGCGGCAAACGAGTATTAATTCGTCAGGACTTAAATGTGCCATTGAAGGCAGGCGTGGTGGCCGATGGAACACGAATACATGCGTCGTTGGCGACAATCAAAATGGCTGTTGAAGCTGGTGCCAAGGTGATGATTATGTCGCACCTAGGCAGACCTACTGAGGGCGAGTTTGAGCCAAAATATTCTTTGGCACCAGTAGCAAACTATTTGTCGGCATTACTGGATCAACCTGTTCGTTTAGAACAGAATTGGCTAGAGCCAGATTTCATTCCGGTGGCTGAAGGTGAAGTGGTGCTGTGTGAAAATGTCCGCTTTAATGTCGGTGAAGAAGCCAATGATGAACATTTGTCACGTCGAATGGCGACATTATGTGATATCTACGTGAACGATGCTTTTGGAACGGCTCATCGTGCGCATGCCTCAACGCATGGCGTTGCAAAATATGCACCTATAGCTTGTGCAGGCCCTTTGTTAGCAGGAGAGCTGGATGCATTAGGTAAAGCATTAAAAGAACCTGCGCGACCAATGATAGCGATTGTAGGTGGTTCAAAAGTATCTACCAAGTTAACGGTATTGGAATCATTGTCAAAAGTGGTGGATCAACTGATCGTGGGTGGAGGTATCGCTAACACCTTTATTGCTGCTGCAGGTCATAATGTTGGAAAGTCACTTTACGAGCCAGATCTGATTGATACTTGCAATAAACTCACTGCAGATGCGCGAGCGCGCGGAGGAGACATTCCCGTGCCTGTTGATGTCGTGTGTGGAAAAGAGTTCTCTGAGACAGCAGAAGCAACATTAAAGGCCACTAAGGATGTACAGGATGACGATATGATTTTTGATATCGGCCCACAATCTGCTCAAACATTGGCAGACATCCTTAAAAATGCGGGTACTATTGTGTGGAATGGCCCTGTGGGTGTCTTTGAATTTAACCAGTTTGGCGAAGGAACAAAAGAAATCGCAATGGCGATTGCAGAATCTAAAGCTTTTTCCATTGCTGGTGGAGGTGATACCTTGGCAGCAGTTTCAAAATACAAAGTTTGTGAAGACATTTCTTATATATCGACAGGCGGCGGTGCTTTTCTAGAATTTCTGGAAGGTAAACAATTGCCTGCAGTTGCAGTATTGGAGTCACGCGCTAATTAATCACGAGGGATAGAATTTTGACAGCTAAAAGAAGAACCAAGATTGTTGCGACGTTGGGACCAGCATCCAACACACCGGAAGTATTGGATGAATTAATCGAAGCTGGAATGGATGTTGTTCGGTTGAATTTTTCGCATGGAGATGCAAAAGATCACCTTGAATTAGCTGAAACAGTCCGCAACAGAGCTCGAGCGTATGGTCATCAGGTGGGTGTGCTAGCCGATCTACAAGGCCCTAAAATTCGTATTTCCCGCTTTAAAGCGGGAAAAATAATTCTGGAAGAAGGAGCACAATTTATTCTGGATGCAGCGCTTGATTCTGATGCTGGCGATGACAATCAGGTCGGCGTGGATTACAAGCAATTACCACAGGATGTTCATCGCGGTGATACATTATTGCTGGATGATGGCCGTGTGATTTTATGGGTTGACCATGTTGACGGCCAGCGAGTTATCTGTAAAGTCGTGATTGGTGGTGAGCTGTCCAATAATAAAGGCATCAATCGGGAAGGTGGTGGATTGTCTGCTGAAGCACTGACTGATAAAGATAAAGCGGACATTATTACTGCTGCTGAAATGCAAGCTGATTATGTGGCGGTCTCATTTCCAAGGTCGGCAGAAGATATTCACCGTGCTCGAAAATTACTACGTGATGCGGGTGGTCAAGGAGGCATAGTAGCTAAAATTGAACGTGCGGAAGCACTGGATGTGTTGGATGAAATAATTGTAGCTTCCGATGCAGTTATGGTTGCTCGTGGCGATTTGGGTGTTGAAATTGGTGATGCGGCATTACCACCTGTACAAAAACATATTATTCAACGTGCTCGGCATTTGAATCGAGTGGTAATTACTGCGACCCAGATGATGGAGTCGATGATTATGAATGCAATTCCAACTCGGGCAGAAGTATTTGATGTTGCAAATGCGGTTCTGGATGGTACTGATGCGGTCATGTTGTCGGGTGAAACAGCAATGGGTCGTAATCCAGTTAAAGTGATTGAGGCTATGGATCGAATTTGTCTGAAAGCGGAACAACAGCGTGAAATTCGAGTATCAGGGCATAGAATAGATAGTCGGTTTGAGCGTATGGATGAGGCCATTGCCATGGCCGCAATGTATATGGCTAACCACCTTGAAGTAAAGGCAATAGCCGCTTTAACAGAGTCAGGCTCAACGCCATTATGGATGTCACGTATCAGTTCTGGCATCCCGATTTTTGCTTTAACACCACATGTTGCAACTCGTCGGAAAGTGACTTTATATCGTGGTGTATATCCAGTAAGTTTTACGGTTGATCATAATGACCACGCAACGTTGAACAAAGAGGCAATTGAAGAATTGCAGCGACGTGGCGTGGTGCGGGATGGTGATATTGTGATTATCACCAAAGGCGATCTTGAAGCTCCTGGTAGTACCAATGCACTCAAACTGGTACGAGTTGGTGATATGGTTGAGCCCAAGGCGTCAGGTAAAAACTGACAGTAAAACCGATAACGTTATATTAAAGGAGTGGTCAAATGGCACTCGTTTCATTGAGACAATTATTAGATTATGCGGCTGAACAGAACTTTGCTATACCAGCATTTAACGTCAGCAATATGGAACAGGTTCATGCCATTATGCAGGCAGCTGATGCTGTTGATAGCCCCGTTATCATGCAAGGTTCAGCAGGTGCGCGGAAGTATGCGGGAGAACCCTTTCTTAGACATTTAATTCTGGCAGCAATAGAGGAGTACCCACATATTCCTGTTGTCATGCATCAGGATCATGGTGCATCACCACCTATCTGTGCTCGTTCTATACAGTCGGGTTTTAGTTCGGTGATGATGGATGGTTCCTTGATGGAAGATATGAAAACGCCTTCGAGCTTTGAATACAATGCCGGAGTTACTCGAACTGTGGTCGATATGGCACATGCCTGTGGTGTGTCAGTTGAGGGTGAATTAGGTTGTTTAGGATCTTTAGAAACCGGAATGATGGGTGAAGAAGATGGTCATGGTGCGGTAGAAAAATTAGATCACAGTCAACTATTGACGGATCCTGATGAGGCGGTTGAGTTTGTAAAGCAAACCAAGGTCGATGCGTTGGCTGTCGCTATTGGAACAAGCCATGGCGCCTATAAATTCACCAAACCACCAACAGGTGATGTATTGGCTATTAGCCATTTGAAAACATTACAAAAAAAATTACCAAACACTCATTTTGTGATGCATGGTTCCAGCTCTGTACCACAAGAGTGGTTAAAAATTATTAATACTTATGGTGGCGATATTGGTCAGGCATATGGTGTACCTGTCGATGAAATCGTAGAAGGCATTAAATACGGTGTACGTAAGGTCAATATTGATACGGATTTAAGAATGGCATCGACAGGATCAATCCGACAGTTTCTAGCACAAGAAAAGAATGCGGGAGTGTTTGACCCACGTAAATTCTTGCAGGTATCAACAGCAGCAATGCAGGCTATTTGTCAGGCACGTTATGAAGCGTTTGGGAGCGCGGGCCATGCGGGTAAAATTACAGCTATTTCGTTAAGCAAGATGGCAGAGCGGTATGCCAGTGGCGAACTCGATCCGGAATTAAGTTGATGGCTCAGGGTGACTCTGAAGTTAAAGGCGATGTAAAACGCACCTTTTTTATCAGTACGATAATCGGTTATTAGCTCATGCATTTAATAAGGTAAACTATATGCCCTTTAACATGACAGAGACAGTACAGTGCAACAGTTATTAGCAATAGCTGGTGGTGGTGCAATTGGCGCGGTGTTGCGATTTACCCTTTCAGCAAACATAGACCGTTGGTTTGATCGAGGTTATCCATTAGGGACTTTATTGGTTAATATTATCGGTTCGTTAATGGTTGGCTTATTATTTTCATTAATAATAGAACGTGGCATTTTGCCAGTCGAATGGCGTGCAGCGCTGATGATTGGCTTTCTAGGTGCATTTACCACGTTTTCTACTTTTTCAATGGAAACGATGATTTTATTAGAAGGTGGAGAACTGCTGAAGGGGATGTTGAATGTTGTGCTAAGTGTCGTGTTATGTCTTGGAGCAACGTGGTTTGGGTTGCTGATAGGGCGACAACTATGAGTACACAAAATATTGTCATAGTTCGCATTTACCTTTCTGAAGGACGAGACAATTACCAGCGAGTGGTCAATTGGCTGCATGAGGTCATCACAGAAGTTTTAAAAGAAATACAAACAACGGTTAAAGCTGATCATATTGTCAGCTGGTCAGCACAATCCGGAATTTAAAATGTTAGATCCTAAATTGTTACGAAATGAGCCTGAAAAGATGGCAGCATTATTAGCTCGCCGAGGTTATCAGCTTGATATTGAAGCCATACATGCCCTGGAAAAAGAACGCAAACAAGCACAGCTAGAGGCGCAAAGTCTGCAAACGGAACGCAATAGTCGTTCCAAGTTGATCGGAAAAGCGAAGGCGTCAGGCGAAGATATTGCGCCTTTACTGGCAGAAATTGAAGGGCTGGGTGATAAGCATAAGGCAGCAGAAACTGATCTTGCTGCGGCATTACAGAAAATCACGGATCTGGCGATGGACATGCCGAACATTCCACAGAACGATGTTCCGGCTGGTGTGAATGAAGAGGACAATCAGGAAGTACTGCGTTGGGGTGAGCCAAAGTCATTTGATTTTGAACCTAAAGATCACGTCGATCTGGGGGCAAGTCTTGATGGTATGGACTTCGAAATGGCAGCCAAAATAAGTCAGGCTCGTTTTGTTACGCTTAAAGGTCCATTGGCAAAATTGCAACGAGCATTGACCCAGTTTATGTTGGATATCCACACTGAACAACACGGTTACACAGAAACTTATGTGCCTTATTTGGTTAATGCAGATTCGTTACGTGGTACCGGACAATTACCTAAATTTGCCGACGATTTGTTTGCCGTTGATGATGCGGGATTGTATTTGATCCCAACAGCCGAAGTACCCGTTACCAATATTGTTCGAGATACAATTTCAGCCGATGAACAATTACCACTAAAATTTGTGGCACATACACCGTGTTTTCGTAGTGAAGCAGGCTCACATGGCCGTGATGTTCGCGGTTTGATTCGCCAGCATCAGTTTGAAAAGGTTGAACTGGTACAAATTGTGCGACCAGAGGATTCATCAGCAGCCCATGAAGAATTGACAGCGCATGCTGAAACAATACTTCAAAAACTGGAATTACCCTACCGTAAAGTAGTGTTGTGTACCGGTGATCTAGGATTCTCATCGAGTAAAACTTACGATTTGGAAGTGTGGTTACCTAGCCAGCAAACTTATCGGGAAATTTCATCGTGTAGTAATTTCCAAGATTTTCAGGCTCGCCGTCTACAAGCGCGCTGGCGTAATCCAGAAACAGGAAAACCAGAGTTAGTCCATACCCTTAATGGTTCAGGGCTTGCTGTAGGTCGTACTTTATTAGCCGTGATGGAAAATCATCAGGATATGGACGGACGAATTCATATTCCAGAGGCTTTGCAACCATATATGGGTGGACAGGAATTCATCGGTGGCTGATTTTTCGCTTATCCAGAAAATTATTGTCTGGGCATTACCGGTATTATTTGCAATTACTGCCCACGAGGTTGCTCATGGCTGGGTGGCATTAAAACTAGGTGACCGTACTGCACAAATGATGGGCCGGCTGACTTTAAACCCGCTGAAGCATATTGATCCTGTTGGCACTTTATTGATCCCCGGATTATTGTTAATGGTAGGAGGGTTCATTTTTGGCTGGGCGAAGCCCGTACCCGTCACCTTCCAGAATTTGCGAAGACCTAAATCTGATATGGCATGGGTAGCCTTGGCTGGACCAATGGCAAACTTTATTATGGCGATCATTTGGGCACTGTTAGCAAAGTTAGGATTGGGACTTTTTCAGTCTGGTATAACCTTGTTTGAACCCATGATTTATATGGGTGTTGCTGGTGTATTGATTAACTCAATGTTGATGATATTAAATTTATTACCACTACCACCATTAGATGGTGGACGTATTTTAGTCAGTATATTGCCTGGGCCTTTGTCATGGCAGGTCAGTAGACTGGAACCATATGGATTTTTTATTTTATTGGCATTACTTTATTTTGGCGTACTGAGCATGGTGTTATGGCCACTGATAGGCGCATTCATTAACTTGTTGGCAGTCATATTTAATTTGCCACCACAGATATTTGCAATTCTTTAAACAGCTTTTGCTGATGACAGGAATTAGGAGAACACATTGGATACGGTAGCATTGCAGTCCCGTCGTATAGTTTCAGGTATGCGTCCTACAGGGCAGCTTCATCTGGGACATTATCATGGGGTATTAAAAAACTGGATTAAACTGCAGCATGAATTTGATTGTTTCTTTTTCGTGGCAGACTGGCATGCGTTAACTACGCACTATGAAGACAGTCGTGTCATTGAGGACAGCGTTTGGGAAATGGTTATTGACTGGATCGCCGCTGGTATTGAACCTTCAGCAGTATCATTGTTTTTGCAGTCAAAAGTCCCCGAACATGCTGAGTTACATTTGTTATTATCAATGATTACACCTATTTCCTGGCTTGAACGGGTGCCAACCTATAAAGATCAACAGGAAAAGCTTAAGGAAAAAGATTTATCAACCTATGGATTTTTAGGCTATCCATTACTGCAAAGTGCCGATATCCTTATTTATCGTGCGGGTCAGGTACCTGTTGGTGAAGATCAGGTAGTGCATGTTGAGCTTACTCGTGAAGTGGCTCGTCGCTTCAATCACATTTATGGTCGTGAGAGTGACTTTGAAGAAAAAGCCGAAGCAGCGATTAAGAAGATGGGTAAAAAGAATGCTAAATTGTATTCGAATTTGAGAAAAGCCTATACAGAACAAGGTGATGCAGAGGCGTTGGAGACCGCGCGGGCTTTATTAAAAAGCCAGCAAAACTTGGCATTGGGAGATAGCGAGCGTTTATTTGGTTATCTGGAAGGTGGCGGTAAGGTTATCTTACCTGAACCCAAAGCGTTATTAACACCAGCAGCGAAAATGCCAGGTTTGGATGGACAGAAAATGTCTAAATCGTATGGCAATACCATTGCTTTACGTGAACCCGATGATTCTTTGGCGGAGAAAATCAAGAAGATGCCGACCGATACCAATCGGGTTCGTCGTGATGATCCTGGTGATCCTGATAGATGCCCAGTTTGGCAGTTACATGAAGTGTATGCCGATGAGGATCAAAAGCAATGGGTGCAGGAAGGGTGTCGTAGTGCCGGTATTGGCTGTCTGGACTGCAAAGGCCCATTGATTGATGCGATTTCGGCAGAGTTAAAACCAATCCGTGAACGGGCTGAAGATTTGAGTCAACATCCTGAAGATGTTCGTCGAATTATTGAAGATGGTAATGAGTCTGCTCGTGAAGTTGCACGAGATACTTTGGATGAAGTGCGTACAGCAATGGGTTTAAGTTATAAATAAGAGATATTTTCCTTATCTCAAATAATCATGTCGGGAGACAACATAAATGTCAGAAAGAATTCAAAAAGTGCTAGCAAGGGCGGGTTATGGTTCACGTCGTCAAATTGAGACATGGATCAAAGAAGGTAAGGTCAGCGTAAATGGTGATGTGGCCAAATTGGGTGATCAGGTTGAAATGGGAGATACCATGCGACTTGATAATAAACCTTTGTCGGCTAAACGGTTATGGCAGCAGCCTCAACAAGTATTGCTTTATAACAAGCCAGTAGGTGAAGTCTGTACCCGCAAAGATCCTGAAGGTCGCAGAACAATCTTCCAATCCTTACCTACACCTGAACAAGGCCGATGGGTGAGTGTCGGACGCTTGGATATCAATACCAGTGGTTTAATTATTCTTACCACTGACGGTGAGTTGGCAAATCGTTTAATGCATCCATCCAATGAAATGGATCGTGAATATGCGGTTCGGGTGTTAGGTGAAGTGACACCAGAAATGATGCAAACTTTGCGAGATGGCGTAGAACTAGAAGATGGCAAAGCCTATTTTTCTGATATTCAGCCAGCCGGTGGTGAAGGCGCTAATCGTTGGTTCCATGTGGTGATTCAGGAAGGCCGAAACCGTGAGGTTCGACGATTGTGGGAAAGTCAAGGAGTTCAGGTTAGTCGTTTGATGCGAGTACGTTATGGACCTGTCATTATTCCTAATCAGCTTAAGATGGGGCGCTGGATGATGCTACAGGGCGCTGATCTGGAAAGATTGTTTGAAGAGGTGGATTTGAAGCCACAAGCGGTTGAGAAAACTGGGCGTGCCCAGCGTGAAAAGATGTTGCGGCCGCTGAAGAATACCACGGCCAAGCCACGCCCAAGATCAACCAACAAAGAAACTAAACCAAAAGTGAAGCGTTCTCCACGGATACGTGGTCATTAATAAAGTAACGAATTTACTGTTCAGAAAAAAGGGCTTTGATTTTAAAGCCCTTTTTTTCAGGAATTTAGTGTTCTTTACTGATCGGTCTATCTGCACATACGGTTTGATTTCGCCCACTTTTTTTCGCGAGATATAGGGCCTGATCGGCACGATCAAATAGGGTTGCTGCTTTTTCTGCTTGATTAAGCTGTGCGATACCCAGGCTCACAGTAAAACCAAAAGTCCGATTGCCATCAGAACAAGTTATTTGTGATGCGGCGGTACGGATACGCTCTGCAACCAACTGTGCAGACTCTATATCAGTGTTACTTAGAATTAATGTGAACTCTTCACCGCCGTAACGAAAAGCAATATCACTAAGACGCAAGGTGTCTGTAATTGATTGAGCGAGTGCTTGTAAAGCCAGATCACCACTACTATGGCCATAATTGTCGTTGACGGCTTTAAAGTGATCGATATCCAGAACGATTAGTGACATAGGTATACGCTGACGATGTGCCAGATCGATTTCACGAGCTAGGCTTGAATCAAAGGATCCACGGTTACCTAGACCAGTTAATTTATCCTGCAAAGCCGCTGTTTGAGCCTGACGAAATAATAAGCAATTACGTATTGGATAAATCAGTTTACATAATAGATCTTCAAGTAGTTGAGTATCATCGTCACTAAATTTTTTACGGCGAGTTAAGGTGATTTCCCCCAACCACACATTATTCATTTCAAGACGATAGTTACAGGAGTGATGACTACGGCTGCCGGTATTAATTTCATAATGCATAGCCTGATGTAGATAGTGCAGGCTGTCGTATGGCAAGACTTTACTTATTTCCTTATGAAATAAATTGATAACTTCATCTAACTCTAGTGATGTTTGAAGTACAGCAGGTAAACGCAGCGCTACTTCTTCAGCGGTTTCGATAGCATGTTTAGGTTCGTTAAAATCAATGGCATGATTGTGTTTGCTAACCAGTGATAATTTTGCTATTTCTGGATGAAGTTGGTTTTCCATATTGCAGGTCCTTAATATCTAGTATTCATTTTGACTAGATATATGCTAGAACTATGCCATGGTTAAAATATGCATTCAATACAACATGTTACAGTGTGTCGTCAGTTATTTGACAGTGTTTTTATTGGGCTGAAATGAGTTCACCATTTATTTTCAGACTGTCCTTACCCATTAGATATAAATATACTGCTACAACATCATCAGGCTTGGGTAATGGCGTTGGATCAATGGCTGGGAATGCCCGAGTATGTAATTCTGTTTGTACGGTACCTGGATCGATACAGTTGACGCGAACCCGTCCATCACACTCAAGTTCATCAGCCAGTTGCTTGCTGAATGATTCAATACCAGCCTTGCTGATTCCATAGCCTGACCAATATGCCTTATCCTTATGGTTATCAGTGGTGAAGATAATGGAAGCGTGTTCATACTTTTGCATTAAGGGTAAACATGCATGAGTTAGCAGGTAAGGTGCTGCCAGATTGATGTGTACCGTTTCCAGCCAGATTTTTGGATCTTGATGTTGTACAGGGGCTAATTGACCGAGAGTAGCAGCACAATGCACTAATCCATCTAGACGTCCAAAGTTTTTATGGATGTTTTCAGCTAAGTCACGGTAGTCTGAAACAGCAGCACCTTTTAAATCTAAGGGATAAATGGCAGGTGTTACGGCGACGCCATCTACAGTAATATCATCGTAGACTTGCTCAAGAGCAGGTACATTTTTATCCAGTAATATAACGGATGCCCCGTGGCGCGCATAACTTTTTGCTACGGAAGCACCTATACCATTTCCTGCACCAGTAACAAGAATGACATTATTGTTAAGTAGATCAGGTGCCGCGCTGTAATTCATCTGTCTTGGTCTTGTGGGGCAACAAATTGACTGTATTGGGCTTTACCATTATGGAATTGCACACTGAGAGTGCCCGTTTTATCGGTCCACTCGTTGTGAGTATATGTTAACTCACCCAGTGTTCGAGTTTGCGAGTAATCAGGCTTACCTAATAAATCAACAACTGCTTTTTCAGTCATATTAGTTTCAATGCTGACTTCATTTACTTTTTTACCACAGGCAACAAGAGCAACGCTAATGAAAAGTAAGGCTAGGATCGTACGAACATGTGTCATTATTTATGGTCCTTTTTGAAGTTGATGATTTATCTAATGATAAATTGTCGAGCAGTATAACAAGCTATGACAGCAATTTCGACTACAGGCACAGATCGGTATTTAGAAGCTTGTGGGCACAGATTTTACCATTATGTATCGCACCTTCTATGGTTGCAGGGAAAGCGTTTGCTATAAAATCTCCCGTTAACCACAGACCTTGAATATCTGTTTGGCAGTGAGGACGCTTTTGCTCAATATTTACTGTGCAGGCAAAGGTGGCACGTTTTTCGCGAATAACGAAACTATGTACTGCCTGAGTGGGCAGTGAGGGTATATTTTGATGAATTTCTTTGCAGACTTGTTGAACCAGATCCTGTTTTGACATTTTTTCATGATTGCCGGGAGCGCTGATAACAACAGCCATCAATCCAGGGGACTGTTCGCTGCGGTCGAATATCCATTGGCTTAATGTTCCAGTCATACCAAGCATTGGTGTTGGTAAACGAACATTGTCTGGATATTGTAAAAAGACGGTGCAAATAGGATATTCGTCAGGTTTAGTCAATTTGATGTGCGGTGCAAGCAGATCAGCACACTGTGAAGGACTGGTTGCGACAATTATATTGTTAGCAGCAATAATGCTGTTATTACCCATCATGATCCCTTGAACCTTTCCTTGTCGAATCAGAATTTCTTTTGCCCGGATTTGTAGACTAATTTCGCCACCATGTTGTTTAATATATTTAGCGGCTGCCTTAGGAAACACATCACCAAGTGGTCGAGCAGGAATAAGTAAATCGGCAGCTTTTTTACCTTTGCCTAGACTTTCCTGTAATACCTTCGCCATTACATGGGCAGAAGCCTGGTGGATAGGGGTGTTTAGAGTTGCTAAACACAAAGGCTCCCATAATTGCTTTATAAGACGTTCAGATTGTTTAGAGGAAAGTAGCCAGTCACTTACTGTTATATCATTGCTTGCCAATAGATCTGGTATTTGTAGTTGTAGTCGAACTACTTGTTGTAATCCAGATAAACCCGTGCTGGAAATAAAATTCCAGGCTAAGGATAGCGGCCAGGGCAACCAACCCTTTGAGGACAAATGCAAAGGTGGATATTGAGAATCATAGATAGTGAGATCTAGGGCAAGGCGGTGAAATACCGAGGTCTGCTCAATACCTATTAATTGAAGTATTTCTAACATATGGTGGTAAGCACCGATCATCAGATGCTGGCCATTGTCTATTGTTTGATTGTGCCATTTTACATTACGTGCTCGACCGCCCAGTTGTTTAGCTGATTCTATTAAATGTACGGGGTGGCCCTGCTGAGTGAGAGTGACAGCGGCAGCAAGACCACTCCACCCCCCCCCTATTATCAATGTCGTCATTGGCATTGGCGCAGGCGCTTTTCTCGACGAGTAGTGCGCCAGGCAATCCATAACTTTCTAAGCGGTGTTAGTGAAACACGATGTCGCATAACCTGAAAACCATCCTGTTCGATTTCATCCAGAGTGGCCTCATAGATAGCGGCCATAATTAGACCAGTACGTTGTGAGTAACGATCTTCATCGGGCAAGGCTTGCATGGCTTTTTGGTAATAGTGTCGTGCTCGGGCAGTCTGAAATTTAAGCAGTTCAATCAATTCAGGACTTGATTTGAGTGCAAGTACATCATCTGTATTAACATTAAATTGCTGCAGTTCATCTTGAGGTAAATAAATTCGACCACGTTCAGCATCTTCTCGCACATCCCGAATGATATTGGTCAGTTGCAGAGCCATCCCCAGATTTTCAGCGTAGTTCAGCGTTTTACGATTGCGATAACCAAAGATCTCAACGGAAAGTAAGCCCACCACGCTAGCAGCACGATGGCAATACAACGCCAGTTGTTTGAACTCTAGATAGGTAAACTGATCTAAATCCATGGCCATGCCATCAATAATTTCCATGAAATATTCTTGATGCAAGTCAAACTGCTGTAGGGCTGTTTGCAATGCCTTGCCAACAGGGTGCGAAGCTTTGTTATTGAATGTATTCTGGATTTCTTGACGCCACCACTCGAGCTTGCTTCGAGCAACGTTTGGATCAGTTGCTTCATCAACAGTATCATCAACTTCACGGCAAAATGCGTAGAGCCCCATGATCGCTTGTCGTTGCTGTTCGGGAAGAAATAGAAAGCTATAGTAAAAACTGGAGCCGCTTTTGGCCGTTTTGTCACGGCAATATTCATCAGGTGTCATTGTTGCAGTCTTTCCACAATCCGGCCGTTTTGCAGATGAGATGAGATGATTTCGTCAATATCATTTTTAGTGTGATATTGATACCACACCCCTTCGGGATAGACTACCAACATAGGGCCTAATGCACAGCGATTTAGACAACCGGCATTGTTAACCCGCACTTTTTTTAAATTTAGTTCATGAACTCGCTGTTTAGCATAGTCTCGCAATGATTGAGCGTTATGCTGCTGACAATAAGCTCTGCCATCATTACGCTCATGTGTGCAAAAGAATAAGTGATATTGATAGATTTCAGTCATAGTAGTAAAGAATAACGGACTTGGCGAAAACTACAAAGTATTACAGACTTTTCTCAGTCAGTGCTCTGATTTTAATTAAAGCAGTAAAGTTAAGGTGAGATCTTTTAAATATCCTCCTCTCTGGCTTCTTTAAACAGACATTCCCATGACACAGTCAAGCTGTTGATAATTAGACAATCTATCTGTATGAAAGAATAATGCGAAGGATGTTACTAATCCATTGTATTGTAGTAGATTGGTTTCCATATCAATAACCTATACAATTGAACTTCTTAATGACCGGGCGACTAACTAGTAAATTATGAAAGTCTTAATCATTGATAATTCATCTTTGTTTCATGAAATGTTAGAGGATATTTTTTCGGCATCAGATGCGACAGCACTTATTTGTGATACTGCGGGGCAAGGCATGGAAAAACTGAAGTCACAGCATTTCGATTTTATCTGTGTGTCGATGTATCTGGAAGATGGTGACGGCATTTCGCTCACTAAAACGATCCGAAACACGACTGCTTACAAACATATACCGATAATTTTATTTACCTCAGAAGAATCAGATGATTTATATGTTGACGCTTTATCTTCTGGTGTAACCGAAGTTTTCCACAAAAAAGATGTGCAGCAGCTGATTAATTTCATTAATCACTTTGCCTTGCAACAGCAACCCATATCAGGGCGAGTATTATATGTTGAGGATGTATCCTCACAACGGCAATTGATCACAGAGCTCTTCACTAAACGAGGTCTTGTGGTTGATGCATTTGCTGCGGCTGAACAAGCATGGCAATCGTATTTACAACACGATTATGATTTGGTAGTGACAGATATTGTTCTGGAAGGAAGTATGACCGGAATGGCACTTACTAATCGTATCCGTCGTCTGGATAATGAAAAAGGTGATGTTCCCATTCTAGCGATTACAGGCTTTGATGATATCTCTCGCCGAATTGAACTGTTTTACCTTGGTGTGAGTGATTATGTGATTAAACCCTTGATTGAAGAAGAGTTAATTGCCAGAGTACGCAATCTGATTCAGGCCAAACAGTTTTATATGGAATCTGTTAGGCAAAGACAACGAGCCGAGGCGGCAGATAATGCCAAATCAGAATTCCTGTCTCGAATGAGTCATGAGTTGAGGACTCCTTTAAATGCCATTCTTGGATTTTCACAACTAATAATGACTGATCCTGAGTATCCGTTAGCTCCTATTCAGCAGGATAGCATGACTAGCATCAGGCAGGCAGGCAGTCATTTGCTAAACTTAATTAATGACATTCTGGATATATCAAAAATAGAGGCAGGAGAAGTTACTTTTGATATTAAAGAAGCAAGGTTAGATGATATTGTCGATAATGCTGTGAAGCAAGTGATGCCAACAATCGAAGAGCATGATATTGAGTTTCTGGCCTATTCGATACCTTCTGAATTGAAGGTAAAAGTCGATGTAACTCGGTTGCACCAAGTGATGCTGAATTTGTTATCCAACGCTATTAAATATAATAGTGAACACGGAAAAATACAGATTTTGTGCAAGCCTCTAGATGATAAGTTTGTTCTGGTTGGTATAAAAGATACCGGTTTTGGTTTAACAGAACAGCAACAAGCTCAGTTATTCACGCCTTTTAGTCGTGTTGGCCAAAATGCTGGTATCGAAGGAACGGGATTAGGTTTGGTGATTTGCCGTCAATTGATGAATGCGATGGGTGGTCAAATTGATTTGAAAAGTAAACAGGATCAAGGATCAGTTTTCTGGCTTAAAATTCCTAAGGCATAACGCCTAGTCAAACTGTTTACATAGGCAGTCAGCCTACTTTTACCCAATGAGATTTTCAGTAAAATAGTAACAAAGCACGTAAGCTAGCCACAATAAACAGAGATTAGCGAGATGTCGTCTTGCCCATGATCGTCATTAAGATGACACAAAACAGCTTGTTTTATATGTTCGACGCGCTGTTTTGTAGGAGTGGCCTTAACAATGTTAAGAAGCCGTTTCTCGCCAAAAAATACACCTTCTGGACTGGTGGCTTCTGTTAGCCCATCGCTATATGCAATCAGTTCTATAGGTTCTTCCCATTGCCATTTTTCTATTGAATCATTAAATGTTTCAGAAGTTAAAATGCCGATCGCAAGGTGCTGAGATTTAAAGTCATGAACAAGGTTGCCACTTTGATTGATGAGTAATGTTTTGGGGATACCACCACACCAGGCTTCAATAGTTTTGAGTTTGAAATCAATTCTAAATACATTAGTGGCAACGAAGCGGTCAATGGGCAGCAACCTTTTAGCTGATGTGTTCATTTCAGTAACAATGCTAGGTAACGGAAGCGCTTTTTTTGCCATGGCGTGGAACGTACGGGCGATTGTCAGTGTTGGTAGTGCGGCACTAAGACCATGTCCCGTTGCGTCAGCAAGCATGACATAAAGAGTGTCATCAATAGATTGTGCAGCAGCGATAAGATCACCACTAAAATACCTGTTGGGTTGTAACCAGTATTCAATATTGGGGTGATCAAGAGCGCCATGCCCTAAAATTTTGTCACCAACTTTTTTGGCTAATAGTTGTTCTTCTTCTAGTTCTTCGTAGAGAGCTTTTAAAATATGCTGATTGGCAAGATTAGTCTTTTGAAGAGTGACCAAACGCTGCATGGCCTCAATCTTGGCGTTTAGCACCTCAAGTTTGATAGGTTTTGGCAGGTAATCGTCTGCACCAGATTTCAAGCCAGCAATGATGTCTTGATCTTGTTCGGATGCACTCAGGATCAGGATGGGAACCCAAAAATCATCAAGTTGCTGAAGCCTGATCGTTTTGATTGCTTCCAGACCGTTCATAGTAGGCATGTTAATATCGGTGAGAATAATGTCAGGCTTGTGTTGCTGATAAAGCTCAACTGCCTGTGCACCATTGTTTGCCATATAGACAGTGTGACCAGATCGTGTCAGGAAACGCTGTAATAACGTCTGTGTTGCTATGTCGTCTTCTGCGACCAGAATAGTGAGTGATGTGTCAGCCATTATAAACTGCTATCCGTAATTGTATCCATATGCTTAGAGCGACATTCGAGTACATCTGCAAGGATAGTTTCGAAATGTGCAACCAAAGAGGGATCAAACTGTTTACCGCTTTCTGAACGGATTAATTCCATGGCTTTTTCTACTGACCATGCTTCTTTGTATGGACGCTCTGAAGTCAAGGCATCAAACACATCACAGATGGCACAAATTCTACCTTCAATGGGGATATCTTCACCGGACAGGCCATTGGGATAGCCGTTACCATCCCATCGCTCATGGTGGGTAAGAGCAATATTCTTTGCCATTTTCATTAATGGTACTTCATCACAACCTGACAGTAGATCTGCACCTATTTGTACATGGGTTTGCATGATTTTCCATTCATCCGGGTCCAGTTTGCCTGGTTTGAGTAACACATTGTCAGGAATACCAATTTTTCCAATATCATGCATGGGTGCTGCAAGCAAAATAAGGTCAGAATCGCTTTCAGACATGCCAGCGGTTTTCGCTAGTAATCGTGCATAGTGACTCATCCTCAAAACATGGTTGCCGGTTTCATTGTCTTTAAATTCAGCAGCCTTACCGAGACGTTCTATAACCTCATAACGGCTTCGTTCGAGTTCTTCAGTGCGTTTTTTAACTTCGACTTCCAGTGTTTTATTATAATCTTTGAGGTGGGTGTGTAATAAACGCACTTCCAGAATATTGTGGATGCGCTGGAGTACTTCTAATTGATCAAAAGGTTTGGTCAAAAAGTCTTTGGCACCGCCACTGAGTGCTTTGGCACGTGTTTCAGTGGTTGGCTCAGCAGTAAGAACCAGAATGGGTAAATAGTCATCCTTGATAACCTCATTAAGCTGCTCCATAACTTCAAAGCCATTGAGGTGTGGCATACGGATATCCAGTAGCAGAATATCAATATTATGTTTGATAAATAGGGGGAGAGCTTGGCGAGCATCGGTTGTGGAATAAATATTTTGGTAATTGGCCTGTTTGAGGATTTTTTCCAATAACTTTACGTTTAGCTCTTGGTCATCAACGATCAAAATGTTAGCTGAGTGCGTATCTATTGTTGTGTCCATAACGTTAATACCTTGTCATGATGTTTCATGGTTGCTCATATCATGTCAGTGTTGTGATGCTAGTACTCTAACACAAATATTTAATGTATTAATAACTGCGCTCGATTGAAAAGTCAGCGAGCGAAATGAGTGCTTGTTTGTAGCGTGAGTCAGCCAGAATGGATAAAGCTGCTTTAGCTTGCCTGACTTCTTTTTGTGCGGCTTGTGAAGTGTATTCAATAGCGCCAGTTTGTTGAATAATGGTAATGATGTCATTAATTTTATCGCGCTGACCTTGTTCAATGGCTTCACGAATGATGCTGGCCTCCTGTTCGTTGCCATGATGCATGGCATAGATCAAAGGTAGAGTCGGTTTGCCCTCGGCAAGATCATCGCCTATATTTTTTCCTATAGTGTCACTGGATGAGCTGTAATCCAGTAAATCATCAACTAATTGAAAGGCGCTACCGAGGTGCATGGCATAAGTCGCCATAGCCTCCTCAATATCTGGATTCGCCTGACTGATGACAGCACCCAGTTGCCCTGCAGCCTCAAATAGCTTGGCTGTTTTATGATGAATGACTTCAAGATAGCGTGTTTCAGTGGTATCAGCATCATGACAATTAAGAAGCTGTAATACCTCACCCTCGGCAATCACATTGGTAGTGTGTGACAGTATGTGCATCAGGCGCATGGAATCCATTTCTACCATCATTTCAAATGAACGGGTGTATAAAAAATCGCCAACTAGAACGCTGGCTTCATTACCCCATAAATTATTGGCAGTTTCACGACCGCGCCGCAGATCAGAGCTATCGACCACATCATCATGAAGTAAGGTCGCGGTATGGATAAACTCAATAATGGTGGCAAGGTTGATGTGATGCTTGCCTTTATAACCACAGGCGCGAGCGCACAAAATAGCGAGGGCTGGACGCAAACGCTTGCCGCCACTATTAATAATATAATGACCAAGTTGATTGATTAAGACGACATCGGACTGTAATCGAGACTGAATCATCGAGTTAACATCGGTCATGTCTTCTTCTATCAATGAGTAGATAGATTGAATATCCACGGAGCTTAAATCTGCCTATAATGTTACTTATTAAAAAAGCGTACTTTCTCATGCAGTGACACTGATCGCAAATATTTAAATCAGTATTTGATCTCTTAAGCGAAAGGGGCTAAAATTGCCGGTCTTTTGTTGGATTGCCAGCAATAACACATATTTATTTTTGGAGACAGCGATGTACGCTATTGTCGCGACTGGTGGTAAACAGTACCGAGTTAAAGAGGGTGAAACCCTCCGTGTAGAGAAGTTATCAGCTGAAGCCGGTGATACGGTTGAACTAGATAAAGTTCTTCTGGTTGGTGAGGGTGCTGATGTAAAAGTAGGTGCGCCTTATCTTGATGGTGCGAAAGTAACTGCAAAAGTTGCGGCTAATGGCCGTGGCGATAAAGTTAAGATCATCAAGTTCCGTCGCCGTAAGCATCACCGTAAGCAGATGGGTCACCGTCAGTCTTACACTGAAATCGAAATTACTGGCATCACAGCCTAAGATTACAGGATACAAGAGGATTTATAGAGATGGCTCATAAGAAAGCGGGTGGTAGTACTAGAAACGGACGTGATTCGGAATCGAAACGACTTGGCGTAAAACGCTACGGCGGTGAAGCGGTTCTAGGCGGTAATATTCTTATTCGCCAACGTGGTACACGTTACCATGCAGGTCGCAATGTCGGTATCGGTAAAGATCACACTTTATTTGCAACCGCTTCAGGTAAGGTTCTTTTTGAGACTAAAGGTCCTAAAAACCGCACCTTTGTTAGCGTAGTTGCTGATTAAAAAATAGTGTGTTGGCCCGTTTGGGGGCAAACAGCTAAAGAGCCCCGCTGATGCGGGGCTTTTTTGTTTCTGGGCATTAATTTATATTGAATGGCCAGAGTGAATGGTTGAGCGTAATGAAATTTGTAGATGAAGCGAAAATTACAGTAAATGCAGGTAATGGTGGTAATGGTTGCCTGAGTTTTCGCCGTGAAAAATATATTCCTTTCGGTGGCCCTGATGGTGGCGATGGCGGTGATGGAGGCGATCTGTATTTGATGGCTGACAAGCAAGTCAACACACTGATTGATTTTCGCTATCAGCGACATTTTAAAGCGCAACGTGGAGAACATGGTCAAGGCAAGTTATGTAGTGGTGCTCGTGGTGAAGATCTTATTATCAAGGTGCCTGTAGGAACGGAAGCTTGGGACGATGATACTGATGAGTTGATTGGGGATCTGACCAAGGAAGGTGACAAGCTACTGGTAGCAAAAGGTGGTTGGCATGGTCTGGGCAATGCACGTTATAAGTCCAGTACTAATCGCGCTCCACGACAGACATCGAATGGCACACCGGGTGAAGAACGTCACTTGCGTCTTGAAATGAAATTATTGGCAGATGTAGGTCTACTGGGGCTACCGAATGCAGGTAAATCAACCTTTATTCGCCAAGTTTCAGCAGCACAACCAAAAGTAGCAGATTATCCTTTCACCACACTGTATCCAAATTTGGGTGTAGTGACGATGAAAGATGTGCGCAGCTTTGTGATTGCTGATGTGCCAGGTCTGGTGGAGGGTGCGGCAGATGGCGCGGGTTTAGGAATACAGTTTCTTAGACATTTAACCCGCACCAGACTTTTATTGCACATGGTTGATATGGCCCCTGCAGATGTTAAACAAGATCCTGTCGAAAGTGTGCAAACTATCAATCGTGAGTTAGAACAGTATAGTGATGCCCTTGGTAGTCAGGAGCAATGGCTGGTTCTTAATAAAATGGATTTAGTGCCCGAAGATATTCGTGACGAATTGTGTCAGGAAGTGTTAGAGCGGTTGAACTGGAAAGGTAAAGTGTTCCAGGTCAGTGGACAGTCTGGCGAAGGCTGTGACGCCTTATGCGAACAAATTATGGATTATCTTGAAAATTTACAGCAAGATGAACAGGCTGCAATGGAGTCAGCAGAGGAGTAAAGCGTGACTACGCCACACCAACAACTCGTTTCTACTAAACGCTGGGTCATTAAGATAGGCAGTGCTTTATTGACGCGTCTAGGTGAAGGCCTCAATCATGAGCGCATTGCTTGGTTGAGTGCTGAAATTGCACAATTGAGAGTCCAGGGAAAAGAAGTTGTTCTCGTGACATCCGGTTCAGTCGCGGCAGGAATGCAGCAATTAGGGTGGACACAACGGCCAAAAGCGTTACATAAACTGCAGGCTGCAGCCAGTATCGGTCAGATGGGCTTAATTCAGGCATATGCATCAGAATGTAGAAAACATGACATTCATACAGCGCAAATTCTGCTGACACATTCAGATTTATCTGATCGTGGTCGCTATCTTAATGCTCGTAGTGCATTACATAGTCTATTAGAGTTGGGCGTGTTGCCTGTGGTTAATGAAAATGACACCATTGCCACTGAAGAGATCCGCTTTGGTGATAATGATACTCTGGCAGCGATGACAGCGAATCTGGTTGAAGCTGATGTGTTGGTGATTCTGACCGATCAGGACGGTTTATTTGATTCTGACCCACGCGCTAATCCCAACGCTCGAATGATAGCTGCTTCAGCTGCAAGCAACCCGGCTTTGGATGCGATGGCGAGTGGCGGAAGTGGCGCGTTAGGTCGCGGCGGGATGGCAACCAAACTACAAGCAGCTCGTCGCGCAGCTCAATCAGGTGCCGCAACCGTTATCCTGTCAGGCATGGTGCCTGAAAATTTACGTTATCTGGCTGCCGGAGAAGGTGTGGGAACATTATTGTGGCCAGACAATGAACCGATGACGGCGCGACAGCAGTGGTTAGCGGGACATTTAATTCCAAAAGGGCGGATTACGCTTGATGACGGTGCTGTAAATGTCGTTCGTCAACAAGGACGAAGCATACTTCCTATTGGTGTTAAAGGAATAGAGGGTGACTTTACTCGTGGCGAGTTGGTAATTTGTTGTGATATGGCAGGCAGAGAAGTGGCACGTGGCTTAGTGAACTACAATGCTGATGAAGCAAGTCGTATCATGGGGCATCCAAGTAATGAGATTGAGATCCTGCTGGGTTATATAGACGAACCGGAACTGGTTCATCGCGATAATCTAGTCGTGACCGATTAGGTATAATCAATTAATTTAAACATAAAAAAACCGGCATAAAGCCGGTTTTTTTTAAAAAGCGATAAACGCTTGAATTTTTATAGTGCGCGAACAGCGTTGTTCAAACGACTTTTGCTGCGTGCTGCGGCATTCTTATGAATAATACCTTTGCGAGCCATGCGATCCAGAACAGGAACAGCAGCTTGGAAGGCAGCAGTTGCTTGATCTTTATCGCCACCAGCGATTGCTGATTGCAGTTTTTTGATGCTTGTGCGCATTGCTGAGCGCTGAGCTGCATTACGTTGGCGGTGGTCTTCCGCTTGACGTGCACGTTTTTTTGCTTGTGCTGAGTTTGCCAAAGTGCTTCTCCTAAAAATCAGCTGTTCATATGTAAAGAACCGAGCATTATCCTGATTTTTATAGTATTTGTAAAGCGTTATCTGCTTCTGTTGTCAAACCTTATTTTATCGCTTGATGCTAACCTATTTTGCGGGCAACTCTGACGATAGCGAGTCATCCTGCGCCAACGGCGACTATGTTACAGATGATTATTAAGCTGTCCAGACTTAATCGGATATTCCTTGGTATGATGGCGAAAATTTTTATCGGGTGGAAATATGAGAATTATTACAGCAAACGTCAATGGAATCAGATCAGCGGGTCGCAAAGGCTTTTTTGACTGGTTACCCAACCAACAGGCTGACGTGATCTGTATTCAGGAAACAAAAGCGCAAATTCATCAATTGGGTGATGAGTTATATTGCCCAGAGGGATATCACTGTTTTTACCATGATGCTGAAAAGAAAGGGTATAGCGGCGTTGCGTTATATTGTCGTCAAAAACCGGATGATGTCATTATAGGTATGGGCAATGATGAGTTTGATGCTGAAGGTCGCTATATTGAGGCTCAGTTCGGCAATTTAAGTGTGATTTCTTTATATATGCCATCAGGGTCATCTAAAGAAGAGCGTCAGCAGGCTAAATACCGATGCATGGATCACATGATGGCAAAAATGAAGGAAATGAAAGCCAGCGGGCGCGATTATATTATTGGTGGTGACTGGAATATTGCCCATAAAAATGAAGATATTCGTAACTGGAAAGGCAATCAAAAAAATTCAGGTTTTTTACCGGAAGAACGAGCCTGGCTTGACAGCTTGTTTGATGACGTCGGTTTTGTTGATGCCTTTCGCGAATTGGAACAGGATGAACATCAATACACCTGGTGGTCAAATCGTGGGCAGGCATGGGCAAACAATGTTGGGTGGCGAATTGATTATCACGTTTTATCACCAAGCCTGAAAGGCACGGTGCAGGCAACTGAGATTTATAAGGATGAACGCTTTTCAGATCATGCGCCGCTCATTATTGATTACGATTACAAAATACCGACAACATGACTATAAAAAATCAGCAAAAAAGCTGGCGTGAAACGGTGAGTGCACTTGTCCACCCGAGAGTGGTGACTATGCTGTTTTTTGGTATATCGGCAGGACTGCCTTTGTTGCTGATTTTTTCGTCACTCAGTTTATGGTTACGCGAGGCCGGAGTAGAACGGGCTGCGGTGACCTATTTTAGCTGGGCTGCACTGGGCTATTCATTCAAATTCGTCTGGGCGCCACTGGTAGATAAATTGCCATTACCTGGTTTGACAAGATGGTTAGGCAGAAGACGGGCATGGCTGTTGTTGTCCCAAATCATGATTATTGTGGCTATCAGCACAATGGCATTGATTGATCCGGCGGATGATGCGTTGATAGCCATGGCCTGGGCAGCGGTATTATTAGGCTTTTCATCGGCTACTCAGGATGTTGCGCTGGATGCCTATCGAATTGAATCGGCGGGAATAGAATTACAAGCACTGATGTCATCAAGTTATATTGCGGGTTATCGGATCGGTATGTTGATAGCGGGCGCAGGCGCATTGTTTTTGGCCAGTTATTTAGGATCCACTCAAGATGGTTATAACTATCAGGCATGGAAATTAGCCTATCTGGTAATGGCCAGTATGATGTTGGTCGGTGTGATGACAACGTTGACGATTAAAGAACCAGACACACTGGTTGAAGAAAATCTTGTACATGGTCGGCAAGATTATCTGGGTTTTCTAGCATTATTTACATTGTCGGTAATTGGATTTGTAGCCAGTTTTTATTACAGCTCGCCTTATACACAGATCGTTAAAACCAGTTTGGCAGAAAGTGTATCCAGCGCTCATTTAGCCGGGTTTATTGTTGAGTTGCTTCGTTTGATAATGGCGTTAGCGGTTGCTGGTGTTATTGCCAGGCTGGTTGTAATCTCCGGCATTGTTCAACAACAGATGGTGAAACAAACCTATATTGCTCCGGTGCAAGATTTCTTTCAGCGATATGGATGGTCACTGGCATGGCTCTTGTTAGCGCTGGTAGGACTATATCGTATCTCAGATATTGTTTTAGGCGTGATTTCCAATGTGTTTTATCAGGATTTGGGATTCACCAAACCTGAAATTGCCAGTGTGGTAAAAAGTTTTGGTTTATTGATGACCATTGTTGGAGGTTTTCTGGGAGGCATTCTAGCTGTCCGTTTTGGAGTGCTAAGAATATTATTTCTTGGTGCATTATTATCAGCCGTGACCAATTTGTTATTTATGATGTTGGCACAGGCAGGTCATGACATGGTGATGTTATATATCGTCATTTCTGCAGATAATTTATCGGCTGGTCTGGCCAGTGCAGCTTTTATTGCCTTTTTATCCAGCCTGACCAACATTTCCTTTACTGCGGTTCAATATGCAATTTTCAGCTCATTAATGACGTTGCTTCCAAAACTACTAGGTGGTTATTCGGGATCGATGGTTGAGGTTCTCGGCTATCAGCAATTCTTTTTGTTAACAGCGATCATGGGAATACCCGTTTTGTTGCTTATCGCATGGGCGAGCAAGAATTTTCAGACCAATAACGCACTAATAAAATGAAAAAATGGCTGTTTTTGATATTTTCGATAGCCGTGCTGTGGAAGATGTTGGCAGGCAATGATTCAGTAGTACTGGGGCCAGGCATAAAAGTGGCTGATCCCCCTGTCCAGGAGGACTTGGTTCATGCCACACCCTTTAATTTCAAAGGCTATCGACTTACCCCTTTGGCGATGTTTCAGCTAAAAGGTAAAGTCCTGTCGAGAAAGAATTATTCTTTCGGGCGTGAGAGTGAATTATCTCCTGTTGATTTAGCGCTGGGCTGGGGAGACATGTCTGATGAAACCGTACTGGATAAGATAGATATTTCCCAATCAGGGCGATGGTATCGCTGGCAAGTGCAGGCGTTTCCTATTCCAAGGAAGGCCATTGAAACTCAGAGCGCTAATATGCATTTGATTCCTGCCAATGAGCTGGTGGAAGATACGATTGATCTGGTCAAGCAGGGCCAACTCGTTGAATTGAACGGTTACCTCATTCAAGCTGAGGCCGATGATGGATGGCATTGGAAGAGCTCATTAACGCGCAATGATACCGGGGCGCATGCTTGTGAGCTGGTTTACGTGGAAAGTATCCAGGTGATTCACTAGGCATAAAAAACCCCGTAAAAACGGGGCCTTAATTATTTAGTCAACACATTTAGTTAAAGGTACTGGTCAGAACGGAATATCGTCATCGAGATAATCCGCACCACCCTGTGGCGCACCATAATCAGGTCCTGCGGATGGAGATGCCGGCTGCGGGGCTGCATGAGCTTGTTGTGGCGAAGATTGATCATAAGCAGGTGCACTTCCTCCCCCTGCCCCACGACTATCCAGCATCGTCATTTCATTGCCTACAATCTCAGTTGAATAGCGATCCTGCCCATTTTGATCTTGCCATTTACGAGTTTGGATGCGGCCTTCAATATAAACTTGTGAACCTTTATGCAGATATTGCTGAGCAATTTCACCAAGGCGGTTGCGCAACACGACACGATGCCACTCAGTGCGTTCCTTGCGT
>Ga0224506_10000155_pt1 | contig 67839 bp, 55 predicted proteins | sample SF_Jan12_sed_USG_2_FD_169108 | JGI IMG/M metagenome (GOLD analysis project Ga0224506, IMG submission 169108) | Sediment microbial communities from San Francisco Bay, California, United States - SF_Jan12_sed_USGS_8_1 | ecosystem: Environmental > Aquatic > Marine > Sediment | place: USA...
AGAAAATATAAAAAATGTGGGTTACCACATCTATAGTAAGTGTATAAAGAAGTACATAGCACTTTTTACACACCGTTAGCATGGTAAAAGCCGAAAGCCACTCAACTTAGAGTGGCTTTCACTTTTTTATATTAAACCCTCATTATACAATAGAGAATACCTGCCTTGCCGGCTAGGCAGGTATTACATCCATAAATCACTGTGAAATAGACGCTTCACTTTGATTATGCGCATCACCATAGCGGTGCTATGCTTCTTTGCAAACCATCTATTTCTTTGTGCTTTATGAACTCATTACGAATTCTATTACATAATAAGGGTTAAAGACAAAAGTTTCTTGATTATTACTTCCCTAACATTGGGAAAAGCTTCTTTATTTCTTCTTCTGTTGGTTGTTTACCATATTCACAGATTTGAAAAGCTTCAGCATGACTCACTTTCTTTGCATGCGCAGTACCATACCATTTTTCCAACCCTGCCCTTACTTCATCATTAATACCATCTTTTCTAAATTGCTTAAGCCATTCAATACGTTCTTTTTTTCCTTCTGGTACATCATTTGGATATCCTGAAATCCAAGGTAGCCACTCATAAAACTGAGAAACATGTGCATCAAGACCATTGATTTTTGTATCAAAAGTTTTGTCAATGTCTATAACAATATCTGCTCTAAATGGATTAGGTCTTTGAAAATGATCTTGAAAATATAGAAATACTGCATTTTTTGCTAATGGCTCGGTGTCAGGAGCAACATTAGGAACAGAGACCATAAAAGAGGCATCTTGTACTAATACTCCAGTATATCGGTGATCTGGATGATAGTCGTTAGGTCTTGGTGCTATCACAACATCTGCTTTCCATTTTCTAATTTCTCTGATGATTTGTAAACGTACTTCTAAGGAAGGGACAAGTTCACCATCGTGGTTGTCAAGTACTTTGTATTCTTCAATTCCTAATCTTCTAGCTGATTCATGTGCTTCTTCTCTTCTTATTTTCGCTAAAGCTCCACCTCCTTTTGACTGATGTCCGGCATCACCATTTGTAACAGACACAAATTTCACTTTATGACCTAGGCTAGCAAATAAAGCGGCAGTACCTCCTGATTTAAGGTCGCAATCATCGGGGTGTGCCCCTATCATGATAATTCTCAGTTCTTTAGATTGAGCAAAGGATACTTGTCCGAAAAAGAGTAATGCAATAAAGGTAAAAAAAATAGATCGTGTCATGAGGTACAGTAGTTTAAATAGGTTTAGTATCTAATTTCTATTGGCTAATTTATAAATTAAACCAATAAGTAAACTTCAAAGTAAGCGATTTAACTCTTTCGGCAATAGGACTAATTAAATAACTATCGGTATAAACAATAAATAAGTCGGAAGCAGGCTTATACCTCCATTGAAATCGAGAATTAAGATTGAAATTTTTCGACTGTTCGTTATATTGAAATAAGGTGACAAAAAATAACTTGTTAGTAAATGTAATGTCTAACTGTGCACCAATAAGCCAGAATTCTGTCAAGTTCCATGGTGATGGTAGTTGAATGTTATTATAACTAATATTAGAACGCAAGCTCACATAGGGTTGAAACCTATACCCTAGCTCACTTGATAAGTTTAACCAAGAACCGTTTTGATAATATCCCCCAGCACGTCCTTTAAAAGCGTAAGTAAATAAACTTTGGGGTTTTGATGAAAAATTAAACCTCATGGCATTCCAGTTGTGTTTTGTACCAGTTGCTAATGTATCTTTATCTGATTTAGTAGGATCGAAAGAGCTTAATAATTCAACATACTCATCGATAAATATTAATTTTAATTTACTTCGGTTGCGAAAATTCACACTATAATGGACAAGGTTGAGATTGTCAGTCCTTTTCATGTTTTCATTGAAAAAATAGCTTGTGGATACCCCTGGTCCGTGACTTACAATTGCTCCACCTTTTGTAAAAAATAAATGACTTACTGATGAAGTCAATCTGTTATATCCATTACGAGGCACAAAACCTACTTCAGCAGAATAATTCTTCTCTACAGACTCTTCTTTGATCAGCCAGTTCCAATTGTGACTTTTGTATTCAATATGTGCAGCTTGTGTAAAACCATTCCCTTCATTAAAAGGTGAAAATGATTTTAGAAAGAAGGCCTTTCCAGTCCATAGGTTATCGGATGAAGCTAGGTTGTATTCAAGACCTATATTTCGATTATATTTTGGGTGGGCACTAAGTAAAGAATCGGTCAGTAGGGGGTAGTTAATTGATTCTTTATTAACATATAATAGTCCAATATTAGACCTACTAAATACCTTTCGTTGGAGAGATAGAATCCCAAAATTTTGACTAGGGAGACCAATATCAGCAATACTAGACGTTTGCATATCCATAGCTCCTATTCTCCAGTTTTCATTCAGGTTACCACTTATTCTTGCTCCTGCTTGAATAGGTACAGCTAGCCCTACTCTTCGAGAGAAAAATGGGCGAATTTTATCATAACCAAAATTGCTAAATAAGTCTGCATTCTCTAGGAAGAACTGTCTTTTTTCAGGAAAGTATAATTCAAACCTATCTAGGTTTGTTACCTGACGATCTACTTCTACCTGTGAAAAATCTGGGTTTACAGTTAGGTCGAGACTAAGTGAAGAAGTGAGTCCTATTTTCACATCTCCTCCAATTTTTCCTTGATAAGTAAGAGTGTCAATGTCAATATCTCTTGTTGCACCTCCTGAAACAAATGGGATTAAAGAAATATTAGTACCAGGAGATGGGGGAGGAGCATCCCAAACCAATACCCCAGCATATGCTAATGTTACGGATGGAAATTGTCTGGGCACTGGTGCCCAACTAGATTTTTCACTTGCCTTTAAATCAAGTCGGCTAAAATTTATGCCCCATTCAGTATTTTCCTGTTTGTAACGAATGGTTTTGAATGGAATAGCCATTTCAAAAACCCACTTTTCATCATCTTGCTTAACTTCTGAAATCCATTTATTGTCCCAATTTAAGTCAACTTTATTTCCGTTTGACATCGTTCCGTCCCATTGAGCTCCTGCAGCATTAGCTCCAAATGCAAATCCTGTAGTCTGGTTATGAAAAGGATCTATAGCGACTAGAAAATTATCATTTTGTCCAAAAGAAAAATCTCGTCTAAGAGATTCAACAAAATAGGGGCCCTCCATGCTGTTATAACAAATAGCTACCATGTAGATATACTGGTCATCGTATGTCATTCGAACTTCTGTGCGGGTTATTGATAAACTAGTATCCATAGGGGTTACCATGAAAAAGTCAGAAGTCGCATCTGCATTTTTCCATGCCTGCTCGTCTACAATACCATCAATAGTTACTGGAGATGTGGTTTTGCGAATATTAAGACGAAAAGATTCATTTTTTTTCTGGGCATTTCCTAATAAAGTGACGAATCCTATTAGTAGTGTTAAAAAATATTTATTCATTTTATAAATTGGATATCAGATGATAGTATTACAGTGTAAATAAAGATTGCTTGATTTAGAATTGATTTATTTCTTAAACTATAATTAGAAATTGCAGTTTTTATTTTTGAGGAAAAGGAAACGTACTCAAATAGAAAAAAATAAAATTGTAAATGTCACCTCTTAAGGGCGACAAAGATACACTATTTCTTGTCAGATGTGTAATAGAATTAAAAATGCTTTGAAAAAACACCCGCTAATGTAAGATTAGAAGTGTAATTATTAATTACTGCCTTGTTTTCAATGTAAAAAATATAAGAAGAGTAATAGTTGGTGAAAAATAATCGTGCAAACCAGTATATGGTTTGCACGATTATTACAAAAGTTAAATATGAATTTAGCTGTTACGCTACTTTAAGCTTACTGTATTTTGAGTTACTAAATTTCTCTTCAGCATAAGCTCTATTGATAACTAGTACTTCTGTATTTTTTTCAGAAGGTAATTCAAACATGGCATCAGTGATTATTGCTTCACAAATGGAACGAAGCCCCCTTGCTCCAAGTTTAAAATCTATAGCTTTTTCAACAATAAAGTCTAAAGCACCATCTTTAATGTCCAATTTAACATCTTCCATTCCAAATAATTTCGAATACTGTTTGGTAAGCGCATTTTTTGGTTTGGTAAGGATGTCTTTAAGCGTTTTTTCATCTAGCGGATTTAAGTGCGTAAGTACAGGAAGTCTACCAATAAGCTCAGGGATTAATCCATAACTCTTTAAATCTTGAGCAGTAATATATTGCAATAGATTATCTTTGTCTAACTCTTCCTTATTACTAATATCATCTTTACTAGAAAAACCTAATGGTCGTGTATTTAAACGATTAGCTATATGTCTGGAAATACCATCAAAGGCACCACCACAAATAAATAGTATGTTTTCAGTATCCACAGAAATCATTTTTTGATCGGGATGCTTCCTTCCTCCTTGAGGTGGAACATTTACTGAAGTACCTTCTAAAAGCTTAAGCATTGCTTGTTGCACACCTTCACCACTTACATCTCGGGTAATAGAAGGGTTATCTGATTTACGTGCAATCTTATCAAGCTCATCAATATATACAATACCTCTTTGAGCAGCATTTACATCATAATTAGCAGATTGAAGCAATCTTGTTAAGATACTTTCTACATCTTCCCCCACATAACCTGCTTCGGTAAGTACTGTTGCATCGGCAATACAAAAAGGAACTTGTAATATTTTAGCTAAAGTTCGGGCTAAATATGTTTTTCCTGTACCTGTTTCTCCAACCATAATGATATTCGATTTTTCAATTTGAATTTCATCATCATCATTTTTTTGCATCAGTCGTTTATAGTGATTATAAACAGCCACAGAAAGTACTTTTTTAGCTTCGTCTTGTCCAATTACAAATTCGTCTAAGAACTTTTTCATATCCTTAGGCTTAATGAGGTTGAATTTAGGAGAAGCTCCATCTTCTTTGGATTTTTTTTCGTCTTCCAAGATTTGATTGGCTTGTGCTATACATTTGTCGCAAATATGCGCATGTATTCCTGAGATCATTAAATCAACATCTTTTTTATTTCTTCCACAAAACGAGCATGTTACTTCAGCCATAATTCTTCCTTTTTGTTAAATAAAGGTACACAATTTACCTTATATTATTTTTTTCGTTCTAAAACTTCATCAATAAGACCATATTTTTTAGCCTCTGCAGCCTTCATCCAGTAATCTCTATCTGAATCTTTTTCTATTTGTTTATACGATTTTCCAGAATGTGATGCTAATATTTCGTACAAATCTTTTCTAAGCTCTTGCATTTGCTTTAGTGTGATTTCCATATCCCTAGACTGACCTTGCATACCTCCACTAGGTTGATGGATCATAATTCTTGAGTGGGGGAGTGCAGACCTCTTTTTATCAGCTCCTCCAGCTAGTAATACAGCACCCATTGATGCAGCCATGCCAGTACAAATAGTTGCAACATCTGGATTTACATACTGCATAGTGTCATAAATTCCTAGCCCAGCATAAACAGATCCTCCTGGACTATTGATGTAAAGCAATATATCTTTCTTTGGATCTACTGATTCTAAAAACAAAAGCTGTGCAGTAATAATATTAGAAATATTATCGTCAACCTGCATTCCGAGGAAAATAATTCTATCCATGATCAAACGTGAAAAAACGTCAATCTCACGAAAATTAGTTGGTCTTTCCTCAATAACTGAGCGAGTCATATTGTCAATGTAATGAGAATAATCGTCAAAAGTGGATCCATTAATTCCTTGACCCTTAACAGCAAACTTTCTAAACTCATCTTTATTAATCATTGTCATAATTTTATATCTAAATGTTAGCTTATCAATATTAAAAAGAAAAGGCGAATTTGTAAACAAATGTCATAAAAAAGCCCTGACAAATGGTCAAGGCTAATTTTAAACCATATTAATTTCAAATTAGTTCAAAACAATTTTTTGAAATTCATCAACGCTTACTTTTTTGTCGTTTAACGTGATGTTTTCTTTTATATAATTGGTAATTTTTTCGGAGTGAACTTGTTGAAAAACTTGCATGTAGTTATCACCGTTATTCCCTTTTAAATAATTATCAGCAAATTCGTCCATTTTGTCTGCCATTTGTTCAGCCATAGCTGCACCACCAAACTGCTCCATAATCATCGACTTTGCTTTATCCACCACTTCCTGATTATCAACTTTTAGCTCATTATCTTCAGCTATCTTGTTCTTTATTAAGTCCCATTTAAGGCTTTTAACAGTAGCATCAAACTCTTTGTCAACATCTTCGGCTGTTAATTTTCCTTCATTGGTTACTAATAGCCATTTTTTAAGGAAAGCACTAGGCACTTCTATTTTTGTTTTATCAACAAAATGATCCTTAATTGAGTTTTCCAGATAAAAATCAGTTTCTCGAGAGTAATTTCCACTAACTGTGTCCTTTATTTTTTCAATAAATTCATCTTCAGACTTAACAGCGTCTTTTCCAAACACTTTATCGAATAGTTCCTGATTTATTTCAGATGGTTCAACTCTATTAATATTCTTAACTGTAAAGGTGAATTTACCCTTTAATGATTTAGCTTCTTCTTCTGAGATATTTAAAAGTGAAACAATGATAGAGGCATCTTTAAATATTTTATTAATCTCGAATTCTATGACGTCATCCTTTTTTACACCAATGAAATTTTTCTGTGCCTTCTTTTCTACAGTACTAATTTCTACAAGTGTATCGTTAGATATTTCGCCTTCTAATTGAGTAAAAGTTCCAAAAAGAGAATCTTCATCTTCACTAACTTCGGGGTTAATGGACTTACCAAATTGTTTTTTGAGGTTAGTTACAGTTTCTTCAACTGTTTTTTTATCCACCTCAATAGTATATTTTTTTACTTTTTGTTTTTTTGATAAGTCGTACTTGAATTCATCAATTAACCCTATTTCAAAATCGAACTCAAACTCAGTTTGTGTATCCCAATCAATTTTTTCTGCATTTTCATGATTCGGTAAAGGCTGCCCAATGATGTTAAGGTTATTTTCTTTTACATAATCATTCACAGAGTGTGAAAGAATATGATTAACCTCTTCAACCAATATAGATGAGCCATACATTTTCTTAATCAATCCAATTGGCACTTTACCAGGTCTAAAACCTTTTATATTTGCCTTTTTTGCATAATCCTTAACTTTTTCTTCAACTTTATGTTGATAATCTTTCTGGATTAATTTAATTTTAATAGAGGCTTCAGTAGCGTTTTTTTTCTCTAATTTGATGTCCAAAGCAGTAAAGTTTAATTATAATGAAAATTAAAAAACCCCCAAATGCAGTTAAAAAAAATGCAATCGGGGGTATTTATTTTGTGTGCGGATGGAGGGACTCGAACCCCCATGCCGTGAGGCGCTAGATCCTAAGTCTAGTGCGTCTACCAATTTCGCCACATCCGCATTTCTTAATTTCGGAGTGCAAATATAGTAAATGAAAAATTATTCTTCAATACTAAATGATAAAAATTATTTTTACCAGTTGAAACATTAAACACACACATGATAGCAATCGATTTAGAAGAAGAAAGGAAAGAAATTGTCAGAAGATATAGAAGGTTATTGCGTAAGTCGAAGCCATTTTTAAAGTCAGGAGATGCAAAAATCATCAAAAAAGCATTTCACCTCGCTGCTGATGCACATAAAGATGTTCGTAGAAAATCTGGTGAGCCATATATTTACCACCCATTAGAAGTAGCGCAAATATGTGTAGAAGAAATTGGCCTAGGAACAACGTCAATTGTATCGGCTCTTTTGCATGATGTAGTGGAAGATACTGAGTGTACTATTGAAGAAATTGAGCAGGAGTTCGGTCATAAAGTAGCCACTATTATTGATGGGCTTACTAAAATAGCAGGAACATTCGAGTATGGGTCGTCTCAACAAGCGGAAAACTTCCGCAAAATGTTGCTAACTATTTCTCAAGATTTAAGAGTAATTCTGATCAAGCTGGCCGATCGACTGCACAATATGCGGACACTTGATAGTATGCCACGCAACAAACAACTTAAAATAGCTTCTGAAACCATTTATATATATGCACCCCTGGCACACCGCCTTGGACTATATACGATAAAAAGCGAACTGGAAGATTTATATTTAAGATATTCTGAACGAGATGCTTTTAAGGAAATATCTAATAAAATTAGCGAGACAAGTGCTAGTCGTACAAAGTTCATTAACAAGTTCATAAAACCTATTAAAGATGAACTAACAAAACAGGGTTTTAAATTCTCTATAAAAGGAAGACCCAAGTCTATTCATTCAATTTGGAATAAAATGCGTGCGCAGGATGTTCCATTTGAAGAAGTATATGATTTATTTGCTATAAGAATCATATTAGAAACTACTACAGAGAGGGAAAAATCAGATTGTTGGCAGATATATTCTATTGTTACTGATTTTTATCAACCTAATCCTGATAGGTTGAGAGATTGGATAAGTACCTCTAAATCTAATGGATATGAATCATTGCATACTACCGTGATGAGTAGGTCTGGTCAATGGGTAGAAGTGCAAATTAGATCTAAAAGAATGGATGACATTGCTGAAAAAGGTTATGCTGCACATTGGAAGTACAAGGAAAGTGGAAAATCAGAAGAATCCGCATTAGAGCAATGGATAGGTAAAGTAAGAGATATGTTGGGGCAAATTGATTGTACTGCACTAGAATTTGTGGACGAATTCCGTTCTAACTTATTCCATACAGAAGTTTTCGTATTTACACCAAAAGGAGACTTGAGAATACTTCCCCATGATGCTTCGGCACTTGATTTTGCATTTGATATTCATTCTGAAATAGGTGTGAAATGTATTGGAGCGAAAGTGAATCAGAAAATTGTTCCTATTAATTATAAATTGAATAATGGGGATCAGGTAGAGATTCTTACTTCAAATAAACAGAAAGCAAATGAAGATTGGCTGCGTTTTGTTGTGACTTCTAAGGCTAAGTCGAGAATAAAGGACGAACTAAAATCCGATAAAAAACATATTGCAGAAGAAGGGAAAGAAACTCTTTTGAGAAAGATGAAGAATCTCAAAATTGAATCTAACAATGAAACATATGAAAGAATGAGAAGATTCTTACGTGTTGATACACAGTTTGATCTTTATTATAAAATAGGCATACAAGGTATCACCAATCAAATTCTTCGTGATTTTAAAGAAGAAAAAAGTACTCGTCTAAGCAAGAGGGGTAAAATGTTAGGTGCATTAGATGCTAAAACTTTTGAGAAAAAATTAAAAAAAGCGAAAGGTGATGGTAATGATATGTTGCTAATAGGAGAAGATATGGATATAGTGGATTATGCCTTGTCTGTTTGTTGTAATCCTATACCTGGTGATGATGTTTTTGGTTTTGTGACAGTTAGCGAAGGAATAAAAGTGCATAGAACATCATGTCCTAATGCTACTGAACTAATGTCAAATCATGGACATAGAATGATAAAAGCGAAGTGGACCTCTCAACAAGAGCTTTCATTTGCAACAGGTTTGAAAATTACAGGTACTGACAGGGTGGGTTTAATTAACGATGTTACAGGTATAATTTCTCGTGAACTAAAAGTAAATATGAGATCATTAGCTATTGATACCGATCATGGGATTTTTGAAGGTACAATAAAACTGTATGTAAACGACACAAGGCATTTAGACAAGCTCATTACAAAACTTGAAGGGGTTGATGGGGTTGAAAAAGTAAATCGTTTCGATTAAAATTAAATAATCACGTTAGTATATTTTATATAGTTCTATATTTGCAAAAGAATAAATTAGGTTTATTTATGGTGCTTAATGAGCAGGTTTTTGGGGAAGTAAAAGAAATATTTACATCGTATCTCGAAAATAAAAATCTTAGAAAAACTCCAGAACGATATGCTATCCTTGAAGAAATATATTCAAGAACTGGACATTTTGATGTAGAGTCGCTCTATATTTCCATGAAAAACAAGAACTATATGGTAAGCCGAGCTACCGTATATAACACACTTGATCTACTAGTAGAGTGTGATCTTGTTTGTAAGCATCAGTTTGGAAAAAACTTAGCACAGTATGAGAAATCATATGGTTATAAGCAGCATGATCATATACTAATGACTGATAATGGGAAAGTGATAGAGTTTTGTGATCCTAGGATTCAAAATATAAAAAACACATTGGAAGAAATGTTTGGTATAGATATCATGCATCATACCTTGTACTTTTTTGCTAAAGAAAAAGGAAAAAAACAAAAAGACTGACCTCATGACTTATACAAGTGAAATTAAGGAAGGAATTTTAGTCGTGAATCTCACTGGGGATTTAATAGGTGAAGATAACGGGTTTACATTGTTAGAATTAGTTAATGATACAATTTCGAACAAAATAATTAAATGTGTAATTAACATTTCTGACCTGAGATATATAAATAGTAGTGGAATAGGTGTATTGATCACAGTGCTAACTAAGTTTCGAAATAAAGGGGGAGAAGTTTATCTGGTAAAACCCTCGGAGAGTGTTAAGAAGCTTCTAATTATCACGAAACTAAATGCTATTTTTAATGTGTCTGAAAAGATAGAAGAAGCAATTTTAAAATTAAAAGAAGTAAGTTAATGAAGGTAGATGTTTTATTGGGTCTTCAATGGGGAGATGAAGGAAAAGGGAAAGTAGTAGATTTTTTAGCTCCTAAGTATAATGTAGTAGCTCGTTTTCAAGGAGGTCCAAATGCTGGACATACCTTGGAGTTTGATGGGATAAAACATGTGCTTCATCAAATACCTTCAGGAATATTTAGACCAGATATTAAGAATGTGATTGGGAATGGTGTGGTACTTGATCCAGTAATTTTCAAAAAAGAAATTGATGCATTAGATCAGTATAACACTAGTGTAGAAGCAAACCTGTACATATCTAAAAAAACTCAATTAATATTACCTTCACATCGATTGCTAGATGGGGCATATGAAAAAGCAAAAGGAGATAAAAAAATTGGATCTACATTAAAAGGAATAGGCCCTACATATCAGGATAAAATAGCACGAGTAGGTTTGAGAGTAGGTGATATTTTGAGTGATAATTTCCAAGAGAAGTATGATAAGTTAAAATCGAAACATATAGAAATTTTAAGTTACTACGATTTTGAATATGATATTACGGAATATGAATCTCAATTTTTTGAAGCTATTGAGTTCCTAAAAAAGTTTAACCTAGTAGATAGTGAATACCTTATTAATAATGAATTAAAATCAAATGCATCAATACTTGCTGAAGGAGCTCAAGGATCATTACTAGATATAGATTTCGGTAGTTATCCTTTTGTAACAAGCTCTAATACCATGTCGGCAGGAGCCTGTACTGGTTTAGGAATTGCTCCAAATAATATTGGAGAGGTTTTTGGAATTTTCAAAGCGTATTGTACACGGGTTGGGAGCGGTCCTTTTCCTACTGAATTATTTGATGAAGTAGGGGAGAGAATTCAAAAAGAAGGCCATGAATTTGGAGCTACTACAGGGCGACCAAGGAGATGTGGTTGGGTAGACCTTCCTGCACTGAAGTATGCAATTATGCTTAATGGAGTTACTCAGTTATTTATGATGAAGGCTGATGTTCTAAATGCATTTGAAGAGATTAAAGTTTGCACTCATTATAAATTAAGTGATGGTACGATTACTAATGAGCTTCCATATAATTTAGTTGATGAAAAAGTAGAACCTGTTTATAAACCTTTTAAAGGTTGGAATCAGTCGTTAGAACATGTTAGTGAGTACGATCAATTTCCAAAAGAACTTGATGAGTATGTTAAGTTTCTGGAAACTGAATTACAAACACCAATTAGCATTATATCTATTGGTCCTGATCGTACTGAAACAATTATTCGAGATATGAGTTCTTAAAAAATTAGTAATAAGCTTTAAGTTACAGAGTGACTTAAAGCTTATTAAGGGGAAAAGTTAATTTTGCGTTTTCAAAACTCCCATCAATAAAAACAGCCATCCTAAAATAAAAAATATCCCCCCGATTGGGGTGATAGCTCCTAGCCATCTTACGCCTGACAAACATAATGCATATAGTGAACCTGAGAAAAACAGAATTCCAGCGATCATCATGTAAGAAGAGTAGTTAAGCCAGCTACTTTGTGTTTTATAGAGTAATAAACCAATAGCCAAAAGCGCAAAAGTATGATAAAAGTGATATTGTACGGCAGTTTGGTAGGTGCTTAAACGCTCTGTAGCTTCTAGTTTAGCTTTTAGTGCATGTGCCCCAAAAGCACCTAGTCCTACAGCAAGTGCTCCAGATATTGCAGCAATGGATAATATGAGTTTTTGTGTCATTTTTATATTTGTTCAATAATTTCAGATACTTTGTCCATTTCTTCTTTGGTATTAAAATAATGAGGAGATAAACGCACTACCCAATCTATTCCTTTTTTGTTAAAATCTATTAAGCCCCATTCAGTTTGACTTATACTAAAGTAAACATTATTTTCCTCTAGATTTTTTGTAATTTTCTCTAATGATTTCCCTTCTTTTCTAAAAGTTAATATGCTACCTGTTGTTGATCCTTTGTCATATAAATTCACACCAGAAATTTCAGATAGGTTTTTTCGTAGATGCATCATCAACTTTTTATTGTAGTCTTGAATGTGTTCTAGCCCAACAAGGTTGGCGTAATTTATTGCTTCTTTCAACCCCATAACCAAAGCGAAAGGTGTTTCCCAAGTTTCGAATCGTTTCGCTGTTTTTAACATTTCGAAATGATCTACTCCTTTCCATACCGCCCCACCCCCATCTATCATTAAAGGAGAAAAATCTTCTTCAAGTAGTCTGTCCGATACAAACAAAAACCCCGTCCCTCTTGGTCCGCGCAAGAATTTTCTTCCGGTTGTTGTTAGAAAATCGCATTTGATTTTATTTATGTTGATGTTTAATTGCCCCACGGACTGACAAGCATCTAATAGGAATATTATTTGCTTCTGATGACAAATTTCTCCTATTGCTTCTATATTTTGAATCAAGCCAGAGTTTGTAGGAATGTGGGTAACAGCAACTAGTTTAGGAGTATGCTTCTCCACTAACTTTTGAAAATCCTCAATATCAAGATCACCATTTTCCAGATTCTTAATTCTGATAATTTTGATGTCAAATCGTTTTCGTAAGGATATAAATTGAATATGGTTAGACGAATAATCATCATCAGTAGTTATGATGACATCATTTTTCTTAAAGTGGATAGAGGACAGTGCTTTTATATAAGCATCGGTAGCACTATTAGTAAAGGCAATATTACGAGGAGAGCAGTTTATTAGTTTAGCCGCTTGTTTATAAAAATCATCCAATTCATTTGCATTTACATCAGCGACCTTATAACCGCCAAATTTTTCTTCCTCGTGCAAATAATAATTGATTTTTTGGACTACTGACGATGGCATCATAGAAGACCCCGCACTATTTAAAAACACCTTGTTGCCATAGTGTGGAATGTCTTTTCTAATTTGTGTAATATCTACCATTTAAGTAGTATAATTTCTTTCACCAAAAATGGCACTACCTACACGAATTAAAGTACTCCCTTCTTCTATAGCAATTTGGTAATCACCACTCATGCCCATGGATAATTCTTGCATTATTACATTAGTTGGTAAATCAGATGCAGCTAATTTATCGAATAACTGTTTTAAACTTCTGAATTCTAATCGTATTTTGTCCAAATTAGAGGTGTTGGTAGCCATTCCCATTAAGCCAACTATTTTTATGTTTTCAAGTATTTTTAATTCCTCACTTTGTATCAATGGTTGTAATTCCTCTGGACTTAGTCCGAATTTTGTTTCCTCATCAGCAATATAAATTTGCAATAAGCAATTGATGGTTCTGCTTTGTTTTAAAGCTTGTTTATTTATCTCTTTCAATAATTTTAAACTGTCAACTGCATGAATGAGCGATACAAAAGGTGCAATATATTTTACTTTATTGCTTTGTAAATGACCAATCATATGCCACTCAATGTCCTTTGGTAAATTCTCGTGTTTCCGAGCTAGTTCCTGAGCTTTGTTTTCACCAAATACACGTACACCCAAGTCATAAGCCTCCTGAATCAATGCTTCGGGCTTAGTTTTGCTTACTGCTACTAACTTTGCGTTGGTTTCAGAGACGATTTCGTTGAAATTATTGATGTTATTTTCGAGTGACATTGTGACGTTATTATTTAAACTCAAAAGTACATGCTTTCACTACAATAAAAAGAACATTTGTAGAGAGATTTTACTTAGCTTTCAAAAAAAATAAATACCTTTTCGCTACAATCAATAGGGATAAAAAAATAGTTAATCCTGGAGTACATTACTCAAGAAAGTCGATTTTAAAAATAGCCATAAGAGTAACAATACAATTCCCCAAGTGAGGTATATTTGATAAAAGTCAGAGGTGTCTTTGTATCTCGATTCTTTAATTTCAGCTTTTTCATATTTATCGATAAGAGCAAATACATTCTGCAAAGCTTTATTGTCTGATACACGATAAAATTCTCCTTCCCCTATTTCTGCAATTTGGCGTAGTGTAGTTTCATCAAGAGAATTTTCCACCATATTAGGTCTGCCAAAAAAATCTTTCCCCATAGGCACTTTTCCTTCTTTACCAATAGCAATACTATATATTTTAATGTTATAAGCAGCAGCTAATTCAGCTGCGGTAATGGGATCTATATTACCAGCGGTATTATCTCCATCACTTAATAATATCATCACTTTCGATTTAGACTCAGAATCGCGCATGCGGTTAGTAGCAACTGCCAATGCACTACCAATAGCTGTCCCTCTACTTTCAATCATATCGAAGTGAATTCCCTTGATATGTGCATTAAGTAGGTCATAATCTGTAGTTAATGGAGATAATGAATAGGCATCCCCTGAAAATATCACCATACCAATACGATCCTGAAACCGTCCTTCAATAAACTCAGTAGCTACACGTTTGGCAGCTTCTAGTCGGTTGGGTTTGAAATCTTCAATCTGCATTGAGTGAGAAATATCTACTACTAACATAATGTCAATTCCTTCAGTCCATTGGTCTATTTTTTCGTTCGTTTTTTGTGGTCGAGCTAGAGCTACAATAAGCAATGCCAAAATTAACATTAGTAGAATGTCAGGAATAAACCTTACAAGTGTAAAAGCAGATTTTTGAATGTCTTTTTTAGGAAGTGCTACTGGTAGTTTTTGATTCAGTTTTCCTTTTATTAACCATCTAACAATAAAAATTAGAGGGATAATAATTAACCCATAAAGCCATAAAGAATTTCCCCAAGAGTAATTGTTAAAAATGCCAACTTGAAACCAATCTAGAGAGTACCATGGCATATCACTGTTGAATTGTTCATCCATTTTTCACCTCCTCTTTCTTCAGTTCATTACGTTGTTGAGCAAATTCCTTTAATATATGGAAATGAATATTTTCTGTTTTCATAGCTCCATAAATCCATTTATCAATATCCATTAGTATTTGAAGTACTTCGTTTTTCTCAAGGTTGTATAATTTGTTTACCTCTTTGGTAGTCATTTTAGTATATGGACGCTTCTCTAATTTCTCTAAATATTTTTTCCAAAGGTATACTACGTTTTCAATTCCTTCTACTAACGATTCAGAATGAACAGCATTTACAGCAACGTCAAATTGTATTACAAATTTTTTAAATTTTCTATTCAGTTTACGTATTTTCCATGCTTTTTGAATCTTTTTCCCAAAAATCAGAATTAAGGCAATTATAATAATAGTTAGAATACCCAAACCTATAAGAAGGTATGGGTAATTAAATTCTGTAGAAACATGTAAATAAGAAGTATTTTCTTTTAGCTGAATAGAATCAGGTATTTGATGGATAAGTTCTATAAGAAATACTGAATCTCGTTGTGCAAAATACCGTAATGTGTCCTTGCCATTTATTTGAAAAATGGGCAAGCTTAAATACTGGATGCTATCAACTTCGAATGTTGATAAATAATAAACTACACTATCCAAACTTTCCAGGCTATCCGATTTTGTAGTGTAATACTCTTTTTTTTCAAATTCAAAAGGGCTAAAATTATATAGAGAGTCAGGAAAAATGACACTAATATCTTTGCTGTATTTAGCAGAGAGTGTATAAGGGATGGAAATTCCAATTTTCACACTATCTTCTTGAAATGCTCCTTTGGGTAGTATGTCTTGCCCCATTGCACTAATGGTGAGGAGTAAAAAAGTAATGATACTGCTTATTGCTTTTTTATACACTTTTAAATGATTGGTTTCTGATTTTGAACATTCGGATAAGTTGTGGCACATAATTTTCGTTTGTATCCACGGAGAGAAAATTTATTTGGTGTTTTTTGCAGAAGATTTGCAATTCACTATTCTTGGTTATATAGGTGTCGATAAGTTTTGAACGGAAAAAGGATGACGAAGTATTTACCCATACAGTTTTGTTATTCTCTTTATCTAGAATTGGGATCATCCCAAGTTTAGGCAATAGTGTTTCTCGTTTATCTGTTATTTGTAATACGATTAAATCATGCCTTTTTGCCATGGCTTTAAGGTTATGATGATAATCTTCATCAATAAAATCTGAAATGATAACAATAACTGCTCGCCTTTTCAACGTTTTCATAGCAAATGTTAAAGCTTCATTAATATTGGTCTTTCTTGACTTAGGTTTTAGATCATAGAGCCTATTGATGATTTCATAGGCTTTCTTTTCTCCTTTTGTAGGTTTAACATAAAGTTCACGAGTATCGGAAAAACACATTACGCCAGTTTGACTTGACTCCTTTGAAGCAGCCAAAGCCAGAACGCCACATATTTCTTTGCCGATGTCTAATTTTTGCATTCCAGGAGTCCCTATTTCTTCAGAGGCACTAACATCCAACATAAAAAAGACCACTTGCTCTTTATCTTCTTTGAAAGTTTTTACAAAAGTACCATGCCCTTTTGCAGACACATTCCAGTCAATAGACCTCACATCATCTCCATACTGATAGGCACGCACATCTTCATACTCAAGCCCTGACCCTTTGAAGACAGACCGAAAGTCACCTTGCATCTGTGTATTCAATGCTTTTCTAATCTGAATTTCGTATTTTCTTAATTTCTTTATAATCTCCCTCATTGGAATGATTTTTGGACTTTAAAATTAGAACAAATTATGGTAATTTTCGACCGTAATAATTTGAATTATTTTTGAGGCATTTATTCAGTTTAAAAGGTAAGTACTTTCTTTTATAGTGTTCAAAGAAAAGGGTCAAATATTACAAAATGAAATATTTTAGAAAAAATTGATTGTGGACAAAAATATATTTTAAACTTTTGAAGTGTTTTCTTTGAGAAACAATTATTCTACACCTACTATAAAATAATAAATTAATGAGAACGAAATTTTTGTTGTTGAGTTGTGTTTTACTTTGGTCTTGTGCAGAAAAGAATGAAATCCCTAATAACATTTTTAATCAGGAAGAAATGGTGGATATTTTATTAGAAGTATATGTCGCACAAGCGAAAGTATCCGTAGAGCGTGGTTTGAAAAGAGATTCTTCTGAGATACTTTACGAGTATTATCAGAATTACATATTTCAAAAAAGAGAAATAGATTCAACAGATTTTTACAATAGTCTGACATATTACTTTGAACATCCCGTTGAATTTGAAAAAATAAATGAAATAGTGCTTGACTCACTGAATTTACGACTGGAGAAAATGGAAGCACAAGAAGAAAAAGATAATAAAGGAAAGAAGGAATTATCAAATAGCATTCCTAAATAAATGTTATACCCCAACGATATAGAAAAAAAACTCGATGTTGATAAAATAAGAGTTTTGTTATCTTCTTATTGTCAATCTACTTTAGGAGAAGGATATGTGGATCGATTACAATTTTCATCTGATATAGGCCAAGTTTCGAAATGGCTTACTCAAACTGATGAATTTAAATCCATATTGCAATCGGGTGAAAGCTTCCCTCATAATCACTATTACAATGTTTCTGATTCACTAAGTAAGGCAAAAGTTGACGGAGTTTTTTTATTGGAGGATGAATTTTTGAAAATAAAAAACTCATTAGAGACTATATTAGAGTGTATCATCTTTTTAAAGGATGTTGAAAAATACCCACAACTATCACAATTGGTCTATTTGGTGAGTATTGATAAAACACTTATCTATTCCATAGACAAAGTAATTGACGAAAAAGGAGTAGTTCGTGACGGGGCAAGTTCAGCGTTAAAAGTTATCCGATCAGAAATTAAGAAAAGCCAACAGCAATTGCGCAAAACCCTCGATAGTATTTTTCGAACATCGAAGGAAAAGGGTTATGTGCCTGAAGGAAGTTCACTTACAGTTCGTGATGGTAGGATGGTAATCCCCCTACAAGCAGAACATAAACGTAAGTTAAAGGGTTTTATTCATGGTGAATCCACCACTGGGCAAACCATTTTTATGGAACCTGCAGAAGTGTTGGAAGCCAATAATCAATTGCGAGAATTAGAGTATGCAGAACGTAGAGAAATAATAAAATTACTTACAACACTAACTGACCAAGTTCGTAATCAAATAGAGCCACTTAAAAACGCATATCGTTTTTTGGGAATAATAGATTTTATAAGAGCAAAAGCAAAATTAGCTATGCTTTTAGAGGCAGAACTACCCGAAATTATTGATACTCCCTCAATGAATTGGGAAAATGCCAGACATCCATTACTTTTTCTTTCCCATAAGGAACAAAGTAAAAGTGTTGTCCCACTAAATATTACCCTTGATAGTAATAATCACCTATTATTAATTTCAGGACCTAATGCTGGAGGTAAATCAGTATGTTTAAAAACAGTAGGGTTGTTACAATATATGGCACAATGTGGTTTACTGGTATCGGTTCAGGAAAACTCTACTTTGGGTTTGTTCGAAAGCATATTTATTGACATAGGTGATGAGCAATCTATAGAAAATGATTTAAGTACATATAGTTCTCACCTTACTAATATGAAGCATACACTAAAAAATGCTTCGGATCGTAGTCTAGTGTTAATTGATGAGTTTGGTACTGGAACCGAACCCAATTTTGGAGGAGCCATTTCTGAGGCTATACTTGCAAAAATGACACAAAAAAAGGTATGCGGTGTAATAACTACACACTATTCTAATTTAAAAGAATTTGCTGATAAAACTGCAGGAGTGCAAAATGGAGCAATGCGTTTTGATATTCAAAAACTAGAGCCGCAATATATTCTTGAGATAGGAAAACCAGGAAGTAGTTTTGCGCTAGAAATTGCCCGAAAAATAGGGTTGTCGCATGAGGTAATTAATAAAGCGAAAGAGTTGGTTGGTCAAGAGCATACCGATATGGATAAACTACTTCGTGATTTGGAGCGTGATAAAACACGAATTTTAAAACGTGAGAAATCCTTGAAAGAAAACGAGCGAAAACTAAAGCAACAATTAAGTAAATATGAGCAACTTAACGAAGAAATAGGAGGAAGGAAAAAGGAAATAATTAACAAAGCAAAAGTGGAAGCGGAGCGATTGTTGTCCGATACTAATCGGCAGATTGAAAAAACTATACGCCACATTAAAGAGAATAAAGCAGAAAAGAAAGAGACCAAACGAGTAAGAAAAGACCTTAATCAATTGAAGGATAAGGTTAAACCAGAACAAAAAAAACAAAAAGGCTTAGCCATTGAAGTAATAAAAGGAGAAATTGAAATAGGAGATTTTGTAAGATTAGTAGAGCAGGATGTGATAGGTGAGGTAACCGCTAGAAAAGGTAAAGATGTGGAAGTATTAATTGGTCAATTAAAATCGAATATGAAAGTCAATCGTTTAGAGCGAATTTCAAAAAAAGAGGCTAAAACCACCCTTCGAAAACCTAAACGTGAAAACTTAAAGAGTATTGATCTTAATCAAAAATTATCGAAGTTTAGTTCTACCTTGGATGTAAGAGGTAAACGTGCAGAAGAAGTTTTACCAATGTTGCAGAATTTTATTGATGAGGCAGCTATGTTTAACCAAAACGAAGTAAAAGTTTTGCATGGAAAAGGACATGGCATTTTACGTGATCTAGTTCGTGACCGATTGAAAGGAGAACCAAACGTTGCTTCTTTTGCGGATGAACATGTTGAGCGTGGTGGAGCTGGAATTACTGTTGTAGTGTTGAAGTAATTTGTCGAATAGAATTAAATGAGCTAATTGAAAAGAATGTTTAACATCCGTTTAAGGTTTATTTTAACCTATTATAAATCAATAGAAAACCCTTTCATCAAAATGACGTTGTTTTGCATGAACAAGATATTAAACTAAAACTATGAAAAAAGGACTATTTACAACTGTGATGGTAATGGTTTTAGCAGCAAATACCTTTGCGCAAACTGCTAATTTACGTTACAACATTGATCTTAATGACAGAGAGGACGATACCTTTAAGGTTACACTAGAAGTGGATAAATTAAATGAGGAAAACAATGTCTATCAATTTGCTTCTACAGCTCCAGGAACTTATCAAACTATGAACCTCGGAAGATTTGTTTCTGATTTTAAAGTTTTTGATAAAAAAGGAAACGAAATTGAAACGAAAAATATTTCTATAAATCAATGGGAGATATCAGCTCCTAAAAAAGTAAAAAAAATAACTTACGAGATTGCAGAAACTTGGGATACACCTGTAGAAGAATACCCAATTTACAAAATGTGTGGTACTTCAATGGAAGACGATCACGTACTTATGAATGCACATTGTATTTTTGGATTTCCAAGCGGATTACAAGATGCACCATTAAGCATAAATTTGACTTATCCTGAAAACTGGGAGGTAGGTACAGCATTGAATAAAAATGAATCGGGTGCTTTTTATGCCAATTCTTACGATCATGCTGTGGACTCACCAATATTATTAGGTCGTTTAACAAAGGCCACTACCGACTTAAACGGAAGTAGTATAGAGATTTATACTTACTCAAAAACTGATCTTGTGTCTTCCGAACAATTATTAAGTTCAATGTCGAACATGCTAACAGCAGCAAGTGAATTCATGATTGATTTTCCCGTAGATAGATATGCTTTTCTTTATCATTTTGAAGATGAAAGTTGGGGAGCTTGGGAGCATTCATACAGTTCAGAATATGTAATGAAAGAACAAGAGTATACAGGAGAATTTAAACAGGGAGTTATTGATATGGCGGCACATGAATTTTTTCATGTGGTTACACCATTAAACATCCATAGTGAATTAATTGAGCAATTTAATTTTGTTACACCAACGCCTTCTGAACATTTGTGGCTGTACGAAGGAACAACAGAATGGGCAGCTCATATGATGCAACTTCGAAATGGACTAATAAGCTTAGACCAGTATTTTGCTATGTTGCAGAAAAAATTGATAACCGATTCCTATTTTGATCCTGAATATAGTCTTTCAAAACTAGCACTCACTTCTTTTTCAAAAGAAGGGCAACAACAATATGGTAATATTTATATGAGAGGTGCTATAGTAGCAGGATTGTTGGATATACGATTACTAGAACTGTCAGAAGGAAAGAGAGGGTATAGAGAGGTTATATATGAGTTATCTAAAAAATATGGGCCTAACAAAGCTTTCTCTGAAAAAGATTTCTTTGCTGAATTTGTGGAGTTTACCTACCCTGAGATTGGTGAGTTTTTTGATATGTATGTGAAAAATGCTAACCCATTACCCATAGCTGAATATTATACGAAATTGGGAATTATATATACACCAGAAGTGAAAAAAGGTCAATTAGTGGTTGATTTAGGTGGGCATTTAGCTGTACCTGATGGTAAAATAAGATATGTGAAAATTAGACCTGAATTAGAAAAAATGGGTCTAAAAGTAAATGATGAACTAATTGGAATTAATGGAGAAGAGTTAAGTTTGTCAAATGCTAATCAACTTATTGGAGGGTTAATGCAGAAAGAAATTGATTATGAGTATGAAGTAAATGTTAGAAGAGGAGAAGAAGAATTGACCATTCCATTGAAGCTGCTTTCAAAAGAAAAGGTCTCCAAATTTTTATTTGAAATAGATAAAAATGCTTCTGATAAACAGAAGGCACTTAGAGAAATTTGGATGAAAAACATGTAGAAAATTTACTGTCGGATGTTATTCAAACCTATAAAATATATGCTTTACTTGTCGAAGGTGTAATAATATTGGATAATTTCCTCATCTGAAATAAAAAGGCTAATTCGTTTTAGAATAAGTCTTTTTTTGTTCTTAAGAATTCTTTCCATATATTTTTGAATACGATGAAAGGTAAATTCAAAAAAATACTACTGTTCACTTTTCTAATAATTGCTAGTTTTTTAATAACTACAAGTAGTAGTATGACTTTTCGTCAATCCGATAAAAAGACGATAGCTTATTTTGAAAAAAAGAATCAAAAAGCAAATATCAAAAGGTTGAATTATGAAGGTAAAGAAGTGAGGTATGTAGAAGTAGGGACAGAGAAGAATAAAAAAGCTTTAGTAATTTTTGTACATGGGGCACCTGGATCTTCAAGGGATTTATTATTCTACCTTTCTGATAGTATATTGTTAGAAAAAGCAAGGATGATTTCTTTTGATCGACTAGGATACGGATATTCCGATTACGGGAATGCTGAAATATCAATTGAAGAACAAGCCAAATTGGTTAATGCATTTGTAAAAGAAGCTAAAGAGTCTACTATTATTTTAGTTGGACATTCATTTGGAGGACCTATAATTGCCAAAGCTGCAATTATGAATACTAAAATAAGTGGAATATTGATGTTAGCTCCTGTTAATGATCCCTATAATGAAAAAATATTGTGGGTATCCAATTTTGGTAAATGGAAGTTAACTCGTTGGATGATGTCAAAGGCATGGAAAGTAGCTACTGATGAAAAGTTCACCCATGAGCAGGAGTTACTGAGGATGAAAGATGGGTGGCAGAAACTTCGAGTGCCAGTTGTACATATACATGGTGGAAAAGATTGGATAGCACCTATTAGTAATGTGGCATGGAGTGAAGACAATATTCCTAAAAAACATCTTAAAATAATAAATCAAGAAGAACTAGATCATTTTATTCCTTTTAAAAATCATGATTTGGTGGTTGAACAGATTTTGGTTCTTCTAGAAAAATAAATTTTACCATTAATATTAATGATAATGTATAGTAAATTAAGAATGTTATTTATTACTGTCTGAATTTAGAGAGTCATAGTGTTTGTAAATAGTTATTAAGTTTTCTTTGTCCTTTATTTTTAAATGATTCTGTTTTATAAATGTACTCATTTCTGATAGCTCACTTTTAGAGATATTTTTTGAAAACATTTTTTTCTTACTATTTATCCTAAGAGCGTAATCTATAGTTTTGTCTAAAAAATAAAATTCGGTTATGTCTTCTATTTTGGCTGGCCAAGAGGTTGATAATGAGGTTTTGGCTTTTTGTTCTTCTTTAAATTGTTTGACTTTTCTTATTAATAGTGTGAAGTTATTTCCTTGATAAAGAACTGTTAAATATCCTAACATAGTAGTACCATTTTCATTAGTTTTATATGGTTGAAACATATATTTTTCTTCACCAATCGTACAACTAATGTCTGGATGTCTAACTAAGTATTCAATTTCATCTTTAACTTGTATTTCAATTTCATCCCTAAAAGCATTGTACCTAAGTAAATAGTTGCGTTTTGTTTCTTTATTATTATCCAATAATTTACCTAATACAAAAGCTTTATTATAATAAGAGTTACCCAAAATTTGTTCTTCTTCAAAAGGAGTAAATACTCTATTTGCTTTGTATCTTAAATCTGTGAGTGCATCTCGTAGTCTGTAATCCCATTCAGAAGCATTTGAAAACCCATCATATATGGAAGAACGATTGTCAATAGAATTTTGAGAATTAGCTACAAAAGGAATAACAATAATTAAAAATAATAGATATATAATTTTTATGGTTTTGTTATTTAAATGAAAAGTAACTCTCATGATAATACGTATATTACAATAAATGTATAAAAAACAATACAAAATAACCATATGTATATATTAAAAGAGGACAAATTTAAAATAGTATCCTAAATAAATTAATTATACAGGATAATAACACTTAAAACTATTATTATATAAATGATAATTTATAGGTGCTCTTTGAGCAGAACTCCTTGAAATTGTGGTTTGTCCCTTGTTTTTATTCTTCCAAAAGGCTTGCCAATCTAAGCTATGTTGATCAAAATAAAATTGACATTCCGACACTAGCAAAAAATGTTACACCAACAACCACTACAATTGGAATAAGCTATAATGTCAAGAATGTCAATCATGTTTTTTTCTTTTTAGTTCATCAACTAAAAAGAAGTAATTAATTTTGGTGCAACTCCCCCAGTAGGAACATTTTTAAACAACCACTAAATACTCTCACTACGCACAAGGCGAGGAAAAAATGAGAGATCCTACTTGGAAAAATTAGAGGAGCTGCACCTCCATTAATCTACATTATCATGAAGGAATTTATTATTCCCTAAAATTTGATTGTCATCATTCAAGTTATACCGAGACACATGAGGCTCGGATGAATGTGGCACGTTATGCAAACGCACATCTTTACGCAAATATGCTGGCACATCTAATTTTTGTTTAAAATCATCAGACTCTATTACAGGTTTATTAAGACCTTTTAACTTTCTGACCCTTTCTTTAGCCTGTTCCTCAAGCCTTGACTTAGTGTTGATCACTTTCATCATCCCTTCTTCGTCAATACCTTGATCTGTGTTAGATTCTTCAATCTCAAAATCGTTTTCTAAACTGTTAAATAATACATCATCGTTTTCTTCAGGAAATTCTTTTGGAGTTTCTTCAGGATCTAATTTGTTCGAAAATGAATATGGTCGCTCAGGAACTTCTTCAGTTAGATCAGGATCAATAGTCTTTAATGTTATTTCATCTGATGTATTTCTTTCAGGTTCTGCATTAAATAAATCGAATTGATTATCTTTTTCCAGATTGAACACTTTAGGTTGTTCATTATCAACTGATTTTTTTTCAATTGGTATTAATCGTTCAGACTTATCTTCAAAACCAGTAGCTATAACTGTTACTCTTATGCTTTCTTCTAACTCAGGATCCACACCATGTCCAAAAATTACTTCAGCTTCATCTCCTGCCATTTCTTGAATATATTCAGTTATTTCTGTAAGCTCATCCATTTGTAATTCAGCTTGGTTTCCTGAAATAATAGACAATAGTATTTTCTTAGCTCCTTGGATATCTTTATTGTCCAATAGGGGAGATGCCAGAGCTTCTTCAGCTGCTTTTCTAGCTCTATTCTCACCTTTGGTTTCAGAGGATCCCATTACAGCAGCCCCAGCGTTATGAATTACAGTACGAACATCTTGAAAATCTACATTTACAATACCAGCTACAGTAATTATTTCAGCAATACCTTTAGCACCTGTTGTCAATACATTGTCGGCCTGACTAAATGCGTTACCGATGGTAAGATTACCATATATTTGTCTCAGCTTATCATTTGAAATAACTAGTACAGTATCACAATTGGCTCTTAATTCATCAATACCATCTTGTGCTTGTTGCATTTTCTTTTTTCCTTCGAAGGAGAATGGTGCAGTAACAATTCCTACCGTAAGTACATCCAGTTCTTTAGCTACTTGGGCAATTACTGGGGCAGCTCCAGTTCCAGTTCCTCCACCCATACCAGCGGTTATAAATACCATTTTGGTATCAATTCCTAAAAACTCTCGAATATCTTCTTTGCTTTCTAGAGCAGCATTTTTTCCCACTTCGGGATTTGCTCCTGCTCCTAAACCTTCGGTAAGATTAACCCCTATCTGAAGGCGGTTAGGTACTGGACTACTTTTTAAAGCTTGCAAATCTGTATTGCAAATAACGAATTCTACATCTTTAATACCTTGATTATACATATGGTTTACGGCATTACTTCCTCCACCTCCAACACCGATTACTTTAATAATCGACTTGTGGTGCTTTGGGATATCAAACTTGTAAGTTGAATCTGACATTATTTTGTTAGTTAGTGGTAGTTTCTTTTTTTAATTAATTATTTAATAACTAATAATTGTTTTCTAACTGATCATCAATTAGTAAACCTTTGGTCTTGTTTAGAATTTTCTTGAAAAAGTCTTCGCTCTTCAACTCCTTTTTTACTGAAGCAGCATTCATATTGTTGTCAACTTTCACATCATTGTATCTGTTTTCGCGTTCATCTAATGCTCTAAATCCAGAAAGAACTAGCCCAACTGAAGTGGCATACATTGGACTTTTCACACTATCCATTTTACTTTTACCCAAATGCTCATTAGGATAACCTACACGTGCATCCATGCCAGTCATATACTCTACTAATTGCTTTAAGCAATTGAGTTGAGATCCACCACCAGTGATAATTATACCACCTGCTAATTTTCCATCAAATCCTGAAGTAATAATTTCAGCATGAGCTAGCTCAATTATTTCTATCATCCTAGCTTCTACAATGTGCGCTAGATTTTTTATAGATATCTCTTTTGGCTGCCTATTTCGTAAGCCAGGTATAGATACTATTTCATTCGGACTAGCTTCTTCGGCAATTGCTTTTCCAAACTTAGTTTTTAACAATTCAGCTTGGTGTTGCATAACCATACAGCCTTGTTTGATGTCAGAGGTGATAATATTACCCCCAAAAGGGATTACAGCAGTATGTCGTATAATATTATCATGAAAAACAGCAACATCTGTTGTGCCGCCTCCAATATCAATTAAGCAAACACCAGCTTCTTTTTCCTCCTCACTTAGCACAGCCAAGCTTGAGGCCAGAGGTTCTAGGATTAAGTTTTCTATTTCTAACCCAGCACGTTTCACACATTTATTAATATTGTTAATGGCATTTGTTTGTGCTGTGATTACATGAAAATCAGCTTCTAACTTTACCCCCGACATTCCTACTGGATCCATAATTCCTTCTTCGTAATCTACTATATAATCCTGAGGCATTACGTGTATAATTTCGCTCCCTGGCGGAATCACTATTCTGTACATGTCATTGGTAAGTCGGTTAACATCTTCGATAGTGATTTCGTCATCTGAAGAATTCCGAGTGATACTTCCATGATGAATAGAGCTCTTAATATGTTGTCCTGCAATACCAACATTTACTACTCTAATATCAATGCCCGATGTATTTTCAGCTTCTCTTACTGCTTTTTGAATTGCGGTCACGGTTTTGTCAATGTTTGTTACTATGCCTCGGATAACACCATCTGACTCGGCTTTACCCATGCCCAAAACCTCGAGTTTCCCAAACTCGTTTTTTCGACCTACAATCGCACATATTTTTGTTGTGCCTATGTCTAGGCCAACTACGATTTTGTCATTTTCCATATTATTCATTTTAGTGGTTGTTTATTGTTTAAGCCAGTCTTCCATTCTGACTTTGGTTTTCATTGTTTCATTTAATCTGCAATAATTTGCCCCTCATATTTGAGGTTTACTTTTTCGTAATAGTTCCAGCCTTTTAATGGCAATATTCGTTTGTAAAATATTTTTAACTTTTTAAACTTCTCTTCTATATCTTCTATCTGACCGAATTCCACATACTGCTTCGTGATTTGTGGATATATAATAACTTCTCTGTTTTCAGATATTTCTATTTGAGCAATCTGAGCTTTCCAAAAATTATCTTTATTAATAAATTTGATCATTTTGAATAAAGCTGGATTTGTTTGAAGTAGTGACGTTTCTGCTTTTATCACTTCTTCTCCACCCTTTCCGCTTATTAGTACAACTCGAGAGTTAAATTTGTTAGTTACAGGTAGTATTTCACCCTCTTCGGAGATGTATGCATCTTTTTTTTCACTTCGTATAATCCTTGCAATTGGTCTTCTGAGATTAGCTTTAACGATCAGATTTCCTTTTAAATCCTTAAATACTTCTGTTTCTTTTACATAAGGAGAGGTTAATATTCTATTTTCAATTTCTTTCAGATTTATATCATAGAATGGTTTTCCTATTATCACGTCATCTCCTCCATGATTTAATAAGTTTATTACATCTTGTTTGTCGATGTAATAGTTTTCATGTTGATTTTCTATAGTAACGAAAATGTTGTTGCAAGTCTCTGTTCCATACTCTCTATTAGCAAATGCTATTAGAAAGAATAATATCATTACGCTTAATAATACCTTTACTGATTTCGCTATTTTAAATCGTTTAAACACTATAATTTTTAGTTAGGCTATTTTTAATTTTATTTACAAACTGATCGATATCTCCTGCTCCAATAGTAACTACTACTTCTAATTCTTTTTTTTCAACCTCCTTCATTAAGTCCTCTTTAGTAGTAATAATTTTTTCTACTTCAATATTTTTATATATAATTTCGGAGGTTACCCCATCAATGGGTAGTTCTCTTGCAGGATAAATATCCATTAGTATCACTTCATCAGAGTAGTTGAGACTTTTAGCAAAATCTTCTGCAAAATCTTGCGTGCGAGAGAATAGGTGTGGTTGGAAAATGGTAGTAAGCTTTTTATTAGGGTAAATAGCTTTTACCGATTTCAAAAAAGCTTCAATTTCAGTAGGGTGATGAGCATAATCATCGATGTAAACTACTTTATCGGAACGAACAATATATTCGAACCTTCTTTTTACTCCAGAATAAGAAGATACAGCTTTTCTTATTTCAGATTCTTTTACTCCCACTTGTAAAGCAACAGCTATTGCTGCTACCATATTTTCAACATTATAAAAACCAGGGACGCTCGAACTTAACCTATTAATTTTATGACCTCCACCACAGAAGTCAAACTCAAAAAATCCGTTTGTTATATTTAGGTTATCGGCAAAAAATAGCCCCTGATTAATGCCATATGTATTAATCTCTACATCGAAATTATGTGGGTTGATTTCATTTGTTAATTTTTCATTGATATATAATTGACCATTGCTTTTCATCTGACTAATAAATTCTTTGAATGAATTTTTTAGTTCGTTTTTATTTCCATAAATATCTAAATGATCGGCATCCATAGAAGTGATAATAGCCATGTTTGAATGAAGGGTCAAAAATGACCTATCAAATTCATCAGCTTCTACAACTGCAATGGTGTCTTCTTTTAACTCTTCGTTTATTATTAAATTAGAATTATAGTTGGTAGATATACCACCCATAAATGCAGTGATATCTTTTCCAGATGATTTTAAAATATGTGCCACCATAGATGAGGTGGTAGTTTTACCATGAGTACCCGCAACTGCAATGGTGTAAATATCTTTTGTAATTAGCCCTAGTACCTCAGAGCGTTTCATAATTTCTAACCCTTGTTGTTTCAGGTATGTAAGTTCTTTATGCTGACTTGGAACAGCAGGGGTGTAAACTACTAATGATTTTGATTTATCAACGAGTAGACCTGAAGGAATATGATCAATACTATCTTCATAATGCACGGTTATACCTTCACTCTCTAAGCTTTGTGTGAGGGGTGTATTGGTTCTGTCATACCCATACACTTCTATACCATTTTGGTTAAACCAACGAGCAATAGCACTCATTCCTATACCACCAATCCCTATAAAATAGACAATATGTAAATCTTCTATTTTCATGTTATTTGTTGTATTGCTACTTTCATTATATTATTTGCTGCATTCGGCATTCCCATTTTTGAAATATTGTATGCCATCAATTGACACATCTTTTCGTTGTAAACTAACCCAATGACTTCATCTACCAATTGACCGACTGCATTTTTATCTTTGATTAGCTTAGCAGCCTCATTTTTCATCAATGCCATTGCATTTTTGGTTTGGTGGTCTTCAGTCACATTAGGTGATGGAATCAGAATAACTGGTTTTTTTGCCAAACATAATTCTGAGATGGACAATGCTCCAGCTCTAGATACAACTACATCAGCAGCAGAATAAGCCAAATCCATTTCTTTAATAAAGGCACTCATTCTCACATTAGTTGTATTATGGCCAATGAGTTTATTCTTCATTTCATCATAATAGAACCTTCCTGTTTGCCAAATTAGTTGTACATCTGTGTCAATTATTTTATCAATATCTTTAATAATGGCATTGTTAATAGTGCGAGCACCAAGACTCCCCCCAAGTACTAGTATTGTTTTTTTATTTTCATCAAACCCAAAATGTTTTATAGCCTCATCTCTTTTTCTTTCAACATTTATAATATCCTTTCTTACAGGATTCCCTGTCAATACTACCTTTGTTGAGTCAAAATACTTATCCATTCCTTCGTATGCTACGCATACTTTTTTCGCTTTTTTTGACATTCGTTTGTTGGCAAGCCCTGCATATGAGTTTTGTTCTTGAATAATGGAAGGAACGTTCATACTATTGGCAGCCATCATTATAGGTCCTGATGCATATCCACCAAAACCTATGACTACGTCAGGTTTAAAATCTTTTATTATTTTTCTAGCTTTTAAATAACTAACTATAACCTTTAAAGGAAAAAATATGTTTTCAAGAGTTATTCTTCTCTGAATTCCACTTATCCAAAGTCCAACTATGTTATAGCCTGCCTCAGGTACTTTTTGCATTTCCATCTTTCCATTTGCCCCAACAAACAAAATTTTTGTTTCAGGGTGCTTATCTCGTATGGTATTAGCCACAGCAATAGCAGGATAGATATGTCCGCCAGTTCCTCCTCCAGTTATAATAAATCGATATGGTCGTTGTTTATCCAAAAGTTGAATTGTCTACAGTTGTTTGTGTTTTATGTGATTGTTTTTAATCATAATTCTGCTTTAGGTACATTTCTAATTTCTTGAACTACAGTTTTCCATTCGTTATCAGTGTGACCACGACTTACACTTAATATTATTCCTAATGAAAACCCTGTAAACAATAATGAGGTACCCCCCATACTAATTAATGGTAGTGGCAGACCAGTTACAGGACCTAACCCAACAACTACACCCATATTTACCATTGCTTGTAATACGATGGCAAAACTGAGTCCTGCTGCCAACAGCCCTCCATAAGCTTGTTCACTTTTTGACACACCTTTCATTCCTCGATACAGTAAAATCAAGTATAGTAGTAATACAGTAATACCTCCTGTCATTCCATATTCTTCAATAATAATTGCATATACAAAATCAGAATATGGTGCAGGCAAAATATTGCGTTGTGTACTTTTACCAGGCCCTTTACCTACTATCCCACCAGATGCTACAGCTATAAACCCATGTTTTGCATGAAAACTCACTTCATCTTCATTAAAAAAACTTTCTATTCTACTTTTTGCAGTTGCTCCCCGTACCCCAAATTCTAGAGCTAACACACCTGCAAGACTTCCTACAAAAATTAACATTGCTAAATATTTTACTGGAACTCTTCCAATAAACATCAATAACATACATGTTGCGAAAAGAAGAATAGCTGAAGAAAGATTTGTTAAAGCAATTAATCCGCAGATCACACCACACCATATTAATATTGAGATAAATGATTCTTTAAAAGAATCAATATTTTGTTGACGTTTTGCCAACATACTAGCCAAACTTGTAATAAGAGCTAAACTGGCTAAATCAGAAGGCTGGAATGTTTTATTAATAATTGGGATTACAATCCAACGAGAAGCATCATTGATGGTTGTTCCGTTTGTAAAAGTAAATATCAAGAGAGGCACACTTACCCATAGTGCAAAGCGGGATAGTTTTGAATAGTATCGATAATCTATTTTATGTGCAGCCCACATTGCACCTAAACCTAAAAACAATAGAATAGAATGATTAATCAAATAACTTTCAGGGTTGGTCATATTTTTGAAAGCTAGTGTACCTGTAGCACTATATACCACCATAATGCTGAATATGGATAAAGCAAACACAACTATCCATATCACAGGATCACCCTGTAAATGTTTATCTGTCCATTGTTTTACTTTTTCCATCATACTAGTTGCTATAAGTGTTTTTTAAGTTCAATACTGCTTCTTTGAATTGATTACCTCGATCTTCATAATTGTTAAATAAGTCGAAACTTGCACATGCTGGAGAAAGTAGCACTACATCATTTGCTTTAGCAGAATTCATTGCAGAGTCTATTGCCTGCTTCATATTATCTGTTTCAAGCATATTTACTATTTGATCATGAAAAGCATTTCTCAATTTTTTATTATCTTTTCCTAAACACACTAATGTTTTTACTTTATTGTTTACCAGCTTCATTATTTGTTGGTAATCATTTCCTTTGTCTATTCCTCCAGCTATCCAAACTAAACTATCATTAAAACTCTCTAAAGCATACTTGGTAGCTTCAACATTAGTGGCCTTTGAATCATTGTAAAAATCTACATCTTTAATAGTGGCAACATATTCCAATCGATGAGGTGCATTTTTAAATGTTTTTAGTCCACTTCTAATATCTTTTTCTGATACACCAACTTTGAATGCTGCTAATACAGCAGCCATAGTGTTGATGAGGTTGTGTCGACCTTTTAATGTTGTTTCTCTTTGTTTGATTTGTATAACTTGCTGATTAATGTTAAAAAGCATTTCATCACCAATAACCCTTGCTGACTGAGTTGTATCTTCTGATAAAGTAATTGGATGTTTTACACCTTTATAGGTTTCGGATTCTATCTTATATTTAATATTCTCATCGTCATTAAAATAGATAAATGAGGAGTTTGATTTTAGATTTTCTATTAATCTAAATTTAGAATTAATGTATTTTTTAAAGTCATTGTCATACCTATTAAGGTGGTCAGGAGTGATATTGAGCAAGACTGCTACTTCAGGAGAAAAAGTATCAATTCCATCAATTTGGAAACTACTGATCTCTATTACAAAGTAGTCTTTGTCATCTTTAATCATTTGTTTTGCTAAACTTTCACCAACATTTCCAGCAAGTCCAACATTAAACCCTGCTTGTTTTAATAAATGATAGATGAGTAGTGTAGTAGTAGTTTTTCCATTTGTGCCCGTTATGGCAATAATTCTCGCATTAGTATATCTACTGGCAAATTCGATTTCGTCAATAACACTGATGCCTCTTCTGATAGCTCCTTGTAATATTTTTGCCGACTCTGGTATTCCAGGGCTTTTAATAATTGTACTCGTTTCGTAAATCTTTTTTTCAGTATGCTGTCCTTGCTCATAATCAATTCCTAAATCTTTTAGTTGCTGAATATATTTTGGCTGTATTGTACCTATGTCTGAAACGAATACATCATACCCTTTCGCTTTTGCTAATAAGGCTGCTCCTGTGCCACTTTCACCTGCTCCTAATATGACTATTCGTTTATTCATTATCTAAGTTTCAAAGTAGCTAATGTTAGTACTGCTAGTAGTATTCCAATAATCCAGAATCGAATTACAATCTTTGATTCTGGCATATCTGATTTTTGATAATGATGATGTAATGGTGCCATTTTCAACACGCGTCTACCTTCACCATATTTTCTTTTTGTGTATTTGAAATAACCTACCTGAACAATTACTGATAAACTTTCTATTAAAAACACACCGCATAGAATAGGGATAAGTAATTCCTTACGAATCACTAATGCAGAAACTGCAATTATACCTCCAATCGAAAGGCTTCCAGTGTCTCCCATAAATACTTGAGCTGGATACGAATTATACCATAAGAATCCTAAGCAAGCTCCTACAAAAGCAGTTGAAAAGACTACTACTTCTCCTAAATTAGGGATATACATTATGTTCAGATATTCTGTAAAATCAGTTCTTCCTGATATGTAAGCCAAAATAGCTATAGTAATTCCTACAACTGCTGAAGTGCCTGCAGCAAGTCCATCTAGTCCATCAGTAATATTTACTCCATTAGAAACCGCTGTGATTATAAAAATGACTATTAACACATAAATAACCCACGTGTAATCAGTGCCTATAAATGGGATGAGATTATCGTAATTCAGCAAATTATCTTTGAAAAAAGGAACAGATGTTATATTCGATTTTACCACATTAAACCCCTCTCCAACATATTCACCGATCATAACATCGGGATGAAAAAATAGTGTTAGTCCAACAATAACCCCAATACACACTTGCCCTAGAATTTTAAATTTACCAGCTAATCCTTCCTTATTTTTTTTAAAAACTTTTATGTAATCATCAAGGAAACCAATAGCTCCTAACCAAATAGTAGTGATTAAAAGTAGGATAACATAAATATTATCAAGCTTTGCAAAAAGTAGTGTAGGAATTACAATAGCACTTATTATGATAATTCCTCCCATGGTAGGAGTACCTTTCTTCTCCATCTGACCTTGTAGACCTAAATCTCTAACCGTCTCCCCAATTTGCTTTTTTTGAAGTATTTGGATTAATTTCTTTCCAAAAATGATGGTTATAAGAAGTGACAATATCACAGCTGCACCAGCTCTAAAGGAAATATATTGAAATACTCCTGCACCGATTAGGTTAAATTGCTGATCTAGATATTCAAATAAATAATATAACATGCTTTATTTCTAACTTATTAAGTTCAACATTCTTCCAAGTACTTCTCGGTCATCAAAATGATGTTTTACTCCTTTGATTTCCTGATAAGTTTCGTGTCCTTTTCCTGCCACTAGTATTATATCATTTTTTTGTGCTAAAAGGCAGGCTGTTTTTATTGCTTCTTCTCTATCAGAAAGCACAACTGTTTTTTTATAATCGGAAGGACTAACGCCCTTTTTCATATCATTTATAATATCACCAGGTTCTTCATCTCTTGGATTGTCCGAAGTAAGTATCACTTTATTGCTCAGTACAGTAGCTATTGATGCCATTAATGGTCTTTTTTCTTTATCACGGTTTCCTCCGCAACCTACTACTGTAATTAATTGTTCATTGCCCGTGCGGAAATCATTAATGGTTTTAAGAACATTTTTTAATGCATCAGGCGTATGTGCATAATCTACAATAGCAGTTATTTTTGCCTTATTTTTTACTTGTTCAAATCTTCCAGGAGCAGCATTGAGTAAAGTAAGTTGTGCTAATACTTCTTCTGATTCCTCACCTAGTAATACGCCTGTAGCATATGCTGCTAGTAAATTATATCCATTAAAATCTCCAATAAGCCTAAACCAAGCTTCCTTGTTGTCTACTTGCATTTCAAGCCCTTCTAACGAATTGGAAATAATTTTTCCTTTGAAATCAGCAATACTCTTAAAAGCATAACTATGCTTATTTGCCTTAGTATTTTGAAGCATAATAGTACTTCTTTTATCGTCTTTATTTATCAAAGCAAAAGCATCATCACTCAAACCATCAAATAATTTCTTTTTAGCAGCTATGTAAGCATCAAAAGTTTTGTGATAATCAAGATGATCGTGGGTTAGATTGGTAAAAATAGCTCCTGAAAACTCTAAACCAACCACTCTTCCCTGATCAATAGCATGAGAACTTACCTCCATAAAACAATGCGTGCAACCATTTTTCACCATTTCAGCAAGTAGCTGATTCAATTGAACAGGATCTGGGGTAGTATGTGTAGCGAGTATTTCTTTATCTATAATTTTATTAGTTACAGTAGAAAGAAGACCAGTTTTATAGCCTAAATTCATAAAAAGGTTATAGAGCAAAGAAACGGTTGTTGTTTTTCCATTGGTACCAGTTATTCCTATCAGATACATTTTTCTAGAAGGATTACCATAAAAATTAGAGGATACTACCCCCAAAGTTTCAGCACTATTTTTTACGGTTAAATAAGTGATTCCTTTTTTTAATCTTTCTGGTAATTGTTCAGCAACAATTGCTATTGCTCCATCCTTTATAGCTTTATTGATATAGTCATGCCCATCAGCTTGTGTGCCTTTTACCGCTACAAATAGTGTCCCTTTCTTCACTTTGCGAGAATCAAAACAAATGTCATTCACTTCTACTTTCATATTTCCAGAAGAAGTAGTTAACGAAACATTTTTTAGTATGTCCTTTAATAATGCCATTAGCTCAATTCAATTAATATTCTATCTCCCTTATTAATTTTTTTTCCAATAGTTAATGACTGATTTTTTACTCTACCAAAACCTTTATAATTTACAATTAGGCCTCTTTTTTCAAGTAAATAAATAGCATCTCGCAGAGTCATTCCCATCACATTGGGTACAAAATTCTCTTTATGATATGTTGTTTTCCATTGCAATGAATTGGACTTAATACTAGCTCTTACCCAATTATCATCAATATCAGAGTGATTAGAAATTCCCAATTCATTGCATAGCAAGGTTAAATCATTACGATAGCCAGCTTGTACAACAGGGAAGAACCCATATTGTGGTTCAACGTTCTTAGATAGAGCTTCGTGCATTTGTATATCTCGGGCATAAATGTTATCAGCTACTTCTTTGAAGACAGGAGCTGCCACATTACTACCATACTGCTTCGACCCTTTAGGATTTTTGATAAGCACAATAGCACTATATTTAGGGTTGTCAGCAGGAAAATAGCCTGCAAATGAAGTAATATATTTCCGTGTATACAGACCATTTTCAAGTATTTGAGAAGTTCCTGTTTTTCCTGCAATACTGTAATGATCATTTTTAATATTGTTTGCAGTGCCGCGTTCTACAACTCCTTCGAGCATCAATTGAATTTTACTAAGTGTTTCATCAGAACAAATTTTTTCATTAAGCACAACTGTTTCGTATACTTCTTTTACCTGATCAGCTTTTTTAGCAGACTTAACTATAATTGGACGAATCATTTTTCCATTATTGCCAACTGCATTATAAAGTGCAAGCATTTGAAGAGGTGTAAGTTCAAGACCATATCCATAAGCCATCCATGGTAGTGTGATTCCACTCCACTCTTTATCTTCCGGATGTATAATTTTGGGTTTTCCTTCTCCATATAATTGGAAACCCAATGGTTGAGATAACTTTAAATCATCCACATACTCTAGAAATTTTTCTGGCTTTAACCCAAAGTGTTTATCCACTAATTTTGCCATTGCAATATTTGAGGATTTCTCAAAGGCTTCTTTAATAGTTATAATTCCATATCCTCCTTCATGGTGATCACGAACAGTATTGTTATAAAATTTATATTCACCGTTTCCAGTGTCGATATTATCATTTAAACTGATATTGGTCTCTTCTAAAAGAGCAATCATAGTAGCTAATTTAAATGTTGAGCCAGGTTCTGTAAGCCCCTGTCGACCTACAGCATAATTATATCGTTCGAAATAATTACCTTTCTTGTTTCTACTTAAACTAGACATGGCTTTTATTTCTCCAGTAGCTACTTCCATCACAACGGCAGTCCCATAGTCGGCTTGATGATCTTCTAAACTTCTTAGCAATGCTGATTCGGTTACATCTTGTAAATTGACATCCAATGTAGTTTGAATGTCCCATCCATCTTCAGTTTTTACCTCAGTTCCATCGTATATTGGTTTCCAATTTCTTCCCACCATTTTTTGGTACATTGCTTCCCCATCCTTACCTGAGAGCTGTTTATTGAAACTATATTCAAGCCCAACTATTCCTCTTTCTTCCTCATTTATATAACCAATTGTCCTGTAACTTAAATTCTTGAATGGTCGAAAACGCTTATCTACTTTTTCAAAAATAATACCTCCTTTAAGACGACCTTCTCTAAAAATAGGCCATTCGCTCATTTCCTTTTTTTCTTGATAATTTATCTGCTTACGATTGAGAATTAAGTATCGCTTGTTGGCTAACCTAGCATCATTAATTTTTTGTTTATACCAATTTTTGTTATGGTCTTTATAAAATTTTGACAATAATAATGATAGAGAATCAAGTCCATTATTGTAAAGTTCTTTGCTAGGAATTTCTGGGTCAAATGCAACTTTGTAAAAAGGTAAAGATGTAGCTAATAGGCTTCCGTTATCTGAATAAATATTCCCTCTCGTTGCGTTTACTTTACGCACTTTGTAAGTGATTTGATCTGCCAATGCAGTCCATTTTTCACCTTCCACTTGTTGAACTACAACAATGCGGTAAATAATACCAATGGTAAAAACCAGCATAAATAAAAATGCTAGTCTTACTCGTAGTAATATGGAGTTTTTAATATTCACCTTTTATAATTTCTATTTTACTAGGTGGTTGCATGCTTTCATAAATACCCTGTTCCTTAACCCGGTTTGCCACTTCAGATTGTTTACTTGCAAGCATATAGTCCGCTTTTAGTGTGGTGTAGTCAGCACGTAAGTCACTTACTTCTTTTTTTGTTTTATCTATTCTTCGAATGGTCTTTTCAGCATAGTGGCTATTACCTATATAAAATATGCATAAGCCTATACTAAAAAGTAGCTGAGGCAGATATTTTAGAGGAAAACCATTCTCAAAAATTATGTCCGTTTTTATTGCGTTTTCTAACCTAGAAAAGATGCTACTTCCTTCACTTTGTTGTTCATCAACTTTAAAAGTGTTTTTTGTTGTTTTCATTTTTTTTCAGCTATCCTTAGTTTTGCACTTCTTGACCTATTGTTTTGTTTCACCTCTTTCTCACTTGCTTCAATTGGTTTTTTATTAATAGCTACCAAAGGTTTTATTACATTACCGTAAAAATCTTTTTCTTCTTTTCCTCTAAAATCTCCTTTGTTAATAAAGTTTTTTACTAGTCTGTCCTCCAACGAGTGGTACGACATTACCACCAATCTTCCTCCTGGTTTTAATATATCAGCACTTTGTTCCAGCATTTCTTCCAAGGCTTTCAATTCTTCGTTCACCTCTATTCTTATTGCTTGAAAAACCTGAGCGAAATACCTAAACTCTTTTCCTCGTTTCGCAAATCGTTCCAAAATAGCTTTCAAATCGTTTACTGTATTTATTGGGTTGTTAGTTCTAGCAGCAACAATAGCAGCTGCTAATGTTTTGGCATTTCTAACTTCGCCATACATACCTAATAAACGATGTAGGTCTGATTCGCTGTATTGGTTTATTACATTTTTAGCAGTTAACTTAGATGATTGATCCATTCTCATATCTAATTCTGCATCGAAACGAGTGGAGAATCCACGTTGAGGGTCATCTATCTGATGTGAAGAAACCCCTAAATCAGCAAGTATTCCGTCCACTTCTGTAACTTGATACATTTTTAAGTACCTTTTTAAATACCTAAAATTGGAAGCAATTAATGTGAAAGAACTTTTATTAATTATTTCAGCATTTGATTGTGCATCAATATCCTGATCAAAACCAAATAGCTTTCCTCTTTCTAATTTCTCTAAAATAACTTTTGAATGCCCTCCACCACCAAACGTTACATCGACATATACTCCCCCTGATTTTATATTTAACCCTTCCAAGCACTCATCCAGCATAACTGGCATGTGGTAGTTTTCATTACTCATTTGTAAGCTTTTTCTGAACAAGTTGTGAGAATTCTTCAGAATCCTCCGTTACATATTCCTTATAAAGCTCTGGACTCCATACTTCTACTTTTTTTCCAATGCCAATTAGAATGGTTTCTTTTTCTAGTTTGGCATAAGCCAATGCTTTTTTAGGAATTAAAAATCTTCCAGAATTATCAAGTTCCACTTCAGTATGACTGTTGAAAAACGCTCTTTGTAACCTTCTGTTTTCGGGGTCAAATTCACTTAACCCTGATATACGAGCTTCAATTTTTTTAAACTCAACCATAGGGAAGAGCACTAGACACGGGTCAAATCCATGACCAACTACTAGCTGATTACCAGATGATTCTGGTAATGCAGACTTGAACCTTGCTGGTAATACCAACCGACCTTTTGCATCAAGCTTGCATGTATATTCGCTAGTAAAAAAAGACATAGCTCTAAAAAAGTTATTCTACTACTAGAACAAACATAAAAAATAATATGATATTTTCCTCCACTTTTTACCACTTTTTACCACTTTTTAACATTTTTGATATAAAAACGGGTGTTAATAGGTTGATTTTTCCACTAATATTTTTCGTGTTATATTTTTTGACACTCTTATTTTTAGTACATGTTAAGGGTTTATTAATTATTAAATTTTATATAAAATATAAATAATTATATTTATATAGGATTGTATAAGAAATAGTAGATAGTCGAATAGCTGTTTTGGTTGCTTTGATTGATCTAATATTGGTTAGAACTAGACTTATCTAGATTTAAACTACTGTAGTATAGGAGAGGGGGACATTATTAATTTTAATGGTTAACTAAAATAGAACCAAATAGAGATAACTATCAGTACTAATATGACTGATAAGATTATATCCTGCCTATTATCAATTAGTTTAGTTTTGTTGTAGGTTATCTCTTTATATTTATTGTAATCAGGTTCTTTGGTGAGTAGACTTACAAGAATTAAAATAGCTACACATAATACAAATAGAAGAATGGCGAAATGAAGAAAGTTTACATCAGATAAATAGAATAATGGACCTGATAGTGATTCTTTGTTTATTTCACCAAATAATCTGGCAGTTCCTAATACGAAGCCTGTAAATAAAGCTGCCATTGCACCTTGTGCATTTAGACGTTTAAAAAATAACCCTAAAAGGAAAACTGCTGCAATTGGTGGAGAAATATATGCTTGTACGCTTTGAAGATAAGTAAATAACTGGTCTGATACCCTATCAATGAACTGAATCCAAAATATCCCTAGTATAACTAAAACCAAAGTGGCGATTTGTCCTACTACAACTAATTTCTTTTCAGAAGATTGGGGTTTAAATTTTTTATAAATGTCTAGTGTGAAGAGCGTAGAACAAGAGTTGAAAACGGTTGAAAGTGAACTCATTAGTGCAGCAAACAATCCTGCAACAACTAAGCCTCTAACTCCAGGTGGTAATAATACCTTGATAAGTGATGGAAAAGCCTGATCTGCGCTATCAAAGGAAAGCATTCCTTTTTGACTTAATGCATAGGCTATTATACCAGGAACTACAAAAATGAAAAGTGGTAGAATTTTAAGGTATCCACCAAATATTGTTCCTCTTCGTGCATTTTTTATGTCTTTAGCAGCTAAAACTCTTTGAACTATAAATTGATCAGTACACCAATACCATACTCCTAGAATTGGAGCTCCAAAAACAATTCCAGTCCATGGGAATTCAGAATGATTTAGAGGCTTCCATAAGTTGAAAAATTCTGGTTCGGCAGTAGACTTGAGTTCTGCCCAACCACCAAGATGACTTAAACCTATCCAGGTTATTAATATAGAACTACCAATTAAAATAAACATTTGTATCATATCAGTATATAACACTGCTTTTAGTCCACCTAGTATAGTATATAGACCAGTAGCTATTATTACTGCCACAGCTCCAGTCCAAAAATTAAGACCAATTGCTTCGAATATTATTCCACTTGCAGCAATAGTAACAGATATTTTGGTAAGTATATAAGCAATAATGGAGATGATTGAAAGGTAAGTTCGAGCTCCTTTAGAGTATCTAAGTTCTAGAAATTCAGGCATTGTATATACACCACTTTTAAGGTAGAAGGGTACAAAAACCCATCCTAATAGTAAAAGAATAATTCCTGACAGTAATTCGAATTGTGCTACAGCCACACCACCACTTGCTCCCGAACCTGCTAAGCCAATTATATGTTCTGACCCAATATTGGATGCGAATAAGGATGCACCAATTACAAACCAACCCATATTTCTTCCACCTAGGAAGTAAGAAGAAGTATCACGATTTATTTTTTCTTTATAGGTTACATATATAGCTACTCCGTATATTAAAATGAAGTATAGTACTATTAAGATAACATCAATGTAGTTTAGATTGAGCATAAAATACGTGTTTCTAATAAGAAGATTCTATCATCAATTGTTATCATAGATAATGTTATTAAAACCAATGTGGCAATACTATTTGTGCCAATGAATATTTAATATAAATGCGTGTTTGATATTCATGTTAATTGAAATAGCATTTTATGTATTATAACAAATCTCAATAATTTTATATATATGTCACTTAGGTGATTTGCACAAAGGAGGAGGGTAATTATTTCAGTAGAGCAACAAAAAAATACATAGGTTTATAGGACTTATTTTAAATAAGACCTACTTGTCTAGTATTACTTTATTAATTTTGTTATTTAATAATTAATGCAATAAGAAAGCTTCATTTACATTAATGATTTAGTCTAGACATATTTGAATGGTTTTTAATTTTTGAGATTGTGTTTAAATTATTGGTTAGAGAAAGTAGCCCCTATGAGTAAAGAATATAGAACACATACATTTAAACTGTATGATTGATCCATGTATTAGGTTATGTCGAAATACAGTAAAAAAATTCGAATTGAATGAAAATAATACGATGAAATATTTTGCTATCATCATTAGTGTAATAACCTGTTTTAGTACAATTGCACAGGATCAGAAAGAAATACAGTTTATCCCTATTCAAGAAAAATTATCGCAAAATACTGTAACCACTGTTTTACAGGATAAAAAAGGTTTTTTATGGATTGGTACTAGAAATGGACTGAATAAGTACGATGGAATAAATGTGCAAAATTATAGCTTTGAAAACCGAAGTAAAGGACTTTCAAATGCTTATATTAATGATATATTCCAAGATAATGAAGGGGCTTTATGGATAGCTACTTATGGAGAAGGGTTATTTAAATATGATGAATATTCTGATGAATTCATTCAGTTTAAAAATGTCGTTGAAGATTATAAATCATTAAGTGACAACTTTATAAATGCTATTTACCAAGATCAAGATGGCACTATATGGATTGGTACAGAAAATGGAGGCTTGAATCGTTATGACCCCTCTACAAATCATTTTTCACGTTATAAACATAATGATAATGACCCTTTTAGTATTTCGAGTAATCAAATTACCGATATTCTAGAGGATCAAGATAGAAACCTATGGATTTCTACATGGGGAGGGGGGCTGAACTTATTTGATAAAAAATCATTAAGATTTATCCACTATTCTTATGAAGAAGGAAATAGTAAATCATTGAGTTCAAATGATATAAATAAGCTTATTTTAGGTGTAGATAACGTGATATGGATTGCGACCCAAAATGGATTAAATCGTTTAAAACACAGTAATGATGGTCTTTTTGAAATAGAGGTTATCTCTATAGAAACTGATAACACTGACAATTCATATAATGTTGTACTCTCAGTACTTGAAGATGATAGAGGATTATGGGTAGGTACTGAGAATGGAGGAATTAAAATAATTAATCTAGAAGATGGTTCTATTGAATCGTATGTGTATGATTCACACTATGAAAACTCTATCCAAAGTAATTCAATATGGACTTTATATAAGGATGATATGGGGATTATTTGGGTAGGTACCTTTAATAAAGGTCTATTTAAAGTTGATCAAAATCACACAAAATTTGATCATGTAAAACATAATCCACTTGTAGATAATTCTATAACCAATAATTCTATAAGTGCATTTGCTGAGGATAAAGAAGGGAATATTTGGATAGGAACTGATGGAGGTGGGCTTAATTATTGGGATGTAGCTAATGGTAAATTTACTCGTTTTAGAAGTGATAGAAACAAAAAAGGAACTTTGTCAAGTGATGCAGTTCTTTCGTTGCTTATTGATAAAAATGAAAATTTATGGATAGGAACTTGGCAGGGTGGCGTAAATATACTTAAAAAGGATAGAAGCGATTTTGAAAATTTTGACCTGGATTTAAGTAATAGTTCTGATACTTATAATGGAAATATATTTTCTTTATTAGAGGATTCAAAAGGTAGAATATGGATTGCAGTTTATCGAAATGGAGTGTATATATATGATCCCGAAACAGAGATTACGAAAGAGTTAATACATGAAGAAGCTAATTATAGATCGCTAAGTAATAATTTGGTAAGAAATATTGTTGAAGATGAAAGAGGAACGATATGGATAGGAACAGAAGGGGGAGGTTTGAACAAATGTATTGAAACTAATGGTGAATTTTATTTTGAACACTTCAAACATGATGATGAAAATGATAAAAGTATCAGTAATAATATTGTATATAGTTTATTGGTAGATTCAGCAGATAATTTATGGGTGGGAACTTCCGATGGATTAAATTTATTTGATAAAGATAAATATGAATTTTCAAAAATTGGTAAGGAAGCTGGTTTGCCCAATGAAGTGATTTTGGGAATTATTGAGGGTGATTCCAGCCAATTATGGATAAGTACAAATAATGGACTTTCTAGGTATGGGGTTAATGATCAATCTATCCGAAATTATGATGAATCTGATGGGTTACAATCATTAGAATTTTCTAAAAATTCATTTTTAAAATTGAAAAACGGAGAGGTGTTGTTTGGGGGAATTAATGGTTTTAATAAATTTTTACCTGCTAATATCAAAGATAGTGAAAGTACACCGCCAGTCTATATTACTGATTTTTCGATTAACAACAAATCAGTAAAACCAGGAATAAATTCGCCATTAAAACGTAGTATTATTAATACTAAAAGAATAGATCTTAATAGTGAACAAAACGACATGAGTTTTGGATTTGCGATCTTAAGCTTTTCTCAGTCAGGTAAAAGTACCTATGCATATCAATTAGAAAATTACGATGATAATTGGCAAAATGTTGGTACAAGAAGAAATGCTTATTATACCAATGTTCCACCAGGTTATTATGTATTTAAAGTTAAGGCAACCAATAGTGATGGAAAATGGAGCGATAAAATAGCTTCTGTAGAAATTGTAATTTCACCGCCTTGGTATAATACCTATTGGGCATATTCATTATTCATAATTATTATTACTGGAATTTTGGTACTAGGAATTCAAATGATTGTAAATAGAGAACGACTTCAAAATCAAATCAATATCGATCATTCAAAAATCATGAGTATGCAAGAAGTACACCAGATGAAAACTAGGTTTTTTGCTAATATCTCCCATGAATTTCGATCTCCACTTACTTTGATTTTAGGCCCTTTAAAATCGTTAGCTGAAAACCCAGATTTTTCAAGTAGTAAAAAACAAATTGATATGATGATCAGGAATGCACAACGCTTATTAAACCTCATCAATCAGTTATTGGAGTTGTCCAAAATTGAATCGGGAAACATGAAGCTTGAGACTAGTGAAAACGATATAGTAAAATTTTTAAAACCAATTGTACATTCTTTCAACTCACTATCTAATAAAAAATTCATAAGTTATAATTTTGATTTCCCCAAAGAGAAATTAATGGTGTATTTTGATAGAGAAAAATTAGAAAAAATTATTGCCAATTTATTATCAAATGCCATAAAGTACACTCCCGATTTTGGGAAAATTAATGTAAGAGTTCATTCTAAAAATGATAAGGTGATAATTGAAGTTGAAGATAATGGTATAGGAATACCTGAGGATGAGATGGAGTTTGTTTTTAATAGATATTATAGAGTAAACAGTAAGGAAAGTAAAAAAAATAAGGGGACAGGTATTGGGTTATCCTTAACTAAAGAACTAGTAACCTTACATAAAGGAGAAATAGAATTAGAAAGTAAGGTTGGAAAAGGTGCAGTATTTAAAATACACCTTCCTTTAGGTAAAGAACATCTTGATGAAAGTGAGATAATAGAATCAGGATTGGATTTTATGTATAATAATGAAAAGTCTAATAAAGAGATAGAAAAATCTAATGATTCTAATCAGGAAATGGAAGTGGATGGTTTTCCAATTGTCTTAATCATTGAAGATAATGATGATATTAGAATGTATGTTGCAGATATATTAAAAGAAAATTATAGGGTTCTTCAAGCTGATAATGGGAGTGATGGATTGAAGTTGGCATTAGATAATATACCTGACCTTATCATTTCTGATATTATGATGCCAGGCTTAGATGGTTATGAATTGTGTAGAAAAGTAAAAACAGATGTAAAAACAAGTCATATACCAGTAGTATTACTTACAGCAAAGGCCTCTAACGATAGTGCATTAACAGGTTTTGAAATGGGAGCCGATTACTTTATTATTAAACCATTTAATCCTAAAATATTATTACTTAGGATTAGAAATATGTTAAAATCTCGTGATGTAATAAAAGAAAATATTCTAAAAAAAGAAACACTTAACATAAATCCAAAAAATGTTCAGATAACAACTAAAGATGAAGACTTTATTAAAAAAGCAGTACAAATCGTAGAAGAAAATATGACCAATTCTAATTTTTATGTTGAGGACTTAGGAAAAGAACTAGGTTTAAGTAGGATGCAATTATATCGAAAGTTAAAGGGCTTAATAGGTCAATCAGCTAACGAGTTTACTCGTTCAATTCGTTTGAAAAGAGCGGCTCAATTAATTGAACAAGACACATTAACAATTTCTGAAGTAACATACGAAGTGGGTTTCACAGATTTACAATATTTTAGAGACTGTTTTAAAAAACAGTTTGGGGTAAATCCAACTGAATACTTGAAAAACCTTCAAAAAAATGAGTCATAATATTAAAGTTAGAATTTTGGGCAAGAAGATATTCTGAAAAATACTATTTATGATAAGTATAATAAGTTTAAAACTTCACTCTATTAAATGACATCGCTTTCATTAACCAATTTGGAAGAGGCTTGTGTGGGTCTCTATCTTTAAGATTAATACTCCATCCAATTTTTTTAATAAGAGGTACTTTGTGTGTTTCAACAAACTCTATTAAAGTACCATCGGCATCCTCTAAATAGCCCCAATGCCCGTTTGCATCTCCCATATCAAAATCAGGATTGCTCAATACTTTAAAAGGAAGACCAGCTTCTTCACATTCCTTTACTAAAGCATCCATATTTCTAATGTCAAAACACAGATGGATATACCCTAACTCTCCCCAGTATCGATCTGCAAAAATTTTATTTGGTGTTCTGTCTAAACTTTGAATTAGTTCAATTTCACTTTTACCAAACAATTTGGCAAATCCGCCAGTTCGGTTGTCATCATGAGTCAGTAAAATTCTTCTAAATTTACCACCTCCGTTGGCTAAATTTTGCAAGTCATGAAAAGTACCTGTTTCATCATATACTACTTTATGATAACCAAGAATATCAGCATATAATTTCAATGACTTATCAATATCGGAAACTCCCAAGAATGCACCATACTGCCCTCCAATATTAACATTTTTGTAGTTAAACCAGCTATCAAATTCTCTGATTTGGATTTGGTTACCATAGGGATCTTCGATATAAAAGCAGGCTGTTTCACTAGGATCTTTAACGATTTTAGAAATTATATTAACCCCCTTATTTTTTAGAAATTCATAGCTTTTATTAATGTCCTTAGACTTTACTTTAGCCATAGTAATTCCTAAATCACCAAGTTGAACAGCATTTACTGGAGGTCTTGAAACATGTTCGGTATGTTGCCATATTTCGTAACCACTACCTCCACTCATGTTAAGTCCCATAATAGCACGTTTTTTTCTTGGCTTACCACCCATATAGGGAGCCATATGAGTTGCCTCATTGTTGTCGTCAAATACTTGAACATCTGCTCCTAACACAGTAGCATACCATTTGAATGCCTCTTCTGCATCAGCAACGCCAACTCCTATCTGCTGAATTCCATTGATGAGTTTACCTTCCATTAATTATGATTATTTTGTGCAGTGATTCTATTAAATCGAAAATAGGTGAAAAATATATTTTTCACCTATTTTTTACTTTAAAAATTGGCAATGATTTATTAATAATCTGAATAATCCGTTGGGTATAATAAAAATTTATCAAGCTTATTCATATTGTTTTGATAGATTGGTTTCACTTTCATTTCTCCCCACTCAGGAGACTCTCCAAATGTCTTCCAATGGGAATCTCTACTAGCCATGTCAGAAAAACTAGTCATATATATTAGGTTTGGCATGTTAGCTCCTGAGATTACCTCAGAATAGAATACAGCGTTAAAACCTAACTTATCAAATAGATCAATTTCGCCTCCAATATTAAACATGTGTACCTTATTATGAAAAAGTTTTTCAGTACCAGATTCATAGCTTCTTAATTCATAAACACGATCTTTTTTAGCACTTTCAAAAGTTGGAACCTGATGCTTTAGCATACCTTCAAAAGCTTTCATCAGTGTAGATTTGATTCGTAAATAGGGTAAGTTATCATGTGTCGCATTTATGTAATCGCTACCAGCTTTTTGGTATTTTTTGTCATTGTCCAGTTTAGCTTCTAAACCAACAAATTGGTCTAAAGAAGAATATGGAATTAATACATAGATGCTTTTTAGAGTATCTGATTCGTTTTTAATAGGTTTGAAAACTCCTATATCATTAATGCCAGCTTTATGAAGGGCAGGTAAATAAGCTTTTTCAAGATATTCATCAACAACTTTTTCCTGTTGCTCTGTTTTGAGTATATAATGTTTTAGTTGATAATATTCTCTTTGTCCCTGCCCAAATGATGCTGAAATGATGAATAATAAAGCGAATAAGTTAAATAGCGTTTTCATGTATGTTATTATTTAATGGTTATAATTATAATCAGGGTATAGTTTATACTATGATTTTTTGTTAAATATTGTATTTAAAATGATTAATTTACTTTATCTATTTTCGGGTTAAATAACCGACTAAACCACTGCCGAGGAATATAAAAATTATCCCCACAAGGCTACCTACACCTAAAAAAGGAGAAAATGTTAAGCCATGTCCTACAGTACAACCAGCAGCAAAACTTCCAGATATACCTAATCCTAACCCACCTAAAAGACGTTTACCTATTATACTTGTTTTTGGCATGGTAAATCGTTTTTCATTATTGTTGCGAGTACTCCAAAAGGCTCCTAATGGAATACCGATTACAAAGAGTAAACCCCAAGAATATTTTAAATCGACTATATCGATAACTCCAGGTATAATAGCCATACCAAAAGGAGTATTAGAAAAAATGGCAGAAATCCAACCTGCTATGCCTAATATACCTATATAGATTCCTGTTTTCTTCCAACCCCATATAGCACCACTAGGTTTTTCATCACTATTTTTATTAAGTAGGTATAAAGCTATTCCTGATGCCAATGCAATGATAGTAGCAATAATTATTGGAGAAGTTCCTTTCCAAATAGGTTGCTGATTAAACAAAACAATACTTTGACTTGCTTCTCTTACTCCCTGTAGCACTCCCTTTTCAGTAAGGTAAACTCCAGTAATAAAACCTATTGCAGCCAAAATTGCACCTGAATTTTTTTCACCAATTTTAAAGAAAATTCCTGCTCCGCAACCAGCAGTGTAATACATGAAAACTCCAAATAAAAAACCTCCTATAGCAGTACCTATCAAAAATAAAGGAGGTAAACCAATATTACTTACTAGGTAACTGGTTGAATCAGAAAAATAAAAAGCAGTAAAAACTAAAGGCAACACTAGCAATTGGATAAGAATTGCGACCACAAAACTTTTTAGTTTAGTAGTATCTTTTTGACGAATCACATTAGAGAAACCAGAGTTCATACAGAACTGTCCTTTAACAGAAACAGACCCATAAAAAAATCCTATTATTAATGCAGTAAAGGTTATGATAAAACTGTACATTTTTTGTTTATACTTGTTGCCATATGAAAATTCAAAAGTAAATACTTGATGGCGAACTAGCTATATAACTGTCATTTTTTCTTTTTGAACTTTTTAAGCAATAATGCCATATCATAAGGCTACTTCACTTCTATAGCATACTCTTCATCAAAAACAGTAATAAAGAGGGGGTAGTTGTCTTTTAGATTATTATAATCTGCAGATTCTTTATTTAACCTATGTTTTGTTATTTTCACCAATAACGTTAGCGACCCCTTTTTTATAGCTTGATAAGAAAAAGTAAATAATCTTTCTTCATTAGGGGTAAGGTTATTGTCTGCTAATTTTTTTGCTTCAGGATACCATTCCCAATGTTCTCCAATTCTACTTGTCTTTGTAGATAGTATTGTCCCATTATTATTTTTAAGCTGAAACGAAATGTTGAAAAATCTTTCAGGATCTCCAGTGGGGACATTATGTCCTGCAAATTCATTTTTAATCTTGACGGTAAAAATAATGCTATCCATTTTGGAATAGATGCTTTTTAGTGCGGATGGATAAATCCCTAACCCATTCATAATTTTGGTTTCTACAGTATCAAATTTGGGGATCCCTGAACCTGCAAAATAATGGAGACGACTTGACCTTTCTCCATAACCAGATACAATTTCACGGTTTATTGATTCCATATGACAGCTGATACAATTCTTTTTTTCAAAATATGGTCCTGATTTCCATTCATCTCCAGTTTCAAAAGAACAAGCTAGGGTAGGAGTAATAACTGCCACAGCATTATGGCAGGAGATACATAATTGTTCTGAAAGGAATGCTGAATTTTTTATTGTAGCATGAGGTGCTTTTTTAGTCCCTGTTGGCCCTATAATTGTATTGTTCCTCACATGGCAACTAGCACAGTTAATTCCTTCTTGCTGAAGTTCTTTATCAAAATTAGGATTTATCTTTTTAACTGGCTTGTAAATATCTCCATCAATTAGTCCTTCAATTATATGTTCTTGTTGGTTTTGTAAGGGGATATGGCAATTTATGCACATAAAAGGACTTGACTCTTTTTTTAATTCTGCTTGAAATTGTAAATCTGTCCAAGCATGCGCATGTGTTGATAATTTCCATTCATTGTAATGCTGTTGGTGGCATACGCCACATTGCTTGGCACTTAATGAAGACAAACCCTGGGGTATTTCTTGATTGGGTATTGCTTTTTCCCAACTATTGGTTAATGGAAGTATGTTTTCTTCTGAAATATTATTATAAATGACGTATAGTAATGCTAATACAAAAATGATAATCGATAATATTAAAAACTTATTTCTCATATTTTTTCACATGAGGTTTAATCATTAGAACATGTGTTTCTAGTGTGCCTTAAGATGCATTAGTAACAGTAATATGATGTGTTATTTCTGATGTCACTTAGATTCACTTGGTTGATATGACACATTTAATCGCTGTATTTTTGGGTTTTTCTCTGGAGTTAGTGTGAAAAAGATATTGATAACTCCATTCTGGGTTAATAATTTAAAACTTCCTCGCAGTTGATTAAGTGGTTTTATCTGTTCCATACTTTGAATTTCACCAGCTTGATTTAATACTTCCTGTATTTCCTCCATTCTATGTTTCTTAGACTTGTCTAAGTAGAAGTTTTCAGCCAATATTTTAGACTCCAATTCTGTGTCCCAATGCTGAATCAATTGAGTTACCTGCTCTTGTCGTTCAACTAAAATATCTGAAGCTGGAAGTTGGCGTGGTTGTAGTTCTGCGGTTTCGAAAAGTAATTGTTTAATTTCCTTTAGAGGCCATGGGCTAGTGTATGTTAAGTTACCAAAAGCCATAAGACCAACTCCGTATTCAGGAAAAAAGACATAATTGCTACCAAATCCTGGTAGTGCTCCACCATGTGCAACTTCTGTATATCCTTCGCAATATCGTGTGATGCGCAAACCATATCCATATCCTAACATACTGGGGCATGGTTCACCAATTAGATTTGTACTGTTAGTGTACAATCTTGGAAATTGGGGAGTATGCATTTCCCGAAGAGTACTTCGTTTAACAGGTCCATTATCTTCATCACTTCTGGGAGGCCATGCTGATAGGTGTAAGCTTACATAAGTACTAAAATCTTCGATAGTAGTGATCAACCCTCCCATAGCTCCAAAAGCACCATCGTGGAGCATGGGTTCTTTCTTCCATTGTTCATCTTCCCAACGATAACCCAGAGCTAATTGATCTTTGGCAATATTGTCAAATTCCCAGTATGTATGTTCCATGCCTAAAGGATGAAGGATATTCTTCTTAATATATTCCTGATATGGTATGCCAGAAATACGAGAAATAATATTGCCTAGTAGGGCATAGCCAGTATTACTGTATTCATATTTATAAGAGGGAACATTGGAAAAAGATACATCTTGTGCCATTAAGTCTAAAAGCATTTCATCTGTTTCATCTAGCTGGCGATCTCCCCATGGATTATCTTCAGGAAACCCTGCTGTCATGGTGAGGAGACATTCTATGTCAATGATGGGAGCATCGCTAGTGAGGTATGTTAGACTGTCCATTTCAGGGATGTATTTAGAAACAGCATCTTGAAGAGAAAGTTTTCCCTCATCGCGTAATTTCATAATGGCCATAGCAGTAAAACTCTTGGACATAGAAGCAATACGAAAAGCAGATGATGTAGTGGCTGGAAGCTCGCTGTCGAGGTTTATCACTCCTGTGGAGGAAGCTACAACCAAGTTGTCATCAACAACTACACCATAGGCAATACCAGGTATATTTTTATCCTTGGCATGTTTTTCAATCAATTCCTGTATTGTAGGTGCTATTTCTTTGATTTTTTCTATTCGATTGTCATTCGTAAAAACTGGTGGTTTGTAGGAATTTGAAATCAAATGAGAGGTGGAAGTACTTTCTTCTTTTTGTTCCGCAGGTTGTTGCGAATCACAAGAGATTAAGATCGTAACAATGCTGAAATAAATGAGGCGACTGTTTATGATTTTCATTGCTTGCAATTTTTATTTTAGTATAACGTTTTTTATATGGTGAGATTTATTATTTACCATGGATGAAAGTAATCCTTTTAAAATTTCTAGCCAAACTCTGCCAAAAGAAGATGTTGTAATAACAACTCAATAAGTTTTATTGTAAATAACTTCTATTTGAATTGATTTAACTTGAAAACCCTCATAACATTCCCCACACACTGCTTTATTAGATTATCAGCCCCTGAAATCGAGTCTTCTAAATTCATTGGTTGATTTGTAACTGAAAAAACAGCGGTAATTCCTTTTTTATAAATTTCATCGATGTCATCATCAATTTTACCTGCAATAGCCACAACAGGAACATTATGCTTACTGGCTATTTTAGCTACTCCCATTATTGTTTTTCCATAAAGTGTTTGACTATCTATTTTTCCTTCACCTGTAATAACCAAATCCGAATTTTGTATTTGTTTTTCTAAATGTAGATAATCGATAATAAGGTCAATCCCACTCCTCATTTTTGCTCCTAAAATGGAAAACAAAGCTGCTCCCAATCCTCCTGCTGCCCCAGCCCCTTTAATCGAATTTACATCAATCCCCAGATGAGAATTTAGGATGGTAGCATAATGCAATAAATTACTGTCAAGTCGCTTCAAATCCTCTGTAGCTCCTCCTTTCTGAGTGCCAAAAACTAATGAAGCACCATTTTCACCAGTTAGTGGATTAGAAACATCACATGCTGCTATAAACTTACATTCACCTATTTTGGGGTTTAAGTCTGAAAGATCAATACGATGTAACTCACTAATAGCACCTCCTCCTTCACCGATTTCTTCATTATTAACATCAAGAAAATTGCCTCCAAGTGCCTTAATCATGCCAACACCTCCATCGTTTGTAGCACTTCCACCTAATCCGATAATTATTTTGGAACAACCACGATTTAGAGCATCAAGAATTAATTGGCCAACACCAAACGATGAAGTAACAAGGGGATTTTTTTCTTCTTCTGAAAGTAACTCTAAGCCCGATGCAGTAGCCATTTCTACGATTGCGGTAGTACCATCATCCGAAATGCCGTACTCGGCTTTTATTGTGCGAAGTAATGGATCTTTAACATCTAAAGAAATTAATTTTCCCTGCATTGGTTGTACCAACGCATCTAACAACCCTTCTCCTCCGTCTGACAGAGGGATTTGAACAATGTCAGCATTAGGTAAAGCTATTTTAACCCCTTTTGCAATAGATTTCGCTACTTCTTTGGCAGTTAAACATTCTTTAAACGAGTCTGGTGCAATTAAAATATTCATAGACTGAGTTATTTCACGATAAAACTAGTTGATCAATAATTGTATTATCGATAGCATAGAAATTGCTGAGACACCTTGTAATAATGTTGCCATGGTATGGCTTTTTAAGGTTGTTTTAGTGTCCAATCCCGAAAACTGAGACACTACCCAAAAATAACTATCATTAATATGAGAAACAGTCATAGCACCCGCACCAATGGCAAGCACTGTTAAAGCACGAGAAAATTCACCATGTAAACCCAAAGAACTCATAAGTGGAGCAATAATAGTAGCGGATGTAATAATGGCTACAGTAGATGATCCCTGAGCAGTTTTCAATATGGCAGCTAATAGAAAAGGTAATAATATTCCTATTTGTAAACCTGATAAATCTGATTCTAAAATTTGACCAATATCACCTGCTTTCAATACATTTCCAAAAGCCCCTCCTGCACCTGTAATTAGAATAATAACCCCAGCTTCTTTCAATGCATTGGATACCCATCCTAAACGAGTGTCCATATTGATTTTTTTTTCAATCAATTTAGAAGAAAACAAAACGCCAATAAAGAGAGCGACTAGTGGGTTTCCTATAAAATGGAGAATGTTGTATAACATGCCTTCCCCAAATATATGAGAGGGGTAGTTTGCTAAAGATCGAAGTGCAATAAGTATAATCGGAACTATAATAGGTGAAAAAACAAGTAGAATGTTTTTTTTGCTTTCATCAGGCAACTTGTCAATATGAGTATTGTCTTCTGTACTTTTAACCCCTTCCATTTTCAAATTAGCACCTGATTTTTTTGCCCATAAATAACCAACAAAGGCTACTGGAATTGACAAGGCAATTCCAAAAAGTATTACTAATCCTAAATCTGCTTTTAATATTGATGCTGCCGCCAATGGCCCTGGGGTTGGAGGAATAAAAACATGTGCAACATATAAACCAGTAGAAAGTGCTACAGCATATACCACTAGTGGAATTCCAGTTTTTTTACTCAGTGCTTTATTCAAAGAAGAAAGAATTACAAAACCAGAATCGCAGTATACTGGGATAGAAACTAACACTCCAGTTAGGTTTATGGCCCATGGTGAACGTTTCTCTCCTATTAGCTTTAAAATAGACTTTGCCATGGCACTAGTTCCACCAGATTTTTCTAAAAAAGCTCCTACTATAGATCCAAAGCCAATTATTATTCCAATGCTAGAAAGTGTATTTCCAAAACCCTCATTTATTTTATTGATCATTTCATTACCATCGAGACCAATAAAAAAACCTATTAGTACTGAAGAAAGAAGCAATGCGATAAATGGATGTACTTTAAATTTTGAAATCGCTATTACTATGAAAACGACAACTAATAATAGTATGATTAGGATGTTCATGAATGAAGAGTTTGGCTCTAAGTATACAAATTTTTGTCGATCTGTAGAAATCGCTTAACCAATATTTCTGGTAGAATATAAATCACTTTTTGTTACTTCTGTGTAGAGTCTTTTCAGGGGATGAAAAGTAATAGAAAACTTTGAGGTGAGTGTTACTGCAACAAATAGCACATCTTATAGAAGTGAAGTATATTGAAATATATAGAAAATTTAAGTGAGTATCCTATCTCAGGATACTCACTTAAATCATATTTAGAAGCTTTGTGAATTAAGATTCTTCAGTAATTTTTATGCTGTTTATTTTGTCTCCTTGTCGGATTTCATCAATAACATCAACTCCTTCAACTACTTTACCGAAACAGGTATGATTTCTATCCAAATGCTGGGTGTTTTCACGACCATGGCAAATGAAAAATTGACTTCCACCAGTATTTCTACCTGCATGAGCCATTGAAAGCACACCTTTATCATGATATTGGTTCTCACCATCTAGTTCACAGTCTATAGAGTATCCAGGACCACCTGCTCCTGTTCCTTCTGGGCATCCACCTTGAATCACAAAGTTTGGAATTACACGATGAAAATTTAAACCGTCATAGTATCCTTCTTTAGAAAGTTTCACAAAATTGTCAACGGTGTTTGGAGCATCCTTTTCATAAAATTCAACTACCATAGTTCCTTTGTCAGTATTAATTGCTGCTTTTTTCATTCTCAAGTTTTTTAATTTTTATTAATACAAAAATATTAATTTCTTAGTTAGAAATCTAGAGTTAGCTGCATATCGTTTTTACTGCTTTTCTGTTTGTGATTGAGATTGGAGATCGAAATACCCAGTAGCCTAATTTTTACGGAATCAAAATTTATCTCATTTATTATCTCATCTTTAATAGAAATAATGTCGGTTAAGTATTTGATGTCATAGTTAACCGTTTTACTTCTTGTTACTTGTTGAAAGTCAGCATATTTTATTTTTATAGTGAGCGTCCTCCCTGAAGAATCACTTTTCTCCATTCTCTTGTGCAATACTTCAGCAATTCTCATCAATTGTCCATCGATTTCTATTATGTCGGTTAAGTCATTATTAAATGTATTCTCTGCTCCTATAGATTTTCTAATTCGATCGGGATTAACTGGTCGGTTATCATCACCTCTAACAATATGGTAGTAGTGTCTTCCCGATTTTCCAAAATGTCTAACTAAATCTTTTTCACTCCATTGTTTTAAATCATAACCATTTGTTATTCCCATCGAAAACATTTTGGTAGCAGTTACTTTTCCAACACCAAAAAACTTTTCGATGGGTAGTTCCTCTAAAAATTGAATTACATTTTCAGGGGGAATGAGTGTAATACCATCAGGTTTATGAATATCAGAAGCAGATTTGGCAAGGAATTTATTAATTGAAATGCCTGCGGATGCAGTAAGATGAGTAGTTTTAAGTATTCGTTTTTTTATTTCTTTAGCAATGAGTGTGGCTGAGGGAATTCCTTTTTTATTGGTAGTAACATCTAAGAAGGCTTCATCTAGTGATAAAGGCTCTACTAAATCGGTGTAATCAAGAAAAATAGATCTTATCTGTTCTGATACTTGTTTGTAAGCTTCAAATCTAGGACGGACAAAAACAAGGTTAGGACATTTTCTGGAAGCAGTAATAGATGGCATAGCAGAGTAAACGCCATATTTACGAGCCTCATAACTAGCAGCAGCTACTACGCCTCTTTCCCTGCTTCCTCCAACAGCTACAGGCTTTCCTTTTAACTCAGGATTATCACGCTGCTCAACTGATGCGAAGAAAGCATCCATGTCTATATGCAGAATTTTGCGATTGCTATCCACTTGTTTTTAAATTTCTTGTTGTAAATGGAATTTATACAATACTTTGCATTATGAAAAAGTCGAAGATAATATTTTTGATAGCAGCAGGGGTATTTTTATCTGTAATGTTTTTTTTGGGATATGATATTTCTTCTCGTACTACTTGGCCTTGGTTAAAACCACGATCAAATGAACATGATGTAACTAGAGAAGTTAATACAGATACAGTAATGGTTGATTCTATAATTATTGCAAAATAATTATTCATCAATAATAATTCTGTTTACATTAATTTTTTGTAGTGATTCCTATTATCAGTTTACTTATGTAGTAATGAAGATGTTACAATTATAGATAATGTTTTTCTTCTGGAGTAAACGTTGTACTTTCTGAATATACGTAAATTAAATTAGAAATTTTTCACATATAGTGAAGTTACTTTTAGGCATTTCTAACTATTTATATGTGTTTGTTCACTTTACTTTTTATCAATTTAATAGTAGTTGTGGACACATGTATTTGAACAAGTAACATATAGTATAATTAAATATTATGAAGAAGTTATTAATATATTCCATTGCATTATTTTTTATAAACAGCGTTTATGCTCAAAAATATAAAAGTGATAAAAGTGCTGTAACTTTTTATTCGGTGGCTCCAATAGAAAATATTGAATCTACCAATATCAAGTCGCAAAGTATGCTAGATATTTCAAACCAAAACATTGTTTTTTCTATTCCGATAGATGGTTTTGAATTGGAAAAAGCATTAATGCAAGAGCACTTTAATGAAAAATATATGGAAACTGAAAAATTTCCAAAATCTACGTTTTCAGGAAAATTTGATGGTTTTGATATAAACAAAGAAGGGAATCAGGAAGTAAAAGCCAAAGGTAAACTTACCATCCATGGGGTTACTAAAACAATTAAAGTTTCTGGAAATATGAAATTTGAAGAAAATAGAATTGTATTGACTTGTACTTTTAAAGTGAAGCTGGATGATTACGAAATTGCAAGACCCCAAGTATTATGGCAGAATATTGCAGAAGTAGTAGATGTGAAATTGTTATTCGAATATGCCAAAACCGATTAACCTATGTTTAAACATGTTTAAAAAAAACACTAATTTTGAAATTCTAAAATCAATAATATATATGCGCATTTTTTATTTAATTGTTTTTGTATTCCTTTTGGCTAGTTGTGGACATAACGAGGAACTAACTCTTGATTGTAGTTTAGCACCTATAGATTTGAAAGTTGGTAAAGTTGTGGCGACAGATTGTGGAGTAAATATAGGTGAAATACATGTGGAGGCTTTAGGAGGAAATGGAGGCTATATGTATAGCTTAGATGGAACTAATTTTCAGGCAGAAGCTATATTTACCAGTTTATCAGCAGGTCAATATACTGTTTATGTTACAGATAAAGGAGATTGTGCTGCTCAGGTGAACGCAACTGTTCTTGATAATGGCAATGTTTCTATATCAACACCTGTATCTACCCAAAATGCAGATTGTGGTGTTTCAAACGGTTCACTTACTGTAGCTGCTACGGGAGGGGATGGTGTTTATTTGTATAGTTTAGACGGAGGTATACCACAAGCCGAACCATTATTTTCTCAATTAAATGCTGGAACATATACCGTTACAGTTGAGGATGGTAGTGGATGTGTGGCAATATCTACAGCTGTTATTGCAAATAACAATGGCATAATAGTTGATAATGTTGATAAAACTGATGCAGGTTGTGGAACTACACTAGGGGGTATAACTATTAACGTTTCTGGAGGAGACGGAACATATAGCTATAGTATTGATGGGACTACCTTTCAAGCGTCTAATAGTTTTACTGGTCTATCTAACTCTATTTATATGGTATCTATTAAAGATAATTCGGGATGTACAACATCTGTAGATGTCTCAGTATTGTCTGGTGTTAGTTTTCAGCAACAAGTAAAGGCGATAATTGATGGTAATTGTGCAACTGCTAACTGTCATGTAGGAAGGGGAAGAACAGATCTTACACAATGGAGTGTAATACAAGCAAATTCAGAAGATATAAAGTCTAGAGTATTATCTGGTAACATGCCTAAAACAGGGACTTTAACTCAAAATGAAATTGACTTGATAGTTTGTTGGATAGATGATGGAGCTATAGATAATTAAAATCATGAAGAAGATATTTTTAATATTAATTGTTCTATTTAGTTTTAGTAGCATACATGCCCAAAAGTATAAGAGTGATAAAAGCACAGTAACTTTTTATTCAGAGGCAGTAATAGAAAACATTGAGGCTACTAATAATAAAGCGCAAAGTGTATTAGATGTTACCAACCAAAATATAGTTTTTTCTATTCCTATTGATGGGTTTGATTTTGAGAAAGATCTGATGCAGGAACATTTTAACGAGAAATATATGGAAACTGAAAAATTTCCAAAATCTATATTTTCGGGAAAATTCTCAGGATTTGACATCAATAAAACAGGCAAACAAAAAGTTGCAGCAAGTGGGAAGTTAACCATTCATGGTGTTGAAAGAAAAATAAGTGCTGAAGGGATAATGATTGTGGAAGGAAATAAAATTAAATTGAGTAGTAGTTTTAAAGTAAAACTGAAGGATTATAAAATTGCTATACCACAACTGCTTTGGCAAAACATAGCAGAGGAGGTTGAAGTTGAATTATTATTTGAATACGCCAAAATCAATTAACTCATGTTAAATAAAATTACATTACTACTTGTGTTACTTTTTATCTGTTCATTTGGTCATGCTCAAGATGACTTGATGAGCCTATTGGATAACGATTCTAATGAAAAAAAAGAGGTAACATCAGTTTTTAAGGGTACTCGGGTATTGTTAGGACACAGTACTAAGATGAGAAAGAAAAAGGAATTAGAACTTCTTATCTCTCACAGGTTTGGAGCACTAAATTCAGGGGCTTATGAGTACTTTGGTCTTGATGTATCATCAATTAGGATTGGGTTTGAATATGGTGTAACCGATAATATAAACTTAGGGTGGGGAAGAAGTTCAAGAGATAAAACCTATGATGGATTTTTTAAATATAAAGTTCTATCTCAGAGTAGTGGTCAAGGAGGCATGCCAGTTTCTGTAGCTTGGTTTTCAAATATTGCAGTTAAAACTTCTCCACAAACTAAAGTAGACTCTACTTATGAGTTTAAAGAACGACTTTCATATACGCATCAGCTATTGATTTCACGTAAATTTTCTTCAGGTACTTCAATTCAGTTGATGCCTACTTTTGTGTACAGAAACAGACCAGATGATTTAACCGATCAGGATAAGATGTTTATTATTGGAATAGGAGGAAGACAAAAATTAACAAAAAGTGTAACGTTAAATTTTGAATATTTTTACCGCATAAACCCAGTTGAAGAGGGTACTGAATGGTATATGGCAGTTAATCCTGAAGGTCAAAATGGAATTGAAAATGATTGTTTTGCTATAGGATTTGATATTGAGACTGGAGGGCATGTTTTTCAGATACAGTTCACAAATTCTATACTAACCAACGAACGCGGATTTCTTACAGGAACATTCGATAATTTTTGGGCTGGAGATATTCACTTAGGGTTTAACATATCAAGAACTTTTCAGTTGTAATAATTTTCCAGTTTTAATAACTGAAGTTAATAAAATTACAGTATGCCATCAGGTGAGTTGACTGTCAGGTTCAGGTCAGAGTTATAAATTATCTAGCGTAGGGAATTGACATCCCTAGTAACGGGGTGACTTACTTTCATGCAGCATAAAGTCACCCGTAACTTTTGTACGTCAATGGTATCGAAACCTGACAATATAATCTTATCACAATTGTGTTTATTAACATTTATTACTGAAAAAATATCTACATTCTAGCTACCCCGCAAGGGTTACAGGTTTTGTGAACATGAATAGTAATATTTTCACTATTATCTTCAATGTCAAAAGTGGCATTGGGTTTGTTTTTCCATTTTTTGCATGTCACTTCATTTTCTTTAGCTGTGAGCTGAGAATTTACTTTGTTAGGTAGAAAAACATAGTAAGTTCCAAGACTTAATGAGGTAGAAGCTTTTCCATTTTCATCTACTGAAAGTTGAGTCATAGAGTCGTTTAAAATACTTTCTTTAGATATATATATGTCTTTATTAATGTAGAGAGTAGGAGTTTTTAAATCTTTTAATATTCTATCATTAGGTGGTACACCACCACAATAATCTGAGGTAGTAGTGACTTTAAATTTAACTTCTACATTTTTCTCAATTTTATTTTTTGATGAACCACATGAAGTAGCTATTAAGACCAATGCAATTAAAATAGTGAAATTTTTCATAGAATTTGTTTTTTCAATGATAGTGATAATCAATTGATGTACAAAATTATAAACCATCATAAAAACCATTGAGGATTAATAATAAAGGATGTCTAATGACAAATAGTACATTTGCAAATGTTATTTACTACTACGTCCAATGAAGACATTAAAAAATTATGTAAATAAGATTACTATGTTAGGTTTCATGTCGTAACGCAGAAAAAACCAACATATTTAAGCATATTTGGTTTTTTGCCATCACACTAAGCCGACTCTAAAAAACCAAATGTGCTTAAATCTCCCCACCCATCATGAAGCATGACTGAATTAGCAAAGAATCAAGCTATGACTTGAAAAGGCCTTAATAATTCTCTATTTTTAGGGGTTTTTATCTAAGCAATGACAAAGAAGAAAAAATATCTAGCAGTTGACGTTTTCTCAGGAGCTGGAGGGCTAAGTCTTGGGGCAATTAACTCAGGAATTGAAGTGATTCTAGCAGTTGAGAGAGATAAATATTCAGCCGAAACATTTAAGAGTAACCACCCTGAAACTAAAGTATTAAATGAAGACATCAATGATATTGATTTATCTAACATTAATATCGAGTCTCCCTTTATTTTATTTGGAGGGCCTCCTTGCCAAGGATTTTCATTGTCTAATACCAAAACAAGGAATAATGACAACCAGAATAACCACTTATTTAACAAATATTTCAAATGGGTTGAGACACTTCAACCAACTTGGTTCCTATTTGAAAATGTAGAAGGAATAGTTAGCTATAATGAGGGCAAAACAGTAGAACACATTCAATCACTTTTTGAATCAGTTGGGTACACTGTCAAAAAAGGTGTTCTTACTGCATCGGATTATGGAGTTCCTCAAGACCGAAACAGGTTTTTTATGATTGGGAACAACCAAGGCATTGACTTCACCTTTCCTGAAAAATTAGACCTTAAAGTATCCGTTAGTGAAGCATTGGGTGATTTGCCCAACTTAAATAATGGAGATTGTTATGACGAACAACCATATCAAATCAATAACGTGTCTAATTATTCAAAATTGATGAGGGGTACTTCTAATTTGGCAACTCAAAACTACGTATCCAGAAATCAAGACTATGTAGTTGAGAGATATAGACATATCAAACCAGGTCAAAATTGGAAGGCCATCCCAGATCATTTAATGACTAACTACTCCAATAAAAACAATTGTCATAGTGGGATTTACAAACGATTAGACCCTACCAAACCCTCAGTTGTGATATCAAACTATCGCAAGAATATGTTAATCCACCCTTTTGAAGATCGAGGACTATCCGTCAGAGAAGCTGCACGTCTTCAAAGTTTTCCTGACAATTTTAAATTTTCGGGGACACTTATGTATATTCAGCAACAAATAGGTAATGCCGTTCCTCCTTTAATGGCAGAAGCCATTTTCAGAAAAATACTTTCATATTAGCCTTATGTCAAACGAAAAGAATAACCTGAAATTCCGCTTTGATGTAAGTGCTTATCGTCTATTGGGAAGAGAGCTAATCACAGATCGAATTACAGCTCTTTTCGAATTGGTTAAGAATTCCTATGATGCAAACACAGATAAAGTCCATGTTTATTTTGATTCTGTAAATCCTAAGACCGAGGAAAGTAAAATAGTTATCCAAGATGATGGTCTTGGAATGACACTAACCGACCTTAAAGACAAATGGATGGTTATTGGAACCAGTAGCAAAAGGAGGAATAGGGAATCTCCAGCTCCCTACAAAAGAAAGGTCGTAGGAAAAAAAGGGGTTGGAAGGTTTGCTGTTGATAAACTTGGTGCAAAGCTTTTACTTAGAACAACAAAAAAAGGTAGTGATAAGCTTATATGCTTGGAGACTGATTGGTCTCAATATGCTGATTTGGAACTAGAGCAACTCAAAATTGACTTTGAAAAGACCAAGGAAAAACAACAGTTCTTTACTGATATTGAAAATAAGTACTGGTTTGAAGATGCTGATATTGACATACAGGGAACAACGCTTGAAATTTCCAAAATCAGTGAAACTTGGACAGAAAGTGATTTAAAGAGAGCAAATACTGAGTTATCAAAACTCATCTCTCCTAACCATCAAACCAAGTATCCATTTGAAATAACTATTCACTCAACGGATTATTCTGAATTTAAGAAAAAAGTTGTTGAGAGTATTGCCATACAGTACGCCACCGTAGAGGCTTCTTTGTCATTCGACTTTGAAACTGGGAAGCAACAAATTCTCAAAGCAGAAAATGGGGAACTTAGGACTATTGAAGTCGAGAAGAGGTCATGCGGATTTCTTAAAATGAATATCTATTATTTCGATCAACCTGCTAAGAATAAATTCAAAAAAGTATTTTCTGATGAACTTATTGACGGTATTAAGGTCTATAGGGATGGTTTAATAGCTACTCCTTTTGCTGAGTACTCAGGTACTCAAAACGAGCAAAAAGACCTTCTAGGAATTGACAAACGTAGATACTCATATTTTTTCGACAGGTTGGGGACTCGGGATTTATTGGGAAGCATTGAAATCACAGATGTCCTTAATCCAGGAATTATAGATGCTACAAATCGACAAGACTTTGTTGATAATAAAGAATGGCACGAGCTTCGAAAGTATGTTATCGAGCAGATATCTCAAATTGAAGCATATCTAAAACAAACCAGAGAGACTAAAAAAGCGAAAGTTGATTCCGAGCTAAAGGGGGCTGGTGATGATCTGAGTCAGATAAGAAAAGAGCTCAATAAGATCAGTAAATCTGCTCCTGTTGAGATGAAAGAAACCATTGATGCAATTGAAAAACAAGTGGCAAAAACTCAGGTTTCTGTAAATAAAGGACTTAAAACCAAAATCACCCTAGAAGAAGAAAAAAAGCAACAAGAAAGTCTGTTATTCAGTTTAATTTCTCTGCAGACTTTTTCTTCAACACTTGCCCATATAACCAGAACCATAATTGGACGGATAAAAAGAACTTCCGAGTTCTTCAAAGAGAGATTTCCAGACCCTAAATTCGAAGAGGTTTTCAAGAAAGGTGCTGAGAAGATATTCAACGAAATGGAAAAACTCAGTGGAGCAATTGATTTTATGCTGAAATACGCTAAATCAGATTCAAAAATTGAAGAAGTAGATGTAAAAACTACCTTGGAGAATCTATTTGGAAATATCCACGATTACACATTCCAACAAGAGGATATAAAATATGAATTAGTAGTCAAAAAAGATTTGATTTTGAACTACAATCAAACGGCATTTGAAGACATAATAGAAAATCTAATATCTAACTCCACAAAAGCCCTTATGGACGTTTCAGAAAAGAGACTGATTAAATGTGAATGTCTGATCGAGAATGATAAATTAGTAATTTTATTTTCAGATAATGGGTCAGGTATAAAAGAAGAAGATCAGTTCCGAATATTTGATGTGTTTTATACTACAACAGCCGAACAAGGTGGAGCTGGAATGGGCCTTTTCATTATTAAAACTAGATTAGAAGCAATCCAAGGGTCAATTGAATTGGTTGAAAGTCAATTCAAACCAACAGGAGCAACATTTAAAATCACCTTTCCATTCAAAAGATGAAATCAGATTCAAAAATCATAATCATTGATGATCAGTTTAATCCAGATGATGATCCTACATACATTGTTCTCAAGGAGAAATATGCGGATGTGTTGACATTCGTCTCATCTGTTGAGGCAATGAAGGAGTTGCCAAAATATCTAGACGACAAAATCATAATACTTCTTGATTTGTCATTTCCTTCCAAAGAACCGGATGGACATAAGGTACTAGAGAAAATCAGAGAAGAAAATAAGTTAATTCCTGTAATTATTTGGAGTGCGGTAAATGAGAATGAGGAAAGTTTTAGTGACCTAATTAACAATGATGCCTTTGGGTTCTTAAAAAGAGACGTATCTACGAAAGAAATATTGACAAAACTTGAGGAAGCAGATATTTACCTGAATTCATCAGTAAGTGGTGCTTTGGAAAATTGGATTAAATCTCACCCTCAAGGCGATCAGGACAAACCATATATTATTTCTGTAGATGAAACCGAGCTGACTTTAAATGACCTGCTAAAAGAAGTCAGGCTTCAAACTAAACTCGGTCAGTCCTTTTCCAAAAAACTTAATAAATTAACTATAGATCTTCTATTAAGAAAAAAAGAGAATCTGGATGACTGACCTAATTATAGCTTTTGATAACGAAGATTCTAAACTCGGATTTTTCTTTAATAGATGTGCGGAAATTATCACTGAATCAGTTAATGACACATGGAATTGCATCTCAATAGATTCGAGATCATTAAATGAAATCCATTTAGAAATTCGTACAAGCCAATTTCAAGGGAATTTCGTTTTTGCATCCTTCACGCACGGTAGCGAATCTTCTTTGGTAGCGTCAGGAACATCATTTATACAAAGTCCAGTTGAACGAAATTACTTAGTAAATTCTTTTAGCTATTGCTTTGCTTGTCATACAGGTAAACTTCTAGGTCGTGAGCTTGTGGAGAAAGGAACTCACACGTTTATTGGCTATTCAGATGAAGCTTCAATAGTTACCACATATATTGATTTGTTTGCTGAATGTGCAGTAGAGGGGTTATTGAGATTTTACAGTGGGTCAACAATTTTGGAAGCGTTCTTGCTTAAAAAAGAGAAATATGATGAGGAAATAGATAAATTGTATCAAGACGATTTCTTTGTAGCATCCATTCTCATGGATAATAGAGATTGCCTGGTACTACATGGCAACAGAGATTTGTGCATTACTGATTTCACGTACTAGAAAATCCAGCCCTTCACAGCCATACACATTGCCAAGTCGCACAAGCAAACCACACTAACTAAAACTTGTCAAAGAGTATGTTTGCCAGCCGCACGGTGGTAACTCGAAAGGAACTATCCAGAACGAAAAACACGAAAACCTAACAAAATGTATGGTGAATACACTTACGAGCTATTTTTAACTTTTTCTGCAATTCGATACATTAGTGATATCGGAAAGAGTACTCACCATAGCGTTGTTCTTTATGATCGTTTTGAGTCTAAAACTTTGTTATAATAAAAGCTTTGCTAATAGAAAAGAATTATCTAAATTTGTGCCTCATTTGGAAAAGACGGTTCAGCATAAAGCATAATACAATGAAAAAAGACATACATCCAGAATATAAAGAAGTGGTTTTTTTGGACACTTCTAGTGATTTCAAGTTCCTTACGAAATCTACGATGTCATCAAAAGAAACAATAAAGTGGGAAGATGGTAATGAGTACCCTTTAATTAAAGTTGAAGTAAGTTCAGCCTCTCATCCTTTCTACACTGGTAAAAAATTATTTGTTGATACTGCTGGTAGAGTTGAGAAGTTCAACAAAAGATATAAGAATAAATAATCACTCTATTTATTTCATTAGAAAAAGTCTTCAAGATCATATTATCTTGAAGACTTTTTTATTTTTGTAGCATGAGTAATCTTATACTTTTCGATCCTTTGGAGATCAGAGAGACATTATTGCCTCTCTCCTTTACACGACCTGTTGCAAAAATAAGAGTAGGGATACTATCTATTGATGAAAAATGGAAGAAGCGTATAAACACATCTGTTTCATTCCTTACTCAGGATTACTTATCAGAAAAATACAAGCTATCCGTTACCAATGATAATTTATTCATAAACGGTGCATTGTGTCCTAATGAAGCTTTATTAAAAGCTATTACTACATTAGAAAAAGAATCTTGCTTAAAAAAAGATGGTCTATTATTAGCAGTTAAAACCTCTAGTAATAGTATTGAAGATACTTCTCAATGGAATACCATTGAATTTAATGAAGAATGTAATTTGATTGATGAAATTTGGAAAATATTTCAATTAAATGCCCAAGAGATAAAGTATGACTTCGATTTGATTACTCAAGGTCGAACTTCTCAGCCTTTGTCTGACCCTCATACTATTGTTTACGGAAAAGAGAATTTATTTATTGAAGAAGGTGCTACTATAAAAGCTGCTGTTATCAATGCTGAAAATGGCCCTGTATATATTGGGAAAAACACATATATTCATGAAGGAGCAATAATAAAAGGTGCTTTTGCATTATGCGAAAATTCTCATGTAAATATAGGTGCTAAAATTAGAGGAGATACTACCATTGGTCCACACTCCAAAATTGGAGGTGAAGTGAGTAATTCGGTGATATTTGGAAATTCTAACAAAGGTCATGAAGGCTTTCTAGGAAATTCCGTATTAGGAGAATGGTGCAACATAGGGGCAGATACGAATACCTCCAATCTAAAAAACAACTATGCCGATGTAAAAATCTGGAATTATACCAAGGGAGGTTTCAAAACCACTAAACAAATGTTTTGTGGACTTATTATGGGCGACCATTCAAAATGTGGAATTAACACTATGTTTAATACAGGTACAGTAGTTGGTGTTTCTGCTAATATTTTCGGCCCAGGATTTCCACGTAATTTTGTTCCTTCTTTCTCATGGGGTGGAGCAGCAGGGTTCACTACCTTTCAGCTTAGAAAGGTGTATGAGGTAACTGAGAAAGTAATGGAACGTAAAAACATTGATTTTGACACAGTAGAAAAAAATATTTTGGACAAAGTATTT
>Ga0224506_10000156_pt1 | contig 67665 bp, 62 predicted proteins | sample SF_Jan12_sed_USG_2_FD_169108 | JGI IMG/M metagenome (GOLD analysis project Ga0224506, IMG submission 169108) | Sediment microbial communities from San Francisco Bay, California, United States - SF_Jan12_sed_USGS_8_1 | ecosystem: Environmental > Aquatic > Marine > Sediment | place: USA...
TTTGAAATTGGACCCGGCGGTGGTATGAGTTTCAATGGCGATGAAGGACAGCGCAATGTTCAAATATCCAGAACCAATTATGTGCCTTCCAGTGATAGTGGCAAAGACATCTTTATGGATGTAAAGGCCCATAATGTCAGTTTCTTTACCAGTGGCAGCCCGCAAAATCGATCAGAACCACCTGCGGTGATTTCAGCCGGAATCACTACTGATCAGGACGCATTAGATGCCTTTTTTCCACATGATGCCGTGATTACCTTTGAGAATCCATTAGACGTGACGCCGCCACAAGATAACTACACCGTTCGGCGAAAGAGCGATGGACGAGTGGTTGAAGGTCTGGCAAATGTGTTATTTAATCCTGGGGCTCCGATCGATTTTGGCGGTATGAATGTGCAGGTTTACGGTAAACCGGAACCCGGAGATAAATTTGTTATAGAGACTTCTGAAAAACAGTCCGTATTAGCGACATTCTCAAAGCTGGAATATGCATTAAATGAAGTCAGCGATGATGCGTCGATGGCAGAGGTTTATGATAATTTTATTTATGACACGCTCAAAAACCTGGATTTCGCGGTCGATAACATTTCACAAACCAGAGCCAGAATCGGTGCCCGTTTAAATACAGTCGATACTACGGAGGGCATGCACATGGATAATGCCCTGGCTGCAAAAGAAATTCGAGCAGAAATACGAGATCTGGATTTTGCAGAGGCTGTGAGTCGTATGGAGATGCAAAGTTTTGTACTACAGGCATCTCAGCAGAGTTTTGCCAAAGTAACCCAGTTATCCTTGTTTAATTACATCAGCTAACCAGTAGCTGATGAATGTTTTTGAAGCGCCTGTTTTAATAAAACATTCGAAGGTAAAACCTGCTCCTAGCCAATTCATACGACACGGTACCGTAGGAAGCTTGCTTGCAAGCGAATCTTTAAGATCATTTGAATGTCAAAACATTCGCAGGTAAAACCTGTTTCCATTAAATTCAGACATAACCATACCCTAGGGGCTTGTCTGCGAACGAATTGTTTTTGACTAGCAACTATTTACACATTCACAGATACAGCCTGTTCCTATAAATTCTGACAACACTATACCCGTAGCGAATGCATTCTATATATCTGAATAATGTCTTATTAATCATGCATCTTGTCTTACTTTGGACTTTGCATACAATAATACGTACCTGTATAGGAGGAGGTACGTCATGGATACCATGAGTTATTCGTTATTCAGAAGCAACCTTGCCAGAACATTGGATAAAGTTAATGAAGATCACAAGCCTATGTTGATTACTCGGCAGAATGGTAAGCCAGCAGTTGTTATTAGCCTGGAGGATTTTCATGCCTACGAAGAGACCGCATATTTAATGGCGAGTCCGGTAAATGCCGGACGATTGAATCAGGCGATGGAAGACGTAGAGTCAGGAAACGTAAAACAACATGTTTTGATTGAAGAGTGATCCTGTCATGGGCTGAAAATGCTTAGCAGGACTACCTCTATAGGCAAAAAACTGATAAAAAGATACTGAAATGTATTAATACTCTGATTAAGTATATTTCGAGAAATCCTTTTGAAGGATTAGGTGATCCTGAGCCACTAAAACATAACTGGTCTGGTTACTGGTCAAGGCGAATCGATAGGGAACATCGGATAGTATACAAAGTAGTCGATAATCATGTCATCATTGTTCAAGCCCGTTATCATTATTAAGGGTACTCACTATCGAATCCTCTCCCAGTCTCGCGTAAATTGCTGTTAATCACAGGATACGCCTAACCTGTAAGGGCAATGTTTCATTGAGAAGGTTTTGAGCCACCTTGATACTGTTTAATTCCTTGCTTCCCGGTTTGAATCGACTTAAATAATTTAGCTAATTCAGCCTGGTCTTTGTTAAACATTGCCATAGCGGAATCATCCTGACTTCTGATTGATTCGATATCGGTAATGATGGTTTCCATGAGCGTTACCGGAAGTGTTTCTGTGTCGTATTCAGAAAAAAATGATTCGATCTTTGTAAGTCTGGATTCTGTGAGTTTCAGGAAGTCATCATACTGCTCTTCTGACAGCATATTCTGAAGTTTTTTAGAATCTTCCATTATTTCACGCCATTGATTGGTTACACTGTTAATATCAACGTCAGCCAAAATATTGTCCTTTTTTTAAAGTAGAATTTAGGCTAGATTAACTCAGATTTTAAGAAAAATCCTGTTTTAGATGCTATATGTGTAAAGCTTTGTTTTCATGGATTTTGGTATATTTTATGCTGTATAAGGGATAATGCTTATTATATCCAATATGTCACAGACCCGTGCACGAATTTGGTGCTCGTATTAATACCGTAGATACTACTTTAGAACTGCATTTTATTCATTCGCTGCAGGCAAAAGAAATCATAGGAAAAATCAGATTTATTGGATTTCGCCGAAGCAGTAAGTTAGCTCGAAATGGATGGTTTTGTATTGCAGACATCAAACAGATTTTTGCTTAAGTTACAACGTTATCACTGTTTTGTTAGACTGATAAGTCAATCGGTATCTTGATCCTAGACTTGAGCCGCAGGCATAGAATTATGATGGATAAGTATTGCGTACCTTGCTGCAAATTAAGATATTGAGCTTTCAGTGAACTTATCTAATCTGCTGAAAAATATCGATTCAGTATTTTATATCGAATTGATAAGTGAATTGGATTTTTTTAGAAGAAGGTAGAGTAATGGCTAAAGGTTATAAAATTTCAAAAAATACATATGGTTATTTCGAGGTGTTACCTAAGCCTTCTGTTGAAGAGTTAGAAGCACATTATAGCCAGAAATATTATCAACAAAGCCTGGGGAGTTATGAGCGCTCTTACAGCGCTGATGAGTTGCGCTATTTTGAAGTAGAGTCAGATTTATGCTTAGCGACAATAAAAAAATACATGTCGTTAAAAGAAAGCCTTTTAGATGTAGGATGCGGAGAGGGCTTTTTTGCAAAAAAACTGTTTGATATGGGATGGAGCGTAAAGTGTGTTGATTTTTCTAGCGAGGGTCTAAGTAATCATAATCCAGAGTTACTAGACTTTTTTGATCAAGGTGACTTACTTACTTATTTAAACAACAGATCAGTTAAGGACTCGGAATATGGTCTAATTAATTTAGATAATGTTTTAGAACATGTCGTTGACCCAGAGCAGCTTTTAGTTTCCCTGAGAAACGTAATGGGACCTAATTCTATTGCTCGTATTGAAGTTCCAAATGATTTCTCCAGGTTTCAATCTCTGCTGCTCAGTTTAGGCTGTACAGAAGAGACGTGGGTAAGCCCTCCAGAACATATGAGTTACTTTAATAAGAACAGTTTGGTTAATTTGTTGAATGGAACAGGGTTTGAGGTCGTATCCTTGCAAGCAGACTTCCCAATAGAACAGTTTTTACTGAATGATAATTCAAATTATTGGAAGGATAGAGGCCTGGGAAAGGCTGCTCATCTATCAAGGGTGATTTGTACTAACTATATGGCAGAAGTTAATCTAGAACGTTATATAGATTACAAAGAAGCAGCAGCTGACCTAGAGTTTGGACGACAGTTAACTGCCTACATTAAATTAGCATGATATTGAATCGCACTAAACCTGAATTCTTGCAAAGATATTACAGCTGATATTTTTAACTCATAGGACTCTCTTTGTTTAGCTATATTTACATTCTAAATCGATAACAAGGCCATTGGAATGAGTTTATGCAATTCGTGGTCAGTACATATTCCTGTAGGTTGATATTTCGTACTACATGAGAGCTTTGCACGATAGAAAGCAAAATTCAGCCATTATGAGATACTGGCATTTTTCGAATATAGAAGATAATAAGATGGCTTGGAAAAACCTAAAGCAACGCTCTTTAGCTGATGACTTAATGATAGATCATCTTGCATTAGAAGAATTAGATGATGTGAATAATTTGATTGACTGGTAACGTATCGAATCAATGCTAAGTCATATTTATAGTAAGCGTCATGGTGAAAAAGATTGGCCACCGCTCTTGATGTATAAAGCTTTATTGCTGCAAAGTTGGTATGGGTTGAGCGACCCATGTCTTGAAAAGCAACTGGCACGCGACTTGTTGTTCCGTCGCTTTGTTGATTTAAGTTTATCCGAATCCGAATCCGAATCCGTACCCGACCACTCGACATTTTGGCGCTTTAGAAATCTACTGGAAAAAGAATATTTACTTGAATGACTTCTAGATGAAATCAACGAGCAGTTAGCAAATCTAGGGATTTTAATTCGTACAGGAGAAGTGAGTATTATTGATGCAAGTGTCATTGAAGCCAAACAAAATCGCCCAAAAAAAGATTGGAAGGGTAAGAATACGCAAGATCCCGAGGCTATCTACAATGTAAAGCAAGGCTCTGATGGCATAATGAAGACTACTTATGGTTATAAGACACACGCCAATATTGACGAAGATGGCTTCATCAAAAGCTATGGCTACACCGTTGGTAATGTTCACGATTCAAATGTATTCGAGGAACTTTTGACGGGCAATGAGCAAGAAGTTTATGCAGATAGCGCCTATAAAAGCAGTAACCATGATGCACTTTTAAAAAAGAAAAGCGTTGGAAGCCGAGTACTCGAACGAGCCTATCGCAATAGACCATTAACAGAAATCCAGTAGTACAGTAATCGGATGAATTCAGGTGTTAGAAGTATTGTTGAGCGAGTTTTTGGTGTGCTGAAGTTGCATTACGGGATGAGTAAAACCCGCTATTTAGGATTAAGCCGCAATAAAGCACGATTCGGATTGATGAGTTTGGCTTACAATATTAAACGAGTCACGTCTATTCATAGCTCAATGAAAACGGTTGTAGGATAGTTGCGCCTGATACATATAAAAAAGACAAATTCATTAAAAACTGAGCGTAATATGATCTAAAATCCAGTCTAAAAAAGCATTTAAAGTGGTAAGTTTTTAGATTTTCCAGTTTTTCTTGGTAAGGCAGGAAATATTGATATCAGGCAAAGCTCTCACATATATATGTAGCTAGCAATAAAAATGTCGATCTAACGATGTTGAGCCAACACTAGAACTAGTTCCTTCCTGTCTTGAGCAATGAAGATAGCTTTACTATATCGAACCGGTGAATCTTATACCTTTACTTGTCCGTCTTAATTGGGACTTGAAAGCTGATCTTAGCCCTCTTGGTCTTATGAGAACATTTCCATTAACCTACCGGGAAGCGTTTCAGTATTAAATGTGTCATAAAAAATTCAATTTCAACCATCCTAGATTCGGGTAACTGAGAACGTCATCAAATTGCTTACAGGAAATTAAGTTTTCTAGTGTTGTTGAGTCTTCGATTATCTCGTGCTATTGGTTTGTAACGCTATTGATGTCGAGATCGGAAAAATATTATCCTTTTTTAAGAAATATAATTAGGTTAGATTGTCTTACGTTAGATGCTCTAATAAATCCTGTATTAGTTTAGTGGTATGTTTCATGCTTGGTATAAGGGGTTGATTAATGGATTCAAAATTTTGACAGAGGCAACACACTATGTTTGATAATACCAGCATCTTGATTACCGGTGGAACAGGCTCATTTGGTAAAAAATATACTGAAACCCTGTTAAGTCGTTATAAGCCAAAAAAGATCATTATTTATTCTCGTGATGAATTAAAACAGTATGAAATGCAACAAGACTATAATCAGGATTGTATGCGGTACTTCATTGGAGATGTACGCGATAAAGAACGCATGGTTCAAGCGATGAACGGTGTTGATTATGTCATTCATGCAGCGGCAATGAAGCATGTTCCTGCGGCAGAATACAATCCAACCGAGTGTATTAGAACGAATATTAATGGTGCAGAAAATGTTATTTATGCAGCCATTAAAAATCAAGTAAAAAAGGTGATTGCTTTGTCGACTGACAAGGCTGCAGCGCCTATCAATCTTTACGGTGCTACCAAGTTGGCTTCAGATAAGTTGTTTGTAGCTGCCAACAATATGGTCGGTGCAGGGCAGCCACGATTTTCTGTCGTGCGCTACGGCAACGTGGTTGGTTCAAGAGGTTCAGTGGTTCCTTTTTTTAAAAAATTAATTGCAGATGGTGTTGATGAAATTCCGATTACTGATGCAGAAATGACTCGCTTTTGGATTACTCTTCAGCAAGGTGTGGACCTTGTATTAAAGGGTTTCTACAGAATGCATGGCGGAGAGATATATGTGCCGAAAATTCCTTCAGTAAAAATCGCTGATTTGGCTGAAGCTGTTGCTTCGGGAGTGGCTCATAAAGTGGTTGGGATTCGTCCGGGTGAAAAACTACATGAGTCGATGATTACGCAGGATGATGCATTTAGAACCATTGAATTTGAAGATCATTATGTCATTACTCCCAGCATTAAGTTTTCTGATGTAGAAGTGGACTATAAGCGAAACCTTCTCGATGAAAAAGGTGAGATGGTTCAAAGAGAATTTGCATATGATTCCGGTAAAAATCCATGGTTTTTGTCGGTCGAAGAAATACTTCAGATGCATAGAGAAGCTGGCGTATGATTCCTTATGGTCGTCAAAACATCACACAAGATGATATTGATGCAGTTGTGGATGTCTTGCGTTCAGATTTTTTGACTCAGGGACCCAGGGTTCCGGAATTTGAGAAGGTTGTTTCTGACTATGTTGGAGCTAAATTTGGCGTTGCAGCAAACAGTGCGACTTCTGTGTTGCATGTCGCATGTCTGGCTCTGGGACTAGGACCGGGCGATTGGTTATGGACATCTCCTGTTACATTCGTAGCCTCTGCAAACTGCGGCCTCTATTGTGGAGCTAATGTCGATTTTATAGATATAGATCCCTTAACCAATAATATTAGTATCGAGGTACTGGAAAGAAAATTAAAGAAAGCAGAAAAAACACAACAATTACCTAAGGTGATCGTGGCAGTGCACTTAAGCGGCTTGCCCTGTGATATGCGCGAATTACACCGATTATCCTTGCAGTATGGGTTTAAAATTATTGAAGATGCTTCCCACGCAATAGGTGGCTCTTATGACGGTAAAAAAATAGGAAGTTGTCAGTATTCAGATATCACCGTTTTTAGTTTTCATCCGGTAAAAATTGTAACTACAGCTGAAGGCGGTATGGGGATGACTAATTCTTCTGTGCTAGCCGAAAAAATGAGGCTTTACTGCAGTCATGGCATTACAAGAAACCCAGAGTTAATGACAATAGAGCCTGAAGGTAGTTGGTATTATCAACAGGTTACACTTGGATTTAATTACCGGATGACTGATTTGCAGGCTGCTCTGGGCATTAGTCAAATGACTCGTATTGATCACTTTGTTGATCAAAGGCACAGGTTAGCGATTCGGTACTGTTCTCTGTTAGCTAGCTTGCCTGTCTCGATTCCGGCAAAAATGGAAAATGCACGATCGGGTTTACATCTGTACATAATACGTCTCCAGTTAGATAAAATTACAATATCTCATCGGGAAGTATTCGAACTGCTTCGGGATCAAGGGATAGGGGTGAATCTACATTATATACCCGTTCATCTACAGCCTTACTATCAAGAAATAGGATTTAATTACGGTGATTTTCCGGCAGCGGAACAATACTATAAAGAAGCATTGAGCTTGCCTATGTACCCGGACTTAACTGAAGATCAGCAAGATCATATTGTTGATGTATTGAGATCTTTGCTATGAGCAGTGTCGCTATTATTCCAGCAAGGGGGGGAAGCAAACGAATTCCTCGAAAAAACATTAAAGACTTTTGTGGTAAGCCTATTATTGCTTGGTCAATTGAGGCGGCTTTAAAATCAGGCTGTTTCGATAAGGTAATTGTATCGACAGATGACCAGGAAATTGCAGATATAAGCAGGCAGCATGGTGCAGAAGTTCCGTTTATTAGGCCTGAAAAACTTTCTGACGATTATGCTGGAACCTTGCCTGTAATTTGTCATGCACTAGAGTGGCTTTTAAACGACGGAATCAAAGTTGATCGTGTTTGCTGTATATATGCAACAGCTCCTTTTTTAAGACCTTCAGATTTAAGGTCGGGCTTTGAATACCTCGTTCAGGATGAGTCTCTGGACTTTATATTTTCAGCGACAAAATATTCTTTTCCGATTCAACGGGCTCTTAAAATTAATTCCATGGGCAGAGTTGAGATGTTTCAACCAGAACACTTTGAAACACGGTCTCAGGATCTGGAAGAGGCATATCATGATGCAGGCCAATTCTACTGGGGAACATCCCAGGCATGGATCGAACAAAAGGCAATATTCTCTTCCAATTCAGCAGCTCACCTTTTGCCTACAGAGCGCGTTCAGGATATAGACACCCCGGAAGACTGGGAGCGTGCAGAGGTGATGTACCAGGTGATGAAAACTCAGGGAGCAGTATGAGGTTTGTGATCAGGGTTGATGCATCTGTCGATATTGGGACTGGACATGTGATGCGTTGTTTGACACTTGCAGATTTTCTGATTCAACAAGGAGAAATAGTTGAGTTCTTATGTCGACCTCACTCTGGAAATTTAATTCATCGCATCCGAGAAAAAGGTTTTAATGTAATTGAATTAAGTGCACCAAATAAAGACCAGCGTTTAGAGGGCCATTATAGTAAATGGCTTGGGGCGAGCCAGGAGCAGGATATAGGGCAATGTAAGGCTGCCCTTGAAAACAAACCAGTTGATTGGTTGATAGTTGATCATTACGCCATAGACGAAAGGTGGCAGACTAAAGCCAAGAGTTTTTGCAACAATATTATGGTTATCGACGATCTAGGAGATCGAGAACATAATTGTGAGATATTGCTTGACCAAAACTATGGCACAACGGAACAGAAGTATATTCATTTGGTGCCTGATTATTGCAAAATTCTAGTTGGATCAGAATTTACCTTGCTCAGGCCAGAATTTAATCAATGGCGAAGTTACAGTCTAGATCGACGGAATAATAATCCATTAAATCGACTATTAGTAAATTTTGGTGGAATGGATGTTGATAATTTAACTGCATTGATTCTACAAGAATTGAACAAGTTGAATATACCGCCCTTGAGTCAAATAGATGTCGTAATGGGGGGATCTGCTCCGCATTTAGAATTCGTTAAGTTGATAGCTAAAGAAGGTAAATACCGTACTAACGTGATTGTTGATGCGCCCAACATGGCTGAATTGATGGCGGCAAGCGACTTTGCAATTGGAGCCGCAGGGGCTACTGCCTGGGAGAGGTGTTGTCTGGCCTTGCCTACCATCTTATTCATGACAGCAATGAATCAAAAAGATGTGGTTAGCAGTATTCAAGAAGCAGGGGCTGCAGTTATTTATGAGAATTATAAGCAGAGAGGACTGAACCAGCTGAAAACTAGTATTGAGGTATTGGAGCATCAGTATAATTCGATCAGTAAAAATGCATCCAATCTGGTAGACGGCAAAGGTGCCTCTAGAGTCTCTCAGGTTCTGTTAGGTTATTAGGTTATGGAATTAATAATATTGTTTGGCGGGTCTAGCGGAATTGGGCATTCTATTTATCAATTTTTATCCCAAGGCAGAGTGCCGCTAAAAAAAGAATTAATAGTTGTTGGTAGGAACGTAGCATCACTTCCTGCTGCAAAAGGGGTTATAAAATATGAACGTGATTTATCTGAGCTGGCCCCTTGGACAGAGTTTTTATCGTTAATAGATTCAAACAGAGTCTCTTGTGTCAAAATAATACTAAACGCAGCAACTATAGAACCTTTGGGTAAAGTTGGAAATATTTCAACAAATGATATAATTAACGCAGTTTCTATAAATCAAACAGCGTATATGCAGTTTATTACTGAAATAGTTAGTTATATTAAAGAGTATGACATCAAGCTTTCTTTTTTAAACATTACTAGTGGCGCAGCGAAAAAACCAATTTCCGGTTGGTCTGTTTATTGTGCTACAAAATGCGCAATGAGGATGTTTTTGGATGTGCTCTCTCTTGAATCTTCAAAGGATATCAAAGTTGTTCATTTTGATCCGGGAGTGGTTGATACAGAGATGCAAGAATTAATTCGTAAACAGCCGATAACTGAAGTACCGATGGTCGATCAATTTATAGGGTTTAAAGAAGACTCAATGCTAAAAAAGCCATCGGTTACAGCAATAGAGATCATTGAAATACTAGAGAAATTGTAGTGAAAATAGCAATCCTTTCAGACATCCATTCAAATAAACAAGCTTTCGATGCGGTTTATAAAGATATTGAAATGCAAGGTTGTGAGCATATTCTGATATTAGGCGATATTGTTGGCTATTATTATGATGCAGAATATGTTGTTAATAAAATCATGTCAGATTCAAGGTGTATTTCAATCAAGGGGAATCACGAGGCTTTTTTGTTAAAGGGCTTAGAAGATGAAAGTGTTTTCAGACGTTATAAAAGGAAATACGGAAGCGGATTGGATATTGCCAGGCAACAATTATCAGAGGACATGATTAATTGGATAAAAGGTTTACCCGAGAGTAAATCACTTAGACTGGGTGGGATGAATATCGAAATGCATCACGGTAGCGATAAAGATATAGAGGAATACATATACCCTGATGAGTCTTTAAACCGGATAAATCAAATTGAGAAGAAGGCAGAATACTTATTCTATGGGCATACTCACTATCCAGTTAGTTTTTATAACAATGGATTTGTAATTGTTAATCCTGGTTCAGTTGGTCAACCAAGGGATATAGGTGGCTTAGCAAGTTATGTTATTCTCAACATTGAAAATAACTCTGTTGTAAATCGGCGAATTGCATTTGAAACTCATAGCTTAGTTAAAACAGTAGAGCTCCTTGATGCTGACAAGCCTTACTTAAAAAATGTATTGACCCGTAATAATCATTTAGGCGGATAAATTGATATATAAGAATACTCTAATCAGTGGAGCCTCAGGAGATATCGGCATAGGGGTTGGCAGGATATTAAAAAGTGAAGGTTTCCCTGTTGTCTACGGCTGTGATGTTAATACTGATAGCTGGGGAGTATGTGTTTTTGGAAGTATCAGATATTTGCCAAGCGCTGATTCACCTGAATACATTAATGCTCTGGCTACTTTAATTGATGAGCTTGGAATTGAGCTTTTTATTCCAACCAGTGAAGCAGAGCTTTTACGGTTGAGCTCAATTTCCAGTTCATTAATAAGCCAAGTTGGATGTGATGTATTAATGGTCTGCGACGATATAATCGAACTGTCACTTGATAAGTTAAAAACAGTTGAATTTTTAAATAAAAATAATATCAAAGCACCCTGGACTCTTGAATCTGAAGGTGCGATTCCAGTGTCATATCCATTTATTTCCAAGCCAAGAAGGGGGCGGGGTAGTAGGGATGTCGAAATCGTAACGTCGGAGCAACGAGCATTTGAGTTAAATAAGAATAGTGGGCATGTGTTTCAAGAGTATCTGCTTCCTGAATCGCAGGAATACACATGTGGTGTATTTCGTAGTAAAAGTGGTGAAATTAGAAGTATCAATATTAATCGTACACTTCAGGGTGGGTTTACAGATAAAGGAACTGTAGTCGAGAATCGCGATATTGATCGGTACATTGAACAAATAGTTCAATCAATGAATCTAGAAGGGGCTATTAATCTTCAGCTTCGATTAACGGAAAGTGGGCCAGTGCTTTTTGAAATTAATCCAAGATTTTCAAGTACAGTGGTTTTTCGACATAAACTAGGATTTCAAGATTTAATCTGGTCAATACAAGACTTATATGATGAGTACCAAAGAGGAGGGTATGAAAAACCTGCTGTAGGGACTACATTTTATCGTGGCTTAGCAGAGTACTTCGTTTGACCAATGGACAGGAACAGCCAATGAAATATCAGTTCAAAATTGCCGGACGACAAATTGGAGTGGGATGTAAGCCATACATTATTGCAGAAATGTCGGCGAACCATAACGGCGATATTGAAAACGCATTCAATATTATCAAAATGGCAAAATCGCAGGGAGCAGATGCGGTAAAATTACAGACTTACACTCCTGATACCATAACTTTGAATTCTCGCACGCCCGAATTTATGATTGAAGGTGGGCTTTGGAATGGCTTGAGCTTGTATGATCTTTATGAGAAAGCCTATTTGCCTTGGGATTGGCATAAACCTCTCTTTGAATATGCCAGTAAAATTGGTATCACGATCTTTAGCTCCCCCTTTGATTCTACCGCGGTTGATTTATTAGAGGATCTCAATACGCCAGCTTATAAGATTGCCTCCTTTGAAGCCATTGATACGCCTTTGATCAAATATGCTGCTTCAACAGGAAAGCCCCTTATAATTTCAACCGGAATGGCAGACGAAGAAGAAATTTCAGAAGCCGTTGACGCAGCCCGTTCTGCAGGCTGTAAAGAATTAGCTTTATTACATTGTGTTAGTGGTTATCCCGCGCCTGCAGAAGACTATAATCTCAAGACCTTGCCTGAGCTAGGTAGACGATTTGGTGTTGTTTCCGGTTTGTCAGACCATACCATTAGTAATGCCACAGCTATTGCTGCTATTGCCTTGGGCGCGTCAATCATTGAAAAGCACGTAACACTGGACCGCTCTGGGGGTGGGCCAGACGACAGCTTTTCACTGGAACCAAGGGAGCTAAAGCAGTTGTGCTGCGACGCTAAAACAGCTTGGTCCGCTTTGGGACAGATTGATTTTGGGTTGAAGTCGAGTGAGCAAGGTAATGTTAAACTCAGGCGATCATTATATTTTGTTGTATCTAAGGCATCTGGGTCCGTGATCGAGCCAGGAGATATTAAAAGTGTTAGGCCCGGTTATGGAGCTTCTCCAAAACACTTCGGCAATATTGTTGGACGAAAACTAAATAAAGCTGTCGAATATGGCGATCCCGTACTATTTGATGACTTAATATAAATAGTAAGGATGAAAAACTCAGTTTTTAAATATAGACGTATGGGAATAGAGGGGACTTCTCTATTTCCAAAGTGGCTCATTCCATTATTGGATAGAGCCATTGGAGCGTTATAGCTTTATGTTAATCTCTTCCCCTTCAGGTAAAACCTCAATGGGTACTTTCAACCAGGGATCTGACGAGTCAAACGACTTGTTATGAAGCATATCCAGTTCAGAAACAACTTCCTGTTTGAATAATTTTAATGCCTTCCTGAATTTTTTAGTGAATACAGCTTGCTTTTTATCGTCAGTAGTCGTCAGTTGGTGAGTATAGAATAAATAACACAGGTGCCAGATTGAGCCTCTGATAATCCAATAATAAGCAGGGTATTTTTTAGGGAACTTTTGTTCAAGTTCATAGTTAATCAAGTATACAGTTTGCTCAAAGTCGTTTTTCTTATCAAATGCAATACGATCAAAATTATCGAATAGCTCTTGTAATCCCTTACTTAGGTCTTCTAAACCATGAAGTATGATGTCTTTATCAATCTTTTTGGAATTAGTGTGTAAGTCTTCAATAAACCCGGTTTTGTTGTTATTTTCAGTAATTTCTGAAATATGTACTGCCAATTTATCGGAGGACGTAAAAACAGTATGTTGAATGTCTGCTCCTTCTGAGCAATTTCTGATTTGTACATTTTTTTTCAAATAAAATTGAGCTAGTTTTTCTATCGTCCTGAGTGATGTAAAAAGTATGTTGGTTGAAAGGATGCTGTTGCCATAAACATCGGTTACCTTAATATGGTTTCTATTATTGTTTTCTACGGCTTCAGTATAGTTGTCATTATAGTAAACTGATCCGGTAGCATGATGGTTTTTGGCATCTCTGAATCCGTAATCACATCCAAACAAACTAACATTTTGTAATCCGTAGTAATAACAAAATGCTAGGGCAGCGTTTGTGCATGTAGGTGTACCCAAGGGTATAATTGAGTGACCTTCACCAAATAAACCCCATAATGAAGACTCTGCTTTAAAATATGCCAGTGAGTCTTTAAATAGATTAATAACATCAGGGTGTACGTTCGATACACTAATTAGAGTAATTGTTTTTAAGTATGAAGGATCATTGATTGCCTCCAGTACATCCACCACTAGCCTATGAGACTCAAGCTCTACATGAAAGTCTGGTGTGATCCCGTGATAATGCAGGGACTTTAATGCAGTACCGCATGAAATAATTATGGCATCATCTTTATATTTTTTTATGTCTTCTATTCTTGTATCGAGCGATGGCCCTGCACCAACAATAAATACAGGCGTACTTCGATTGGATGGGGCTGCTTTTTGAAGGACTTTGTAGCCATAATTTAAATTATGTAAACATTGGTTGAGCTGATTGAGTTCATCATCCCAAAAACCCCACACGGAATAGAATACCGAGATGTCTTTATTAAACCTTCTAATAAGCTTTAGGTTCGTCTCGTCTCCAAGATGATTTAAAAAGTAAGTTGAAGATGGAAATAAAGGATTGAATTTGACTAACTTATTCCAGATGGTGGAGAATTTGGTTTCTTCTTCATTGATATTGCCAACAACTATGTCAATACTCAGATACGGATCTTTGGATCGACTTGAAAATATACTCTTCCAGTCGAGTGTATAGAGGCTAGCTGCAAAGACATCTGGATTAGGCTCGAAAATGATTAAATGGTTAACCTGAGCCTGATTGCATAATTGCTCAATATGTCCACCCAGTCCTATACCTGTAACCACGACTAGCGGATAGTTATTGCGCGCAATCATTGGTTGCCCATTTCCAGATGGTGAAAAATTGCCTAATGATACCGCTAATTGATGGAAAAACCGTGGTAGGTAATAAATGCTGGTATCCGGTGTGTTTGCATGGGTGATAACTTTATTGCGTTTAAAGTTATTTGAAAAAATCTCAAATTCTCGTTGCCCGGTTGCCATGTAATTTTCTTTATATAGCGGCTTTCCATCTACTATTAAATTAATATCTTTTCCGTCAGGGCTAATATTTATTTTTGCATTTGTTAATTCATACTCAGCAAACGCGCCATAGAGTTTTGGTTGGTATTTTTTGAAATACTCCAGGTTGTCAAACCTTCTGCTTTGCATGAGCTGTAATATTTCTTGTGCGTTAGGCATTTCTTAACCCTGTCATTAAATTGGCAATGTATTTATTGTGCAATAATTAGTCCAGTTTGTAACAAGTTATGTTGTTATATCTGCGTATGTTTTTATTCCTAATTGATATAAAAGTTTTTTAAGTTAGTGCCGTTATATTTTACGTAAATGAAATCATCGCTATTCAGGCCAGCAATTAAGCGGGCGAGGAAATAGTGAAGGAGATAAAATCATGCCACAAATTATTAATACTAATATTTCGTCCCTTACTGCGCAGCGAAATCTTAACACTTCGCAGGGTGCTAATGCTCAGTCACTGGAGCGCCTATCTTCTGGTCTGCGTATTAACAGTGCTAAAGATGATGCTGCTGGTCTTGCAATTTCAACTAAGTTTGAATCTCAGGTTATGGGCTTGAATCAGGCAATTCGTAATGCTGGTGACGGTATCTCTCTGGCTCAGACAGCTGAAGGTGCGCTGGGTTCTATGACTGAAAACTTACAGCGTATTCGTGAGCTGGCGGTTCAGTCTTCTAACGCGACCAACTCTGATGACGACCGGGTTGCCTTGCAGCAAGAAGTAAGTGCTTTGATGGCGGAAGTAAGTCGTACTGCCGAAGATACTAACTTTAACGGTCGAACCCTTTTGGATGGTAACTTTAATGCAACTTTCCAGATTGGCGCGAATGCTGGTAATACGGTTGATGTAGAAATTGCCGAATTGACTGTAGGTAGACTGGGTTCATCTGACCAGGCCGGTGTAGCCGCTGTAGGCTCTGATAATGGTATCGCTAATGGTGATTTGATCATTAATGGTGTTTCAATTGGTCCTTCTCAGTCTTCAGATGATACCGCTTCTGTTGACGGTGCTGAAGCCTCTGCTATTTCTAAAGTAGCAACCATTAATAGATCATCTGACGAGACCGGTGTTACTGCTTATGTAGCAACTAACGAATTAAATGGTTCTGCAATGACATCAACTGCTACAGTTGGTGGTGAAACGGGTTCAATATTATTGAATGGTGTTTCAATTGACATCACAACAACGGATAACTCGACTGAAGCTGAGCGAGTCGCTACTCGTGCTGCTGTTGTGGCGGCAATTAATTCTAAATCTGATCTAACTGGTGTAACGGCAGTTGACAGTGGAAGTGATGGAAGTGGTGTTGTTTTACAAGCGGCTGATGGTCGTAATATTACCATGACGACTGAAGCTGGTGCCTCAGCAGGGTTTGATTCTAGTGCAACTGGTTTGACTGGTTTGTCTGCTGTCGCACTTAGTACTAACACCTATGAGGGTGGTTATACTCTGGTTGCTCGTGGTGATACTAAAGAAATTTCTATTCAGGGTGGTACCGGTATTGGTGGCGGTGATCTTTCTAATGCAGGATTGGTTGAAGGCACTTATAGTCGGGCGACGGCGGTGGTATCTACAGAAACCCAAACAGCAGTTATAACATCAACGGGTCTGTTGGGCGATAACACTACTGGTGGTTTTGGTACGGTTGCATCAGGCACTCAGTACACAACCGCAGCTCTGTTAACTGAAGCGTTTCAGAACGAAGTTAATGAAATCGGTTTACAGGATGGTGACCTGGTACTAAATGGTGTCACTATTGGAGCTAGTAGCTCATTGGATGATACTGCATCTGATACTACCGCTCTGACTTCAGATGGTGCATCATCAGGTATAGCGATTGCTGCAGCAATTAATGAAGCTTCTGAAACCACTGGTATATATGCCGAAGTTAACGCTACTCAGGTTGTTGGGGGAAGCACTACAACAGCAGTTGCATCTTCTGGCCAAGTAATGGATTTATGGATCAATAATGTTGACATAGGTAGTGTGATTTCACAGGGTGATCGTGAGAAGGATGTGAACGCAACCATTGACCTGATTAACGCTAAGTCTGGTCAAACTGGTGTAGTGGCGGAGTTTAATGGTGTATCCATTACCATGACTGCTGAAGATGGTCGAAATATTTCAGTGTTCACAGTTGCTAATGCGTCAACTGGTTCTGCATCTTGGGGCTTGGATGCTGCAGGTGATGGGATTGGCGGATATGCTGATGCTGGTGTGCTGTTTAGTACTGGTTTTGTAGGGGCTTCGTTAGGCTTTGTATCAACAGTATCAGCAGGTGAAGCGGGTGCGGCAATCGCAGCAGCAACCCTAAGTGCTGGTGTGATACAGCTGACTACAGCAGGAGCTTATTCGACCGGTATTGCTGCAGCCTATCTTGCAGAAACTACTTATTCGACCGTCACCTTATCTTCGTCTAAAGAGATGGTTGTTGATGCAGGAACCAATGGTAACGAAGGTCTTCAAGATTCAGGCTTCAATAAAGGTTCATTTGGTCGCGGAACAGACGGTCAGTACTTGAGTGAAGTGGATGTTTCTACATTCCAGGGTGCTCAGGATGCTATTACTGCAATCGATAATGCACTTAAGACCGTTGCCAGTCAGCGTGCTGAGTTAGGTGCAATGCAGAATAGATTCGAATCAACTGTTAGTAACCTGGCGATCACAAGTGAAAACTTGTCAGCAGCTAACTCTCGAATCCGTGATGCAGACTTCGCGGCAGAAACTGCAGAGATGAGCCGTACTCAGGTACTTCAGCAGGCTGGTATCTCAATTCTTGCTCAGGCAAACCAGAAACCACAGCAGGTACTATCACTACTCGGATAATAAACGGGTAGCCTAATTAACCCCTCAGTTATGAGGGGTTATATCTGGGTGAAACCTGAATTAATTGAATGGTGAATGAGGTGTCATATGAGTGATCTGAAATCTTCAATCGAGAGTGATGTTGCTCGACCTCAACCCTGGGCATCTAAGGGAAGAATGAATGATGGCAAAGCATTGCCAGCAGAGGTAGGGAAAGAGATTGAAGCTAATCTTTCGTCTCTAGTAGAAAAGACTCAAGATATTGTAGAGCTAAAGAAAGATGAGCAGGTTAAGGATAGTCAGTTAAAAGAGGCTGTCACCCAAATGCAGGATTATATGCAAAATTTGGAACGTAACCTCAGTTTTCAGCTTGATGAAGAAAGTGGCATTACAGTAATTCGAGTATTTGATACAGAAACTGAAGAGTTAATTCGACAAATACCAAATGAAGAAGCAGTTAGTTTGGCACAGAAGTTGAATGAAGAAGAACCATTGATGCTGTTTTCCGCTAAAGTTTAAAGTAATGGATAATCAGCTACAATTGGTGACAATATAGGATATAAAGTATTCGGCTAATGTGCCGATAATCTTTATGTCCTTTTTCTTTTTTGTATTTGGAGTTTTATAATGGCGAGCATTGAATCCCTTGGTATAGGATCTGGTCTGCTTACAAATGATTTGGTTGATAATATTATCAACGCAGAGCGTGCAGCAACGGACCTTAGGATAGATGTAAAAGAAGCGAGAATTGATGCGCAAATATCCGCCTATGGTGCGCTAAAAAGTTCTCTGGATACATTATCTTCCGCCGCATCAACACTTTCAAATCCAAACACTATTTCTAAAACTACCGTAAGCAGTAGTGATTCTTCTTTAATTTCAGGTACTTCAAGTGCTAATGCACAATTGGGCTCGTTTACATTTAATGTAATTAATACGGCTAAGGCACATTCATTAGCAACACAGCAATACACAGCGACTACAGATACTGTGGGTACGGGTACATTAACCTTTCGTTTTGGTACTACTAGCTATGATGGTGGTGGGGCCTATCTAGGTTTTAGTCAGGATACTGACACAACAGAATTCTCTTTAGTCATTGATTCGAGCAACAATACCCTTGCTGGAATTCGAGATGCTATTAATAAGGAAAATATGAATGTTACCGCTTCGATCGTTAATGATGGCGGCGGTTACCGTCTATTGCTAACCAGTAAAGAAACCGGTGAAGAAAGTAGTATGGAAATCAGTGTAGCTGGAGATGCTGGCCTGCAATCTCTGGCTTACAACTCAGCTCAAAACGACCCGTTATCAAATATGCAGATGACACAGCAAGCGGTTGATGCAAATTTAACCGTGAACGGTTTATCGATCACCAGTGCATCCAATATCTTAACAGAGGTTATTAAAGGTGTAACTGTTAATATTGCTAACCAAACTGAAGGCAAGGATATTAACCTGACCATTAAGCAAGATACCGATGGTCTTGCCAGTAACATAGACAGGTTTTTAAAAGCATATAACGGTTACAAAGGAATTTACGACGAACTAACCAAATACAATGACGAAAAAGATCTGGGTGGGATCTTGTTAGGAGATTCTACGCTCAGAAATATTCAATCTCAGGTTAGAAGAACGCTAAGTAGTATGGTTGAAGGGATTACCAGCGGTAATGTACGTTCCCTTGCTGAGATAGGGATAACAACCGACCAGCATGATGATTTTAAACTGACTTTCGATCGAAGTAAGTTTGAAAATGTATTAAGAGAACAAACCGAAACCGTAACCGCGTTAATGGCGAGTAATGTTCAGCCAACAGACGCCCTCATCTCTTATGTTTCCAAGGGGAATAACACACTACCTGGGGACTATGATATTGAAATTACTCAAGTTGCGACTCAGGGGCAGTCTATTGGTAAAACCGTTTCCAGTTTTGATTTCTTAAGCCCTGTAACAGTGGGGGGTTCAAATGATAGTTTTACAATTGATCTAGATGGTGTATCTGCCGATGTGGTTCTGGAGCATGGAGATTATGCAACGGGCGATGATCTGGCCTTGATGATTCAAAATTCAATTAATGGTAACTCGACGTTAAGTGGTCGGGGTAAGAGTATTTCCGTTACCTTTAATGCTGTTGATCAACGCCTGGAATTTACATCCAGTAAGTTTGGATCAAGCAGCCAGGTGGCCTTTAGTAATCTGGATACAACCGTCGCTAATACCCTGGGAATTACAGCGTTAGGGCAGGGTGAGGCCAATGGTTTATATTTTAATTCGCTTAATGATTTAGCCTTTGGTGCTTCAACAATACCTGGTTCACTGCCCATTATAGAAAGTTCGGGTTTAGATTTTTCAGCTAACCCAGTGTCGTTTGATTTAACTCTGTCAACTTTGCCCTTGCCGGCAGGCAGTGATGGCGTCTATTCGTTCACTCTAGATCAAAATATGGACGATATATATGACACTGACGGAAACCTGACAACGGATCGTGATCGTAACGATGTTTTATCCTATATTCGTTCGGAGCTGGTATCACAGGGATTGTCAGGAGTTGTGGAAGCTGATTTTAATCAGAGTAACCGGCTGGTATTCAGTACTGTTCCCTCTGCAGACTCACAAACGATTTCACTTTCTAATGTATCCGCAGCCGGCAATGATGTGTTGGGGCTGGGAACGGCTGTAGGCAGTGGCACAAGTGGTGTATCCGTGCCTGCAGGCACCACTTTTCAATTAGATTATGCGAATCGATATGGCGCTTTGACCACAGGAACCATAACAGTTCCAGCCGCAACCTATGAGACGGGTGATGATCTCGCCGCCGCCATACAAAATGCCATTAACCTGGAAACCTTGGCTGGGGCATCTGGAGCCGAAACGACCAAGGGTTCAATTAATTTAGGGACTGATGTAGATTTTGGTGCCAACCCCGGAGCACTGGAGTTTGACTGGAATGGTAAAAGCTTTGTCGCCGATGTAACTGCATTTAGTGTCGATAATATTACATCGATTCAATCCGCAATTAACACTGCGCTGGTTGCCCAGGGTGAGGCGGCAGATAGTATTGTAGCATCATTATCAAATAATGGCTTGGTACTTTCTACCGCTGCTATTGGAGCGGCAGAGTCGATTACTATTACCAAAGACGGAACGGGTGCTTCTACAGCGCCGGGATCTGTGGATTTATCCGCTGGATTCGATTTCAGCGCGTCAGCATCTTCATTTAGTTTATTAGTTGATGGTATCAGTATCGATGTTGCGCTGGATCAGAATGCCGGAACAACAATTGATTCAGTCACAGAGTATATTCAACAGGAGTTAAATACTGCATTAGCTTCGGCTGGCGGTGGTGGCGAGTTCTCTGCGGGCGATATTTTGGTTAAAGCAGATGCGTTTAACCAGATATATTTTGAAACAGTGTCGAAAAATGGTGTACAGACTACGGCGACCTATGGTGCGCAGTCCAGTATTGAAATAACCGCTGGTGATGTGAACTTAGGTATTGTCGCCTCTGGCCCCGCATTGAATGGTCGGTGGGGCTTTGGAATGGAACTAGGTACCTATACGGGTTTTGACTCACTGTCTACGGTTAGCTATCAGCAGGACGCTGATGGTCTGGGTCGATTCAATATAAGCTTTGATAATGAAACTACGGTTGAAATATTGAATCCATCTTCGACGGCAATGACAACTCTGGGCTTAACCGCTCCAGATGGCAGTGAAACAACTATTGTGACAGGGCAAGATGTTGCAGGTTTAATTAATGGTGTAGAGGCTACGGGCAGTGGTCAATACCTTACAGCAAGCTCAGGAACTGAAAGTGCCAGTAATGGTTATGTATTGGGCTCTCCAGCAGCGGATTTTACTGCCCCAGTTTCAATTGTCGGTGGTACTAATGACACGCTCAAAATTACCGTCGATGGTATTCAGTCAGGTACCATTACTTTAACTCCAGGAATCTATACCAGTGGAGCATCGCTTGCGGCAGAGCTAAAAGCGCAAATTAATGCAGATTCATCTTTAGCCGGGGCAGGTAAAGCTGTTGATGTAAAGTATGATCCGGATACGGACCAATTTGGGATATTCTCGACATCGACTGGCAAAGAGTCGACAGTAGATGTCATTGAAATGACGGCCGGTGGTGCTGCAATATTTGGAATTTCTGCCAGTACCCCCAGCGTATCTGGTAAAGATAAGGCTGGTTCGGACGATGCAGCTGCTGGTTTAATGCTCAGGGTGCAGGGCACTACAACAGGTGACCGAGGGTCAATTAATTTTGTTCAGGGTATCTTTGATAAATTAGCTGATATCTTTGATAACTTACTTCAGAAAAACGGTGTCGTGCCGACCCGTTTGTCTAATTTGCATGATGATAAAGTTGAACTTAAGGAAGAGAAAGACAATATAGATGCTCGAATAGCAGCGAAAGAAGCCAGACTAAAGGCTCAGTTTTTGTTTAACGATAAGATTATTTCCAGTCTAAAGCTAACTGAAAATTTCTTAACTCAGCAGTTCAATGCCATGATTGCTGCACAAAAAGACTCTTGATAATTAAGTAAAGGAACACAAGTTGCGAGTAATACCAGATAACATATTTGGTAAGACAATTGGTGAGTCATCAGACTCACTACTGTTCTTTCCCTCATTTACAGATATGTTGGATTTGAGGCGGCGTCCTGTATTTTTCTATCACCTTCAAAAGACAGGTGGTACATCATTGTATGCGGTTTTAAGGTTTGCTCATAAACAATTTATAAACAGCTACCCTGAAAAATCCATATCTAAAATGTCTGTAGGCCGATTGGACTCAGTCAATTCGGTTACTGATGACTTAACCAGATTAGACTACTTGTTTTACGCTAGTCACTTACCCTTTGGAGCCCACTTACAATTTGCCAGGAAAAATCCAGATTTAATTACCTTTGTGAGAGATCCGTATTTAAGGGTCAAATCACTTTATACCTATAGGTGTATGAGAGCACAAACTTATCCTACGGAGCAGGGCTTTAAGCAATTTATTCAATCAGACATCGTTCATAATTACCAAGTTAAACAGCTAGGTCTTGAGAATACGGATCCCAATAAATATAGACAAGTACTGGATAGCCATTTTTATGCATTTGCACCAGACAGTATGGTAAATTATATGACCAGTGTTCTGCTATCTCAATTTGGATTTGCCAGCACATTAACAGAGAGACTAAATGAAACTGTGCCGGAATATCAATTAGAGTCAGACTGTTATGAAGCAGAAGTTCGAAAGCTGAATATTAAAGATCAAATTCTGTTTACACAGATAGCGCGTGATCCGAAGCTACCGGCTTTCAATTTAACCCAGGAAAATCGTTTACATCCGGATTTTATGGCGCTTAAAGAAACCGAAAAAGTGAAGTCCTCAGAGGTATTGAGTATTACCTATCCTGTGATGAGTGCTTATAACTATTTTAAAGCCAAAAAAGATATGGGAATGAAAATGTCTTTGGACGAACTATTGGTTTATTAAATAGTTTCTGGTTAGTTGTGAAATATAGCCAAGTGGTTGTGCTATGCATACAGAAAACATGGACATTAGCTGTCTGCTTTGGATCCTTTGATTGCAGTATCGGATTGTAAGCGTTGTTTTCAATACAGCTGGATGATCAAGTTTTAATATAGTATACCAATACAGCGCGAAACAAGGATATTTTGGTCACGGCCTGTGACAGCCGGATTTTTATTTAGTAATATCCAATTTCTTCATTTTCTCAACCAGTGTTGTACGTCGGATATGTAGCTTTTCCGCAGCTCGTGCGACTACACCACCGGCGTCATCCAGAGCTTGGGTGATCAAACTCTTCTCCAGATCTGTCAGATATTCTTTTAAATCAAGTCCATTTAACGGTAATAAACCTAGTTGGTTTAACGTTGATTCTGCCTGCGTACGGGTTTCTGTTGGCTCAATTTTGACTGACTCGGAAGATTCAGTTTCTAGTCGTTGTAATGTTTCTTGATCTAAACCGTCTGTATGACGATATTTCATCGGAAGTTCATTAGCACCCACAACTTCTGTTGGATACATAATCGATAAACGTTCAACCAGATTGGACATCTCTCTAATGTTCCCAGGCCATTTGTGCTGTGATAAAGAATGGACTGCTGTGCCATTAAATTTCACCGTTCCACGATTCTCATTCTCTAATCGGCTGATTAATTCGTTGAGCAATAAAGGTACGTCATCAATACGGTCTCTTAAAGAAGGCATCTCAATGGGAAAAACGTTAACACGATAGTATAGATCTTCACGGAACTCGCCAGTTTCTATCATTTTATCCAGATCGCGGTGGGTGGCTGTAATAATACGTACATCTGCTGTTAGTGTTTTAGTGCCGCCTACACGTTCAAAGGTGCGCTCTTGCAGAACACGTAGTAGCTTAACCTGCATAGGCAAGGGTAGATCACCAATTTCATCCAGAAACAGGGTGCCACCCTGAGCCATTTCAAAGCGACCGGCTCTAGAAGAAATAGCGCCGGTAAATGCGCCTTTCTCATGGCCAAACAATTCACTTTCAATTAATTCAGCCGGAATGGCGCCACAGTTCACCGGCACAAAGGGGTTATGCTTTCGTTTGGAGTTGAAATGCAAATTTCGGGCAACCACTTCTTTTCCGGTGCCAGATTCACCTGTGACTAAAACGGTGACATCTTTGTCAGCAACCTGGTGCATCATATCTCTAACCATTTTTATTCCGGGACTGTCACCTACCAGACTCTTAAATAAAACCGATGCTTTGTTTTTGTTCTTAAATTGCGGTGACGCGTTCTGCTTTCTAAATAACTGTATTCGGTGCAAAGCGTCTAATAATTGATGTTGGCTTGGATCAAATGGAATCAACGAGACGACTTGGCCGATTTCGGTTTCTGGAGAACTATCGTTTGCTTCGTTTTCATCTTGAGTTAAAACGATGGGTAAGCAGGGGTTCCACTCTTGAAGTAATTTTAAACAGTCAACTTCTGCCTTATTAATAATAGCAGCATGGATGTGGTCATTGCTTATTTGTTTTTGAAAGTTTTTTAAGTCTGCATCTGACGAAGCGGACTCTGTTGATTCCCCTAAAAATCTCAGAATAACACTCAGATTGTGATTCCGTTCTTCATGGGATTCTACAACCAATATTCGAGTTTCATTTGTCATCAATGATTCAGTCCTTGTTGTTTTTCAGGTCGGATCAGGTGTTTATAAGAATAACGTCAACCAGTATAATGGAATTAGAAAAGGAAATGAGGTTAGAGTCAATAAATTGTCGTAATTATCATCAATTTATTGATGGTTTATGACAAAATTAATGCAGCTTGGCGAGTTTGTTGTTTTAGATTCGCCAAAACAGTCTGAATAAGGCCATGGTATTCTTGTGTTAACTCTAATAACAGACGTCGCTCAGATTCAGCATTCAAAAGGTTTATCTGAGAAATCGGCGGGCTTTTTGACATGAGCTTTTTGCAGTTTATAGTAAGGTGTTGGATCGTATTTAGGTCTGCTTGCTTGCGGGCTTGACGGATTTCCGATATCAAGCCTTTAAGCTCAGAGGATGATGTGTTATCCATGTACATGACTCTTATTTAGTCACTTCGTTACGAATACTTTCCCAGGCTGATTTTATTTCACCTAATAACCTGCCGACTTCTTCTAAGGCTGCTACATCGTTATGCACGTTTGCCTGAAATAAGCGATACTCCATATATTCATACAAGCGTTCTAAGTTTGTTGCCAATTCACCCTGATCCATATCCAGGCTGTCACGTAAACCACCAATGATCGCAATGGCACGATTAATAGAATTGTTTTTTTCTTCAGATTCACCACGTTGAACACAACCAATAGCCTTTGCTATTCGTGCAAGCGCACCTTCTAATAATAGCTGAATTAATCTGTGTGGATCTGCATCCATAATACTAGTTTCAGTGTTTACTGATTGATATTGCTTAGCAGCCTGACTGTACATATTGTCTCCTTTTGAAGCCATATCAAAACCCTTACCAGTAATTAATAAATCCTACCCTCATATTATACCCAAATAATACAATTCGACAGGTAACTGGCAAAATCCGATATCGCTTCTTGGCGATTAATTAGTGTTGTTGTGTTTTAAAGAAAACAGTGTAATCAATTAAAAATTGTTAATGATTACCCCTTATTAAACGGCACATAGCTGAAATCCTTTAATAACAATTTCAACTAACTACCTATAAATTCATTGGGCACTTGATATAGCTTAGAAATTTAATTTTGGCATAGCCGTTGCAATCATTATTTATTAAATAAGTTTCGTTTGTAATTAAAACCAAATAGCGGAAAAAATTGTAATGAATCGGCAAAATTTGTCCGGTTTGGAGGCAAAAATGACTCAGTTAGTGACGAAGGTTCCTCAAGAACAGAAATCAATTCAGTCTGGCACCAGTGTTAGGCCAGATCAATTGTTGATTTCGGCATTGAGCCTTTATGATAAAAGTTGTAATTCAGCTACAGAAAGTGAGCTTTGTGTGAAGTATCGGGCTAATGCCCAGAAGCTTGCTTTGGTATTAGCTGATGTAAGCGATACCAAGGCGGATGCGGCGAACCTGTTAGGGCGCATAGCGTTAGATGAGGGTTTTTACCAAAAAGCCGGCCATTATATTGATATGGCGTTAACCGTATCTCCCAGGAATCCTGGTTATTTGTTTAGCAAGGGACATCAGTTGCTTGCCATTCAGAAATTCGATGAAGCCTGCATCTGTTTTGAGGCAGCGATTGCTATTGACGAGGATGCTACTAAAGCAGCAAGTTCTTTAGCCTTTACCAAATTTAGGCAAAATCGTATTGCAGAAGCCTTTGGTGATTATCGTGCTCTTATTAGAAAATACCCCGAAGATCCTCATGTTAAAACCAAGTTGTTTGAATGTACTGAAAAAATTATTGCTGAAAGCTATCAGCCCGTTTTGGAAGCTGATGTTATCAGCTATTTCAATCTCCAAAATGTCAAGTATTCCTCGCTTGCAAATATTGCTGGCAGTTTACTGCAGTATAAGTACGGTTTAAAACATGAATTTATAGAGATTAATATTGATCTGTTAAGTCAGGATGAACTGTTTACTCAGTCTCTGTCCAAACTTACATTCATGTCGCCGCATTTGGAAAATTTCATCACTCGTGTTCGACGTAAGTTGTTTGTTGATTCGTTATCCAACTCTGATCTAGACGAAGATCATCTTGAGTTGGCGGCGGCGTTGTCTCTGTATGCTACTGCCAATGAACATGTGCAATACTTTGATCAGCAAGAGCGTAATTTGTTGTTGTCTTTGAAAGAGTTAATGCAAACAGTAGTCGCAGCACCTGAATGGAAGCCCGGGGATCTGGCTGGAGCCGTGTTGCTGTACTCAATGTATCAACCGATACATGCATTATCCTTTGCAGATGATTTGGCTAAATATCAATTGGATCATTGGCCGTCCTGGGTTCAAAACACACTAAACCATGGATTACACGAATTTATTGCGGAAAAAACGGTGGTTGAACAGATCAGCAGTATGACTCATATTGAAAATGAAACCAGTGTACGGGTACAGTCTCAGTATGAAACCCATCCTTACCCCAGGTGGTTACACCTTTCTCACAATACACCCACAAATTATGGTCGAGCACTTGAACAGGAGTTTCCAGACTTTAGAGCCCCTGAATTTTTTAATCAGGGAGAATTGAATGTCTTGGTAGCCGGTTGTGGAACCGGTCAGCATGCGATTAGATTAGCAAAATACTTCCGTAATATTAAGGTGTTAGCCATAGACTTGAGCCGTCGTAGTTTGGCCTATGCCAAAATGATGGCGGAAAAACATGAGGTAACCAATATTGAGTTTATGCAGGCTGATATATTGAAGCTGGGTTCATTAGACCGGAAATTTCATATTATTGAATGTTCGGGCGTGTTGCATCATATGGCCGATGCGATGGAAGGCTGGATAAATTTGAATAACGTTTTATTGCCTGGTGGTCTGATCAAGGTAGGGGTGTATAGCAGAAAGGCGAGAGATATAGTGCTTCGATCCCGAGAGATCATCGAACGAAATAAATTGGATGCCACTGAAGATAATATTCGGTTATTCAGAAAAGCCATACTTGAAGGAAGTCACAAGGCCGCATTTAGAGGGATTTTAAGCTCGCCAGATTTTTACAATACCAGCGGCTGTCGTGATCTGCTTTTTCATGAGCATGAATCACAATATGACCCGATTGAGTTACAAAAGATGATTCAAAAACTTGAGCTTAATTTTGTTGGTTTTGTTTTGGAATCCGGTGTGCGTCAAAAATTTGGTGTGTTGTTTGAAGGGAATTCCAGGCTTAAAGATTTATCAGCCTGGGCTGAATTTGAGCAATTAGAACCAGACGCCTTCTCAAATATGTATCAGTTTTATTGTCAAAAGCCTTTCATTCAGGTTCATTGAACCCCTTGTCTATTGGGTTTTACTTCCAGTAGACATATATGTTTTCTATCGAAGCCATATTAAAAAATAGAAAACGGCAATAGTTGGCCTGTTTTCTGCATTATCTCTGTTGTGAATAAAATATTGACACTAAATGCTCATTTATGAGCGTTTATTTTGTCACATAATGCCGGAGATAACAGTGAGCCTTCACCCATTGGTACCAGAAATAGACATTAACCCATCGGCAGATACCCTGGATGATTTAAAACAGGCATTTGGTGTGTTTAATGAAATGTCTGAACAATTAACTCAGTCTTACCAATTACTGGAAGACCGTGTCATAGAGTTAAGCGGTGAACTGGCGTCAATGAGCGAACAGCGTATGAAAGAGCTCGCTGAAAAAGAACGTTTGGCTGGACAATTAGAAAGTTTGTTAAACATGATGCCTGCCGGTGTTGTTGTGTTAGATAAAAAAGGGCGTATTCAACGGTCGAATCCTGCGGCTGACCAATTGTTAGAAGCATCTATAGTCGGAAAGAGCTGGCGAAAAGTGATTGCTGGAGCTCTGGACCCCAAGGCTGATGACGGCCATGAAATTTCATTGAAAAGTGGTAAATTAGTCAGTTTAGCAACTACAGCCCTTGAAGGGGCTGGACAATTGGTGTTGTTAAATGACATGACTGAGACCCGTAAGCTTCAGCAGCAAATGGCTCGGCAAGACCGGTTAAGTGCTATGGGCAAAATGGTGGCTTCACTCGCACATCAAATAAGAACACCTCTTTCAGCCGCCATGTTATATGCTGGAAACCTTGAGCAAGAAAGCATTACTCCCGTTCAGCGTAAGAAGTTTGTTGGCAAAATTAAGTCGCGTCTGGCTCATCTTGAACAGCAAGTACGAGATATGCTGATTTTTGTTCGAGGTGAAACTCGTCTTGTTGACGAACTGGATGCAGGAGAACTTATTTTCGAAATTCAGCAACTTAGTGAAGCGGTTGCTCGTTCATCAGGCAGTACGGTGCAGTTTACTAATCAAACCCAGGGTGAGTTATTCCTTTGTAATAAAGATGCGCTAACCGGTGCCATTCTCAATCTTATTAATAATGCCATTGAATCTTGCGCACCCGATGCCGCAGAGATTCTGGTCAATGTCGCATGCCGCGAACAACAATTTTACATTTCAGTGTGTGATAACGGTCCGGGAATTCCGGCTGACACGTTGAAACAAATTACCGAACCTTTTTATACCACCAAATCTCATGGAACCGGATTGGGACTCCCAGTCGTTAGTGCGGTAGCCAAGGCCCATAAAGGGAGTTTGGAGGTGGTAAGTCAAATTAGCGAAGGCAGCATATTTACTCTTTCTCTGCCTGTAATGGATATTCAGGAGAATGCCAAATGAATGATCAAACCATTCTAGTAGTAGAAGACGACCAGGATTTACGAGAAGCCCTATGTGATACCCTTATGTTAAATGGCTATCGCATAATCGAAGCTGATTGTGCCGAAGCAGGTATTGCCAGAATTCAAGACAGCAAAATTCAATTTGTGGTTTCAGATGTCAATATGCCTGGAATGGACGGTCACCAGTTTTTAGACTGGATTAAAGACAATCGTCCTGAGTTACCCGTATTATTGATTACCGCCTTTGGCACAGTAACCAAGGCCGTCGATGCGATGCAGCAGGGTGCTGTTGATTATCTGGTAAAGCCTTTTGAGCCTTCCGTGTTGATCGAAACCTTGGCTAAATTTATTCATGCGCAGACAGAAGATCAAAATGAGCCGGTGGCCGTTGATCCCAGCAGTCAGCGCGTATTGGAATTGGCCAGAAAGGTTGCTTGTACCGACTCAACTATTTTGATTTCTGGAGAAAGTGGCACAGGTAAAGAGGTGCTAGCTCGTTATTTGCATGATAAGTCGAATCGTGTATCCAAGCCATTTGTAGCGCTTAACTGTGCGGCAATTCCTGAAAATATGTTGGAAGCAACGCTATTTGGCCATGAAAAAGGTTCGTTCACTGGTGCAATCAATAGTGCTCCAGGTAAATTTGAGCAAGCCGAAGGCGGCACGCTGCTGTTAGACGAAATATCAGAAATGGATTTGGGATTGCAGGCAAAATTATTACGTGTACTTCAAGAAAAAGAGGTGGAGCGTATAGGTGGTCGTAAAGTCATAAAACTTAATGTGCGGGTATTGGCGACGACCAACAGAAATTTACTGGATGAAGTTCGTAAAGGAACCTTTAGAGAAGACCTTTATTATCGGTTGAGTGTTTTCCCTTTGCAGTGGAAACCTTTGAGAGAGCGTCGCCTTGATTTAGTCCCCTTAGCAGAAAGATTGGTTAACAAGCATTGCGAGAAAATGGGTAAGTCGGGTATTCGTCTGGACGATACTGCGAGATCCATTGTTACTTCGCATCCATGGCCAGGAAATGTGAGGGAAATGGATAACGCCATTCAGCGTGCATTGATTTTACAGACAGGACAGTTCATTACCGCTGTGGATATGGGGCTGGTGGGTGAGGAATTAATAGATTTTAATCCCGTGGCAGTACAGCAACATACAGTCGCACCAGTTGAGCCGATTGCAGGGTATGCTCCAATTGAAAATGCACAACAGGCACAATCTACTTTGGCCTCTATTAATGAATTAGGGTCAGACCTCAAACAGCGTGAATTGGAACTCATTGTTGATGCCATTCGTGGCAGTTCTGGTCGTAAGAAAGTAGCAGCAGAAAAACTGGGTATTAGCCCAAGAACCCTAAGATACAAATTGGCAAAATTCCGCGACCTGGGTGTAGATGTAGAGCGGGTTTTGATGGCAGGTTGAAGATCTGTCACAGTCACAGTCTCAGACGACCTTGGCCGTAAGACTGATGTTCCATCAGGAAGGTTTGGTAAGTGGTTTCGTTGAGTATCATCATATTATCGAATGGCTATGGAAGCGATTTTATGGTCAACCAGTTTTGGTCAAGCTGTGCGAAAACTATTCCACTAGGCCGATCTGCGTTAAAATCAGACTCAAAATGCTCATTTAGATCACCTTACCGACATGGATGCTGGGTATACAGATTTTGCAGGAGCAAAAATCATAAAACTCCGCGTTTTTCGTCTAATTTTGTCTTGATTGACCTCGATAATTGCTCCTGCATTATTCTAATACACCACATACCCAAAGCACTCGCGAAGCTCGCGGGGCAAGCATTCCATGTGGTTATGCACTCATAACGTTTTCACACAGCCTGAACCATTTGCAGTCTGCTCCTGTCCAGCTAGCCTCTTTCTCTTACCTGACCTGAGAAAGGGACATTTTTTTTAGTCTTTTCTTTTTTAGGTCGTAAATGACCAAAAAATGGCCGCTTTTTAAAAAGCCGGCAAAAGTTGGCCTCTCCTTTGCATTAAAAATATTAGGCATGAATTATCTAGAATAGTGTTGAAATTTTGACGCTTTTTTTTGAAATTAGAGTAGTAACCAAGGTTTAGTCTGAAGCACTGTTTTGGCAAAAGCAGACAAACCACCGAGGTGAGATATGAATACGGGACGAGTTGACATTAATCAGGTGCTGAACCAAATGCGAGCGATCAAGTCGCAGTTGCCAGCAAGCCATGTAGCTCAGGCGAATGAAACCAATCCGGTTCAACCTTTGCAGGGTTCATTGCCATCAACACAAATGGTTGATAGCAATGAACCTCCCAGTTTTGGTGAAATGTTTAAGTCAGCGATTGATACCGTGAATCATCACCAGAAGGAATCGAGTAAGCTTTCCGATCGCTATGAGCGAGGCGATCCAAATGTTGATCTGCCCGAAGTCATGATCGCACTGGAAAAATCCAGTGTTTCATTCCAGGCGATGACACAGGTCAGAAACAAGATGGTTGAAGCCTATAAAGACATCATGAACATGCCTTTATAATCACAGAATAGAATCAGAGTGAAGATGAATCATGGATAATGTACCCGCAGCCCCATCAAATAATACCAATATGACAACAGATACTGCTGTTTCCAGCGCATCGGTTATGAATCAGTCCGGTAAAGCAGGCGATGAGTCAGGATTTATTCCCAAAGTAGAGGAAGGATTGGAAGAGCGCAAAAAGATGCATCCGCTTTTAGCGGGCTTTACCAAACTGACAATGTCTCGCCAGGTGGGTTTAATGATCGGGATGTCAGCAGCAGTTGCGCTGGCAATGTTTGTGGTGATCTGGTCTCAGGAAGATACTTATAGCCCTTTGATGAATGCTAATAACAGCTACAATACCAAAGACATTATCAATTTGTTACAAGCAGAAAAAATCGGTTTCAATATTGATCCGGTTTCGGGTGTGATTTTGGTGAAAGATAGTGAGCTTCATGTGGCCCGTTTGGCCGTAGCAGGCGCTGATTTATCGGTTGATGGTGCAATGGGTTTTGAGTTGCTCGATCAGAAACAGGCATTAGGTACTAGTCAGTTCATGGAGAATGCTCGGTATCGTCGAGGTCTGGAGGGTGAGTTAACCCGAACTATTTCCAGTATCAATCAAATTAGAAGTTCTCGCGTTCATTTGGCAATCCCGAAGCGGAGTGTATTTGTCAATGATCGCCGTGAACCCTCTGCATCGGTATTTGTTGAGCTTTACCCTGGGGGTACGTTGGAAAAAGATCATGTAAAAGCCATTACAAACCTGGTCGCGACCAGTATTGAGGAAATGAAACCAGAAAATGTCACTATTGTTGATCAGCGTGGTCGTTTATTGAGTGACTTTGATGAAGATCCGGAGGCGACTCAAAATGAAAAGCAGTTCGAGTATACTCGAAAGGTTGAAGAGTCAATGGCGCGCCGAATTAATTCCATTTTGGAGCCGATTATTGGTAGCGATGGCTTTAGAGCCGAAGTGTCAGCGGACGTCGACTTCACCAGCGTTGAACAAACAGAAGAATTATTTAACCCCGATCTTATCGCATTGCGATCTGAACAGGTTTTATCTGAAGAAAAAATAGGTGAGAATGTCGGTGGTATTCCAGGCGCTCTAACCAACCAGCCTCCTGGAAACGCAATAGCTCCTGAAGAAACGGGCGATGGTACCGGAGCCGCCAATCAGCCCCCAACGACTAAACGGGATGAAGCAACAAGAAATTACGAAGTCGACAGAACACTTAGCTACACTGTACATCAGCAGGGACGGGTGCGTCGTTTAACAGTAGCCGTGGTTGTTGATGATATGGCAGCACAAAATGCCGATGGTGACACGATAGAGCAGACGTGGACTCAGGAAGAATTAGATAGACTACGAATTCTAGTGCAGGATGCCGTAGGTTTTGATGCCAGTCGAGGCGATAGTGTCAATGTGATAAATTCTCGATTTATGGCGATAGAAGATGTTGTGGAAGAACCCCCTTTCTGGACGCAGCCCTGGTTCTGGGAAATTGCCAAGCAGGTTTTAGCGGGTGTCTTTGTATTGATACTGATATTTGGAGTCTTCAGGCCAGCATTGAAAAACCTTATGGAACAGGGTAGTGAAAGCGAAGCTGAAGATAAACTGGATCTACTAGATGTTGATGAAGAAGCTATTTCAGATGACAAAGTAACCTTAAGCGGAGCAGATGAGTATTCCTTGCCAGGTGCATCTGAAGGCTTTGAAAGACAATTGGATGCAATTCGTGGTCTAATTGCAGAAGATCCGGGTCGGGTCGCGATCGTATTTCAGGAATGGATAATGACAAATGACTAACCAGGCAAATTTACCAGTTTCTATGGGTGGAGCAGTGAATGACGCCAAGCGGGCATTAGATAATGTTCGTAAAGTTGATTGGGCTGCAATTCTGCTGATGACCGTTGGTGAACAGGACGCAGCAGAAGTGTTGCGTCACTTGGGTCCCAAAGAAGTACAAAAAGTTGGTACTGCAATGTCTTCTTTGGGAAATGTGACTCAGGACCAGGTCGAAGGTGTAGTCACCATGTTTATGAACGAGCTGGGAGGTAAAACCAGTTTGGGCATTGGTGCAGACGAATATATCAGAAATATGCTGACTCATGCTTTGGGTTCAGACAAGGCTACAGGCTTGATTGATCGAATTTTATTAGGTGGTAATACTACCGGTTTGGATACTTTGAAATGGATGGAGCCTAGAGCCGTTGCTGACTTGATCCGCAATGAACACCCTCAGATTCAATCCATTGTAATTGCCTATCTCGAACCCGATTTATCAGCTGAAATATTGACTCACTTCCAGGAAAAAGTTCGTCTGGATATTATTATGAGGGTGGCGTCGTTAGAAACTGTACAGCCATCTGCACTGGCAGAACTGAATAGCATTCTTGAGAAACAGTTTGCGGCGAGTTCTGGTTCGCAACAGCAGTCACTAGGCGGTGTAAAGACGGCTGCAGAAATCATGAACTTTCTTGAATCCAGTGTTGAAGCAGAAATCATGGATGGTATTAAAGAAGTTGATGAAGATCTGGGTGAAGAAATCTCCGACCTTATGTTCGTATTTGACAATCTTTCGGATGTTGATGATAGAGGTATTCAGACCCTACTTCGTGAAGTCTCTACCGATATGCTCAAGGTCGCTTTGCGTGGCGCTGATCAAAATCTGTCAGAAAAAATTCTTGGCAACATGTCAAAACGTGCAGCCGAGTTGTTACGTGATGACATGGGAGCCATGGGACCTGTTAAGTTAACCGATGTAGAAATTGCACAGAAAGAAATTTTGGGCATTGCGCGCAGAATGGCGGATGCTGGTGAGATAAATCTGGGAGCTAGCGGCGAAACCATGCTCTAACGCCATAAGAGAATCCCAATATGACAATTGATAAGAAAGACAAACTATCAGGCGCCAGTCGTTCAGGTTTTGAACGCTGGTCTCTACCCGAATGGGACCATAAAGGCAATTTGATAGAGCAGGAACAGGCAGTCGCTGAAAAAAAGAAGACGGAAAAGCCTGTAGTTCCCGAGCTGAATTTTCCAACAGCGTCTGAGTTAGAAAAAATACGTTCTGATGCCTTTCAGGAAGGTAAAATAGACGGTCATAAACAGGGATTTGAGCAGGGACTTGAAGAAGGCCGCATTGCGGGTAAGCAAGAGGGTGTAGCGGAAGGAAAAATAGAAGGCTTTGAAGCTGGCAAGCAAACGGGCATTGAAGCAGGCCATACTTTAGCGGAGCAAGAGCTGAATCAATTGAGACTCGCTTTTGCCGAATTATTATTGCAATTAGATGGTCAAGTAAAGTCTGAACAGGCTGATTGGGAAAAAACATTGGTCGCAATGGTATGCCAACTTAGTCAAAGCCTTATCCTTACCGATCTTCAAAAACGTCCTGAAATTATTCAAGCGATTGTTAGAAAAGCGGTATTGGCATTACCAGACGCCAATAAAAGAATCCGTATACAGGTACATCCACAGCATTTTGATATGGTTCGTGACCTGGCGGATAAATCTGATGGTGATTGGCATATTGAAACCAATGCCAATTTAAGTGTAGGTGGTTGCCAAGTATTATCTGATCAGAGCTTAATCGATTATAGTCTTGAACACCGATTTAGGACGCAGATGGCCGCAATTCTTGAAGAAGCAGAGTTAAACCCTGAGATTCTGATAAGTCAGATGTCTGAGCCTCTGGTTCAACCCGAATTATTCGAGGAAACAGAAAACATTGATGTGCCGTCTACTGCAGCTGAGCCTATAGAAAAATCTATGGCTACAGAATTTACTAGTCAACAGGAGCTGGGAGAGTCATTTAGTCAGCTCGCCTCAGACCAGGAAATAGAACAACTAACTGATGATACAAAAGAGCAATTACATTCGGATTCTGTGACGATAGAGTCTGAAGTCAGCCAAAATCCAGAGTGGGAAGAAAACATTGAGCAACCCTCAAACGCCACAGAGCCAGACAACAGAAGATCAAACGTTGCCGAAAATTCCGGAGGAGATACCTCAGAAGACCTTGACTCAAAGGTTGCAACAGATGGAGAAATTAATACCTGACGAATGTCCGGTAATTGTTTCTGGTCGTCTCACAAGAATGGTGGGGCTAACACTTGAAGCCGTTGGATGTAATGTCAGCATAGGTTCTCGTTGTATTGTCGGAGATAAAGATAATCACATTGAAGCAGAAGTTGTAGGTTTCGAAGGTGAACGTATTTACCTCATGCCTGTGTCGAAGGTTGTAGGCTTAAAGGCTGGTGCGCGCGTTACTCCGGTAGAAAATGAAAATCAGCTGGTTATTGGTGATGAACTTCTAGGTCGCGTTGTTAACGGCTTTGGAGAGCCAATTGATGGAAAAGGTGCCTTACATTGTCGTGTTTTGAAATCTCTTAATGGTGATACGATCAATCCATTACACCGAAAACCCATACGAGAACCCCTCGATGTGGGTATCAAAGCCATTAACTCCTTATTGACCGTAGGCCAGGGGCAGAGATTAGGGTTGTTTGCTGGTTCAGGTGTTGGAAAGAGTGTGCTTCTGGGTATGATGACGCGATTTACCACCGCTGATATTATTATTGTTGGGCTCATTGGTGAACGAGGCCGAGAAGTAAAAGAATTTATCGAAGATATTTTGGGCGAAGAAGGTTTGTCTCGCTCGGTTGTTGTTGCTGCTCCAGCTGATGATTCTCAACTTATGCGTTTAAGGGCCGCACAATATGCGACAGCTATCGCCGAATATTTTCGTGAGCAGGGTAAAAATGTCCTGTTATTAATGGATTCCTTAACCCGATTTGCCCAGGCACAGCGTGAAATTGCGTTAGCTACGGGTGAGCCCCCTGCAACGAAGGGTTATCCACCTTCTGTTTTTGCCAAGATACCCCAGCTAGTTGAGCGAGCAGGTAATGCTGCCGAAGGAGGCGGGTCAATAACAGCTTTTTATACCGTATTAACAGAGGGTGATGATCAACAGGATCCCGTAGCTGATGCCTGTCGTGCTATTCTCGATGGACACGTTGTTTTAAGCCGCAGGCTCGCTGAAGAAGGCCATTATCCTGCCATTGATATTGAGGCGTCGATTTCCCGAGCTATGCCGCAAGTCGTATCCGCAGAGAATTTGCAGAATGCGCAGAAATTTAAACAAATGTTTTCACGCTATCAGCAAAATAAAGATTTAATCAGCATAGGAGCCTATCAGGCAGGTGCTGACAAAGAACTGGATCGTGCTGTTGAGCGTTTTCCACACATGCAAAAATTTCTTCAACAGACAACCCAAAATGCTGTGCATTATGATGAGTGTCAGGCTCAGCTATTGCAGCTGGGCCTCAATGTACCAGTTGCGCCTGCATTAGATCGAAAATCTAAATCTCCTTTACGACAGAAAGCACAGTCACGTGCGTCCTGAAACAATAAGACAGGGATAATTTTTCCAGGTTCTGAATTCTGGTGTATGTCTTTGATAACAGTTAGGAGCGATATGTATTATGAAACGGTCTGAGCGCCTTTCTGTAGTAGAAAAGTTAATTGCAAAACAAGAACAACAAATGGCGCAAGCTCTTGGGATCGCCCGCCAGCAATTAGCAGGGGAAGAAAAAAAACAGGCGGAACTTGAAGAGTATTTAGTGTCGTATCAAGACGATTTAACCACGAAAAGTCAGCAAGGTGTTTCGGGAGCACAATGGCAAAATTACCAGTTTTTTATTGAGCAGTTGGAGTCCGTAATTCTGCAGCAAAAACGTTCAGTTTACCGATCGCAAGAACAGGTCAAAATGGTGACCCAAAAATGGCAACAAATAAATATTAAAAAGAAAAGCATGAGTGGATTGATTGATAATATCCGCATGGACGAATTAGTGGAGCAGGAAAAGAAAGATCAAAAAGTCATTGATGATCTGGTGACTCAGATGATGTCTCAAAAAAATAGACATGATTCGGCGGAATGATGCCAACGTGCTATCCTTATTTAGAGTTCGACCTATCGAGTTATAGAACAAAAGGAATAGACTTATGACAATCTCATCTCAATTATCTGGTGATGGTAAACGCTTAATCATTACCGTGGGTGAAAAATTTGATTTTGGTAGTCATCAGATATTTCGACAGCAGTATGAAGAGATAGCGGAGTCTTCAGTGTCATATATTATTGATTTACATAAAACCAGATATATGGATAGTTCTGCTTTGGGCATGATGTTACTACTGAGAGATCATGCGGGCGGCGAAACTTCTGATGTGAAACTGGTTAATGCTAATGAAGATATTTTTAAAATTCTTAAAATATCCAATTTCCATCAATTGTTCGAGATTGACTAAGCAGTATGACCTTATCGAACTATAAGCCGAACAATAGGTCGAATAAAAAACTGGTGGTATTGATTGCAGATGATAATGCGACTGACCGGTTAATATTAAACACCATTGTTTCTCAGGAAGGCTATCAGGTACTCACTGCCAAGGATGGAATTGAAGCGATAAAACAGTATAAACAGGGTCAGCCCGACATCATACTAATGGATGTCATTATGCCTCGCCTGGGTGGAATGGATGCTGCGAGACAAATAAAAGCAGACTCAGGTAGTTCACTGGTTCCCATTCTATTTCTCACTTCACTGCATGATCCCGATTCACTGGCCGCCTGCCTCGAAGCAGGCGGTGATGATTTTCTATCAAAGCCTTATAATCCGGTTATTTTAAAAGCCAAAATTAGCGCTGCACTTAGAGTTAGAGACATGCATCAACAGTTGCACCGTCATAACCAAAATATGCAAACAGAGCAGCAAATTGCCAAGTCGATCTTTGATAAAGTCGCTCACTTTGGTCAGCTGGATCGTCCCGGCATCCGGTATGTATTATCTCCCAAATCGGTTTTCAATGGTGATAGCTTGTTGGTTGCTACCAGGCCCGATGGCGGTTTAAATTGTTTTATTGGTGATTTTACCGGGCATGGTCTCTCTGCCGCCATAGGAACTATGCCTCTGGCGGATGTTTTTTATGGAATGACAGCCAGGGGTTACCAACTGAGCGATATTATTCGAGAGATGAATGATAAATTATACCGTTATCTTCCTGTTAATTTCTTTTGTGCGGGTGCGTTAGTTGAATTGGATAATATTGGAAGAAAAGTCAAAATTTGGTTAGGAGGACTCCCAGACATCGTTTTATACCATAAGACGTCGGGTACCAGGGAAGTTCTGGAGTCTACCAACTTGCCATTGGGCATATTGAGTGGTCAGCAATTCAACCCGGATGTTTATGTCAGGGATATGACTCAAGGTGATCAATTGTTTTTATGGTCAGATGGTTTGCATGAGGCAATGAATGACCAGGATGAGATGTTTGGCGACAAAAGAGTTATGGATGTGTTCGAAAACTCCAAAGAACCGACATGTATATTCGACGCTATATTAACATCATTGGATAATTTTGTGGGTAATATCGAGCGTAAAGACGATTTTACGCTTTTGTCAGTAACCATGTACGAGCCTGAGCACACAGGACTGATGACGCAGTTGCGGCCTCAGCCAAATGATATGAGTGATCAGGGAAGTCAAGACTGGTCAATGGAATACCGGATGCAAGCTTCAAGCATTAGAAATTATAATCCGGTACCTTTTCTTCATAAATCCTTGATGGAAGTTCAGGGCCTCAATTCGATTCATAGTTTGGTCTATACCCTTATAGCCGAGTTGTACTCCAATGCGATTGATCATGGATTATTAAAGCTGGACTCATCTATGCGTGAAGATTCAGACGGCTTCAGCCAATACTTTAACGAAAGGGAACAACGACTAAAGACATTAAGTTCAGGAGAGATTATTTTGAAGTTTCAACATAATGTGACACCCCATGGAGGAGCTCTCACTATTTCTTGTCAAGACTCAGGTGATGGCTTTGATTACAAGAGGGTGTTGTCCGAGGTGAATAAACAGCATGCTTTTTCAGGAAATGGTTTACCCTTGTTACTTAGAATTACGGATGCGTTAATTTTTGAAAAGAATGGCAGAAAAGCTATTGCACAAATTAACTGGTCTGATAACGTATCGTCCCAATACTAAAGGATTGTTTGTAATTAGTTACTCATTTTTCAAACGGATTTTGTTTATGGAAACGCAAATTATTGATCGACAGACAGTTGAGCATTTGGAGAAATTGCTAGGGGATAACTTTCAAGTTCTGGTTTCGACATTTGAAGAGGACGCAATAATAAAGGTCTCGTCTGCTCGCCGTTATTGTGATTCTCAACACTGGACTGAACTGTCGAAAACAATCCATAGCCTAAAAGGTGCCTGTTTAAATATTGGGGCGAATCAGATGGTATCACTTTGCCTGAAAATAGAAGCTATTCTTAGGGATGAAAATTTTACAGCATTGGATGCTATTGTGGATCAATTAGAAACACATCTTATTGACTTAAAAGTTGCATTACATGAGATTAAGGTGATATAAAAAAATTTGTCATTGACTACCCTCTCCAAAATTTCTCTATTTAGACTCTTGGTTATCAAGTTGGCCTGGTGGTTGCATCTCAATTCTCTGAATTAAACTAAAAGAGATGGAAAATGTTGCATCCAACTTTAATGAAAATGCCCATATCCGAAAAACGTGTCGACAAAATCTCTGATATGGATGCTAAGGTTTCAAATAATCACGACAACGGCCGGACTAAAACTGATAGTGATAGGAGAGCTTCCTTTCAAGATTGGTACGCAAAACAAGATAAAGCGGCAAAGTCTGATCTTGGCAGAGGACAACCATTGCCGGCTGGCTCTGAAGTTTTAAAGAGAAATAATAAGGTGACTGATGCCGATAAGTCTGTGCTGATTCAAAAAGAATCAATTATTGTCCAGCACAAGGCCGATCTCGAGAAAGATGGGAAGTCAGAAGTTAGTAATAAACATACTATTTCTGAAAGTGTCTTGAAAGAACAGGCCAGCTTGCATTTAGCTTCCTTATTCGGAAAAACTTTGGATGAAGACGAATTTGTTCCTTTGACACCAGGAGCCGAGTCAGATGGCTTTTCAGATAAATTAGGTGTTGGTGAATCAATTGTTAAAGATTCTTCTGCTCTGATTCTGGCACAAAGTGAGTTCACAGTAGAGTCGGAATCTGGTGATAAGCAAACGGACAATTTAAAAACGGCAACTCCTGTCAGGATCGAGTCGTCAACTGATAGGTTGGTTGATGGTAATTCAGTAGCAAAACCTTCAACTGAGACTGTAGTGGCAGCTTTGGTCGATGATGTTGTTTCTACTGATGAAACTATGGCACGTCTACAACCTGATAATGAAAATATTCAGAAATTTACGAGTGATTCTGATTCAACGTCGGTGGTCTCGGAAGATCCTGAAGACAAGTCGATACTTGTTCAATCAACAGAAATACTTCAAAATACCGGTCTAGATGCTGAAATTGACGATACTATTTCGATCAAACCAGATGTTGATTTAGAATTTGAAGATGATGCGATCGAGGATACTGAATCGTCTGTCACTATCAGTGGATCAGAATCAGATCTATCACAAGGTGATAATTCTCAAAAAGACAATCCATCTAAACAAACACTGCCAGAGTCTAAAGCTCTTCCGGATAACCCAGGTGAAGAAGATGTTGCCTTTATCTCTGCTAATAAGTCAGCAGAAGCGGATTCCTCGAAAAATTCATTGAACTCTGGTAACAGTACTGACGCTAAAATTACCATTCAGGGTGAGGCAAGCAAGGTAACCCCGGAGGGTGATCGTACATCAACGAGTGATCGGGTAAAACAATTTGCCGGTGAGCAACAGATGCAAATGGGTCAGGGTGAAAAGGTCACTGTTGAGCAGTCATCATTAAGGGATTCAGGTAATATTGATCAAGATTTTAGACAGCAGGTTTTACAACGAGTTGAAGTCGCTAAAAAGATCGTTGAGATTCCGGTTCGCCAGCCAGTTGGCCATGCTGATTGGGCTAAATCTATTGGCGATCGTATGATGATGATGGTCAGTCGAAATATGAAGGTGGCTAATATTCGATTGGACCCTCCTAATTTGGGGCTGATGGAAGTTAAAATTTCAATGGGCCAGGATCAACAAACTCAAATATCCTTTATCAGTCAGCATGCCCAGGTAAGAGAGGTATTGGAAGCAGAAAGTCCAAGACTCAGGCAAATGCTGGAAGCGCAGGGTCTGGGGCAGGTAGATGTCGATATTTCTGATCGTAAAGAGCATGAGCCTTCAATGTTTGGTGATGGTAAGGGCTCTCAGGAATCCGGTAGCGAGAAGACTGATATTGAATCTGGAGAAGAGGTTGTCGATCAGGTTAATTTAGGGCTGGTTGATCACTATGTTTAGTGGCAAGTGATAGTATTAAAAATAGATATTTATTGGCTTAATATTTGCTTGTATACTGATATTGGTCTGGGAAAGATAGATTTCTGACGCTTTGAGCTCTAAAGTGAAGAATAAGTTGACTGTCATGTAGTTTGGTGGTCTAAGAACAGGCAATATTAATGATGAAAGCAGGAACCAAAACATGACACAGCAGAATGATTTGCCAGAAGATGACATGATTGAAGATGACGGCAAAAAGAGCCGTATTGTTCGTATGGTGCTCATTGGTATTGGCGTGGCTTTAATCGCTGGATTATCGGCAGGTGTCACCTGGTTTCTAACCAAAAGCAGCGCACCAAGTGAAGAAGCAATTGCAGCTGCAGCAGAACAAATGGTTGCCAGTGGCCAGGTTGGCGATGGCGGGGATATGTCTGGTGAGGGTGCAAGTGGCAGTGGTATAGCCCTCTATTTTGCTATCGAACCAGAGTTCGTAGTTAACTATAAGGGTAGTGGTCGGCAGCGATTTTTATTGACGGAAATTTCAGTATTATCTCGCGATCAATTGACCATAGACGCGGTATCACAACACCTGCCATTAATCAGAAATAACCTGATTCAATTGCTTGGTAAGCAAAGTTATGAAGTATTAAGAACCGACAAGGGACGCGAGCAATTGGCTCAGGATATGACAGAAAACATTCAAAAGACTCTCGTTGAGTTAATTGGTAAACCCGGAATAGAGCGAGTGTTGTTTCGGTCATTCGTAATTCAATGATTGTTTAAGGGGTAATCTGTGCAAGATTTACTGTCACAAGACGAGATTGATGCGCTGTTACATGGCATTGATGACGGTGCTGTAGAGGAAGAGTCTGCCACGAGTGAAGATGGCATCCGAAACTATGATATAACTAGTCAGGACAGAATTGTTCGTGGCCGCATGCCCACGCTTGAAATGATTAATGAGCGTTTTGCCCGTTATACCCGAATTAGTATGTTTAACTTTTTACGCCGAAGCGCCGATGTTGCTAGCGGCGGTATACAGATTTTGAAGTTTGGTGAATATATTCACACGCTATATGTACCTACCAGCTTAAATCTGGTTAAGGTAAGACCTTTAAGAGGTACTGCATTATTTATATTTGACGCCAAACTGGTCTTTAAACTTGTGGATAACTTTTTTGGTGGTGACGGGCGTCATGCCAAAATTGAAGGTAGAGAATTCACGCCTACTGAAATACGAGTAGTGCAAATGGTGCTATCTCAGATTTTTGTCGATATGAAGGAAGCCTGGGGCGCTATTATGGATATTGACTTTGAATATATGTCGTCTGAGGTCAATCCGGCAATGGCTAACATTGTGAGTCCTTCAGAAGTCGTTGTGGTCAGTAGTTTCCATATTGAACTGGACGGTGGCGGTGGTGATTTGCACGTAGCATTTCCGTATTCAATGATTGAGCCTATGCGTGAGGTGTTAGACGCCGGTGTGCAGTCTGACATTGATGAAGTTGATGAACGCTGGATTCAATCGTTGCAGCGTGACATTTTGAATGCGAAAGTACCAGTGAGTGCGATTATAGTTGAACGAGAAATTAAATTGAAAGATCTGGTCGACTTGCAGCCAGGGGATATTATTCCCATTGAGCTACCTGAAACGACAGTAATGAAAGCTAATTTAGTACCTATCTATAATGCCAAAGTGGGTCAGTCGGATGATCGCTACGCATTAAAAATGGTGAGTTCGATACATAGAACTAGAGCGGATAATAATGATCTGGCAATGCAGATTCGTGGAATTAAGCAAGGGGTAAAAAATGGCAGATGATGATTTTCCAACAGATGATATGTCTGAAGACGGTGGTATCGATGTAGATGCGCTGGTTAATGAAGTGTCGGGAGAAAGTGAAGATGCTGATTTAGCCGATGAATGGGCTGCTGCGATGGAAGAAGCCGGAGATTTGCCAGAAACAGAAGGCGACATCCCAGATAACGAGCCAATGGCGGCACCTTTGGAACGACTGCGTGATGACTCTATATCTGGAGGTAACTCTCCTGATCTTGATGTGATTCTAGATATTCCTGTGTCCATATCTATGGAGGTGGGTAATACTCAGATTCCCATTAGAAACCTGCTACAGTTAAACCAGGGTTCTGTGATTGAGTTAGATCGACTAGCAGGCGAACCACTTGATGTACTGGTTAACGGTACATTGATTGCGCATGGTGAAGTTGTTATGGTGAACGAAAAATTTGGTATCCGGTTGACTGATGTTGTGAGCCAACAGGAGCGGATAAATCGTTTACGCTAGAGTTATATCACCATGAATACTGCTTCACCCAATGTAGATATCACTGGTATGCTACTTGCGATGCTGGTGATCATTTGTTTGATTTTTGTTTTTGCCTGGTTACTTAAGCGAATAAGTGGCAGTGTCGGCTTTAATAATAAGTTAATTAAAGTACAATCAGTCTCCAGTTTGGGCGTGAAAGAAAAATTGGTGGTGGTTGAAGTCAATGGCCAATATTTATTATTAGGCGTCACGCCTCACCAAATCAGTTTGCTAAAAGAACTCGATGAAGCACCAACTATTGATGCTGTTCCCGAGTCCAGCCCCTTTTCTGATAAACTAAAATCACTGTTGAGAGGCTCCGATCAGTGGCAAGATCCTGGCAATCCGTCAAAAAAATAATTCCATTCGCTGCGATTTTATTCGCACTGAGCCTTAGTCTATTGCCCGAATTTGCACATGCAGCTGAAGGAGTAACGGGCATACCAGCGGTTACCTTTACTCAGGATGAGAATGGTAATGGTGAGTACACGGTAACCATTCAAATTTTGGCCATTATGACGGCGTTTACCTTCATACCCGCCATTTTGATGTTAATGACCTCCTTCACCAGAATCATTATTGTTTTTGCTATTTTGCGTCAGGCATTAGGTTTACAGCAAACACCTTCAAATCAGATGCTTATCGGTCTGGCATTATTTTTGACCTTTTTTATAATGAGCCCGGTATTGGATGAGGTAAACGCCAGTGCGTTACAGCCCTATCTGGCGGAAGAAATGGCACCCCTTGACGCATTAAATACCGCCATCGTGCCCTTTAAAGAATTTATGATTGGTCAGGTAAGAGAGACGGATCTTGATCTTTTTGTCCGTATAGCGGGCAAGCAAGGCGAATTTGCCGAACCTATAGATGTTCCATTGAATATTCTGATGCCGGCATTTGTAACTTCAGAATTGAAAACTGCCTTTCAGATAGGTTTCTTAATATTTATTCCATTTTTAATTATCGATTTGATTATTGCATCTATTTTGATGGCTATGGGTATGATGATGTTGTCACCTATTATCATCTCCTTACCATTTAAGATCATGATGTTTGTGCTTGTTGACGGTTGGGCACTCGTAATGGGTTCATTAGCATCGAGTTTTGGAGTCTAGTTATGGATATTAGCTTTATTGGCGATCTGTTTCGGGAAGGGTTATTTATTGTTTTATTGGTGGTATTGGCCATTGTGCTTCCCAGTTTGTTAGTTGGCTTGGTGGTAGCAACTTTTCAGGCTGCAACGCAAATTAATGAACAAACATTAAGCTTTCTTCCGCGCTTTGTTGTGACCATTGGCATGATTATTCTTGCAGGTCCCTGGATTGTAAGGACGATATTGGAATATGTGGAGCGTATCTATGTTGATATGCCATATATAATCGGCTAACGGTCAATATGATTGAGATCACTGATGCACAAATCAGTAGCTGGATTAATCATTATGTCTGGCCTCTTTATCGTATTCTGGCATTTTTTTTGATCGCTCCCTTATTTGGTGCCCGAAATGTCCCTCAACGTGTCAGAATTTTGTTGGGGGTGACGGTTACATTTCTGCTTGCTCCTATGCTTCCGCCCATGCCCGATATTGAAGCCGTCAGTCTGGCTTCAACAGTGGTCGTGGCGCATCAGTTGGTCATAGGTGTCGCACTTGGTTTTTTGGTAATGACACTTTTTCAGGTATTTGTATTAGCAGGCCAGGCAATTGCCATGCAGATGGGCTTGGGGTATGCCTCTATGATGGATCCTGCAAATGGCATTTCAGTTACAGTATTGGCACAATGGTATCTTACTTTGGTGACACTGTTGTTTTTGGCTATTAATGGTCATTTGGTCGTGTTTGAAGTATTGATAGAAAGTTTCTATACCATGCCGGTTGGTCAGACCGGATTAATGACAGAGTCTTTTTACGATCTTACTTTATGGGGTCGCTGGATGTTCGCTTCCGCTGTTTCTATTGCATTGCCGGCAATTGGATCATTATTGTTAGTGAATATAGCCTTCGGCATCATGAATCGGGCAGCACCCTCGATGAATATTTTTTCATTGGGTTTTCCTATGACCATGTTAATGGGTTTATTTGTACTTTGGTTAAGCTTTAATGGTGTGTTGGCGACCATACACACTGCCATGGCAGGGCTAACCGATATGATGAAAACTTTGGTCAATATTCCACTATAGCGGGTGATATGATGGCAGAAGAAGATAGCGCTCAGGAAAAAACCGAAGAACCCACGGAGAAAAAGCTCGAGAAATCTCGAGAGGAAGGTCAGCTACCCCGCTCAAAAGACCTGGCAACATCTATTGTACTCATTACCTCCGCCTTGTCGGTTATTATCTTTGGTCCGGCAATGGTATTAAAAATAACACAGGTTGCCAAATTCAATTTTCAATTTGATCGTCAGGCCGCCATTGATCAAAATTTGATGCTTGCTCACTTTAATCAGTCTGCAATCGAAGGTTTTGTAAGCGTTATTCCATTATATATAACACTGCTCATTGCCGCTGTTGTCGGTCCAATTATGGTCAGTGGCTGGAATTTCAGTATAAAGTCCATTACGCCAAAATTTAGTAAAATGAATCCGTTTAGCGGGTTAAAAAAAATGGTGTCATCTCATGCTCTGGTAGAACTGCTTAAAGCCTGGGCTAAGGTTATTGTTGTTGGAATCGGTTCAATATTGGTCATCATTTCGCAATTCAATGATATTCGCTGGATTGTACGCGAAGATATATTTCAGGGAATGGAGCATGCTACCTCTATCCTTTTCTGGGCAATATTTTTCATTAGCTGTTCAACACTAGTGATTGCGGCGATTGATGTTCCCTTTCAGATATATTCACACAATAAAAAAATGAAGATGACGCTTCAGGAAATTAAAGATGAATATAAAAATACTGAAGGTAAACCGGAAGTAAAAGCAAGAATCAGACAGCTACAGAGAGAAGTATCACAGCGCCAAATGATGAGTCAGGTACCCGATGCCGATGTTATCATTACTAACCCGGATCATTTTGCTGTTGCGTTGAAGTACACTCCAAATGAAATGCCTGCACCAATCTTATTAGGCAAGGGAACTGACCTGGTTGCCGACAAGCTAAAGGAAATAGCCAGGGAATACAAAATCCCTATTGTACAGTCGCCACCTTTAGCACGATCTATCTATCATTTTACCGAGATAGGGCAGGAGATTCCTGAAGGTCTATACATGGCTGTGGCACAGATTCTGGCCTATATCTTCCAGCTTAATCAATATCAAAAAGGCTATGCCGCAAAACCAGGTGATTTACCTGATTTTGATATTCCTGATGATTTACGCTACGACCTCTAGCCAGATTTAAACGACTTATGCTAAGTCAGAATAGTTATGAATGATTAGGTCGTTCATGACTTTTTCAAATTCCTGACTCCATAGTTCCATATTTTCCAGTAACTCTTCTTCAGAGCCAGCCAATGGGTTTTCAAATCTAAATCGTCTTGATAACCCCGAGAATGCCCGGGCGATACCCTCTATGTGCTGATACCCATAAAGCCAGTTTCCTTGAACCATTGCATTTAAGACTTTTTGACCGGGTTTTGAAAGGTTGTTGATCTCAGATAATAAATGGATATTGCAGTCTTGAGTAAATAATTCGAGTGATTCAGTGTGCCATTGAGACCAGTTTTTAGCCAGAATATGATCAAAGGCAACATCCAGAATAATTCCAGCAAACCGGCGTCGCTTGTCACTGATCGTGTTTTTTAACAATACAAACGAAGGGTGGTTATCTGTGAGCTTATCTACCCGCTGATGCATCAGGCAGCCCTTGATAATTTTATCATCTAGTAGTCGCCATTCATTGGGTTTACATAGGTCAGGTAAAATACTACCAACGATAGAATGATCAGTTTTGGATGCTAAATAAATATGAGCGAGAAAGTTCATAAATTAATATATTTTTACTCATGGATTAAATGTTTTTTCATATACTGGTGACAGCCGTTTTGTTAATACACTATAAACCTAATCCGGGTGAAAACCACTGAATCTGTAATTCCTAATTCTATATAGAATGCTTAACTCCTCTAGAGAGTTGCCAAATTCAGAGCAAAAAAAAAGACCCAATTAAGGATCTTTTTTAAATGATTCAGCTATCAAGGCAGATGTTTTATGATGTCCTGAACACTGTCTTTGGCATCACCAAATAACATGCGGCTGTTTTCTTTGAAGAAAAGCGGGTTTGCAACACCTGCGTAACCACTTGCCATTGATCGCTTCATCACCACACAGCGTTTCGCTTTCCACACTTCTAACACCGGCATACCTGCAATCGGTGAAGAAGGTTTTTCAACGGCATCCGGGTTAACCGTGTCGTTAGCGCCAATTACCAATGCAACATCTGTTGTCGGGAAGTCGTCATTAAGTTCGTCCATTTCCAGTACGATGTCGTAAGGAACATTGGCTTCGGCTAATAAAACGTTCATGTGGCCTGGAAGTCGACCAGCAACCGGGTGGATGCCAAATCGGACCGTCTTACCTTTCTTGCGCAGAATTTCAGTTAACTCACTCACTACCTGTTGTGCGTGAGCAACTGCCATTCCATAGCCTGGTACAATGATCACTGACTCAGCCATGTCTAGTTCATCAGCAACATCTTCATGAGAAATAGATAGCACCTCACCCTGGGGACCATCATCACCTTCAACTACGGTTCCTCCAGAAGTTCCGAAGCCACCCATAATTACACTGATAAATGATCGGTTCATGCCGCGACACATAATCAAACTTAGAATGGCACCAGAAGAGCCTACCAGGGCACCGGTAACAATCAGTAAGTCATTGCCTAACATGAAGCCCGTTGCGGCCGCTGCCCAGCCTGAATATGAATTCAGCATGGAAACCACAACTGGCATATCAGCCCCGCCGATCGCTGCTACAAGGTGAATACCCAATAACAGAGAAATAACGGTCATAATCATCAGCATGCTGAATGCGATATCTGCATGACTGTCACGTGCAAAGATTACCAACATGGTGAGCGAAGCCACCATGGCAATAGCGTTGAGCCAATGGCGTGCAGGCAGGGTTAACGGACTACCGGAAACCAATCCCTTTAGTTTGGCAAAGGCGACTAAAGAGCCACTGAACGTTACCGCACCAATAAATATCCCCAGGTAAATTTCAGTATTGTGGATAATATGCTCAACGCCGCTTAAGCCCGCTGGTGGTGCGATAAATCCACCCCAGCCAATGAGTACCGCTGCCAAGCCGACAAAGCTGTGCAACATGGCGACTAGCTCAGGCATTGAGGTCATTTCAACGCGTTGGGCCAGGATCAATCCAATAACAGCACCGATAGCCATTGCGCCTGCAATGAGGCCGTATGCCTGAACTGATGAGCTGGCAATGGTCGCACCAATAGCCAGAATCATGCCTGCGATACCATAATAGTTGCCGCGTTTAGCTGTTTCTTGTGAACTCAGTCCGGAAAGGCTGAGAATAAACATTATGGCGGCCAGTAAATAGGCCATCGTAATCATACCCGTCATGAATCCTCTCCTTATTTACGGAACATTTTTAACATACGCTGGGTGACCATAAAGCCCCCGGCAATGTTAATTGTTGCTACAAGAACACTCACAGCAGCCAGGGCTGTCACTACGGCGTTATCTTCGATGCTAATCTGTAACAGTGCACCGACTACTATAATGCCTGAAATGGCATTAGTGACACTCATAAGTGGCGTATGCAATGAATGAGATACGTTCCAGATGACCTGCCAGCCAATAAAGATGGCCAAGACAAAAACCGTGAAGTGAGCAACGAACTCTTGAGGTGCTACCTTCCCTAGCCATAATAAACCTGCACCGGCGACCAACCAGTATAGGACAATCTGTAAACCAGATGCTTTTTTTGGCTCGGGTTTGACAACTTGTTCAACCTTGGCTGCAGGCGCTGCTGGAGCAGCAGTTAGCGTGGGTGCCGGAGGTGGCCAGGATATTTCGCCATCCTTTGTAACAGTGGCTCCACGAATGACTTCGTCATCCATATTAATGTCGATGACACCGTCTTTTTTCGGTGTTAAGTCGGTTAACAGGTGAACCAGGTTTTGTGCATAAAGTGTCGACGCTTGCGTAGGTAAGCGTGAAGGCAGGTTGGTGTAACCGATAATGGTCACTCCGTGTTCGACTACAACTTCATTAGCTTTGGTCAACTCACAGTTACCCCCTTGCTCACCGGCAAGGTCGACAATAACTGACCCTTCTTTCATGATCTCGACCATATCCGCTAGCCAAAGCTTGGGTGCAGGACGACCAGGGATAAGTGCCGTTGTGATGACGATATCAACATCGGCTGCCTGTTCCCTGAATAATGCCATTTCTGCGTCGATAAATTCTTTCGACATTTCTTTGGCATAACCTCCGGTTCCTGAGCCGTCTTCTGTAATTTCGACTGTGAGGAATTGGCCACCCATAGATTCAACCTGTTCCTTGACGACAGGGCGCGTATCGAAGGCTGTAACTATTGCTCCCATGCTTTTTGCCGCACCGATAGCGGCTAGACCGGCGACACCTGCTCCAATCACTAATACCTTGGCAGGTGGTACTTTACCGGCTGCTGTTATTTGACCAGTTAAAAATCTGCCAAAATGATGGGCAGCTTCAACAACGGCGCGATAACCTGCGATGTTAGCCATCGAAGACAGGGCGTCCATCTTCTGAGCACGGGAAATTCTAGGAATGGAGTCCATCGCTAATACATTTATGGACTTTGCGGATAATGTTTTTAATAAATCGGGATTTTGCGCTGGCCAGATAAAACTGATTAGGGTTGTTCCTGATTTGATCAGATTAATCTCTTGTTCGGTTGGGGCCAGAACCTTGATTAAAATGTCCGCGTTTTTGTATAGTTTTTTTTGATCTTTAGTAATACTGGCTCCGGCATCCAAAAATGCCTGATCAGTAAAGTTAGCTCCAGCTCCAGCTCCAGTTTCGATTTCAACTTCGAAACCCAGCTTAATTAATTTTTCAACGCTGGCTGGTGAAGCCGCAACTCTTTGTTCCAGATCATTTAACTCTTTTGGAACTGCGATTCTCATGAGTTCGCATCCTCCTGGTTAGATTTTTGTTGGACAATTACTTACTTGGTAAAACATTTTTCATATATTGGAATGGTTATAGCTGAGACCATGATTATTTAAATTTAATTCTATTATTTACTGAACCGAATGCCACCAAATTCGAGTAAAAACAGAGCGAAGCTTCAATTAATGATCGCACATGTATTATTTGAAATATGGAAAGTCATTACAGTCCTTTCAATCGAAAACCCATTAGTAATTAACGAATAATCGACGGTCAAACCCAATTTCTATGGGTAAGGTTTATACCTTTTTTATGAATAAGACGTCTACTAATTTGTAAATAAGAAGGGGATTATTAGAGAGTAATCCTGAAAAGCTGATTCAAATCAGGATTACATTGTTTTTTGGGGTGGTTAACAGCTTCATTTTCCTGGAGCTGAATATTTAGTTATGCGAGTGCAGCATGCTATTGAGCTCCACAGCTGTTTTATTTGTTAGGCATTCAACGGCGCCTGTTTGTGAGTTTCGAATAAATAACATATCGGACTTACCCGACAGTTCTTTCGCTTTCACGGTCTCAATCGGTTTTCTCGATTCATCTAAAACACTGACTTTAGTACCGGCTGTAATATAGAGACCTGCTTCAACGATACAACGATCACCAAGCGAAATACCGACACCGGCGTTGGCCCCTAACAGACAATTTTCACCGACAGAGATAACGACTTTTCCTCCGCCTGATAATGTACCCATGATAGATGCACCACCACCAACATCAGAGCCCTTAGACACCATAACGCCAGCGGTAATACGCCCTTCGACCATGCTGGTGCCTTCTGTGCCGGCATTAAAGTTAACAAAACCTTCATGCATAATGGTTGTACCCTCTCCCAGGTATGCTCCGAGCCTAACGCGCGACGTATCGGCAATGCGAACACCAGATGGCACTACGTAGTCTACCATTTTGGGAAACTTATCTACGCTGAATACTTGCAGTGTCTGGCCACGTAGGCGGGTTGCGATTTGCCACTCTTTCAGCTCGGGCAAGTCAATAGGGCCAAGATTGGTCCAGGCAATATTGTGTAACAGACCAAAGATACCATCAAGATTCACATCGTGAGGCTTTACCATTCGGTGAGACAACAGATGTAACTTTAAAAAAGCCTCGGGAATCGTTGTTGAAGGCTGGTCACTTTTCATTATGGTTAATATGATCGACTGTTCACTGTCCATTGCCGTATTGGTAAAGGCAGCAGACATGGGCTGGTCTTCACTATCAAAGGCATCTGATAGTTCAGGAAGTTTCTCGGCGGGTATCAGATAGTCTCCATTGTGATCAGCTATATTAACAACAACAGATAGCGCTTTTATCAATTCGTCAGACGGACTGATAATAGGATCTGGATAATAACATTCGATGATTTTGTCATCTCTATTTTTAGTACAAGTTCCTATCGCCAATGCAAAATGTGTCATGTTTCTTCCCGTTATTTAAGTTTTTCAAGTTGGTTTTCATTGTAACCAATGAAGATTTCAGACTGAGACTCGATGACCGGTCGTTTTATAAGGGTTGGGTATTCGATAATAAGTTCAACAAGACCCGAACCATTACTATCATCAATCACCCGTTTTTGGGTTTCTGATAGTTGCTTCCAGGTTGTACTTCGTTTGTTGATCAAAAGACTAGTATCAACGGATTCACACCAACGCAGTGCGATCTCTGGTTCAAAACCATCTTTTCTAAAATCATGATAAATATAGGGTACCCCGTTAGCCTCAAACCATTTTCGCGTCTTTTTAACTGTGTCACAGTTATGAATGCCATAGATTGTGATCATAAAATCAATCCTCATGGAATTTATCCAGATGTTGTTCTAATTCTTTAGAAAGTTCGGGAATCAGCGCTTCATTTAATGCCCGATCATTTTCATCAACCACAAAGAAAACGTCTTCAACACGTTCACCAAAGGTAGCGATACGTGCGTTCTGGATGCGAATGTGGTGTTGTCTGAAAAAATCACCAATTTGAGCGAGAAGGCCTGGACGATCAGTGGTAAGTATATCGACCTGTGTTCTGTCATTGAGCGCGTCTTTACTAAATTTTGCTTGTGCAGGAATATGAAAGTGCTTTAACCGCCTTGGGATACGACGGTTTGAGCTTCGGATTTTTTCCGGGTGTTTGATTGCCTGAAGTAATTTTTTCTGTATACGTCTAATGGTTTTCGGATCAGAACCCAGTGAGTGGCCCTCATCATCAAGAACAATAAATGTATCTAAAGAGAAGTCAGAGCTATCAGCCGTCATAATTCGGGCATCATGAATGTTCAAATGCAGTGATTCGATAGCTTTGGCAATGTCGGCGAATAAGTGTGGTCTGTCTGGTGCGTATACGAATATCTGACTGGCACCTTCATAGTCTTTTTCATTAATTTCACGAATTAATATTACGGGTGTACCCGTTCCAGATTTTGATATTTCGCTACAATGCCACGCAATATTTTCAGCGGATTCCCGAAGAAAATACTCATCACCTGGATTATCCCAAATTTCTAATACCCGCTGCTCTGTAAATCCCTGTTTTAACAGCAGGGTCATGGCATCCTGTTTTCGATTCGCTATTCTTGATTCCCGATCTTCAGTGGCTAGTTCTCCAGCGCTTAAATATCTGCGCGTTTCTATGTAGAGTTGTTTTAGCAAAGAGGCTTTCCAGCCATTCCAAATAGTAGGGTTAGTCGCATTAATGTCTGCGATTGTCAGTACCATTAAATAATTAAGATTAGATTGCTTTTTAACCTTGGCGGCAAATTCCTGAACGACTTGTGGATCAGAGATATCTTTTTTCTGTGCCGTCATTGACATTAATAGATGGTTTTCGACCAGCCATGCGATTTGGGTAGATTCACTTTGTGATAAACCGTGGCGTTCACAAAAGGCAACGGCATCTGGAGCACCAAGCTTTGAATGGTCACCACCTCGACCCTTGGCAATATCGTGATAAAGCGCTGCAATGTAAGCGATTTCGATTTTAGGCAGGGCGCGAATGATTTCAGTGGCTAAAGGGTATTTTTCGGTATTACCCCGATGCCGGAATTTTCGCAAATTTCGAATCACCAGTAGCGTATGTGCATCGACTGTATAAATATGGAATAAATCGTGTTGCATCTGACCGACAATTCGTCCGAATTCTGGAAGATATAACCCCAGAATGCCAAATCGATTCATGCGTAACAAGTTAGTTGAAACGCCCTTACCGCTGCGGAGTAACTCAATAAACAGATTCTGGTTTGTTTTATCCTGTCTAAATTGCTCGTCAACCAGATAGCGGTGCTGTCTTATCAGTCTAATGGTCGAGGCTCTGATTCCCTTGATTTCAGGTATTTTTGCCATTAGCACGAAGACTTCCATAAGCGCCGATGGATACTGTTTAAAAATTAAGTGGTGCTTGGCTTCAATGCTGCCATTGCGAATTTGGAATCGTTCATTAACATCAATGACTTGATCTTGTTTGTCTTTTTGGATAATGACTTCGTCAAAGTGTTGTAATAACATTTCGTTTAATGATCGAAGCCGAATAACCTTGCGATAGTAGTCTTGCATCATGCATTCGACGGCCATTTTTCCATCACGGTCTTTATAGTTAAATAGGACAGCAAGTTGGCTTTGTAAGTCAAAAAGAATTCTATCTTCTTCTCGTCCTGTGATCATGTGCAGCGCAAATCTAAAGCGCCAGAGAAACGCTAGCCCCGACCTTAGCGCCTGGTATTCAATATCGGTAAGAAATCCTCGGGTAACCAAGTCTCTATTTCTGGAATCACCATAATGTCGCTTTGCTACCCAGCCAATAGTTTGAATATCTCTCAAACCACCAGGAGAGCTCTTTAAATTGGGTTCGAGATTGTATTCGGTTTCGTTAAATTTATTGTGTCTGTCTTCTTGTTCCTGACGTTTTCCAAGAAAAAATTCGCGACTTGACCAGATTTTAGATGGTTGTATCTTCTCGGACATAGCATTCAGTAACAATGAGTCACCTGAGATTAGGCGATGTTCCATTAGTGTTGTGATAACCGTTAGATCCAGTTTGGCCTGTGTTACACATTGAGAAATCGAGCGTACGCTGTGGCCTACATTCAGATTGATGTCCCAGAGAAAAGTAATAAATGATTGAATAGCATCTTTATTTGCTTCTATTTGTTTCTCTGATTTAAAGAGTAATAACAGGTCGATATCGGAGCAGGGTAATAACTCACCACGCCCATAACCACCCACTGCTATCAGAGAGCATTGATCAGTTTTCCAGAGCTGCAGACTCCAGGCGACAGACAAAAGTTGGTCAATAACCCAGGTCCTGCCATATACCAGGTGCCTGACAGCATCATCATCTGTGTAGTTCTCTTTAAATATTTCAAATTGGGTTTCGTTGAGGTGTTTTACCTGCGATTTAAATACTTCAAGAGTTGGTTCATGTTCCAATCGAGCTTTAAAATGGTCGATATCAAATAATCTGTTGTCAGAGTGTACCTTTACTACATCATTCATATTGCAAAAAGATCCTTCTCCAGCGTTCGATTGAAATGCGGATAAGTAACGAAACAGTCAATAGGGCAAAGCGACCATTTATGACTTTATTAATGGCGATGTCTCTCCAGTGCGCAATGTCAGAATTTCAACCCCGTCGGCGGTAACCAGGCAGGTATGTTCATATTGTGCCGATAGTTTTCTGTCTTTGGTGATTACGGTCCAGCCATCACTTAACATTTTGCTATGGCGCTTTCCGGCATTGATCATGGGTTCGACAGTAAAAATCATACCCTCCTGTAGTTCAATGCCGGTATTTGGACGACCATAATGTAATACTTGAGGGTCTTCATGAAAAACTTCGCCAATACCGTGACCACAGTACTCCTGGACAACAGTGTAGTAGTTGGACTCAGCGTGTTGTTGAATTACATGGCCGATATCTCCAAGTCGCGCACCCGCCTTAATGGCTCCAATGCCCAAATACAAACATTCATGAGTGATTCGGCAGAGTCTTTCGGCGTGAGACGCAATGTCACCTACTGGTAACATCATACTGGTATCGCCATGGTAGCCATCTTTAATCACAGTAATGTCAATGTTAATCACGTCACCTTTCTTGAGTGTTTTGTCATCAGAAGGAATGCCGTGACAAATAACTTGATTAACCGAGGTGCATATCGACTTTGGAAATCCTTTATAATTTAAAGGCGCAGGAATCGCTTTTTGTATGTTTACGATATAGTCGTGGCAAATTTTGTCCAATTCACCAGTAGTAATGCCAGGTTCAACATAGGGCTGAATCATTTCCAGTACTTCTGCTGCCAAACGACCTGCAATACGCATTTTTTCAATTTGTTCTGGTGTTTTAATAATAATAGACATGTATAACCTGACTGTTTTAATAAAGAATTATGTGTAGATTCTACTTAAATTAGAAAATCGTTCCAGTATTCAACCGAACAAAACAGGCAATAAGGTAATTTAATGTCGAAATAACAGAAAATTTCGGCGCATAAGCATTTATTTAGTAAATCACCGGTAGGCTGATTCCCATTGCCAAGATGATTTGTGTACAATACCTCCGTAACATTCACCCTTTTATTATTGAGTTTATTAACTGATCTATGGCACTTCTTGCACTTGGTATAAACCACAAAACAGCATCCGTTGATATTCGTGAAAAAGTGGCTTTTGCGCCTGAACAACTGTCGTCAGCGCATAAGACTGTTATCGACCTGCCAGAAATTACAGAATCAGTTATTGTCTCGACCTGTAATCGCAGTGAAATTTATTGTGCTGTTGACATTGATAACCAGAATTCAACGCTACAGCAACCATTTGAAAGATTGTTGACCTGGTTATCTGAATATCATGAGGTTGATATCGAAGAGTTACGAAAATCGGCTTATCAATATCATGAGCTGGATGCGGTGTCTCATTTGGCCAAGGTTGCCAGTGGCCTGGATTCACTGGTTTTGGGTGAGCCTCAGATATTAGGGCAGTTAAAAAGTTCATACGCCATCGCCACAGAAAGTAAAACAGCAGGCCAGGAATTAAATCGACTATTTCAGCACAGCTTTGCGGTAGCTAAGGAAGTAAGAACACAAACAGCCATTGGTGAAAATGCTGTTTCAGTTGCCTATGCAGCAGTCAGTCTCAGTTCTCATATATTTTCAGATTTAAGTCAGTGTACAGCGTTATTAATTGGTGCGGGAGAAACCATCGATCTCGTCGCGCGTCATTTACGCGATAAACGTATCAATAAAATTATTGTCGCCAATAGAACCTTGGCTCGTGCGGAAGACCTGGCAAAAGAGTTTAATGCAGAGGCTATTATGCTTGGAGATATTCCAGAGTATCTTCATTCTGCCGATATTGTTATTTCATCAACGGCGAGTCAGTTACCCATTTTAGGTAAAGGCGTAGTTGAAGATGCACTGAAGAAACGTAAACATAAACCCATGTTTATGGTCGATATTGCGGTTCCCAGAGATATTGAAGAGCAAGTCGGTAAATTGGGGGATGTCTATCTCTATACGGTCGACGACCTGAAAGAAGTGATCGATGAAAATATGAAGTCACGTGAAGCTGCGGCAGTGGAAGCCCTGGATATCGTCGACATACAAACCAGTCGCTTCGACGATATCCTAAAGTCGTTGACGGCCGTTGATACCATTAAGCAATTCCGTCAACAAGTAGAGTCGGTCAAAAAAGAAGAGCTTGAAAAGGCTGTTAAAAAACTGGCCAAAGGTGATGATCCTGAAGAAGTTTTGCAGTTCCTCGCAAATGGTATCGCTAATAAATTTGCACACCGCCCTAGTAGTAATCTTAAAAAGGCTTTATCTGAAGGCAGAGTTGAAGCACTTACCTGGATGAATCAAATATTTTCTCTGGATGACAATAATTAAATGAAATCTTCTATTTTAACCAAACTGGACGGACTTCAAGAACGGTTTGAAGAGCTTTCGGCGCAGCTTTCTGATGCTGGTGTTATTTCTGATCAAGATCGTTTTCGTCGTTATTCTCAAGAGTATTCAGAGTTAGAACCCATCATAGAGGTCTACTCGTCCTATAAACAAACTATTGCCGATATTGAAGAAGCGAGACTTTTGGCTTCTGATGAAGATGAAGAAATACGACTAATGGGACAGGAAGAAGTGGCCCTGTTACAAGAATCTGTGCCTGCAATCGAACAAGAGCTTCAACGATTACTGATTCCTAAAAATCCTGACGACGACTGTAATACCTGGTTGGAAATCAGAGCCGGAACCGGAGGCGACGAAGCCGCCATTTTTTCGGGTGATTTATTTCGTATGTATAGCAAATATGCCGAGAAAAAAGGCTGGAAATTAGAAGTTGTTTCTGCCAATGAAGGTGAGCATGGTGGTTACAAGGAAATTATATGCCGGGTAGTAGGTAATCAGGTATACGGACAGTTAAAATTTGAAAGTGGTGCGCATCGGGTTCAGCGTGTGCCGGCAACCGAATCTCAGGGCCGTATTCATACATCAGCCTGTACCGTTGCGGTTATGCCTGAAGCTAGCGAGCTTGATGAAATATCCATTGATAAAAATGACTTGAGAATCGATACCTTCAGAGCTTCCGGAGCTGGTGGTCAGCACGTGAATAAAACCGATTCTGCTATTCGAATTACTCACCTGCCCACCGGGTTGGTTGTGGAGTGTCAGGATGAACGCTCTCAACATAAGAATAAAGCAAGAGCCCTTTCTCTGTTAACTGCCAAATTAAAGAGTGGTCAGGAGGAAGCCGCAGCCAAAGAACAGGCCGCAACTCGCAAGAGCCTGGTCGGTAGTGGTGATCGATCTGAAAGAATACGAACCTATAATTTTCCTCAGGGCAGGGTGACAGATCACAGGATTAACCTGACTCTATATAAGTTGGCAGAAGTAATGGAAGGTGACTTACACACTGTTGTAGAACCCCTGATGCAGGAATTCCAGGCTGAGCAGCTTGCTGCATTAAATGAAGGCCTTTGATGCAAATATCTGAAGCGTTGGAATATGCAGTCGACCAGGTTTCGAAGACGTTGGCTGAAGATCCAGAATCAGGACTGGATGTTATTGATGCTCAGGTACTGTTAGCACTTGTTTTGGAGAAAACACGGGCCTATCTTTTTGCATTTCCAGAAGTGCCTCTTAGTCATGTTCAACAAGTAGCCTTTTTCAGGCTACTTGATAGAAGACTTGCAGGAGAGCCTGTTGCCTATATCACAGGTTGTAGGGAATTTTGGTCAATGGAATTATTAACCAACTCAAGTACGTTGATTCCAAGACCTGATACCGAATGTCTGGTTGAATTAGTGCTTAATCAGTTAGGTCATCTTGATAACCTTGAATTAGTAGACCTGGGTACAGGAACCGGGGCGATAGCATTGGCTTTGGCAAAAGAAAAAACTGACTGGAAGGTCACTGGGGTTGATCTTTCTGAAGATGCCGTAAAGTTGGCTCAACAGAATGGAAAAATACATCAGTTGAATGTTGATTTTATTCAAGGAAATTGGTTGGATCAGTTCAACAGTCAGCAATTCGATGTCATTGTTTCAAACCCTCCCTATATCGACGTTCTTGATCCTCATTTAAAACAGGGGGACGTTCGTTTTGAGCCTTCTACTGCATTGGTCGCCGAAAATCATGGTTTTGAAGACTTCAGCAAGATCATCCAAGAATCAAAGCGTTGTTTGAAGCCTGAGGGCTGGCTTTTTCTGGAACATGGATATGATCAGCAAACGCAGCTGCTTACCCTGTTAACAGCGCATGGTTTTAGTCAGATAGAGGGGTATAAAGATTACTCTGGTCATGATCGAAATGTGCGGGCTCAATGGGTATGATCTTTTATACTGGAACGGATTTCATTTTCCAGGGCGTTCATTTTTAGTCAAATATACCATTGCTGTTCTGACCGCTATTTTTGATCTTATGTATCATTAATTCCTATATAACCCGGTAATTTTGATCGTTAAGCGAGCCGAAAACATGTTTACAAGAATAAAAAATCCTAAAATATTGCTGCTTATTTTATCATTTGCTATGCCAATAGCATTTTCAACCTGGATGGCGCTACTAAATAATTTTAGTGTTGAAGTCGCTGGATTTACCGGACGAGAAATCGGAATTTTGCAGAGCTTGCGAGAGATTCCAGGATTTCTGGCTTTTACCGTGATCTTTGTTTTACTCATTCTAAAGGAACAAACCTTAGCATATCTCAGTATTTTGCTGGTGGGGATCGGCGTGTCTCTTACAGGGTTCTTCCCAACGACAGTTGGTTTGTATCTAACAACTGTAGTCATGTCAGTCGGCTTTCATTATTTTGAATCCATTAACCAGTCACTGACATTACAATGGATTGATAAGTCAGAGACGGCGGGCTTTTTGGGTACGATGATGTCTTATCGTGCGGCGGCAGCTATTCTGTCATTTGGTGGTGTCTGGCTGATGGTTGATTATCTGCATATAGATTTTAAATGGATTTATCTTCTGTTTGGCTCCATCGTTATAGGTCTCGTATTTTTAGTCTGGTTGGCATTTCCACAATTTGAATCGCCTGTTGAACAACACAAAAAGCTTATTTTTAGAAAAAGATATTGGTTGTATTACCTGTTGACGTTTTTGAGTGGCGCAAGACGGCAAATATTTGTTGTTTTTGCAGGGTTCTTGTTAGTAGAGCAGTTTGGCTATTCTGCCGGAGAAATCGCATTGCTGTACCTGATTAATCATTTTATTAATTTTGTTTTTGCAGGCCGAATAGGGCGCTGGATTGGCCGAATAGGTGAACGGCGAGCCTTGATGATTGAGTATATCGGTTTGATCGTCATTTTTACCAGCTATGGTCTGATTCAAAATGGTCAGTTTGCCGCGGTTTTGTATGTGCTCGACCATTTGTTTTTTGCGATGGCTATAGCAATTAAAACCTATTTTCAAAAAATTGCTGATCCTAAAGATATGGCTGCTACGGCTAGTGTAAGTTTTAGTATCAACCACATAGCTGCCGTTGTGTTACCTGCGCTTCTCGGTATAGTGTGGTTGATTCAGCCATCAGCAGTTTTCTATGTGGGTGCCGCTATTGCTTTTGCGTCATTGGTTTTTTCAAGATTAATACCCGATCGTCCATTGCCCGGATATGAAACCCGGACAATGGATGCGGTATGGCGATAGCCCGGTTGCTAGCTGCTTTGACGTGATTGAGGCTGGTCGAACAATGCTCCAGGTTTGCCGTAGTGCTGATACTGGAGCTGAAAAGGGTATGCCATTTGTCCGTTTACACACTTCCAGATGGAAGTCTGCGTCACAATTTCATTCCCTCACAGAAGTTGAATTCTATTTAACTTTCGACTATTTCGTAGTCGTGGCTGATTTCTACGCCACCCTTTTCCAGCATCAGGGACGCTGAACAGTACTTTTCGGCTGAGAGTCTAATAGCTCTTTCAACCTGAGCGTCCTTCAATTGGTTGCCAGATATCAAAAAGTGAATATGAATTTTGGTGAATACAGAAGGAACCGTATCTGCTCTTTCTGCAGAAATTTCGGCCCTGCAGTCAGTAACGTCCTGTCTGGATTTTTTTAAAATACTGATGACATCAAATGATGTACATCCACCCAACCCGAGTAGTAACAGCTCCATTGGTCGACAACCGTTATTTTCGCCTCCGAGATCCGGTGGTCCATCCATTTTAACCTGGTGTCCGGTATCTGATTTACCGGTGAATTGAACTTTACCATTCCACTCAATTGACGCTTGCATGCCTCACTCCATGTTGTCTGAATTATTTATAATGGCTTAATCATAACCTGAACTATTGAGTCGTGAAACGAATAAGGATAAATTAACAGCAGATCATGGTATTCTACAATAATTTGCTACACTTCATTTGTTTACCTAAGGAATAAATCTGTCATCATATGAAAAACTATTTGAATCAGCGCGACGAAAATGCTCATTTAGATTATTTCCTGTCTCAGTGTCATCGCCGGCGGTATCCTGCCAAGTCCACGCTAATCTATGCCGGTGATAAAAGTGATTCACTGTTTTTTATTATTAGCGGGTCTGTGACTGTCGTTATTGAAGATGATGATGGGAGGGAAATGATCATGGCTTATCTGAATCCAGGAGACTTTTTTGGAGAGATGGGTCTGTTTGATCACATGGATAAGCGTTCTGCATGGATTAAAACTAAAACAGAATGTGAAGTTGCAGAGATCAGTTACACGCGTTTTCGAGAAATTGCCAAAGAAGATTCGTCGATTCTATATTTTATTGGCGAGCAAATGGCTACTCGCTTGAGGGCTACTACGAAAAAAGTTGGAGACCTGGCATTTTTAGACGTAACAGGACGTGTAGCGAGAACACTGTTACAACTGACTCGTCAACCAGACGCCATGAGCCACCCTGATGGTATGCAAATTAAGATAACTCGTCAGGAAATTGGACGTATTGTAGGTTGTTCTCGCGAAATGGTCGGCCGAGTGTTAAAAACATTAGAAGAGCAGGCACTAATTTCTGTTAAAGGAAAAACTATGGTTATATTTGGTACCCGTGGTCAATCAGGGTTGGTTGAAGAAGATTTAATGCATTCATAAATATGCAAGGCTGCTTTATAAGTGCCAGTATAAGAGCACCCGGTTTCTTCTGAATGTGGTTTGTGCGCCAGATTGTTCAGACAGGTTAAAACAACCGGGAACACATGAATGTAGGGTAGTATCGGCGTTGATACTACCCTAAATATGTTGAAGAATTAGAAAAAGTATTTAATCGCAGATGCGAGCATGATAAGGCCGATTAAAATCATAAACCATTTTCCCATACGACCCTGTTGTTCCTCAGACAATTTAATAGGATTTCGCTCTGCTACCCAGAGTAAAATAGCCAGGCCGACAAACAAGAAAAAGAGAATTTTTACTATATCAGGCATTTATTGATTTCCTTTTGGAAAGAACAGTTGATTTAGTTTTTCGCCCGGATGCTCTGCTCGCATGAATGCTTCGCCAACAAGAAAACCATAGACCTGATTACTTAGCATCAGGTCAACATGAGCTTCCTCCAATATTCCGCTTTCAGTAATTAAAGTGAATTCTGAACTGATGTCTTTGATCAGTGACAGTGTCGTATTCAGGCTAACTGAAAATGTGTGCAGGTCACGGTTATTGATACCTATTAATCTATTTTTAAGCGGTAGGGTACGCATCAGCTCTTCACGGTTATGTACTTCAATGAGGACATCCATGCCTAAGCTGATAGCCAATGTATTGAGGTCAGACATTTTGGTGTCGGACAGGGCTGCAGCAATTAACAGTATGGCATCAGCGCCAATTGCTCTGGCTTCAATTACCTGGTAGGGGTCTACTATGAAGTCTTTTCGTATAACCGGAAGTTCGGTCGCTTCACGGGCCTGCACCAAATACTCTTCACAACCCTGAAAATAATCTGTATCTGTTAATACAGAGAGGCAGGTAGCACCTCCAGACTGATAACTTTTTGCGATACTGACCGGATCAAAAAATTCTCGAAGTACGCCCTTACTGGGTGAGGCTTTTTTGATTTCAGCAATCACTGCAGGTTTTTTTAAGGCAACCTGTTTTACAATGGCGTCAGTGAATCCACGTGGCGGTTCGACCAATGCAAATTGTTTCTCAAGCTCTTTAACGGGTCTTAATATTAATCGTTCAGCAACTTCTTTATGTTTGGTGTCAATGATTTTCTTTAAGATAGTCGGTGTTGTCATATTACTTTCCTGAACCAAAGCTATTCGAGAAGTCGATTAGCTCCTGCAATTTATTGGACGCTTGTCCGGTGGCGAGAATATCCTGTGCCAAATCAAAAGCAGAATGAACGTCTGCACATAGGTCAGCAGCATAGATCGCTAACGCAGAATTGAGTGCAATAATATTTCTCGCCTTTTCAAAATTTTCACCTTCAGTATGACTGAAGGCACCCTGTATTAATGCGAGGCTACTAGCGGCATCAGTGACTTGTAATCCGTCCAGAGATTGCAGTTTTAGACCGAAGTCTTCCGGAGATAGCTTATATTTCTTGATTTCACCGTTATGAATTTCTGTAATAAAACTTTTTTCTGCAATAGACATTTCATCCAGATGGTCTTCTGAATGAACTAAAACGACATGAGTAGACCCCAACTTGAGCAATACACTAGCCATTAAATCCATAACCTGCTCTGAAAACACACCAATAACCTGCTTTTTAGTGCCAGCCGGGTTGGTCATCGGGCCCAACATATTAAACAGGGTTCGGGTTTTCATTTCCTTTCGGGGACCTATGGCATATTTCATGGCACCATGATGTGTTTGCGCAAACATGAAGCCGACGCCTACATGTTTAATACATCGTTCAACCTGCTCACTTGTAAGGGTGATTTTTACTCCGGCAGCTTCAAGCACATCAGCGCTGCCGCTATTCGAAGATGCCCCGCGGTTGCCGTGTTTTGCAACCATACCACCAGCAGCTGCGACTACGAACGCCGAAGCAGTAGAAACATTGAATAAATTGGCTCCGTCGCCACCAGTGCCGCAGGTATCAATCAGATGCTCACTTTCTATACTGACAGGGGTTGCCAGTTGACGCATGACTCGCACCGCACCGGTAATCTCGTCAACGGTCTCACCTTTCATGCGTAAAGCAATTAAAAAACCTCCAATCTGTGCATCTGTGGCTTTTCCCGACATGATTTGTTCCATTACCTGGATCATGTCTTGTTCGGTCAGGTTTTTATGCTCTACTACTTTAGCAAGTGCTTGTTGAATGTCTGTCATGTCAAAGTCCTACACAGATATATATTTATTGTGATTTGTTGCGTATTAAAGTACGACTATATCAGATCACTATGTATCGAGAAATTCTAATTCGACATGTGTAGCTATTTGTTTGGTTGATCTATTGAATGATCTTCCGGGTAGCCGCGTTAATATAATTTTCCAGATTTATAACAGCGGGTTTATCCAGCTTAAGATAGAGTTTGGTTCTTCTTTTTAAAATGTCTTCTGCTGTTCTGGCCCATTCATGGTGAATTAAATAATCGACCTCTATTTGATATAACTCGAATCCAAAATTTATTCCCATATCATCGGCACTTTTAGCTGGTTGCAATACCGTCCAGCTTAAGCTTCCGTAATTCTGAATATATCGTCTTATCAGGCTGTCAGAAAGCCATGGGTAAGCTTTTGATAAATCTGTTTTAAGCTGTTCGAGCGAAGAGTATTCGGCACCAGGTAGTGCCGTGTGCTGAGTCCAGTTGGCAGCCATGTTTGGAAACTGATTATTTAGCTGTGTTAAAGCCGCTTCTGCGAGCTTTCGGTAGGTAGTTAATTTGCCACCAAAAATGGAAAGTAGCGGTGCCATTGAATTGTGCTGATCGAGTTCGAAGCTGTAATCTCGAGTTATAGCTTGTGGATTATTTTCTTCTTCTTCCATTAAAGGACGAATAGCGGAATAACTACTGATAATATTCTGAGCTGAGATGCTATCTTTAAAATATTTATTCACAGCATTGAGTAAATACCCAATTTCTTCTTCGGTAATTTCTGCCTTGGACGGATCTCCGGTAAATATTTTATCAGTAGTTCCTATCAATGAATAATCGTCCAGATAGGGTATGACAAAAATGATTCTTAGATCATCATTTTGCAAAATAAATGCTTCGTCTCCTGAATGCAATCGTTTGGTAATAATGTGGCTTCCCTGAACCAAGGTAATATTTTTTTGATGGTGTAATTGAACCTGTTGATCAAGGAATTGGCTAACCCACGGGCCCGAGGCATTTATCAGAACCTTGGTTCTAATTGTTTTTATTTGTTTGGTATCAATATTGAGTAACTCGACTTCCCAAAAGCTAGAGTATCTTCTGGTTGCAATGCATTTATGCCGAACCATAATGACAGCCCCATTATCTCGAGCCTGAATGGCGTTAGTAATAACCAATCGTGCGTCATCGGCAAAGGCATCTGAATATTCAAACCCTTTTTGATATTTCGAATAAAGCGGACTGTTTTCGTCAAATGTTATGGCTTCAGATTCTTTTAGCGTGACTAATTTTGACAGGTGGTCATAAAGATACAAGCCGGCTTTTATCAGCCATGCGGGACGTATTCCGGGCTGGTAGGGAAGAATAAAGCGAAGCGGGGTAACAAGGTGCGGCGCTTTTTTTATCAGAATTTCACGTTCTTTTAACGCTTCTTTTACCAGCCTGAACTCCAGATATTCTAAATATCTAAGGCCTCCATGAATCAACTTGCTGCTACCTGAAGAAGTGGCTGATCCGAGATCATTCATTTCACATAGGCCCACTTTTATGCCTCTGCCGGCAGCGTCGTTAGCGATACCCACGCCATTAATACCGCCGCCTATAACAAAAAGATCAAATGAAGCTTGTGGGTCGTTCAAAATCGACTCCCCTTTGAGATCATCTATGCGGTTGAATGAGTATGTTGATTTAGAAAATTTTCTAACATTTCGTGACCATACTCAGTCAGAATTGATTCGGGATGGAATTGGATGCCTTCTATAGGAAGTTCTTTGTGACGAATACCCATGATAGTATCCAGTTTCCCTTCGTTATCTTCTGTCCAGGCTGTTATTTCGAAACAATCAGGCAGGGATTCAATATCAATGATTAAAGAGTGATAACGCGTTGCAATAAAACCCTGCTTTAGTTCAGAGAAGACTCCCGAATTAGAATGAAATATAGGCGACGTCTTTCCATGCATGATGGTTTTGGCTCTGTCTATTTTACCCCCAAATGCCTGACCAATACTTTGGTGCCCCAGGCAAATACCCAAAATTGGAATTTTACCTGCAAAATGATTGATAGCAGGCACGCTAATGCCCGCTTGATCAGGAGAGCAGGGGCCCGGTGAAATTACGATATACTCGGGATTGATTTTTTCGATTTCTTCCAGAGTTATTTGGTCATTTCTGACCACCTTTACTTCAGT
>Ga0224506_10000157_pt1 | contig 67251 bp, 59 predicted proteins | sample SF_Jan12_sed_USG_2_FD_169108 | JGI IMG/M metagenome (GOLD analysis project Ga0224506, IMG submission 169108) | Sediment microbial communities from San Francisco Bay, California, United States - SF_Jan12_sed_USGS_8_1 | ecosystem: Environmental > Aquatic > Marine > Sediment | place: USA...
TATTTCAACTATCAAAACGGCCAGCTGTATGCCGAAGACGTCCCCGTTGCCGAAATAGCGGCAGAACACGGTACGCCTTGCTATATCTACTCCCGTGCCACCCTGGAGCGACACTGGCATGCCTTTGATAATGCCTTAAAGGGTCATGACCACCTGGTCTGCTATGCCGTGAAGGCTAATTCCAACCTGGCCATTCTGAATCTGTTTGCCCGACTCGGCTCCGGTTTCGATATCGTCTCGGTGGGTGAGCTGGAACGGGTCATCGCTGCTGGTGGTGATCCGAACAAAGTGGTGTTTTCCGGGGTCGGCAAGCGGGCCGATGAAATGCGCCGGGCGCTGGAAATGGGTATTTACTGTTTTAATGTCGAGTCGGCTGCCGAACTGGAGACCCTCAACCAGATCGCGGTTGAAATGGGTGTCCAGGCCCCGATTTCGCTGCGCGTCAATCCGGACGTGGATGCCAAAACCCATCCCTATATTTCCACTGGGCTGAAGGACAACAAGTTTGGCATCGCCATTGAAGAGGCACCAGCCATCTATGGCCGTGCCCAGGAACTGTCCAATATTGATATTCAGGGAGTGGATTGTCATATCGGTTCACAACTGACCGAGACTGCCCCCTTTCTGGATGCCCTGGATAGGGTGTTGGCCCTCATAGACCGACTGGCAGAACAGGACATTACTATTCATCACCTGGACCTCGGTGGTGGGTTGGGGATTCAATACAACGATGAAACCCCACCCCTGCCCGATGAGTATGCCCAGGCTGTTAGTGAGCGCCTGGGTGATCGACAGCTACAGATCCTGATCGAACCTGGTCGTGCCATTGCCGGTAATGCAGGCATCTTGATCACCAAAGTGGAATACCTGAAGCTGAGTGAGCACAAAAACTTCGCCATCATCGATGCGGCCATGAACGACCTGATCAGGCCCACCCTATACAGTGCCTGGCAGGCCATTATTCCGGTAATACCGCGTGAAGGTGAGCAACGAACTTATGACCTGGTTGGTCCCATCTGTGAAACCGGTGACTTCCTGGGCAAGGACCGGGAGCTGGCTATCGAACAGGGTGACCTGCTGGCGGTTCGTTCATCCGGCGCCTATGGATTCACCATGAGCTCTAATTACAACACCCGTCCACGGGTGGCCGAAATCATGGTAGATGGCGACAGGGTCTTTACGGTTCGTGAACGGGAAAAACTGGCTGATCTGTATGCCGGTGAACATACCCTGCCCTGAGAAAAACACCAAAGCCTGCCCTGTGCCTTGGACTCCCTTCGAGGAAGCGGGTATTATCCTCCGAACCTTACAAAAGCTGCGTATTGTTCAGGATGACATCTCAAATAAAATATATTTTCCAGGGCATGGTTTTCATCGGCCTCTCGCTTAACCTGCAAAATGCCTTTGCTACCGACTGGTTCTATTTTGAAGTCGGGGCATCACGAGGCAGCGTTACAGTCCTCGACACCGAATTCAATCCGGTGATGCCCCGCGCCAAAATGGGGGTCGCCCTGTATGAGGGTATCCTCCTGGAAGTTCAGTATATGGGCGGTGGTGATGATAAAGTCGCCAACACAAAAATGGAGATCGAAGAGGTTTCCGCCGCCTACCTCAGATTGGATACCCCATTTCGAGGCAGTATGCGCCTGTATGTCTTATTGGGTAGCGCCGAGACAACATTAAACATCAAAGGTGCTGGCGGCACCACGGCCGGTTCGGGTACCTACAAAGATTTCTCCTGGGGTGTCGGGATTGAGGATCGGGTCTGGAGTAAGTACACCCTGCTCACCCTTGAGCACACCTCGTACTATAATCACGATGATGTCTCCATTGAGGCCACCAGCCTTGGTTTCAAACTGGAGTTCTAGTTATGTGCCCCTTGTCCAGACGCATCAATTATCTTCTTCTAAGCAGTTTGCTCGGACTGATACTGAGTGCATGCGGCCCAAGCGGTGACACCAAGGCACTCAAACAAAATATCCTGCAGAGTAAATACAATATCACTTCACTGGCAGTTCGGCCGGTAAACACGCGGACCATTAGCCCAACGACTGGTGACCTTTATTTTGATCATAATGATAGTGAACAACTACAAGCCATCGGAATCAATGACAGTGGTGCTGAATTCGTACTGGAAGATACTACCTGGGGAATGACCGATGTCACTGCAACTGCCGGCCAGACAAGCATTAGTCAGGATGGTCTGCTCAAAACCGAAACCCTGGCGGCTGCCAATCAGACCAAGACCATCACCCTTGATCTCAGTTTTGGTACCCTGACATCCAGTACCACCGTAGTTATATCATCCCATACACTGACTCCACCATTGGCGATCAAGTTGAATGGCACTGCTGCAGGTGCCAGTCACAACGTCACGGTCTGTGACACGGCCACCCTCACAACCGAAGGAAATTTCAGTGATGGCTCTACCCGCGATGTCACCAGTAAAATAGCCTGGTCCAGTGCTATTACCGATAGCAACGGTAAAATAAGTACCAGCAACCCGAATCAGGCCATCTTTAGTGCTCATACCAATGCCACCTACACCATTACCCCAAATTACAAAGGTCAGGGAACAGGTACCGTTGATCTAGTAGTGGGCGATACTGGCTTTAGTAACCTGAAACTGGATGCAAGCTCAGTCTCTCTGGATATCGATCAAACTCATATTTTGACCGCTACAGCTGACATTAATGGCAGTAGTACCAATGTCAGCACACGGGCCAGGTGGGTCTCAGCGGATACAACTATTTTCAGTGTTAACAGTAGCGGCACTATAACCGGTGTTAAAAGAGGTGGACCGATTAACTTAACTGTACAGTGCGGTTCGGCCACTGACACATCAAGTGTCACTGTAGAAGAAGATAATATTGATTACATCGAAATCCTGAACAGTGACTCTATTGCCATAACTAATCTTAATTTATCCGTTAGCAGTACAACAAACCTGAAAGCAAAACTGCACCGTACAGATGACACCTCCGAAGAGATCACAACAGATGCCAACACTGAATGGTCTGTCCGCGACCTCACTGTCGGTGATGAACCTGTTACCGTGAATAACACCGATAATAAAGGCTTGGTCACTGCCGTAAGTTCTGGATCAACCGAGATCGTTGTAAAGTACAAGTCCAAAGCTGAAGCCGATATTTTTGTCACCGTCTCGCCCTGAACGGGCTTTAACTTCCTTCCTCAATCAGCTTTTGCAATAAAAACCCAGCAAAATACTTGATGATTACCAAGCCTCCAAAAAGTGTAAAAATTTGTAAATAAGTGCCGATATATAAATAACTGTTAATTTCCTGGTCAATACTAAGGAGAAAACTATGATGATTCGACACATTTTCCGCGTAACTATTGGGATTCTGTTGGCAGGGCTAGTCTTTACTTTCGCTGCCTGTAGTAGTGATGATGCAGCCAAACCTTCTGCTGGGACAAATCAAAGCTACAGCGGCCCAGGTTCCAAATGGGACGTTGCGCTAAAAGCAGATGGCACTTTTTCAATAGATAAATATGCTAATGCAGCAGCGACCACTGCTGACTTTTCAGTCACGGGCACCTACACAACACTAACCAGCGGATTCAAAAAATTGACCGTTGGTACCGTTACTGGAACGGGTGGCCCATCAAAAGGTGATATCGCCTATGCGCTCGAAGTTCCCGGATTCATGTTGGCACTAAAACCCGCAGGAGGTGGGACACAGCTTATACCAATGGTGGCCTCTGGTACCTGCCCTAGTAGTGATATGAACCTGAACTGGGTCAAAGTAAACGTAGGCGATGGTGTTTCTAACTTTACGACAGCAGATCTTGGTGGAACCTTTAGCTATACAGCAGCAACAGGGGCAGCAGTATTACCTGCAAAATACAATATCAGTGGTGGTGATGCCGGTACCAATGTATCAGTCGGTAATGGAACCTGTAATCTGGGTATCATGAGCATTGATCCTGTGGAAATGTATCTCACCAGCGCTGGTGGTGCCGTAGTCAATACTGACAAAACCAATTCAGCAAACTCTGAATTTATTTTTGGATTTGGACAAAAGGCCATCACTGATGTCGCCAGCCTCAATGGCAACTATGTCGGTATTCGTTTCAAACAAAATGGTAATTCTTTAGAACCTGTTGATGTCAGCTGTACTAATGGTGTCTGCTCTGGTAAGGGTTATACCAATATCGAAACCGGAGAAACAATGACAGGTGGAGTGACTCTGACATTAGGTACACCTGACAGTCCTTCTACCGGCTTTATACTTGGGACAGTGACTGAAAATTCTCAAACTGGAAACTTCATTTGTATGTTTGATAAAAATGCTGCTGGCTCCGGTAAAATTATTGGCAATTGTGCTGGTACCGAGGCAGGAGATAATACGAAATGGTCAAACGTATTGTTTGTTTCAAAATAACAAACTGAGCCAATTAATCATAATAAAGCCAAACCTTAATAGGTTTGGCTTTTTTAGTACCCCAAATTCAGCAAAGAGCGAATATGAAACCTGTTCTCCTTGTGCCTAAAAATCAGATATAGACCAGTAATGCCAATAACAATTTGTAAAAACACAAGCAACTGATCAAATTTTACGTTGCCAGCTATATTGAAAGCACTTTCATTAAATATGCTGGACAATAACCAGGTATGAACCACCCAGTTGGGGCCTTCGTGACAACACGACGCCAGGATCATATGTAATGATGAGAGTAGTAACAGAACCACTCCTGTTACCGGTATTGAGTTGAGTTGGGTATCCAGCCCTTCCTCACTGAGGATATCCACCAAAAGAAATGCAACCATGCCATGTATCAGCAAGCTTGCACTGAAATAATGTAGCGCCCAGATTGGTTTTCCAGCTAATAGATGTTGTGACTCGATCACCAACAGTGGTTGTTTGATAATGAGTATTCTGATCACTGACGCAATATCACCACCAGCCTGATTGAAATACAGGCCAGGACTCTGCAACCAGGGTAAAATGAAGGACACGTGGAGATAACCACTTAACATGGTGAAGGCCACGACCTCAGCCATCAGCAACATAAAAAACACAAATACTGTTTTTGTCAGAACATGCATTTAACCCACCCCAGTAAGGTTTTATCTTCCAAAGCAGACTAGCGATTTATAATGGGAAAAATAGTGCATACGTCCCCTTTATTTACCTACAGAAACTGAAATATTCCCATATTGTGAACTGATCGAAAAAAACTGGATTTATTACTAAAGCAATTTTGCAAAATGCCGTAATGAGCATTATGTAAATATATGTCATATATACTAAAACCTTAATATTTTTGGAGATTTGTGATGTTCAGAAAACACCCGCTACGTGACTTCATGATTTTTCTACTTGTCGGCATTACCTTCACCTTTGCCTTTAATGTTCAGGCCGTTGAGGTTGCAGAGCAAACGATAAACGCCCAGTCTTTTTTAGCCTGGCAACATTATTATTAATCTAACCGCATCCTGTCTGACCTGATTTAGCGGGTAAGGTAAATCAATTACTGATAACAATCAGGCCAGTTGTTCGACCTGAAAAGGAGCCCCGTGTTTGGCTCCTTTTTTATTACCAGCAAATTTTTCCTCTCCACCGATAAATCGCCCTGTGAACAACTCAGGGTTACAATTCCAATATGCAACGTGTGCCAGAACCCGAATTAATGGATCAGCCAGAACAGGCCCATGCCTATGCCACGGCAGATTTTGAAACCGCCCACCAGGGTTTTATTGACCATTTTAAACAAGCCTTTCCAGAAGCATATATCAGTGGAGAAGTACTGGATCTGGGTTGTGGCCCTTGTGACATCAGCCGCCGCTTTGCCCTGGCCTTCCCTGACACCATCCTGCATGCCGTTGATGGGGCACCGGCTATGTTGGCCGAGGCCAGTCGCCTAAACAGCAAACACGGGCTGGCTGAGCGTATTGTGCTCATCGAATCCCTGCTATCCGACCTACAACTACCCCAGGCCCATTACCACACTCTCATCAGTAACAGCCTGTTGCATCACTTACACAAACCCCACCAGCTATGGCAAAACCTTCGCCAGCATGCCCAGCCTGAGGCAAAAGTTTTCATCGTGGATCTCATGCGACCGGCTGACACCAATCAGGCCCATGCCCTGGTTGAGCAATATGCCGTTAATGAGCCAGAGGTTCTGCGTGAGGATTTTTATCATTCACTTTGTGCCGCCTTTACTCCGGATGAGGTACAACAACAACTGGATGAACAGGGGCTATCTAAGTTACATGTTCAGGTTATCAGTGATCGACATATGATTATCTTCGGTAGCCTGTAACACTTTATCTCCCCTGCTTCATAGTGTTACATTGCTCACATGACGACATTTCAGAACCCATCCGATCACGACATACAACAACTTCTGCAGAACATTAAGAATATCGCCGTCGTTGGCCTGTCCCCCAAGCCTGACAGACCAAGTCACGAGGTCGCTGCCTTAATGCAGGGCTTTGGTTACTGCATCATTCCGGTACGGCCGGCCACTGATGAGATTCTGGGTGAGAAGGTCTATTCGGATCTTGCCAGCGTGGACAAACCCATCGACCTGGTAAATGTCTTTCTCAATCCATCCAGGGTCGATGCGTTAGTCGATAGCTGTATTGAACTCAAACTACCGACCATCTGGTTACAGGAAGGTGTAGTTAATGAAAGTGCCGCACTTCGCGCTCAACAGGCCGGCATCCAGGTCATTATGGATCGCTGTATTTACAAGGACTATATCCGCCTGATGGGGAGTTAATTGTCGGCTTGCATTCACCCTGTAAAACGTTACGCTAGCCCTATGGAACTGACATTTACCAAAATGCACGGCCTGGGCAATGACTTCGTGGTCATTGATGCCATTAACCAATCCGTGAGCCTCAGCACAGATCAGATCAAATTCCTGGCTGACCGCCGATTTGGTATCGGCTGTGATCAAGTTCTGCTGGTCGAGTCCGCTAATCAGAATGAAGCCGATTTTCGCTATCGCATTTTTAATGCCGATGGCGGTGAAGTGGAACAGTGTGGCAATGGCGTACGGTGTTTTGCTGTCTTTGTCCGACAACAGGGGCTATCCAGTAAAGACCTGATTCGAGTTATCACCAAAAGCGGCATTGTCGAACCCGAGGTTCAGGCCAATGGGGAAGTCAGGGTCAACATGGGGGTACCTGTTTTAGAGCCAAGCAAGGTTCCATTTGAAGCTACAAGCCAGGACAGCTTATATACTCTGGATGTGGCAGGAGCACATCTGAACCTTGGAGTGGTCTCCATGGGCAACCCGCACGCAGTCCTGCAGGTTGAAAATGTCGATACGGCACAGGTGAGTACCCTTGGCCCCCAAATAGAGTCTCACCCCCGTTTTCCACAGCGGGTGAATGCCGGCTTTATGCAGGTGGTCCGTCCAGAGCATATACGCTTACGGGTTTTTGAGCGGGGATCGGGGGAAACCCTGGCCTGCGGCACCGGCGCTTGCGCTGCTGTTGTGGCAGGTCGGGTACAGGGTTTACTGGCAGAAACTGTCACTGTCAGCCTGCCAGGTGGGGATTTAGAGATACAGTGGCAGGGTGAAGGTCAAAATGTCTGGATGACCGGTCCCGCAACAACCGTTTTTGAGGGTAGAATAGAATTATGAGCACACAGGCCAAAACCACCCGGATTGATGCGTCGCTGGAAAGCGATGTGGAGTCCTTCCTGCAAAAGCATCCTGACTTCTTCGAGCGTCATCCGGAGTTACTCAGACAGTTAAAACTTCCCCACGAAAGTGGCCAGGCTGTATCCCTCATCGAAAAACAGGTTGCCGTACTCAGAGAACAAAACACAACACTTAAAACCCGACTTGAACGACTGATCGAAAATGCCAAAAAGAACGAAAAACTGAGTCAGCAGATTTATGCACTAAACCTGAGCCTGCTGGATGCTGATTCGCTTGATAGTGTGATTGAGATTATTGAAAAGCGCCTCAGTCGTGAATTCAATGCCGATGCCGTGGTCATTCGCCTGTTCAATACTGGTCACCCGGCCATGGCCGCCCACCCCGAGATCCTGGACTGGGATGAACCCGCCCTTGGGGCCTTTGAAAAAATCATAGCCGGTCGTAAACCCATCTGTGGCAGCCTGAAACCGGGCCAACTGGAATCCCTGTTTAATGATGATGCCGGCCACATCGGTTCAGCCGCCCTGATCCCATTGGTGGAAAGCGATCACAGCACCACCTGCTATGGCATGCTGGCCATCGGCAGCCATGATCATCTGCGTTTTCGCTCTGACATGGGTACCCTGTTCCTGAAACACATGGGCGATATTCTGGCCCGCGTGCTGCGTCGGCACCTGACGCAAGACCAATGAGTGAAGACTGCCTGACGACCCCTATCCAGGGCTTTCTCGACAGGCTACGCTACGAAAAACAACTCTCGCCCCATACCCTTGATGCCTACCAGCGGGACCTTACCTGTTTCCAGGGCTTTTTGTCTGATCAGTCCATTAGTCACCTGAAGCAAATCGATGAACACCATGTTCGGAGCTTTCTCGCCTGGCGACACCGAAAGGGAATCCAGAGCAAAAGTCTGCAGCGCCAATTGGCAGCTATACGCAGTTTTTTTAACTTTTTACTCATTGAAGGTGAACTGGGATTTAACCCGGCCAAAGAGGTACAAGCTCCAAAGGTCAGCCGCAAACTACCCTCGACCCTGGACGTGGATCAAACCGGCCAGTTACTGGAAATCAAATCCGATACCCCCCTGGCAATCCGTGACAGGGCCATTCTGGAGTTGTTTTATTCCTCCGGTCTACGCCTGTCAGAGCTGGTTAATCTCGACCTGCCGGATATCGACCTGCAAGAGGCCGTGGTACAGGTCACCGGCAAGGGCAATAAGGCACGTCGATTGCCGGTTGGCAGAAAGGCGATAAATGCCATCAATGCCTGGTTAAAGCATCGCAAGCAGTATATTGCCGAAGACCAACTGGCCCTTTTTACCAGTCAGCGTGGCCAACGCCTTTCCCCCCGCTCCATCCAGAAACGCATGCGTGACTGGGCCATCAAGCAGGGCATAGATATCCACGTCCACCCCCACATGCTGCGCCATTCCTTTGCCAGTCACATGCTGGAATCCAGTGGCGATCTTCGTGCCGTACAGGAACTACTCGGCCATGCCGATATCAGCACCACTCAAATTTATACCCATCTTGATTTTCAGCACCTGACCAGGGTATATGACTCAGCTCATCCCCGAGCACGAAAAAAACTAAGCAAAAGTTAATTAACTTAATTTTCTCCATAAAACGGCCTCAACCTGAGTCAGATTTGCGCCGCAAACAAAAACAGACCTCGTCACTTTTTTGGATGTAATAACTACATTAATAGTACGCACTAATGATTCTTTATTCCCGTCTTAGACTGGCCACCAAGTTCGCCTTGATGCTTAGCATTGTTCTTTGTAGCTTTTTTGTGATTGCTGCTGTTCTACTGGATTTCTATTCGGCAAATATGAGCAGCACTCTGGTGGAGATCGCCAGCAAAACGGATACCGAAAAACTCGCAGAGGAAATTGGCCGTTTTACCCAAAATTTTCAGTTCAGTATCACCCTGATGATGCTTGTTATCAGCATTGGCGTCGTAATCACCGTGTATATCATTTTCCTGATCATGATTCGTCGTCGTCTGAATTACATGGCGGACCGTTTTCGTGATGTCTCTGAAGGGGAAGGGGATTTACAACAGCGCATCGCGGTAAAGGGCAATGATGGACTGGATATTCTCAGCCGATTGTTTAATGCCTTTATTGAACGCCTGCAGGCCATGATTAGCGAGGTTGTTCAAAGCACCCAGAGCCTGAGTGAAGTTGCCGGTCATGTAACGGGTATAGCCAGTAAAAGTACCCATGAAATCGAGCAACAGCAGGGCCGCCTGGAGCAGGTTGCAACCGCCATGAATGAAATGGCCACCAATGCTGAAAAAGTGGCTGAACATGCACAGTCCGCAGCCGGGAAAGCCAGTGATGCCGAGCAAAAGACCTCGGAGGGTATGGGGATTGTCACCAGCACGGAACAGGATATTCAACATCTGGCCAGTGAAATTACCAGGGCCAATGAGGTCATTCAACGACTGCATTCACATGGTGAAGAGATTGGCTCTATCGTGCTGGTTATTTCTGATATTGCCGAACAAACCAACCTGCTGGCCCTGAATGCGGCAATTGAGGCTGCCCGAGCCGGTGAGCAGGGTCGTGGTTTTGCCGTGGTTGCAGATGAAGTCCGCTCACTGGCCAGCCGTACCCAGGAGTCTACTAATGAAATCAAAAACATGATCGAACGACTGCAGGAAGGTACCAACGATGCGGTTCAGGCCATGGAGGCCAGTCAGGAACGTGCCAAACTCGGTGTGGAACAAAGCCAGATCACTGGTCAAACCCTGCAATCCATTTCAATCAGTATTTCAGAAATAAACCAGATGAATACGGAGATCTCCCAGGCCATTAGCCAGCAAAATCAGGTAGCAAGAGATATCGATATGAACATCACCAGTATTAACCAGTCAGCCCATGCCGCCGCAGAAGCAGCACGGGAAAGCCTGACAGAAAGCGAACAGTTAGCTGGACTAGCTACACACCTGCAAACATTACTTGGCCAGTTCAAAGTTTAACTCGACACCTCAAACTCATCACATAGCTACACAAAGCCATCCGCAAAAAGACGGAAATTCTTAAAGATTTGATTTATATAGAAACCAGCAAGGCCACTGGGGTCAAGGGCTTTGGGAATCTGTCGATATATAATTAGTTGGGGCCATATCTAACAGGAATGGGGAAATGCACCACAAGCTTCTAATTACCTTTATTTTAGTAGGCATTACGACGCTGACAGGTATCCAGGTCCAGGCAGCCTCTGAGATCCGATTTGGTGTCCACCCTTTTAAAAAACCCAATAAAATCTTTCACATGTTTCAGCCCCTGGTAATGGACCTGGAAAAGCGCATGGGTATACCGGTCAAGCTCATCATCGGCAAATCCTATGCAGATATCATCAATAAACATAAAAGAGCAGAGATCGATTTTGGTTATTTCGGGCCAGCCTCCTTCATCAAGGCACAAAAAGCAACTCAGATCACTCCCCTTGCAAGGATTCAAATGAATGGAAAGGGTGCGTTTCGTGGCGTCATTCTGGTAAATGAAAACAGCTCAATAAAAAATCTCTCCCAGTTAAAAGGACATAACTTTGCCTTTGGGGATCCCAACTCAACCCTGTCACACTATGTCCCTCACTACATGCTGTTAAAGGCCGGCATCAAGCTAAACATGTTGGGCAACTATGCCTTCACCGGTAACCACGACAATGTGGCCCTGAACATCATGTATGGAAATTTTGATGCTGGGGGCCTTAAGCCAGATGTTGCCAAACAATACCTCAAACGAGGCCTGCGAATACTGGCCCATTCTGAATGGATCCCAGAACACCTGTTTGCAGCCAATAAGCACCTGGAAAAAGGATTAAGGATCAAGTTGCGCAAGGCGCTGTTAAAAACAGATGTCAGGATACTGCAAAAAATCAAACCTTCGATATCTGGTATCGAAGTTGCCAGATCCCGCGATTATGACAAGCTGCGAAAAATCATTGAGACCGTAGATAAACAGGATCCTCCCGACAAACTCAGGACAACCTACCGGTAAGGCTTTACCGATTAAGGATGATCAATGTTTAATCTTAGTAATAATCTTAGTAGCAAGTTTCAACGCCCCATTATTTCAGGCATCCTGCTTGGGATGATCATCACCATTATCATCCAAAGTTCCGAGGTGGGAAACCTTGCCCACCATTTCACAGAGTTAACAAATCACAAGCTGAACAATGAACAACGCGAACTTGAAAAAACCATTACTGAATCACTCCACTCCAAGGCAGTAACCCTTGGGAAATTCATATCCAAAACAGCCATTGACCCTATTTTGAGCCTGGATCTTGATGGTTTACGTGAACTGGAAAATATCGCTAGACGTGATCCGGATGTAATCCATGCCGTTATTTTAAAAACCAATAAAACCCCATTTTTACATAAGAAAATAAACCAGGCTAAAAATACCTATTCCGCCGAATTTCCTATTAAGCACAGTGGAACAACACTTGGATATGTTGCGATTGCCCTGTCCAGGGAACTCATTATCAATAAACAGAAGCAGGCTGCAGAATACAACCAGACTATGCTAGCCAAAATCAAACAATCTACTGATCATTCAATCAGTGGCTTTATTAAACAGAGTATTGCCTATTTCATATTTCTGGCAATCTTTATAAATATTTTTATTTATGTTGTCTTTAACAAGCTTGTGACTATTCCAGTACACCAGCTTGCCAATACGGCAAGGGATATTGGGCGCGGCAAACTCGACTCCCAGGTAAAAATTATTAACAACGATGAACTAGGCCAACTTGCCAAGACCCTTAATAATATGTCTGCCTCCTTAAAGGAGAGTTATGACAAACTATACAAAACCAATAATGACTTAATTGAGGCCACCATTGCCAAAGATCAGTTCTTGGCAAATATGTCCCATGAGTTACGGACTCCATTGAATGCTGTCATAGGGATGAGTGATCTGATAAAAGTAGAGACAGAAGATCCTGACACGCAACAAAAGGCTGAAATCATATACGACTCTGGTAAACAGCTATTGTCTATCATCGAACGCATACTGGAGATTACCCACATCCAGACCAATAAGGTTAATGTCCTTCCAGTACACTTCCCGATAGACGTCGTCATAAATGAACTTCAAACTTTTATTGAAAATTCCTTATCCACATCCGGTAACACCTTTACGGTTCATGTTGATAAAAATATCACCGAAATGAATTCAGATGTTATGAAGATAAAAGAAGTCCTGATTAATATCATCAGCAATGCCGACAAATTTACTCGGCATGGAAAAATTTTTATGCATGTCAGCATGGAAATGATTCATGGTACAGAACAGGTTATATTTACAATCACAGATACCGGCATAGGTATTCCACCCGAAGCATTAGACAGAATATTCGATCCCTTTTTTCAGGCCGATGCAGGAATTACTCGACGACATGGAGGGGCTGGCCTTGGACTGGCAATCTGTAAAAAATACTGCGAGGCAATGGGCGGTGACATCCGGGTACTTAGCAGAAAAAATATTGGAACTGAAGTCACTGTCTGGTTACCTGCAGATTACAGTTCAGGTATGCAAGTACTTAGTCAGAAAGGCAGTGCTTCGTGATGCCCGCCAAACCAATCTCCTATGGGATTCTTGTCATATAATAACAGCAAGGCCATGCAGTGATGTATGGCCTTGCTGCATCACAAATTTACCAGTTTATTATGGGAAGATAATTTCTTCATAAATTGAATCATTTGTAAGTCTGGTAAGACTGTTTTCCTTGGCAGGGTCAAACCAGAGTAGGTCACTAATAAAATCGAATTTTTCACCTTCCCCTAGCTGGCCCAATGTTCCACCAGTAGATAACCCAACAGAATAAAATAAATTAATCTTGTTCGGTAATATCCCCAGCTCAAACTGTTTTGTATTAGTTTCCACGTCATAGCTTTCAACAATGGCATTGGATAAATCAGCCTGAACACCCGGCTTTTTAACCAGCAGGACGCTCCCTGTAATATTGCCAAAATCTCCAGTAAAAGCTGAATAGACGACACCACGCCAGCTACTGTTTTCAATAATGGTTGTAATGTCCCCACCATCCCAGGGACGGATGACTGCATCAGCTCCCAGGCTATAGTATAGATTGCCGTTAAAACTAAAGGACCAGGTAACAAAAGAATCAATCAATTTAATATCACCATTGCTACGTGCAATTGATATCAGCGTTTGGTCATTGCCATTGTTAACATAAAGGTAATCCGGTGTCACATGCAGGTTGAAGGTGCTACCAAAGCTTGATTTAGAACCCGTTAGTGCTGTTGCCACAGCTGTGCCACCGACTTCCACCTTGTAAACTATCTGATCGTTCGGGGCAGCTATCTCTACATCAGAGAAAAAACACTCTGTCTGATCGCAATTAAATCCCGAGATAACCATACCGTCAGGGCTGGTATGCAGGATGGATGAAGTCTTCTTGGTCTTGATATTATACCAATAGAGTTTCTTATCAACCGAGATAAACCCACCATCGCCTACATGGGCACTGGAAGACGTACGTAGACTATTAATATCTGTTGCAGTTATCACCGTGGTACTGGCACTAAAATCCTCATTGTAGTGTCGAAAATCATCATCCTTAACCGCAAGAAAACCTGTGACTGAATTATTGTTTTCATTATCCCTGACGGGAAAAATAATTTTATTTTTAGTAACAGAATCACTCAGTTTGTCTACAAAAGATGTTATCTCAACCGCTGGGTACAGATTCGATTTACTCACTCGCATTAACCAACGGGTGTTATCCACCGTCCCATTACAATCATCATCAAGCCCTGGTAACTCATAGAACAAAACATTGTATTCCAACGTGATATTGTCTTCATCAAACTCTATTTTACAGACATCACTATAGGTATCCCCCATCAATGCCACTGGAGCCAGATTACTGCCCTTGGCCATATCTACCTTCCAAAACTTGGTCTTTCCTGCGTACACCATTAACTCAGGGCCCAGAAATGTCACCGTTTTGGTATTAATATCATATTCTGCCTTACTAACCAGGAATACATTGCCCCCCGTATGATTGCGAGTGCCCTGATGGAGCGCATCATCGGTAACAACTTTGGTTTTTGTCGGATCTGTTTTGTCCACAACATGGATATTATTACCCACCTGGTAAGCCAGGTACGGGCCATCACCAGGCGGTATCGGGTCGTCGTCTTCAGTATCATTTGTTGTACCACCACCTCCTCCGCCACCACCACCACAGGCGCTTAACAGAAGAAGTCCTAATAAAAGAAGAAAAAAAGAAGTAATAGGTTTTTCACTGAATTGGATATTCATATGTTCCTCCTTGGAAGCCTTAGTAATTCAATATATAGAACTAATACAGAATCCTTTGTTCTGTTTCACCCCCCATATGAGGGTCAATTACAGTAATTGCTATTTATCTGCGTTCACATAATCATTCAAAAGTCGATAGACGAGTTCATTTTGTCGATGGCAGGCGGTTTTCTGGAAAATTGTCTTTAGATACGAGCGAGCAGTTTCATAGGCCAATCCCATGGTTTCAGCTACAGCTCTCAAGCCCTTTCCCTGCGCCAGTTGCTGAGCAAGACATGCCTCACTGGTGGTCATACCATAACGATGTTGTAGATATACTTGATCAGGCACCAGCGCTGTCTGTGAATTGCTAATTAACACCAGTATTCGAGAGTGCAACTTTGTCATCAGCTGATCTTTACTGGTCATGGCCAAAATAGTTAGTTTACATATTGTGCCATCCTTTGCAGATCCGCAATTAACGAAGGCTGGAGAGGCGTTCCCAGTTTTATAGATAGTTTTGATGATGTGTTTCAAGGTAGATTGCAAATAGTCATTATCATCCACATCAACTGCCACAAGCCGGTTTGACTTTGATTTAAATGCTGCCTGACTTAACAGCGTGCGCTCTGCGACTGGATTCAGATAGGTAATATTCAACCGCATATCCAGACTGATTACACCACAGTTAAGATTATCTAGAATTTGATTGCTGGCCCTGGACTCAATTTCAGATATCTGTAATCGTTGGCTTATATCAAGCGCCTTGCTGATATGGCTGGCAAAGGATGCGTGCTGTTTTACTTCTCTGCCAGTATATAGTCCAGCTGATGTGGGACGAAAATAAGTGAAATTAATATCCCAGTCACTATTGATGGCCAGAGTACCACCGAGTGAATGATCAAATGCCTGTGGTCTTGCCCAGTCATTATAAAATTCGGTATTTCTGTAGCAGTTCTTTTTCTTATAATGATGATCAAGGGACTGATCTGTCAGGATCCTGCCCTCGCCCATTAGACACTGTGGCTGATACCACGGGTTGACCTTGGCATAGTGGTCATCGTATGACTGAAGGTAAGCCTCATCAAAGCCGTTAGCCTCGAGTATGACGAACTCATTTGTATTCCTGTTCTGAGTGAAAATGCCGCTGGCAGTGGAAGAAAAAAAATCTCGCAACAAACCACATGTACTTGACCAGAGTTCAGGATTCAAAGCTGAGTCATAAATAGACCGGATGATACTATCGACTGTATCATCACTGTTGGTAAATTTTCCCTGGCAATCAATTCGACCTCTCATCCCTGCACCACTTTCAAAACTTGATTAGTGGCAAACTACCATAATTGACGATGACCTACCAAATCCAAGAACAAGTGATTAAAAATGATGAACGTTATGAAGTGATTTTATTCTCTATAATTGGTCAACTTTCAATCATGATATCCATAAGAAATGACTAACATTAATATTACCCCGTCGCCTGTTCATCATCCACTTCTGCACTGAATTTGCAATCCTGCTGTGGGCAGACCTTTTCTGTACCACGCCGTTTAGTGGTCTTAAGGGTTAGCATGGGGAAGCCACAATCGGGGCAGGCTTCATCCACCGGTTCATTCCACACAGCATAGGTACAGTCTGGATAACGTTCACAGGAGAAAAAGATTTTTCCGCGACGTGATTTACGCTTGAGTATACTGCCTTTTTTACATTCGGGGCATTGCACACCGGTATCTTCCGGTTTTTCTAATGGCTCGATATATTTGCAGTCTGGATAGCCGCTACAGCCAATGAATTTACCGTACTTACCGTGGCGTACCAGCAGATCTGATTTGCACTCGGGACACTTGCGACCTTCTACCAGCTTCTTGTCTTCTTCTTCTGAATCGCCATTGACGTTACGCGTGTAATCACATTCCGGATAATTATTACATCCCACAAAGCGACCACGTCGACCGAGTCGAATGGCCAGGTCTCCCTCACATTGTGGACACTTCTCATCGATGGCCTCATGAGTGACATCCTTGCGATCAACATTCTCTTCCTTATCGATGACCAGATCTTTAAAGGGTTGCCAGAATTTTTTCATCATCGGCACCCAGTCTTCTTCACCACGGGAGATGGCATCAAGCTCATCTTCCATGTTCGCCGTGAAAGCATAGTCTACGTACTGGGTAAAATGCTCGGTAAGGAATTTATTCACCACACGTCCGACATCGGTGGGAATAAACCGCTTTTTGTCCATCTCCACATATTCGCGGGCCTGCAGTGTTGAGATGATTGAGGCATACGTCGAAGGCCGACCAATGCCATGCTCTTCCAGTGACTTCACCAGGCTGGCTTCTGAATATCGAGGCGGTGGTTCAGTGAAGTGCTGCTCGGGTTTGATTTTTAATAAGGTGACATCCTGCCCCTCTTCCAGAGGCGGCAGCATTTTTTCATCATCATCGGATTTTTTACTGTCATCCGTACCTTCCTGATACACCGCCATAAAACCGGGTGTTACCAGGGTCGAACCATTGGCACGAAACATATGCTTGTCACCGGCAGACAAATCAACAGCCACGGTGTCCAGGGTGGCATGAATCATCTGACAGGCGATGGTACGTTTCCAGACCAGTTCATATAGACGGAACTGGTCTTTTGTTAAATGAGATTTAATCTGTTTGGGTTCATGCAATACCGAGGTAGGGCGAATGGCCTCATGGGCCTCCTGGGCATTTTTGGATTTTGTTTTATAGACACGCACTTCCTTGGGCACGTTGTCCGGGCCAAACTTATCGGCAATATAATCACGAATTTCGGCCAGTGCCTCTTCCGCCAGGTTTACCGAGTCAGTACGCATATAGGTAATCAGACCCACGGTCTCACCACCGATATCAATACCTTCATAAAGCTGCTGGGCAACACTCATGGTCTTCTTGGCAGTAAAGCCAAGCTTACGTGAGGCCTCCTGTTGTAAGGTAGAAGTAGTAAAAGGTGCAGCAGGATTACGTTTACGCTTTTTCTTTTCTACCTTACTGATGTGTAGTTTACCCTTGGCGGCAGTAGCGAGGTCTTCTTCCGCCTTTTTCGCGGTCGCCTCATTATCAATCGTAAACTGGCTGACTTTTTCTCCATTTAATTTTGTCAGCTTGGCAGTAAAACCGGCATCATCATGTTGCACATCGGCTTCAACGCTCCAGTACTCACGGGGTTCAAACTTTTCTATTTCAAGTTCGCGTTCAACAATCAAACGAAGTGCCGGGCTTTGTACACGGCCTGCAGACAGGCCACGACGGATCTTTTTCCATAACAGTGGAGACAGGTTAAAGCCCACCAGATAATCCAGTGCACGTCTTGCGAGCTGGGCATTGATCATGGGCTGAGATAGTTCATGAGAATTCTCAACCGCTTCATTCACGGCCCGCTTGGTAATTTCATGAAAGGTCACGCGGCCAACGGTTTTGTCTTTTAAAATGCCGCGGTCTTTAAGAATTTCGTACAAATGCCAGGAGATGGCCTCACCTTCGCGATCCGGGTCAGTCGCGAGATACAGTGCTTCGGCCTTTTTCATGGCCTTGGCAATTGCATCAACATGCTTTTCATTTTTTTCGATAAGCTGGTACTTCATGGCAAAGTCATTAGCCGGATCCACAGCCCCTTCTTTGGGTAATAGATCCCTCACATGGCCGTAAGAGGCCAGGACCTCAAAGTCTTTACCAAGGTATTTTTTAATGGTCTTCGCCTTGGCCGGTGATTCCACAATGACCAGATTTTTTGCCATAACGTTCCTATTTTTTCCGGTTAATCCTTATGTAAACTTGTCGGGATTACGTCTACTTTATAAAAGCAAATGCCCGCTATGGGCGGGCACTTTAAGCTTTTAAGCCAAAATCTGCAAATCAATGCAGATGTCCCACGGCCTCATCAAACACCAGATCTTCCATCCAGGCAAAGGCCGCTTCCTGTCCGGGCTGATTAAATAACACCATTAACACCACCCATTTCAGCTGGTCGAGATCAAACTCATCAGAGTCTAGCGCCATGACTCGGTCGATCACCATTTCTCGGGTAGTATGGTCGAGAACCCCGGTTTGTTCCAGAAACTGGATAAAACCACGGCTGTGTAAATCGAGCTTTTCACACTCAGAGTCGGTATAGATACGAACAGAATTGACATTGAGCGGAACATCATAAGGTTTGTCCTGCATCTCCGCCAAACCTTCCAGCCAGTCAAAGGCCTTACTGATTTCGGACTGGTGAAATCCGGCTGCCTGGAGTTCGGTGCGGAGGGATTCTTCATCAGAATCAAGTTCAATATCGTCGTTCATATAGTTTTCAAACAGGTACATCAGCACGTCGAGTATGTTTTCTTTCATCATTTTTCCTCTTACCGGTCTGAGAATATAGACCGCCCGCTACAGTTTCAACCATTCCGTGCAATTCTAATACCAAAAGCATGGAACAAACTGACTCTGCCGTCAATCCACTGCGAGCAATCACTGTATCAATGCCCGTGGGCTCATAACCGACACACTCAAGCAGCTTCTTATAGGACTTATCCAGGGGAAAATCGTTCCCCGGCCCTGTTTCGGCTGCCTCCTGCGGAGGAAAACTGCCGTAAAAACCCAACTCTTCGGTAATATCAGCGGCCGATTCCACCAGTTTTGCACCCTGCCGTAGGAGATTATTACATCCTTTAGACAAAGTATGGTGAATAGAGCCTGGGATAGCAAAGACCTCACGCCCCTGTTCCAGGGCCATTCTGGCCGTGATAAGAGAACCACTCCGTAGCGCCGCCTCCACCACCATAACACCTAAGGAAAGGCCACTGATAATCCGGTTTCGGCGTGGAAAATGTTCTGCCTGGGGAGGTGTCCCGATGGCAAATTCACTCAACATCGCACCTGTCTCGCAAATTCGTTCTGCCAGCTCCTGGTGCCGGGTGGGATAAACCCGATCCAAACCGGTGCCTGTGACAGCAATCGTGGGCCCTCCTGCTATCAGAGCCCCCCGATGTGCTGCACCATCAATCCCCATTGCCAGGCCACTGGTGATACCCATACCTGATCGCGCCAATTGCTTGGCAAAGGCCTCGGCTGTCTCAAGCCCCAGGGGAGAGGCATTTCGACTACCCACAATGGCCAGTTGGGGTGTATTCAAACAGTGGAGATGGCCTTTGACATACAGAATGGGAGGGGGGTCGCTGATTTCTTTCAGGATGGCAGGATAGTTACTGTCCGTGAAGGAAAGAATATGACAGTCTTCCCCTTCAGCCCAGCGCAAATCCTGTTCCACCGCATCCCAGTCAGGACTGGCCAGCCACTGGCGGGTTCTGTCAGAAAAATTGATTTCCTGCCAAAGCGCATGGTCGGTCTCAAAAAAATCTTTTGGGCTGATCTTGCTGATGAGTTTTTGAAAGGCCACGGGTCCAACACCCGGTGCCTTGATGAGCGCCAGCCAATAGGCCAGCTCCGTACGATGTTCCATATCGTCCTCCCGGTTTCCATTCCTTGCTGACCAGACAGGCTGGTCAAATCAAACTTAGGGATTTGTTACCCTGTCATAAACCCCCATACTGCGCTCGGCTTCCAGTATCAGACCATAACTGACCTTCTCAAATGTCTGAAAAATCATTAACAAACCCGCGCGCTCATCGGGCAATCTGACGGGCTGGAACCCGACCCTATCCCTGACGAGTTCACCCGCCTGAAAAACAGCCAGCACATTACCAACCACCAAGCCATCTGCCTCACCACGATTAATCACAACAGCATTATACTGACCAATCTGTGAGACGCCGTCACCTAAAACGGAAATAATGCTACCGTTAACCTGTTGTGATGGTGGGCTGGGATAAAAATAAAAATCCTGTTTTTCTCCCACGTAAGGAATCAGCCGATCTTCATTGAGGACTTCCTGGTTGGTTTCTCCCACAATCAGGGTCGCAGGTTCACCGGTTTTGATCAGCCGAGCATCGGCGATGTGTTTAACTTCATAGCCAAGGATATCGTCTGAATCCGGATCCCGATAGACCGGCCCTGGCCGAACAATGGTGTACTGTCCAACCTGAGTGTCTTCAACGCCCATGGCATAGATCTTGTGTTCCGAACCCGACACCAGATGCCCTTCAAAACTGGATACAATATAGGGGGCATCATCCAGTAAATCGTCATCTGACATGACGCTGGCGTGTTTAAGGAAAGGGGCAATCAGCTCATAGGGCAGGGTGGTAATCGCCTTTTCCAGTGGCTCCATATGTGCCCTGGGTGAAAGACGGACTGTCTTGAGACCATTTTTGGTTGGGGCCGGTACACCGCCTTTGCCTTCCAGAGTGATATAGGGCTTACCGTCTACGTAGTAGAGGGCAACAACATCACCGGGGTAAATCAGGTGAGGATTTCGAATCTTGGGGTTGATATGCCAGACTTCAGGCCATAACCATGGATCATTGAGAAAGCGTTTGGCGATATCCCACAGGGTATCCCCCTTTTTCACGACATAGCGATCGGTTTTTTCAGCCGCCATAGACTGAAAAGGCATCATGCTAAGTAGCAATAATGCCGAAATCACCCATATGAGATGTTTAAATGAACGTGTTTCGGGTTTAAAATTGACCATATTATTATCGCGTTGCTTGAGCTCGTCTCGGTTATCAACACACCTTATTCTGTTACCAGGAATAGAGTAATATGCAGTAGTATCATAATGCTATCAGCTTTTTCTACACTTTTACTATAACTATCGCACGAAATCCCATGGCCAAGTTGAATATTCTACATTTTCCTGATGAAAGACTGCGTACTGTCGCAGTACCTGTCGAACAGGTTACTCCTGATATCCAGCAGATTGTAACTGATATGTTTGAAACCATGTACGCCGCCCCCGGCATAGGTCTAGCTGCTACCCAGGTGGATATCCACCAACGGATTATCGTTATCGATATCTCCGAAGACAAGAGCCAGCCACTCTGCCTGATTAACCCGGAGATCATTGAAAAAGATGGGGTACAACAAATGGACGAGGGCTGTCTGTCGGTACCTGGCATTTATGAAACCGTTGAGAGAGCCCGTCATATCAAAATTCGCGCCCTGAACAAAGATGGCGAAAACTTCGAAATGGAGGCCATGGACCTGCTGGCGGTCTGTATACAACATGAAATGGACCACCTGGCCGGTAAATTGTTTGTCGATTATCTCAGCCTGTTGAAACGCCAGCGAATAAAGAAGAAACTGACCAAACAACAAAAACAGGCCACCCCCCTGTAAACTGGGACTTCTTTCAAATTTCAGGATAACTAGCTTGCGTATTATTTTTGCCGGTACACCGGATTTTGCGGCCGAGGCCTTAAAGGCCCTGCTTGAATCGGAGCATGAAGTTATTGCGGTCTATTGTCAGCCAGACCGTCCTGCCGGGCGTGGCCGCAAACTCAAACCGGGACCGGTCAAAACGCTGGCACTGCAACACGATATCCCTGTATACCAGCCACTGAGCTTGAAAGAACCCACCGAGCAAAACACACTGGCTGAACTGAACGCCGATGTCATGGTAGTAGCCGCCTATGGTCTGCTCTTACCTGAGGCTGTGCTTAATATTCCCCGTTATGGCTGCCTGAATATTCACGCCTCCCTGCTACCACGCTGGCGAGGGGCTGCTCCCATTCAGCGCGCTATTCAAATGGGCGATCTGGAAACGGGGATCACTATTATGCAAATGGACGTGGGACTGGATACTGGGGACATGTTATTAAAAGCAAGCTGCCCTATTCTGGATACCGACACGGCCCAGACCCTACATGACCGACTTGCCGAGTTAGGGGCCGAAGCAATCCTGAAAATACTGGCCCTGGTTCCCGACCAGCTCTCGCCAGAAAAACAGCAAGATGACCAGGCCTGTTATGCTCGTAAACTGGACAAATCCGAAGCCCGCATCGACTGGAACCAATCTGCCGATCAAATAGCCCGCCTGATACAGGCCTTCAACCCCTGGCCGGTGGCACAAACACAGCTTGGTGAAAAGACCATCCGTATCTGGCAGGCCAGTCCACTACCATCCCCAGGTAAACAGACACCAGGAACCGTCATCAAATCAGATAAACAGGGTTTTGATATCGCCTGTGGAAAAGGCGTCCTCCATATCACTTCTTTACAACTACCCGGTGGCAAGGCCATGGATGCGGCTGCCTTGTTAAATGGTCATCCCGACATCCTCAAACCAGGAACAAAACTTGACTAAATTTATTTAAACTATAGCTTTCAATAAGTTACCTCAAGCTCAATATTCAACTTTTTCTAATCCCCACGAGAGACAAGCCGATACAGGTTTAACCATGAACTCGATCACAAAATAATCCCTATTTTGTGTGGTTATTTAGTTTGTATTTTGAAACTGAGGACAGAAACGAAATGCAATTTACACCCAAAATCATAGTGATAGACGATGTGCAGATGATCCGTCGAGCACTCAAAACCACACTTTTGAAGGCTGGTGTCACAGGTATCGAGGAAGCAAAAAATGGGGCAGAGGCGATTGAGCGTCTTAAAGAGCAGCAATTTGACCTGATCATTTGTGACTGGGAAATGCCCCTGGTTACCGGGCTCGAAACCCTGCGCTTTGTGCGCAAGGACGAAAAACACAAAGACACCCCTTTTATCATGGTGACCTCGGTTGCGGATCCCGAAAAGATCCGCCAGGCCATGACCGTCGGCGTGACCGATTACATCGTCAAACCGGTCAAACCAGACCTGTTTCTTGGCAAAGTGATGTTTATTTTGCAAAAAATAAAAGCTGAAAAAATGAAAAATTACGATCCGACTGAAGTGAAGGAGTGGAAAATATCATGAGCAAGCTGCCAAAAATTATGATCGCCGACGATATGCAGATGATGCGTCGCCTGCTGAAATCATCCCTGCTGAAGGCCGGTTTTGCTGACATCACTGAGGCCATCAATGGTGAAGAATTACTTACAAAACTCGACGAACAAAAGTTTGACCTGATTATCTGTGACTGGGATATGCCCAAAATGTCCGGCTATGATGCCCTGCAGTTTATCCGCAAACACGACGCTCATAAAAATATTCCCTTTGTCATGGTAACCGCGGTGGCCGATTCCGAGAAGGTCAAACAAGCCATTCAGATGGGTATTAATGACTATATTATTAAACCCATCAAGCCGGAACATTTCGTCGACAAGGTTAAAAACGTATTATCCAAACTGGATGTCGCTGTCCCCGCCGCCACCTAACTGACTCTACACAGTATCATTCATGTACAATGGCCAGGATGACCATTGACTGAAATGATGCCCCGACATGACTCCACGACAGGCCAGCGTGGCCGTGCTGCTGCAGGTTGTCCAAAATGGCCGAAGCCTCACGGACAGCCTCAACCAGCAACTCCCCAAACTCAAAGCTGAAGATCGGGCCCTGTGCCAGGCCTTAAGCTATGGCTGTCTGCGCTTCTATCCCAAGCTGGATTTTCTCGCCCGCCAGCTAGTCGATAAGCCCTTAAGAAACAAAGATCAGGATATTCACTATCTGATCTTAATCGGTCTCTACCAATTATTAGAAATGCGCATTCCGGATCATGCCGCCGTTAGCCAGACCGTGGCGGTTTGTAAGTCTCTACGAAAACAATGGGCCAAAAACCTGGTCAATGGGGTATTGAGAAACTTCCTGCGCCAGAAAACCCAGCTAATAGAACGACTTACACCAGAGAACGAGCGAGAAACCTACTACAACCACCCAGGCTGGCTACTGGAAAAACTGCAACAGGCCTGGCCTGATGACTGGGAGGCCATCACTACCGCTAATAACCAACAAGCCCCCATGAGCCTGCGAGTCCATCAGGGCAAGCTGTCCCGTGAGGCCTATCTGGAGAAACTGGTCACACAGAGTCTGCCGGCAACAGCCCTGCACCAGACTCTGCATGGCATTCAGCTAAAACAGGCCATACCCACCGAAGCCTTACCAGGCTTTGTACAGGGGGAGGTCTCAGTCCAGGACGGTGCGGCTCAGCTGGCCGCCGAATTACTTAAACCCCAGGCCGGTGAACGCATATTGGATGCCTGTGCCGCCCCAGGGGGCAAGACTGCCCATCTTTTGGAAACTCAAGCTGGGCTGGAAGAGCTAGTGGCAGTGGATATCGAAGCGGAACGCCTGGAACGGATTACTGAAAACCTTACACGGCTGGGACTCAGTGCCACCCTGGTCTGTGCTGATGCCAGTGAACCGGCCAGTTGGTGGGATGGTCGGCCTTTCGATCGGATTCTACTGGATGCCCCCTGTAGCGCCACGGGAGTGATACGCCGCCACCCCGACATCAAACTGCTGCGTCGAGCCAGCGACATCTCCACATTGCAGGCCCTGCAACACAAATTACTCAGGCAGGTCTGGCCCTTACTAAAACAGGGGGGTATGCTTCTGTATGCCACCTGTTCAGTACTACCGGAAGAAAACCATGAACAGGTTTCGCGCTTTCTCAGCGAACAGACCGATGCGAACCTGGTTCCCATCGAGGCCGACTGGGGCCGCCCGATGTCAGCAGGACGCCAGATATTACCGGGTGAACAGGATATGGACGGCTTTTTTTATGCACTCATTTGCAAATCAGATTAATAACTTGTCCACCCGTCATCATAGAATCGGTGGTTTGATACTGGCCGTGTTGTTATTCCCAGGCCTGGCCCAGGCGGCTGGCTTTACGGTTCGGTCAGTGGAAACCCGCATGCAGGATGAAGTCTATCTGGTGGATACCAATCTTCAGCTGGATTTTTCCGAGGAGGCCCAAAAGGCCCTGCAATCTGGCATCCCCATTATTATTCTGCTCGATATCGAAGTGGAAAAATTGCGTAGCTGGTGGTGGAATAAAACCGTCGCCACCCTGCAGCAGGGCTATCTCCTGCTCTATCATGCCCTGACGGAAAAATACATTGTGAACAACCTGAACAGTGGTGCCCAGAGTGACTATACCAGCCTGGGCGCGACCCTGAGTGCCATAGAAAAGGTGATCGGCCTGCCCTTGATTGATTCAGGCTTGCTGGACAAAGAGGAGCGATACCGGCTCAAGCTGCGTGTACACCTGGATATCGAGTCCCTGCCCGCGCCTATGCGACCTCTGGCCTACGTTTCTTCTGACTGGCAACTTGCGAGCGACTGGTACACATGGCCATTACAGCGCTAAAGCGGTTCACCTCTGGCAGCACACCGGTGGTCCTGTTGATCGCCCTGCTACTGGCATCCCTCTATCTGTTAAGCGGTTCCACCCAGAACTCTGTCCTGTTTGATCGTTTCTATTCCCTGTTACTGGGCATCAACATCCTTGCCATTCTGCTGCTGTTTGTCCTCATCGGCAAGAATATCTACAGCCTCTTCCGCCAGTACCGCTCCCGTGCCACTGGCTCCAGGCTGACCACCCGTCTGGTGATCATGTTTATTATCCTGTCAGTTACACCGGTAAGTGTGGTGTATTACTTTTCTCTGCAGTTCCTGCAGCGAGGTATCGACAGCTGGTTTGATATACGTGTCGAAAAGGCCCTGGGTGATGCCATTGAACTGAGTCAGGCCTCACTGGGCATTCGGATGCAGGAGCTGTTACGCGAAACTCAACTGATGGCCGAAAAACTACAGGCTTCACCCGATGAGCTGGTAGCCCTGGCCCTGAATGACCAGCGCAGCCTGACCGGGGCTGCTGAAATGACCATTTTCACAACAGCCGGTAAAATCATCGCCTCCAGCAGCAAGGACATGGAGAAACTGATTCCCCAACAGCTGGCCGATACCACCTATATGAGTATTAACCAGGGACAACCGGATATCGCCCTGGCACCCCTGTCGGAAAAGGCACTGGCCATTCGGATCGCTGTCGAACTGCAGGCCCAGTCCCCCCTAGCGGAAAAACGTATTCTACAAGCCCTGTTTGAAGTCCCGGAACGCATTAATATCCTCGCCGACAGCGTACAAACCGCCTTTGGTGATTACAATGAACTGGCCTATTTGCGTATTCCGTTGAAGTACAGTTTCATTCTGACCCTGTCCCTGGTCCTGTTACTCAGTATCCTGACCGCCATCTGGGCGGCCTTCTATTATTCCCATCGCATGATGGCCCCTATTACCGATCTGGTGGAAGGGACCCGGGCCGTGGCCGATGGGGACTATGATAAACGCCTGCCCCTGCCTGGTCGGGATGAACTGGGTTTTCTGGTGCATTCCTTCAATGAAATGACTGACAAAATTGCCCGAGCGACGAATACAGCCCGTATCAACCGTCTTGAGGCGGAACAACAAAACGCCTACCTGGAGGTGGTCCTGGCCCACCTTAACTCCGGCGTACTGACCTTCGATGAGCAGCTTTGCCTGCACACCACAAATGCGACGGCAGAACAGATATTGAACCTCAAGCTGCAGGCTTACCATGGTAAAACCATCCAGCAGATGGCTAATCTCAATCCACGCTTGCAGCAGATCTCAGACATGATCGATCAACACCTGACCAATAATGACCATGAATGGCGGGAAGAAATCACTCTCTTTGGTGAAACAGGTCGTCAGATCATAATGCTGCGAGGCACCACCCTGCCCCATACTGTGACCCTACAGGGAGGACACGTAGTGGTCTTTGATGACATTACCAACCTGCTCCAGGCCCAGCGCAATGCCGCCTGGGGCGAAGTGGCGCGCCGTCTGGCTCATGAAATCAAAAACCCTCTGACCCCTATCCAGCTCTCCGCTGAGCGGCTCCGTCACAAATACCTGCAACAAATGGACGCAGAAGATGCAGAATTACTGGATCGCTCCACCCACACCATCGTGCAGCAGGTAGAAACGTTGAAACAGATGGTCAAGGCCTTCTCTGATTATGCTCGCATGCCAAAACTGCAGTTGGAACCTCTTGACCTGAACCGACTCATAGCAGAAACCCGGGACCTCTACAGCCATGATGAAGAACAGGTGATAATCCAGTTATCACTGGAAGAAAACCTGCCCCTGATCGAGGCCGATACTGGTCGAATGCGCCAGTTACTGCATAACCTGATCAAAAATGCCCTGGAAGTTGTCGCCAAAAAAGCACCTTTACAGATATCCCTTAGCACAAGATTTGTTGAACAGCATGGCAGCCAGTATGCTGAAGTTCGGGTGATCGACAATGGCCCTGGTATCCCGGAAGATATGCTTGGCCAGTTATTTGAACCTTATGTAACCAGTAAGCCCAAGGGAACCGGCCTGGGGTTAGCCATCGTCAAAAAGATCGTGGAAGAGCATGGTGGCATCATTCATGCCGAAAGCTTGCCTAATAGTGGCGCCAGTATTATCTTGCACCTACCGGTACTGAATAACCCAACCGTACGCACTGAGCAAACAGAACCAGAGACAGGCACAAAGAGCGATGCAGTTGCATAACACCAGTACAAAACCCGCCGACTCAACAGGTGTGCACCCGACACGTCTGTCACCCCGCATTCTGGTGGTAGATGACGAACCCGATATTCGCACCCTGCTACAGGAAATCCTCGAAGATGAGAATTACCATGTTATTACAGCCGAGGATGGTAACAGCGCCAGACAGGCCCTGAGTGAACACCCGGTAGACCTTGTGCTGCTGGATATCTGGATGCCAGATGTAGACGGTATCACCCTGCTTAAGGAGCTGGCTGACCGAGGACAGCTGCCTATGCCGGTCATCATGATGTCTGGTCATGGCACGGTAGAAACCGCCGTTGAGGCCACTCGCATGGGTGCCCATGACTATATCGAAAAACCCCTGTCACTGGCCAAACTATTACTGACCGTGGAAGAGGCCCTGCAGAGCCGTAAAACCAGCCCCGTTACGGAATTACCCCCTTACACCAGCCAGCTGATTCCAGAACCCGTAGGTAAAAGTACGGCGATGCAATCCCTACGAGAGCATATCCAGCAAATTGCCGGGCATGATGCACCCGTTTTGCTCAGCGGTGAAGTAGGTAGTGGCATCAACATTTTCGCCAACTACCTGCACAGTTGCCAGAAACTAAGTGGTCCATTTAAAGAACTCTCCCTGGCGGCATTGGATGAAGATCAGCTTGGCCAGGAATTATTTGGTTATGAAGATAAAGGCAATATCTATCCTGGCCTGCTGGAACAAACCGCCAACGGAACATTACTACTCAGCGATATTGAGGCGCTAGATGCCAGCAACCAGACCCGCTTAAACAGTGCCCTCAACAATAGAGCCTTCAACCGTATCAATGGTAAATCCCCGGTTGAGCTATCTAGCCGACTGATCACCTCCAGCCACGCAAGGCTGGACGAACTGGTGGACAATAAGCAGTTCAATGCTGATCTCTTTTATCGCCTGAATGTGTTGCCCATTAAGCTACCCGCCTTACGTGACCACCGTGAAGATGTACCGGAATTGCTGAGTTACTATGTCACCATTTTTGTGGATCGGGACAAACTGCCCTATCGCAAATTCAGCACCGCAGCCCAGAACCGGCTGCGTAATTACTACTGGCCCGGCAATATTCGTGAGCTGATGAATATGGTGCAACGCCTGCTGATCACTGGTAAAACGGACGAGATATCCCTCGATGAGGTGGAAACCTGCCTTAGCCAGGATGACAGTCGTCACAGCCATACCAGTTTGCCGATAGATTATGATCGTCCCCTGCGTGAGGCCCGAGACCTGTTTGAAAAAACCTATTTTGAGCACCAACTACGCAAGACCAATGGTAGTGTGGGCAAGGTCGCCAAGATTTCTGGTATCGAACGCACCCACCTGTATCGTAAACTGCGGGCACTGGGAATAGATCCAAAGAATGTCTCGGTGGAATAAATCTGCCATACTGAATTTAAAACAAGAACAAACACTCAATAACGCGCAATGAAAATCATCATTCTCGGTGCAGGTCAGGTCGGCAGTTCACTGGCCGCTAATCTTTCGACAGAAGCCAACGACATCACTCTTGTTGATAACGATGAGAAGACCCTGCGTGCCCTGCGCGACCGAATGGACATCAACTCTGTGTCAGGCCAGGCCTCTCATCCAGCCATTCTACGCCAGGCTGGGGCCGACGATGCAGACATGATCATTGCCGTGACCGACTCCGACGAGACCAATATGGTGGCCTGCCAGGTGGCCTATACCGTATTTCATACTCCCACCAAGATCGCCCGAGTACGTTCCATTGACTACCTGCGACACCCTGAGCTATTTAAACAGGATGCCCTGCCGGTAGACGTTCTGATCAGTCCCGAACAGCTGATAACGGAGTACATTCAGCGCCTGATTCAATATCCAGGTGCCCTGCAGGTACTGGATTTTGCCGACGGCCAGGTACAGCTGGTAGGGGTAAAGGCCTTTTACGGTGGGCCGCTGGTAGGTCATGAGTTACAGGAACTGAAAACCCATATGCCCGGTATCGAAATGCGTGTCGCCGCCATCTTTCGTAAGGATCGGGCCATCCTGCCCAAGGGCAATACCGTCATCGAGGCAGACGATGAAGTCTTCTTTGTCGCCGCACCGGGCTATATCAAGGCCGTTATCAGTGAACTAAGGGCAAAGGACAAACCCTATAAGCGCATTATGCTGGCCGGTGGCGGAAACATAGGCCGACGTCTGGCACAAGCCCTTGAAAATGATTATCAGGTAAAACTAATCGACCATAACACGGTACGTTCCCAGAATCTTGCCAACGATCTGGAGAGGACTATTGTTTTGTTGGGCGATGCTGCCGACGAGGAATTACTGCTGGAAGAGAACATCGAAAATACTGACGTGTTCTGTGCCCTGACCAATGATGATGAGGCTAATATTCTCTCTGCCATGCTGGCCAAACGGCTTGGTGCTCGCAAGGTCATGTCCCTTATTAACCGGGCTGCCTACGTGGATCTGATTCAATCAGGCGATATCGATATCGCTATCTCACCTCAAATGGCCACCATCGGTAGCCTGTTGACCCATATCCGACGCGGTGACGTGGTAAAAGTCCACTCCCTGCGCCGAGGGGCTGCCGAGGCCATCGAAGCCATCGCCCATGGGGATAAGACCAATTCCAAGGTCGTAGGCCGTACTATTGAAGAACTGAAACTGCCGCAAGGCACCACCATTGGGGCCATTGTGCGTGATAGTGAAGTGATCATTGCCCACCATGACACCGTCATCGAATCAGAAGACCACGTCATTCTGTTCCTGGTGGATAAGACCCGCATCGATGAAGTGGAACGCCTGTTCCAGGTAGGCATTACCTTCCTCTGATATGAAGATTTTTGCCATCCAACGGGTCTTCGGGCTGTTTCTGGTGGTGTTCAGCAGCACACTCTTACCGCCCATGCTGGTCTCCATCATCTATAACGACCAGGAGCTGATCCATTTTTTCGAGGCCTTCCTGCTGACAGTACTAACCGGATTAGTGCTCTGGCTCCCGGTAAAAAACTACCGCAAGGAATTTCGTAACCGGGACGGATTCGTGATAGTCGCCATGTTCTGGCTGGTGCTAGGGCTGGTGGGTTCACTGCCCTTATACATGAGTGATCAACTTCATCTGTCCGTCACTGATGCCATTTTCGAGTCTATGTCTGGCCTGACCACTACCGGGGCTACCGTGATTACTGGTCTGGATCACCTGCCCAAATCCATACTCTACTACCGCCAGCAGCTCCAATGGTTAGGTGGTATTGGTATAATCGTGATCGCCGTGGCCATTATGCCCATGCTCGGTATCGGCGGTATGCAGCTTTACAAGGCCGAGACCCCTGGCCCCATGAAGGACAGTAAACTCACCCCCCGCATCACCGAAACCGCCAAAGCCCTGTGGTATATCTATCTCATCCTTACAGCAGCCTGTGCCCTGGCCTACTGGCTGGCGGGTATGAATGTGTTCGATGCCATTGGCCACAGTTTTTCCACCATCGCCATCGGCGGCTTCTCCACCCATGATGCCAGTATGGGTTACTTCAACAACAAACCCATGGTTGAAGTAGTGGCCATCATCTTCATGATCCTGGCCGGGGTGAACTTTGCACTACATTTCACCGCCTGGCGCACTCGTAATGCCCTGAATTATTTTCGTGATGTGGAATTCAGAACCTACCTGGGAATTCTTATTTCTGTCGCCATTATTTCATCGGTCTATCTCTATTACATGGATGTCTTCATTTACCCGGAACGGGCCGTCTTACACGGTATTTTCCAGGCCGTCTCTATCGGCACCACCACCGGCTTTACCACCCAGGAATACCATAACTGGCCAGGCTTCTTGCCTGTTATGTTGCTTTTTACCAGCTTCGTAGGTGCCTGTGCCGGTTCCACCGGTGGAGGTATGAAGGTGATTCGATTCCTGCTGCTGTTGAAACAGGGCGTTCGAGAGGTAAAACGGGTTATTCATCCTAATGGAGTGATTCCCATTAAGATAGGCCGCAAACCCATTTCAGATCGGGTGGTGGATGCGGTATGGGGCTTCTTTGCAGCTTACGTGGCGATCTTTGTGATCATCCTGCTGATTCTCATGCTCACCGGCCTTGACCAGATCAGCGCCTTCTCTGCCACCGCCGCCTGTCTTAATAACCTCGGCCCCGGCCTCAATGAAGTAGGCCTCAATTACGCCAGCCTGGAAGACCCGGCCAAGTGGATTCTCAGCTTTGCCATGATGCTGGGACGACTGGAAATCTTTACCTTACTCGTTTTGCTTAGCCCCGCCTTCTGGCGACGTTGATTCATGGCAAATCCCGATCAAGAAAAATGGGATCAACGCTATCTCGAGAATAACGCCCAACCCAAAGCCTGTTCAGTTTTAGAGGAAAACCTCCACCTGTTACCCAAAACGGGCAAAGCCTTGGATCTGGCATGTGGCCTGGGTGGAAATGCCATATTGCTAGCTAAACAGGGACTGGAAACAGAAGCCTGGGACATCTCACCCGTTGCAATCGAAAAGTTAAATGAAAGGGCAAAAGGATTATCACTGTCGACAAAAGTAGTCGACATCACTCCTGACTTACTACCGGCTCACCACTTCGATGCCATCGTAGTCAGTTATTTTCTGGAGCGTGGACTTGCACTGGCTATAATTAATAGCCTAAAACCCAATGGCCTGTTGTTTTACCAAACATTTAACCTCAACACATCCGGACATAGGCCCTCAAATCCAGCATACCGATTAGCTAAAAATGAGCTATTACATTTATTTGGTCAGTTACGAATATATTATTACAGCGAACTCAACATTGAAGGTACTACAATGTTGGTGGCACAAAATTAATTTATAGTGAGTAATTTGAAGAAGGCTTAAGCAGAAGATTCACTAGTGGTTTATACTAAATATCAGTTACCATTAACGATTAGATATCATGTCAACCACTTTGAAACATACCATTTCACGATGCAGGATTAAATAGTTATAATTACATACTGAAAGCTCAATTTTTGCTTATAATATCAAGCAACATGTTTTATTAATCAAGTTAAAGAGTAAATATTAGATTTGTTATGGGAATTTCAATTACAAACAAAAGAGTTTTTCGTGAAAACTTCTTTATAGATGCCGCAAAAAATAAACGTGTCCTTGACATAGGTTGCGCTGCTGCAGATGGTCTACAAAAGCTTCATAGTAGAATTAAAGATGAGGCGACATATACCGTTGGCATCGACCAGCAAGAAGGGGAAGGAATCATTGTATGTGATGCACAAAACTTTACGCTTGATGAAAAATTTGACGTATGTATCGCTGGTGAAGTTATTGAGCACCTGGGAAATGTTTCTGGTTTCTTAAAGAGCTGTTCACAGGCTGTAGGCAAAAATGGACGAGTTATTATTTCCACACCAAACCCATACTCGTTAGTATCTCTTAGGTATGCTATTTTTGGCAGAAAAATCCCAAATGATCCTACACATGTCTCTCTTTACGATGTAACTACTTTTAAAAATATGCTGGAAATCTATATGGGTGACTCGATTGTTTCCGGTGAAATCCACTACTATGAAGAACTATGGTCACAGTCACCTGTTTATCGCTTAAACAAACTTTTTTCAAGATTTATTAAACCTTTCTCATGCGGAATTCTTGCTGATTTAACAATCAGATAATAAATCTCTTTTCAGCCATCTCGGGTTGACCATCACACAATGTTCTTCCTGACTCATAGAAATTCTGATTATCTAAACACAAATTTGTCGTAAAACTTAACAAACCATAAAAATTTTATTTAATTCAAAAAATAAAAATTAGATACAAATCAATACAGTAACTTTTCTGGTATGTTTTTTGCCTTAACATTTTTTGATGTATCAAGACGATTCAGTTTCATAGGAGTAATTAACTATTTTCATCGGAGGAAATATGATCTTTAGAAAACTTCTTATCACTTGTTTATTTCTAAGTGCAGCTTCTGCCCATGCAGCGGTCATTGAATGGACTGACTGGAAATCTGCTGTTATTGGGCAAATGGCAATCGGAGCCATTGGAAGTACGACTGTTACTTATGGAGGGCATTTAACATTTGCCCAGACCGGTTCTGGAACCAATTACTGGACAGAGAATGGAAGCCCCGCTCCATACACTGGCAACACTGTCGTGGATAATGTGCCAACCCCAGCCGAAATGCTTGCCATTAGCGGTACAGGCTACCACCAGATTGTCTTCTCAGAAGCCATCCTGAACCCGGTTATGGCCATCGTCAGCATGGGACAACCCAGTATTGGCGTTTCTTATGACTTCGACACTGACTTTGATGTCCTTGGTGGTGGGGTTGGCTACTGGAGTGGTGCCAATGGCGGCCTGCCAGGTGCTTACTTTGAAAATGATGCAACTGACACCCTGACAGGTTATGAATTTCATGGTGTTATCCAGTTCAATGGCCTGATTGAGCAAATAAACTGGACTTCATCACCCAATGAAAACTGGCATGGCTTTACCTTCGGTAAAGTAATTGACAGCACCAGCGTTCCTGAACCCACCAGCCTGGCCTTATTAGCTGTTGGATTGGCGGGATTTGGCTTTTCTCGCTACCGTAACAAATAACAGGTAATAAAAAACCCCGCCTGTCTAGGCGGGGTTATAATTGACTACATTCATTTGTTCTTGGAAAGTGATGCGATAAACAGGCAGTCAAAACTGATAATACCCGAGTCTACCTGAGACATATCAACAGCTCCCGATAACCGAACAGGTCCACTAACCCCTTTAAATGCACCATCACCAGCTATTACACTATTATCACCTGAGCCAGGAATCGCTCCCGTAATATGTGTAATCGACTCAGAACCGCCTGTTTTTGGCTGGACTGAGGTAATGCCACGGGTTACCAGTGTACCTGATGGTAACTTAAAGTAAGTTGTACCAACAATCCGCAGGCCTCCACCAACAGGTGTGATATTAGATAAGCAATCTGTTCCATCTCCCATTTTCAGGCCAGTAGCCACATTAAATACTTCTACATCAAAACAGGTAGCCGGATCATCAATTCCATCTCCATCAATATCTGGAACAGTACCATCATATCCTGTCGCAGTGCCGCGTAATTGCATTGCCATATTCAGGCCAGGGGCCGCAAAAATACTTGGAGAAAATACAATTGCTACCAAAAATAATAAACTTATTTTTTTCATCATAATGACATTCCTTGTTTAATAGTTAAGTTAAATTTTAATATTACTCAGCAAGAGTCAAACCACTAGGCACTCTTTTAGGTAAATCATCGCGCATATCGACACTGCCGCGATCTGTCAATGCATACAGAAAATCTATTATCTTTTCAATTTCATAATGATTGTAATTCATAGGCTGCAACTCACTATATGCTGCTATTTCTGCAACACGGCTCGCATCATTCATCAGCACAAAATCATGTTGGTCTAAATCACCTCGTGAAGGCAGAACAGCCTGACTTTGGTCATAATTGCTAATACCTTTTACAGTATTCATGTGATGTTCAACCACAGCTCGCAGTGTATTGTATGCACCTGAATGGCCATAAGGTGCTGTCAGGGCAATATTCCGCAGTGATGGAGTTCGGAATTTATAGCGGTCTTTTATAACTCCAGTGACCTGTTCACGACCATAATCTTCGTAACCATCATAACCATCACCACGTCCGGCGCCAATCTGTGGCATTGCGATCGCATGAAATTTATGATCAGTCTGCAGCACGCCACTATGGCAGTCACCACATGAGACACGCGTACTATCCGGGTTGTTGTAAAATAAAAACATGCCTTTTTGGGCATTTTTACTCATCGCATGGTGTTCGCCACGTAGATACCTGTCAAATGGACTGTTGTCCGCACGCCAGGCCACACGCTCAAACGCAGATATCGCATTAGCTGCATGGGCAAAAGTTATGTCTTCGGCACTACTCACATCATCAAATGCCGCCTTAAACATTTCAACGTACTCTGGTATTGCTCGCAATCGACCAGCAAGTTGATCCCAGACACCGCCAGGCCCTGACAAATTACCATTAGCTGCTGCATCAGCTACTGAGTTTTCACCAGCCTGACCCGCCATCTCTGTACCTGAAGTCACCGGAAACATAGCCTGACATGCAAGTATATTTTCAAGCCCAGTTAGCAGATTCTGACCAGCGGGTGTCTTGCAGCCACTTGGATAAGTATTATCAAGGCTCACCCTTCCATCATGGAACATCTGAACAAACTGCTTCATACCTTTATTAAAAACATGAGGTGCATTGCGGGGTACACGTTCATGCACCGCATTAATGCCACTACCAGTATCTCGAGTAATCCCTAAACCCTTAGCCCCTTCCCCTATCGGTAGCGACAAACCATCACCTGTACCCGTTAAGGAGTGATGACATGTCGCACAGGAAATGTTTTTATTACCGCTAAGAATTTTGTCAAACATGAGATTTTTTCCCAGTTCGACTTTGGCAACACTGGGTTTTCCATTGTCATGGAAGTCAGCATCAGTAATTGGAGAGGGTAGAGATTTGGCCTGTGTGCTAGAACCAACGCCTAATAGTCCCACACAGATAGTTAGTTTGAACAAATGTTCAATTTTCATTTCAACCTCCATATTGATCAGTTTTAGTTATTAATATATTTCCAGCGTAAATCTTCCTACTTTCTTTTTATACAACTCGCAAAACAATACAGCTTAAATAAAACATAACAAGTCAAATTTATAAATATGCTATGCAGTACCGGGAATTATGCCAAACAGCTCACAACTAAATGGTTAACAGGATAAAAACTAAACAATTTCATACTGTGGATAACATAAATCAATAACTAACTTTATTAGTTTTTAACAAGATGATAGATAAAAAATAATCAAACAGCTTAACTACTGTTTAATAATTAAATCACAGATAACGGTAAGAATAACTTTGGCAGTCTTGCCATAAATCGATATAAGTTATTCTATGAGCAAAAATAGTATGCAATAAAAAACCCCGCCATGGCGGGGTTTGAAGTCAGGGACGATTAATCATCGTCCTTATCATGCTTTTTCTTTTTGTTGTGCTTTTTATGCTTTTTCTTATGCTCTTCCCGTTTTTCCTTCAGCGCTTTAAGTTTCTTTTTCATCTTGTCCTTGTACTCACCTTTGTGGTGGTGAGGACGCGTATGCAGCTCGGTTGCATCATATAGCTGACCATTGTCGATCGGCTGCGTGGCTTCACACATCTTACGATGTTTATGGTGTCGGCCATGGCCTTTATGCTTGTCATGGTCGTGCTTATAGTGGCCTTTATGTTTGCCACGGTCATGACGGTGACAGTCACGGTGTTTTCGTGATGTGGGTACTGTTACCTGCACCGAACCTGTACAGCTTTCAAAACCATCACTGGCAGTGAAGTTGACCTGGTAGACACGGCCATCACTACGACGCTGACGTTCGGCACGTAGTAGCACGTTATCACGAGGCTCGATGTCCTGAATCACGGCGTCTGGACTACTGTGGCCACTACCACGACCTACGACAGGTTCATCCATGGTGACACTGTTAATGATGATCGCCACGTTCTTATAGATACTGTCAGTATCACTCACGCCCTCAATCTCGACAGGACGCATTTTGTGATTCGGTGGCCACAGGCTGGCAACACTTGGGCGGGCCAGTTCACAGGCAGGCGCATCATTAATATTACGAACATTGATCACCACCTGATTCATGCTGGCCTTGGCATTGATTGGATCCATGTCCATCACAGTTACTTCAAATACCAGGCTCATACCACCGGCCTCAACCTTGGGCGCCGTGAAATATGGTGTGGGTGAACCAGGGTTGTCCAGAGTCACGCTGGGACCTGAAATCTGGCGCCAGTCGAACAACATGCCGTCTTTATCTGGATCATAACTGCCCAGTGCATTCAACAGCACAGTATTGCCTTCATCACGGGTCTGATCGACACCGGCATTGGCAATTGGTGCGGCATTATCCACAATAGTTACTGTCACTCGCGAAGGCTGACTCATGGCCTTGCCATCGTTAACCATCAACTCGAAGACTAGTTGCTGACCAACCTGATTGGGTACTTCAAAATTGGTTTTTGCCAGATCCGGGTTCTGCAAACTTACCGCAGGGCCACCGATCTGAACCCAGTTATAAGACTGGATGGGATCCCCATCGGCATCATAGCTCTGACTACCATCCAGGCTGGCAAGGGCACCGGCCTTGATCGTAAAGTCATCACCAGCATCAGCCACGGGTGGTGTATTCACATCTTTAACCGTGATGTCTACCGTATCCGGATCACTCACATGACCTTTCTGGTCTGTCACAAGTAACTGGAAGGTGAAAGTCAGGTTGGCATCAACCATTGGAGCCGTGAAAGTTGGTTTGGCACTGGTCGCATTAATGCTTACCACGGGACTAGCCGGTGAAAGCTGTTTCCACTGATAGCTCAGAGAGCCACGACCATTACTGCCAGAACCATCCAGCTGAACAGTTGTACCTTCATCAATGGCCTGGTCAACACCTGCCTTGGCAATAGGCTTGCTACTGGCCACTTCGGCTGCCAGGGCCACGACATTAGGCGCATACACATTGACGATAATCTGACATGAACTGTATTGCGGATCCACAAAACGCATACAGATGGGCATGATGCCTGCGTAGTAATCCAGTGGTACCGATGAGTAGATTACGTTACCCAGACCATGGTCATAAACCGTAACCACAGACTGGCTGGGGTTCGGACGACTCAGGATAGTACGATAACCGGCAGGCAGGGAAGCAGCCTGGATATATCCGTGTTCAGTATTACGGGCATGGTCAAGAATGGTGTCATCGATCACACCACCCGGGCCATTGGTCAGGGCAGTGGTATTATCAACCACATTTACATCACGGCCGGCCCCACGCACGGTCTTGATGTTAGCACCCCCAGGCAGGATGGCTGATGCCCCATCGACCTTACGGTCATGAATCATTAGAACCAGCCCGTTCTGCACGGCCTGGTCAATTTCAGGCAAGCGACTCAGATACTCACTGTCGTAACCAAAATTATTACAGTTGGTAACAAACAGGACATCCAGCCCATTCAAATCTGCACTCGAGAGATCGGCAAGATAAACTGGTGTATGGCCAGCTGCCGTAATCGGGGTAATGGCCCAGGGACGTCCCTCACCATTACACATCTCGTAATACCCCACATTGGCCCCGAATACACTGGTGCTCACCAGGGTAAACAGTGCCAAAACTAAACCAAGCTGTTGCTTTAATAATCGGCGCATGACGCCACCTCAACTTATAACTAATTGTTTTTATTAATTATCCCTACGTGTCTGCAGTAAAAATAAGGCTATTCCATAGTCGTACGCTTACCTTTACGGCACTTTTTGTGAGTTATTTAGATAAATTATTGTGATTATCATCACAATTTATGGGGAAATAACCCTGTTCTTTAGTGGGTTATTTAACTGAATTTTAATAGGGTTAAGCGGCGACGCGGATCATTTGGATGGATTTGGGCAACACCAGTTCCATAACAATCGGCAGGTGGTCTGAATAGGCATGTTGCAGGGCATGGACGGCCTGCACTTTAAGCTCTGGTGTCACCAGGATGTGGTCGATGTGGTGCGAGGGCCGCCAACTGGGGAAGGTAAAGGTCTCTTCCAGGGGTTCACGGAGTCGGGTTCGTTTGAACAATAGCTTCATTTCCGGGCTACCGGTGCGACAGTTCATGTCCCCCATCAGGATCACATGCCTGAATTCATTTACCTGCTCACTGATCATGGCCAGCTGGCGCATACGGGCACGACGACTCAGGGCCAGGTGCAGCATAAACACTCCCAGTGACTCCTCACCTGTCCCGTAACGGGCCATGATGGCGTTGCGACCTGGTATTAACCCCGGCAGGGGAATGTCATTGATCTCCACCGGCTGGAAGCGGCTGAGCAAACCATTACTGTGTTTGGCAAAGTGTCCGATATTTCGATTGACCTGGTGATACCAGAAGGGAAAGCCAGCCTTATGAGCCAGGTATTCCGCCAGGTTAATGTAATTACTGCGCAGGCTGCCCGCATCCACTTCCTGCAGGCCCACCAGGTCAAAATCCCCCAGCAGGCGGGCGACCCGATCCAGGTTGGCTATGCGTTGACTATGAGGCAGGACGTGTTTCCAGCTATGGGTCAGGTAATGGTGGGGTGTCCGGGTGGAAATACCCACCTGGATGTTATAACTCATGACCTTGAGGATCTGACTGTCCAAAATAATAACCTGTTCGAAACGGTTTATATAATAGATGGCGCTTCGGTCAACGTCAGACCGGACACACCATTTCGCCCAGTTTATTCGTCAGCTTAATGTTTTCACCGTAATCTACCGGGCAATCGATCACACTAACTGTATTATCGGCCAGTGCCTTCTTGAGTGTAGGTAATAAATCCTGCCCCTTTTCAATACGATAGCCTTTGGCGCCAAAAGATTCTGCATATTTGACAAAATCCGGGTTGGAAAAATCCACGTGAGACTTGCGACCAAACTGGTTCATCTGTTTCCATTCTATCAGGCCATAGCCGCTGTCGTTCCAGATCAGGATCACGAAAGGGGTATTCAGTCGCAGGGCCGTTTCAATTTCCTGGGAGTTCATCATGAATCCGGCATCCCCGGTTACCGCCACCACCTTGCGATCCGGATAGGCCAGTTTGGCAGCAACGGCACCCGGCACGGCAATCCCCATACTGGCAAAGCCGTTGGAGATGATGCAGGTATTAGGGTGTTCACAACGGAACATACGCGCCATCCACATCTTATGGGCACCCACATCGGAGATGGCGATATCTTCCAGATCCATCGCCGTGCGCAAATCCCAGATAATCTTCTGTGGTTTGACTGGAAGCGTATTGTCGTCTTTATGCTGATCCATTTCCTTGATGAGGGCATCACGTAAAGGACGCAGCGTATTACCCGTATGTGGCGTCGCCAGTTCCATGATGCGCAACAGGCTGTGCTTGATATCGCCATTTACCCCTATCTGTGCCGAATAGTGAGCATCCACTTCGGCAGGCAAATGGTCGATATGGATCAGGGTCCGGTCTTTGGTCGGATGCCAGAGATAGGGATGATATTCAACAAGGTCGAATCCGACACAGATGATCACATCGGCCTTGTTAAAACCACAGTTCACATAGTCACTGGACTGGAGACCGGCAGTACCCAGGGCCATGGGATGTCTAAACGGAATCACACCCTTGGCCATAAAGGTATTGGCCACGGGAATATTTAATTTTTCGGCAAACTCGGCCAGTTGTGCCCATGCCTTACCACGGATGACCCCATTACCGGCCATGATCATGGGGTTGCGTGCATTGCTGATCACTTCCGCGGCCCGTTCCACCCTGTCCATGGCAGGCTCCGGTGTCATGGGGACCCGAACCCCCAAAGGCTCGGCATCAATACTCATACTGGCAATATTTTCCGGAAACTCGATAAAAGTCGCACCGCTCTTTTCAGTCTGGGCCAGCTTGAAGGCCTTGCGCACCACCTCAGGAATAATGTCCGGTTCCAGCAGGCGGGAAGAATATTTGGTGACTGGCTGGAAGATCTTTTCCAGATCCAGCACCTGGTGGGATTCTTTATGCAAACGGTGGGTACTGGCCTGCCCGGCAATGGCCACCACCGGGGCATGGTCCATATTGGCGTCAGCCACCCCGGTGATCAGGTTGGTGGCACCAGGGCCCAGGGTTGCCAGACAGACACCGGCCCGGCCGGTCAGCCTGCCATAGACATCGGCCATAAAAGCCGCACCCTGCTCATGGCGGGTAGTGATAAATTTGATGTTTGATGACAGCAGGGCATCCATGACATCCAGGTTTTCTTCCCCGGGAATACCAAAGATATATTCCACCCCCTCATTTTCGAGGCACTTGATAAACAGCTCGGCCGCTTTCATATCGCTGCCTTATTTTTCCTTTTTAATCAGGTGATCCACCACGTCCAGCATGCTGGGGCCATCACGGTGCTTCTCGGCTGCCCGATATTTACCATTTACGATCATGGAGGGTACGCCGCTGATACCATAGCGCCGGGTCAGGTCATCGGCACGGGCTAGTTTGGTTTCCACCGCAAAGGAATGAAACACATCATCAAAGTCACTGGCCTTGACTCCATTTTTGACAAACAGGGCACGCAATTTTTCCTTTGTATCCAACCGGTCTCGTTTCAGGTGATAGGTATCAAATATCTGCTTGTGCATCTTGTCACTGACACCCAGCACCTCAGCAGCGTAAAAGGCACGGGCATGTAGCTTCCAGAGAGGACGGAATGTGGCCGGTACGCGAACGAATTTAACATTGGCCGGTTTTTTCTTTAACCATTTGTGTAATTTGGGTTCAAACTGGAAGCAGTGAGGACAGCCATACCAGAACATCTCCACCACTTCGATGGTTTTACCCGATGTGCTTTTGGCTACGGGTGGATTAATGCGTTCGTATGAAACCCCTTCTTTGATACCAGCAGCAAATACCTGACCGGTCATCATTAAGATAAAAACTGAAACCCATAATTGGCGAAAACCGTGCATACCTGTGTCTCCTGTTATGTTTGCATCAGGTTAGAAAAATATTAGCTGCATGGCAAGCAGTTCCTTGCACCATTCTGTCGAGTCAAATTTATTAATTAAAAACATGTAGACCCGGCAGTAAAGAATCGGTTCCAAACCACGTAAGTAATAATAAGGGCATGCTCACTAAACAGCATATGGCAAAAACCTTACTCGATACGCCTTTTTGAAGGCGTAAATGCATGACTGCAAGCAAATAGAACCAGAGTGAGACACTCAGTAACTGTTTGACTTCCCACACCCAGTAATGCCCCCAGGCCATACTTGACCAAAGCATGCCCGTCAGGATACCAAAGCCCAACAAAATCAGCGCCAGTTTCACGCTACGAATGAGTGCCGCCTCCAGACTGAGCAAAATGGTCTCTGCCACATCCCTGTTCCTGTTCGCCAGAAAACCACCCATTTGATCTGTCAAAATCAGAATCGCATAACCTGCTCCTATAATGAGTAAGGCAAGGGCAATGATCATCATGGGCACATGGACAAACAATAAGCCGTGTTCCAGCACAGCCAGGGGCAATGTCATTAACTGACTTCCTGAGCCAGTTATATTCCATAGAATATAACTGCCCGTCAAAGTCGCGGGTATGATAATCAGAAAATTACTATTTCCTTTTACTTCACGCTTAAGATAAAGAAGAAACATCATTAGCATGGCGACCAGAATCAACGCCGATGTATCTAAAGAACTGGCCAAAGGTAAACCGGCATAATTCAATCCCAGTGCAGGTTTTTCCAACCAACGAATGATGATCAGTAATATGCACAGGGTCATACTTGACCAATATATAAGCTTGACATGCTGGTAGCTGAATCGACTGCGAACTTTTTCAACCAGTACAAGTAATAACTGACCCAGCCATAATAGAACCAGGGTAAGGATGGCAACAACATCGTGTAAAATCCTTGCATAGCCTGAAAAAAGAATGAGTATGGTCATTAATAACAAGACAGCTACACTGATTTGCATCTCATGCCAGTTCCAGGCCGACCATGCACACAACAACACCAGCAAGGCCAGCACAATTCCACTCAGGAGGCTTAATGCATGCCAGGCAGTAGCCATAAGACCTGTTCCCACCACAAGCATAAACAGGGCCCATGCTAATTGGTCATAACGAAGAGTCAGGCGCAGCCTTATTTGATCGACACGCTGTACAAACTGATTAAATCGAGGTGGTATATTAAATGCCATCAGTCTCCCTGCATGGCCTGCTGCAAACGCGTGAAGAGTTCATTAAATTCTCGGCTAAAGGCCATCTGCTGTCGCCCTCCCATCCCTGACATACTTACCTGACAGTCTTTACCCTCTGTCTCAAACAACATCCAGATACGACGATAGCGACTATAAAAAGCAGCCAACAAACCCACCAGCATTAATAAACTGCCACCCAATACAAATAATTCACCTGGTCGATAGGACACCATCAATATCACGGCTGGTTTGTAGGTCATATCCTGTAACTGAATATAAAAAGGTAATCGTGTTTCTGCCATTTTTGATAAAGCAGGAATAGCATCTTCAAAAAATAGTAAATCTGAACTGTTCATCTTCTTTTTTGCATATAAGGCATAGACCAATCTTCGTATCAGCTTATGGGAAAGTTGCTGGCTTTGCTCCAAACCCTCAGCTTCGATACGACTGGCCATATTCTGATCAACAGCAGGGAAGCCCCCCTGTTTAAACAGGGTAAGTAATTCCTGCAAGGTTTTAGAACGAGCCCTGCGTTCTTTTGTCGACATTGATTTACCCGATTCTTTAAGCACCTTTTGTATTGCCATCTCAACCTTGCGCTGATCGTAAAGTGAGGCATGCAAGTTCAAATACTTTTCCATGCTGGCATCCTGATCTACCGGAATATGAATGAACCGGAAAGCCTGTTCATGCCCATCGCGAATCCCGGTAATAAAATAATAACGGCCTTGTTGTTTAACGGGTAATAAATATGTGATCACTTCTCTTTGACGAGATACCGACTCTGTCACGGTATAACGCAGGCTTGGGCCAATATTTCTATGCACAGGCCTGGCATCCCTTTCATCTCGTACAGCCTGTATATTTCTAGGATTAAGGCCCATAAACCGCACCACAATATCACCATCGCGTGTCTGTAAGCGACGCTCACTCCCCACCTCGGTTTTAAATTTTAATGGCACTACATTGGCATGGTTTAGTGGCCACATAGCAACGCTTAGTCCACTTCCCGCGTCTTTCACACCCCGCTGAAAATAGGTATAGCCTCGATAACGAAAGGCTCGATTGGCACCCAATAAGGTTGGTACTGGGTTATTCCGTCGTGAATCGAGAATCTGGATATGACTAATGAAATTTTCTTCTAGCAAGAGATGATCCGAATCCAGTTGGACGCTCTGGACAGAAACAGGAAAAGGTAGATGTCGTGTTAAAAATCCCTGTGATGTGCTGACCCTGACTTCATCAATGATCTGGCCGGCCTGAACCTCAGCCAGTCCTTCAAAGGCCAGTCTGGAACGGGCCGGGATTCGACTATTACTCGCCATTTCGTTAAGTGGAATATCCTGGCTTTCGGTTTGCAGACTACTAAAACGCAGTTGCCACTTCAGACCATAATCACTATCGAGCGACACTCCAAGCAGAATGATCACGATAGCAACATGGGATAAAACCAGACCGACACGATTTAATCGGCCATGAATAGCTGAAAGATATTGTTTTTGATTTTTGCGTACCGACTGTACACGATACCCCTGCCTGGCTAATACCGACTGACACACTGACGACAATTGCTCTGCTGGCTTTTCATAACGCCACGACACATGGTGATGCAGGAGCTGCATACGCGATTGATCAGTGATCAACCTGTAGTGTGTAAGATCTCGCCACATGACTGGCAGTTGGCGAAACAGTAAAAGTATGACGGCTATCAACAGGCTCACACTGACTAGCAGCAACCAGCCCGATTCCGCCTGTATTAACCACATCGTGCTGACAACCACAGTAAGACTGAAAAGCAGGACGCTTGCAAATGACAGTGAGCTGCCTCGCAAACGTGTCCTGCGAAGCTTTTGTTGAAAAAGTGGGTACATGCTGTTTAGCATAACCCTGTTTTAGATTTTATGTACTGACAGGATGTTAATTCCATTCTGCAAAATAAAAAAAAGGGTGGTTAAAACCACCCTTCTAAGTATTTTCAGTGACTCGGCTTAGTGCAGGCCAGCGATATAAGAGGCAACGGCCTCAATTTCCTTGTCGCTCATGCGAGCCGCAATGTCCCGCATCATCTTGCTTGGGTCATTACCACGCACACCGCTACGAAAATCTTTCATGGTTTTCACTATGTATGCTGCCTGCTGACTACCCAAGGCAGGGAATTTGGCAGCAGGGTTACCAGCACCTGATGGGCCATGACAACCGATACAGGCTGCAACACCCTTCTCTTTATTTCCACCACGATAGACATTCTGACCCAGAGTCAGGGTCTTTTTATCCGCAGAACCGGGGCTGACAGTCTGTTTGGCATAATATGCACCCAGATCGGCCATGTCCTGATCACTCAGGGCAGCGGCCTGTCCCATCATAATCGGATCCTTACGGGCACCTGATTTAAAATCAGCCAACTGCTTGGCAATATATCCAGCACCCTGACCCGCCAGCTTTGGCCAGCTTGGGTTTGTGCTATTTCCGGCTGGGCCATGGCATCCGGCACAAACACCGGCTTTTTTCTCGCCGGCCGAGGCGTTGCCTGCTGCCTGAACAGGGGCAGCAAGCAATAGGGCCAGACTTATAGCGAAAGTCTTATTCAACATCATTTGGACTGGTCTACCATATGCTTAACAGCGGCTTTAACAGCTGCATCGCTCAGGTCAGCACGACCACCTTTGGCTGGCATGAAACCGGTTTTACCCTTAAAACCCTTAATGGCATGATCATTCATTACACCCATGCCCTGTGCAATACGTGATTTCCAGGCTGCCTTGTCACCCAGTTTGGGGGCGCCCGCAGCACCAGTACCGTGACAGGCAAAACAAGCCGCCTGGTAAGTTTTCTGGCCTTCATCTGCCTGAACATTCACTGCCGCAAAAACCATCAGCGCAGAGGCTGCAACCATCAGTTTTTTCATCTCTATTTATCTCCCATGTGGATAACAAAAGGTCCCGACAATCACATCCCTGGAAAAATGCTAAGATGTCCCCGCCGAAACAAAAAATTTCGCGCACCTGTATACCAAGGGCCGGGCGGCGGGTCAAGAAAAAGCCGGAAAATTTCAAAATGCAGACAAAAATGATCAATTATTATCAGCGCGCCAACTTTCAGACCAGTGTCCCTAAACCCAGCCTGGCTCCCCCAGACAGCGGCATGGAGGTGGCCTTTGCCGGGCGTTCCAATGCCGGCAAATCCAGCGCCCTCAATGCCATTACCAACCAGAATGCCCTGGCCAGGGTCAGTAAAACTCCCGGCCGGACCCAACATCTGATATTTTTTGAGCTTGATGAGCAACGGCGCCTGGTCGACCTGCCGGGTTATGGCTATGCCAAGGTCCCTCTCAAGATAAAACAGCAGTGGCAAAAAGCCATGGAAACCTATTTAAACGAGCGCCAGTCCCTGCGTGGACTCATCCTGATGATGGATATTCGCCACCCCCTTACCGACTTTGATATACAGATGCTTGACTGGGCCGTGCATTCTGAGATGCCGGTACATATCCTGCTCACCAAGGCAGATAAGCTCAAACACGGTGCTGCCAAAAACACACTGCTTAAGGTAAAACGAGAATTACAGGATCTTCCCGATATCAGCCTGCAGTTGTTTTCAGCTACAAAAAAGTCCGGAGTAGATGAGGCCAGGGCTATACTCGACACATGGTTAGAAATTAACCAGGCAACAGATATTCAAGAAGAATAAAAAAAGCCCCGTGTCCAGGAGTGTGGGGGAGAAAGACACGGAGCTTAAGTTTTTCCCGGCTTGGGGAAACCGGGAACTTTAGTACCCGCCAGGGAGGTTATGCGGGAACCAAGCTGCTTCAGTAATCAGTCTAGACACATTTCGATCTTTGTCGCCTCATATCAGGTTAAACAATGTTAAACCTCATTAAAATTTGTAAAACGTAATATATGAAGAAAAAAGGCTGAGGGAATAAAAAAAGCTCCGTGTCCAGGAGTGTGGGGGAGAAGACACGGAGCTTAAGTTTTTTCTCGGCTTGGGGAAACCGAGAAATTTTAGTTACCCGCCAGGGAGGTTATGCGGGAACCAAGCTGCTTCAGTAACCAGTCTAGACAAGTTTCGATCTTTGTCAGCCAATGTGATGTTAAAGATTGTTAAATAATTCACACGTTTTGTAATAAAATTGTCAAAAGTGTGATCTGGATAAAAAAATAGCCCCGGGAATTACATTTCGATGTCTTTTCCGGGGCAAACGCTCATTCAGCTTGGGGGTGGCTGAACGTACTTTACCCGCCAGGGAGGTATGCGGGACGGTCTAAAACCGTACACCTAAGACCCAGGTATAAATAAAAAGTTCAACCTAATTTAAGCAAAGATTAAATCATTAATATTACTACAGTTTTAAGCTGATACATATTTTGTGTCCCTCATACCTCACAGACCTCAGGTATATCTGTATCATGACTAAATTGCTGGATCGTACGTTTCCAGTTATCGGGTATCGCAATAATCCTGTGTGTTGAATTTGCAAAAACAATCGTCTGATTTCCCTCGGCATGTAACTCACCTGTATTCATATTATAAAACATAAAATTCAGGCGCATATTTGTCCTGCCAACATTTGAGATGTAAAGTTTTACTACCACCTCGTCATACAGGAAAAAGTTCTTTTTAAAATTACATCTGGCATCTTTCGTTATTAAAATCATTCCATTGCTAAGATCTTCAAATCCTCCTTCCACTTCATCTTTAACCCACAATTCACGAACAATTCCCTGCAACTTAAAAAAATTTAGAAAATACATGTTTTGCAAGGCATTAGTATCACCAATTGTGACTGTTGTTTGGTATTCATATACACCCATGTTTAATAAAATTCCTTTAATTAATATGCTCCCTAAATATCCATTATTCAGATTTTTCTTTGAACGAATTAACTTTCAAAATCTAACTTCACTCTTAGATGTTCAAATCTGTTGAAACAGCTGAACTCATATTTTACTTCAAACCTAAAATATTCAATGTAAATATTACCCAGATACACTACATAAAATATTGATAATTAGAATATGAAATAAATAAGCGGCATCATTCCAACTTAAAAGCTAAAACACGCAATTTAAACCGCCGATAAGTATGCTGTAACCAGGGATGAAAACTGTAGCATTCACCCGTGGTTACACAAATTAATTGTGTACATAAAAAATAAAACTTTTACTCATTAAACATATGGATAAATTTGACCGCGAAAAATTTCTTGAATTGAAGGCAATAACAAACATTATTGCCTTCAAAGTGGCTATTCCACTTTATCTACTTTTCTGGTTACTCGACATCATTTATGTACCGCAGTTTAAATGGGAGTTCCTCGGTATACGCCTCATGATTATTCCTGCGGCAATCATTACTTACCTGTGGTTACGCAAGGCACAAACATTTCGGTCCGCTGAACGGGCTGCCCTGTTTTTTGTTTTTGTCTGTGGCTTAATCCTGAATATCATGATTTATGTTATCGGTAAGGGAGCACTCTATAATATTAATCTGCAGCTTGTTGCCATTGGCAGCCTGAGTTTTATTCCCTGGAGTGCTCCCTACTTTTTATTCACCATTGTTGCGATCTATGGCCCTTATCTTGCCATCGAATCCAGATATCTAAGTAACCCTGACTACATTGCCCAATTTGCTGTAACAGGATTTTTCATCAGTGGTGTCATCACTATCACATGGATATTAGGAAGCTTTCGCAAACAAATGCATGAAAAGGAAATCCACATTCGACAGAATCTGATGCAACAAATTAAACGCAGAAAACGTACTGAACTAGAGCTGGTTATTGCGCTGGATCAGGCCCAGGAAGCCACTCGTGCCAAAGAAATGTTCCTGGCCAATATGAGTCATGAAATTCGTACGCCCCTAACAGCCATCATTGGTTTTGCTGACTCAGCACTTGATGAAGATCAAACAAAACAGCAACGAATTTATGCATTACAAACTATCCATCAAAGTGGTCATCATCTTTTACAAATAATTACTGACATCCTCGATTTCTCAAAAATAGAAGCCGGTGCACTGCAAATAGAAAAACTTTCCGTTAATACTATTCAATTAGCATCAGAAATCGATTACATGATAAAAGATCAGGCCTTACAGAAAGGACTTGAGTTTAAAATAGAGTATGTGTTTCCTGTTCCTGAAACTTTTACCAGCGACCCAGTTCGTATTAAACAGATTCTACTCAACTTCTGCAGTAATGCTATCAAGTTCACTGATCAGGGTTCAGTCATATTAACAGTCAAATACCAACAAGCTAATAAAAAGTTAACCTTTAGTGTTGCAGATACCGGTATAGGTATGTCTGATAAACAGATAAACAATCTGTTCAAACCATTTATACAGGCTGACAATAGTATCGCTAGGCGATTCGGAGGAACAGGTCTCGGTCTTTCTCTTTCAAAACAACTTGCCGAGATACTAGACGGAGATATCACTGTCACTAGCAACGTAAATGAAGGCTCTGTATTTGAGTATTCTTTTTATATTGATAAACCCGCAGACACACTAATCAGCTCAACCAATGACATATCACTATCAAGTGTGTCCCATCACCGTCAAACACCTTATCTTAAACTGTCTGGCAATATACTTTTGGTTGAAGATAATGAATTGAACCAAATACTAATCAAATCCTATCTAGAAAAAATGGGTACTACAGTCACCACAGCTGATAATGGGGAAGTCGCGGTTAGACTGGCACAACAACATAATTTCGATCTGATTTTTATGGACATGCAAATGCCAGTCATGCCAGGTATTGATGCCGTACATGAAATACGTACCAATGGGATCACAACTCCCATCATCATGTTAACGGCCAATGTAACAAAACAGGATAAACAAAAATGTTTAGATTCAGGTGCCAGTGACTTCATGACTAAGCCTGTTATACGACAAGCGTTATATGAAATGACAAAAACATATCTAACTGTTGACCACCAATCCATGTCATACCAGGATTCCACACTCTCTACCCTGTTCGATGAGCAACCTGATACACAAGACAAAGCCAATGAATATTTTGAGACCTTGATTACCCATCAACAACAAGTCAATCAACATTTTAGGAATACCGAACTCGAGCAGGTAAAAACAAGCCTGAAAAATCTGAAAGAAACTGCAAATCGACTTGGATACCCAACATTAAGTGAGTTCATCAACACGATTGAATTAAGTGGGATAGATATCGATATCAAGCCTGAGTCAGAACAGCTTGACGAATTAAACAGGCAACTGGATTCTATTTATCTTGGGTTAAGTCAGATTATGCTAAAGAAGACCCGGGCGGCATAACAACTAGTTAATGCGCCTCATCCCAATTGTCACCCACACCCACATCCACCACCAGGGGCACTTTTAGACTGGCCGCCTTTTCCATCTCCTGGCGAATGATTTGACTGGCAGACTCGACTTCAGCTGTGTTTATCTCAAACACCAGTTCATCATGAACCTGCATGATCATTTTTACTGGTAACTGATCACTTATGATTCGCTTCTGTAACGTAATCATGGCCCGCTTGATGATGTCCGCTGCAGTACCCTGCATGGGCGCATTAATCGCAGTGCGTTCTGCATACTGACGACGCTGGGCATTACTGGCCTTAATGTCCGGAATATAAAGGCGTCGACCAAATACCGTTTCCACATAACCCTGCTGGCGGGCCAGTTCGCGAGTCTGTTCCATGTAATCCTTCACACCAGGGTACCGCTGGAAGTAGAGGTCGACATATTCCTGTGCTTCATTGCGAGTGATATCCAGTTGTTTGGCAAGGCCAAAGGCCGACATGCCATAGATCAAACCAAAGTTAATGGCCTTGGCCGACCGGCGTTGTTCATTACTGACCTCATCCAGCCCCATGCCAAACACCTCGGCCGCCGTGGCGCGATGAATGTCTTCACCGCTAGCAAAGGCCTTTAGCAAACCTCGATCTTCCGAGATATGGGCCATAATACGAAGCTCGATCTGGGAATAATCCGCCGCCACCAGTTTGCAGCCTTCAGGGGCAATAAAGGCCTTTCTGATCTTACGTCCCTCTTCAGTACGAATGGGGATGTTCTGTAGATTTGGATCAGATGACGAAAGTCGACCCGTGGCCGCCACCGCCTGATGATAAGAGGTATGTACACGACCGGTATCCTTATCGATCATCAGTGGCAGTTTATCGGTATAGGTGGATTTGAGTTTACTCAGACTGCGATGTTCCAGTATCATTTTTGGCAGCGGGTATTCCTGGGCCAGTTCCTGTAACACGGATTCTGCAGTCGATGGTTGCCCCTTTGGTGTTTTGGATATCACCGGCAGGCCCTGCTTTTCAAACAGGATAGCCTGGATCTGTTTGGGTGAGCTGAGGTTAAATTCCTGACCCGCGCACTCAAAGGCCTCTTTTTCTATTTCGGCCAGTCGTTTTTCCAGTGACTTGCTCTGTTTACCCAACAGCTTGCTATCGATCAACACTCCGTTTCGCTCTATACCGGCCAGTATGGGTAATAAAGGTATTTCGATTTCTTCGAAGACTTTTTTCAGGCTGGGGATATCTTTCAGGCGCGGCCATAAGGTTTCATGCAATTGCAGGGTGACGTCAGCATCTTCCGCCGCATATGGTGCGGCCTGCTCAATATCGATCTGGTTAAAGGTAAGCTGTTTGGCGCCCTTACCGGCTATGTCTTCAAAATGGATGGTCTTGTGACCAAGGTATTTGAGTGCCAGGGTGTCCATGTCATGCCGAGTTGCTGTGCTATCCAGCACATAGGACTCCAGCATGCTGTCGAATGCGATACCCTGCATGTGAATATCGTAATTGGCCAGCACGTTCATATCATATTTTAGATTCTGACCGACCTTATTCAGCTTAGGGTCTTCCAGCAGGGGTTTAAAGGCCGCGAGCACCTTGTCCCGTTCCAGTTGGACAGGCGCATCCATATAATCATGGGCCACGGGCAGATAAGCGGCCTCACCTGTCTCCACCGCAAAGGAAAGCCCGACAATCTCCGCCTGCATGTAGTCCAGGCTGGTGGTTTCCAGATCAAAGGCAAACAGTTTTGATTTTTTGAGTTTGCTTAACCATTTATCCAGTTCGTCATCAGTAAAAATGGTTTCATACTGTGCCTTAGTCGATTTCTTTGCCGCCTTTGGGGCAGAGGTATTCACCGAGGCAGTAGCACTGCTATCACCCAGCAACTCTTTCAGCCAGGTCTTTAACTCAAATTGCTGGAACAACTCGATGAGTTTGTCCTTGTCCGCAGGTCGTGCCTTCAAGGTCTTGGGTGTCTCATCCAACTCTACGTCACATTTGATAGTGACCAGCTCTCTAGAGAGAGGTAATTGTTCCAGGCTATCACGCAGGTACTCGCCGACCTTACCCTTAAACTTGTCCGCATTGGCCATGATCTCATCCAGCGAGCCGTATTCTTTCAGCCATTTTACCGCGGTTTTCGGACCGACCTTGGGCACACCGGGTACGTTGTCCACGGTGTCGCCGATCAGGGCCAGGTAATCGATGATCCGCTCAGGTGGTACACCAAACTTTTGCACCACCCCATCTCGATCCATGGTGGTATCCGTCATGGTATTCACCAGCGAAATATGCTGGTTGACCAGCTGGGCCATGTCCTTGTCACCGGTAGAGACCACCGCATCCATCCCCAGCTCGGTGGCCTGGGCCGCCAGGGTGCCGATCACATCGTCGGCCTCCACACCGGAAACACAGAGCAGCGGCAGCCCCATGGCCTGGACAATCTCATGGATGGGCGCAATCTGGCTGGCCAGGTCTTCCGGCATCGGGGGTCGGTTGGCCTTGTATTCCTTATACATGTCATTGCGGAAAGTCTTGCCCTTGGCATCGAATACCACCACCACATGTTCCGGACCATAATCTGTGATCAATCGGCGCAACATGTTCACCACACCATAAATCGCTCCCGTGGCGTTGCCACTGGAATTCGTCAGAGAGGGCATGGCGTGATAAGCGCGAAACAGGTAGGACGAACCATCGACCAGGACAAAAGGGGCGTTATTGCTAGACATGAATAAACGTGTTTCTTAATTGGATAATCGTGGCCGAATCTTACCACAGACAGCCCAAATCGCTTGCTCAGATAGGTTATTATCCTACAACTTGATCGCAGGACTGGACAGAGCCGCCTTGATCATCGATTCTTTGAATATACAGTGACACAAGCAGGATATAACAACGTGAAAATTCCCCCTCTGTTAAGCATGGCGCTGATCACCGGACTGGCCACAAGCTTCCCGGTTTTAGCCGATCAAAAACTCGAGCAACCACCAGAAATTAAGGAAGAACATACTCCCCCTGCTGAGGTCATCGACCGCGAGAAGGAACACCTGCCTGAACCTGAAGTTCGCATCATTAAGCGTAAAAAGGTCACTATTGAAGAATACCGTGTCAATGGCCAACTACGTTATGCCAAGATTATCCCTACCTCTGGCCCTGCCTATTATCTCGTCGATACAGATGGTGATGGTGAACTTGAAACCCGGCATGACAATATGAAAAACCCCCCGATACAACAATGGATCCTGTATCAGTGGTAACACCAGCTCGGTAATAAAAAGCTATGTCGGTCTATACCCTGGTCGGTGAAACTGATCTTAAACGCTGCCTGCAAGATTATCAGGCCGGTGAACTGCTCAGTTATACCGGTATTCGTGACGGCATAGAAAATACCAACTACTTCGTCACAACAGACAAAGGCGAGTATGTCCTGACAATTTTTGAATATATTGGTGAAGATGATGCTCAGTATAGTCTCGACTTGATGCAGCACCTTGCCAGCCAGGGCCTGCCATGCCCTATGCCACACCATGACTCACAGGGCCAAAGCCTTTATCGTATACACGACAAACCTGCCTGCCTCGTCAGCCGGCTTTGCGGCCAATCTCCAGCTGAGATTAACTCCAGGCATTGTTCGGCCATTGGCGATGTACTGGCCCGTTTCCATCTGGCCAGCCAGTCAATGAAATCCCATCGACCAAACAACCGTAATGCCACATGGCGCCATACCACAGCGGAACGTTTACAGGCCTTTCTCAATCCAGAACAAAAGACGCTTTTAGCCGATGAACTGCTCTTTCAGGAGACCGACCTGTCTCATTTGCCCCAGGGACATATTCATGCCGACCTGTTCCAGGACAACACCCTGTTTCAGCAGAATCAACTAAGTGGTCTACTGGATCTGTATGACGCCTGCCATGATATCTATTTGTATGACCTTGCGATCACAGCCACGGACTGGTGCAGCCATGAAAACGGGGAGTTTGACCCAGTCCGTTTACAAAGCCTGCTCGATGGATACACGGCCATTCGCCCCATCTCATCAGATGAGCAGGCTGCCTGGCCAGTATTACTGCGACGTGCTGCCCTGCGTTTCTGGCTATCAAGACTCAAAAGCCGACATTTTCCCAACGAAGGCCATCTGACTCAGGAAAAAGATCCTCAGGTTTATCATCGACTTCTGCAACACTACCGAATAAGCCCTCAAATGTGGCCGGGGTAAGTGAACAGGCTGTGGATAACTTTGTGAATAAAAAATGTGACTCACTTATCATTTTTATGCTTTTATCTAATACGGTTATTAGCCCAAAGACAAATGAAAAAAATTATCCTTAAAAATCAAAATATTGTATTATTTTGCAACTAGAAAATTCATGTCTCATAAAAACAACAGACTGAAATAACCTATTTTTGTTACTGTGTATAACTATTCTCTAATAAACCTGAGCAATTCACTCATATAATGCAGGCCCTAATCCAACGACTCGAACAAATCAGCGAATATACCGGCCGAGCCGTGGCCTGGTTGACCCTGTTGATGGTGCTGATCACCTTTGTGGTGGTGGTATTGCGCTACCTGTTCGATACTGGCTCCATCGCCCTGCAGGAGTCGATCACCTATCTGCATGCCTTTGTCTTCATGCTGGGGGCGGCCTATACCCTGAAGCACGAGGGCCATGTAAGGGTGGATATTTTCTATCGCAACATGACGCCTCAAAAACAGGCCAGAGTGGATTTCTTTGGCTGCCTGCTCCTGCTCATCCCGGTTTGCCTGTTCATTACTATTAGTAGTTGGGACTATGTACTCACCTCCTGGTCATTACTGGAAGGTTCACAGGAAGCCGGTGGGCTTCCCCTGGTCTACCTGCTCAAGACCACCATGCTGGTGATGACCCTGTTGATTCTGATCCAGGGTCTGGCCCAGTTACTACGGGCCTGGCGCAACTGGCGTTTCCCACAGGAGACCAGCCATGGCTGAATATATGGCCCTGATCATGTTTATTACGGTCTGCATTGTCCTGCTGGCCGGCTATCCCGTGGCCTTCTCCCTGGGCGGAACAGCCCTGGCCTTTGCCCTGCTTGGCCAGATGAGTGGCAGCTTTGACGGAGCCTTCCTGCAGGCCCTGCCCAACCGGCTGTATGGCATCATGACCAATGGCACCCTGATTGCTGTGCCGCTGTTTGTGTTCATGGGTGTGATGCTGGAACGCTCCAAAGTGGCCGACAAGCTGCTCGATACCATGGCCATGTTGTTCGGCCCCCTGCGTGGTGGGCTGGGAATTTCAGTCATCCTGGTTGGCATGTTGCTGGCTGCCAGCACCGGGATCGTCGGTGCTACCGTGGTCACCATGGGCCTGCTGTCCCTGCCCACCATGTTAAAACGCGGCTATGACCCATCCATTGCCACCGGTACTATCTGTGCCTCCGGCACCCTGGGACAAATTATCCCCCCTTCGATCATTTTGATCCTGCTGGGAGATGTCCTGTCCTCTGCCTATCAACAGGCACAACTGGATATGGGCCTGTTCTCTCCGGAAACCATCTCGGTAGGTGATCTGTTTGCCGGTGCACTGATTCCGGGACTGCTACTGGTATTGATGTATGTGATTTATCTTGTGGGCATGGCCTTTTATAAACCTGGCCAACTACCTGCCATCCCCGCCGCAGAAAGGGCCATTGATAAAAAGGAACTCATCTCAAGAGTCATAGGAGCCCTGTTGCCCCCCCTGTTTCTGATCCTGGCGGTACTGGGTTCCATCATGGCCGGTATTGCCACACCCACCGAGGCCGCCTCAGTTGGCGCAGTGGGGGCCATGTTACTGGCCATGAAACAAAAGCAATTCAACCTTGAGATACTGCAGGCCGTCATGCAATCCACCCTGCGTGTCACCAGCATGGTGTTCATGATCTTCATTGGTGCTTCCATTTTCTCACTGGTGTTCCGAGGCTTCGGTGGTGATGAAGTAGTAAGAGAGTTACTCACCAACTTGCCCGGCGGGGTTGTCGGTGCCATGTTCATTGTCATGCTAATCATGTTCCTGCTGGGCTTCATTCTCGACTTCATCGAGATCACCTTTGTGGTGGTGCCCATCGTTGCGCCGATACTCTTGACCATGGGACTCGACCCCGTCTGGTTAGGCATCATGATCGCCATCAATCTGCAAACCTCCTTCCTCACCCCACCGTTTGGTTTTGCACTGTTCTATCTGCGAGGCGTCGCACCAGACAGCGTTAAAACCACTCACATCTATAAAGGTGTTGCCCCCTTTATCATCATCCAGCTTATTGCCCTTGGCCTGCTCTCATTCTGGCCAGGTTTGGCTACCTGGTTACCTTCAATGGTGTATGGCTCTTAAGTCCACCCGTATCAAGACGATATATAAGATAAGCCATTAATCCAGTCGTAATTTAGGTGTATTTTACATATACAGGGATCGGGTATGTCCTTCAGTCGGTTTTTCATAGTTATGCTTTTTTTTACAGTACTTATCAAAGGTACTGCTTTTGCGGCTGAAAATAGTTATCAGACAGATATTTTTTATTCTAAAACAGCGGAAGAATATAAATACAAGGACAGTATCACCAAAGCCTTTAGCTGGGCGAATCATCTTGAACCGGTGGACACCACAAATATTGTTCATAAAGAAGCGTCTTTTATTCGGCGAGTTGGATTCATTGAACTTGGTTATGAACTGGAGGATGAGAATGGCTTATATGCACATGAAACCGGTTATGTTGCTTACGCCAATTATGTGCATATGGAAAAAGAATCTTCTTACTGGCTTAATCTAATCTATGCCAATGCCAAGCGATCTTCAGATGAATATTACCCAATAAAAACAAAAGGTATGACCATGGAAGGGAATGCTTCAGGGTTTGGTATTGGTTATTTCTTATTCGATAATATGCTTTTTTCATATAACCGATTTGAGTTTAATAATCTTGTTTCATTTCCAACAGGAACCGGTGGTTATCAATCAACGAATTTTGATGTTATTGACTCAACTGTATCAGCAAAACTTTTATACCCTTTCCAAGGTGGAGGTGCATTTCATCTTGAAATGACTGCAGGAACTAAAAAAGTCATAATTTCTAAAGTACCACAACAGGACAATAAAATCTTTGCTCTTAATATCGATTACTATTTAAATTCACGTTTAGGAGTTGGCCTTACTCACAAAAGTGTCGATGGCGATAAAACCTTTTTTATCGGAGAGTCAACGGGTGTTCGGCTAAGCCTGTTTCTCACTTCATGGTTGTACGTAGAAGGCGCTTATTCTGAGTTTACCAATGACGACGATCCCCAAAATGAAAACTATGAACTGGTATCAGCCAAACTTGGGATTCGGTTATAAATTAATCACATCTTACCCTTTTAATACACCATTTCACACATAACTCTTGTGGAAATCTTTCTAGTTCCATAAAATCCAACTTTAGTTTTTCTTTTTTCAATCGGGGGAGGTTGACCATGAAACGGACTGTTTTTTCATCTATTGTAACAACACTGCTATTAGCAATTACCAGCCAGGCCAGTACCGCCAGTGAAGCGGATTATCAGATTGAGTTTGGGTTTGGGTTGTTTGAAACAGACTATACATCACCCGCAGGCAATACTGCAGAACTCTCTGGTAGCATTATTGCTTTTGAATATTTTCTTGATACCGTCAATGTCAGAAACCAGCCTCTTGCTGAAGCCTGGTTTATGAATCGTATCGGAAGTTTTGGAGTTGCATTTGGTGAGGCAGATTATGATCAAAAGGATCGTAGTGGAGAAATAGATCTGAACGTATTGGGCTTCACTTACATGCAGCCTGGCTCTCCACTCTATTTGGATTTTTACTATACAACGGGCTCTGAAGAATATGACTTCAAGCCGGGTTACAGTTTTATTGATTACAGCAATGATCTAACCTCAACTTCTGTCACCCTGGGATATTTTGTAAAACAAAACACTCTCTTTGTATTTGAATATGAGTCTGCTAAATATGAACATTCACCAGCTGCTTATTCACAATTTGATTACACAAGGAAAGAAACCAACTTAAAAGTTAAACACCTGGCTCCTTCTGGTAATGGAACTATGTTGAATATCATCGGCTTAGTGGGTAAAACCACCTATGATGAAAAGACAAAAGCAGACACTGACAATACCGTTATGGGGTTTGAAGTAGATTTCTATCCCAATTCAACAACCAGTATTGGTGGTACTTTTGAACAAACGACAGGAGATGACAATGGCTATAAAGGGAAGAAAGTAGGCTTGCAGGGCAAACTATTCCTGACACCTAAGTTTTCTATCGCAGTTGAGTTTAGTGAGTTCTCAGGAAAAGGTACAAGTAGTGACAAAGATGCAATCAACTTGACCGCCAACATCCGCATGTAAATCTTATTCCGGGTACCTTAACGGTACCCGGTTATATATAAAAACACTTTTAACTTTTCATCAACGATACAAAATCGTCTCCCGATGCCCAAAGGGTTTCCAGCTCGGTGCTATTACATTGGGCATAGTCGATCGATTCAATAATCTGGCTGGTGCTACAGCAAACTCACCATAGCGCTGGTTAATCAGGTCGATGACATGATTGGCAATGTCCCGATTAGGAAGATTGTGCTCTGCAAACAGCTGTAACTGGCCATTCTTGAGTTGAGGATCCAGGGCACCGACATGTACCTGGTGGATGCCTTCGCCATCCCAACAGTACTCCAGCACCTCTTTACATAAATCATAAATAATCAAACCATCATCTATCGGTATGGGGGCCTGCATTTTTAATCCTAACCACGACTCCGTTGCGCGCAGGCCTATGCTAAAGGTCTGCGCCACCATGTCATGGCGACGCAGACGGGCACCGACCTTTTCACTCATGTGCAATAAATAGGTCAGTAGCACCTGGTGGCTTCGAGTATTGGGTGGAATCACCTTGCCATGCCCGATACTCTTGGGCGGTGCCACCGTTGTGTGTACCTTCTCCGGATCTTTTCCCTGGCACATATACCAGATGCGTCGTCCCGGGTTACCGAAGCGTTGCCCCAACACACCGATAGGCAGGTTCTTCATGTCTCCACAGGTATACACACCGCGCGCGGCAAGAAAAGCACCGATACCTTTATTAATACCACACAGTTCCATCACGGGGACATTGCGCAAGGTCTCTTCTGCCTCCCAGGGTAAAACAATAGTCATACCATCGGGCTTGTTGAGCTTGGCCGCATACTTGGCCGTGGTCTTGTCTCCACTCAGTCCCACTGAACAGGGCAGTTTGGAAACTTCAACAACCCTGTCTTTTGCCATGCGGGCAATCTTTTCCGGTGCGCCATAGAGTTTTTGTACATGGGTAATATCAAGAAAGGCCTCATCGACTGAAAAGATTTCAATATCCGGTGTGATGTCCTGCAAGGACTCCATGATATTGATCGAGACTTCGGCATAACGCTCGGGACGAGAGGGTCGTTGTATCAACCCCGGACAAAGTTCTTCTGCTTCACGCAAACGCATACCGGTTTTGACACCCTTGCGTCTTGCCTCATAGGATGAAGTGATAATGCAGGTGCCCTGCATGCCATTGGTGACACCAACGGGTTTACCATTGAGTTCGGGAAAGTCCAGTTGTTCGATAGAGGCAAAGAAGGCATTCATGTCCACCAGGACAATGGCGCGCTCCCAGAACAGGGAAGGATCGTGGGCCATGGCAGACTCCTGACTTACTCATCTTATAAGCAATAAGATGACAACGCTATTTATCATCACATAATAATATGGCTTCCATACCTTTATGTTCTAAACCAAAACGATAAAAATTACTGGCCCTGTGATACAAGGTTACCTTTGTCTAACAATTCCTGCTGATTCTTTAGTGCATGACCAATAATCAGCATGTTTCCATTATTATCCCTGACGCGAAAATCTTTGCTGCCATAATCCCGCTCGGCAAAGTCGCCAACAAACTCAAGCCCCTTTGCTTGCCACTCTTCATAAACAATATCTGCATCCTCAACCCCAATAACACATACACCCGTGCCAGCATGTTGCTTGCGGCCTTCACCAAACTCGACCACAACATCGCCTCGCCTAACTACACAATAAGATGGATTTTTCCAAAGCACGCTTATTGTAAAGCCCAGTTTTTCTTCAAAAAACTTTGCGGTCTCTGCTGCACTCCGAACTGGTAAAATAGGATTACCCCATAAAAAGTTATCACTCATGCTATTTCTTCCATCATATTTGACTATCGATAAGATCGTAACTGTCCAACCAGCACTCCCTGGATGCGCACCCGTTCCGGTTCAAACACCATGGGTTGCATATCGGGGTTCTCCGGGCTGAGTTCGATACGCCCGTCGGCATAACGTTTGAAGCGTTTGAGGGTTGCCTCTTCCTCATCAATGAGGGCGACGACAATGTCACCGTAATCGGCCTTGTCCCTGGCCTCGATGATGACAATGTCGCCATCCATAATTCCCACCCCGATCATGGACTCGCCTTTGACTTCGAGAGCATAGGTGCGGTCACCAACAAACATCTCGGAGAGATTGATCTCTTGTTGATCGGGAATGGCTTCAATAGGGTGGCCAGCGGCGATACGACCCACCAATGGAAGGGTCAATGGGTTTTGGAGGGAATCAGTAAGTCGAATACCCCGCCAGCCACGTTCGGTTTGCTCCAGCTTGCCCTTCTGCTTGAGGGACTGCACATAGCGATGTACCGTCCCCTTGGAGTTGATGCCAATGGCCTGGCCGATCTCAGTCATAGTCGGCGCCTCGCCATGGCGGGCAATATAGTCCCGGATGAACTCCAGCATTTTGTTTTCCAGGGATGTAAGCATATAAATGTTCTCCATATGTTCTCTACTATAGAGAACGTTTAGAGAACCGTCAAGCACTCAGGGTGAATTATTTGCATGAGAGCAAAAACAGCTGCTGGACGTACTAAGTTAGTAATTTCGAATGGCAATACGGGCAATTGAAAAACGGCTCATGCCACAGGTTCTTTAAGCATAAACTCCAGACGCTCATCAACCCGTGCAGGTGAAATCTCAATTATTTCTGCGCTCACAACATTTTCCGATACAAAGGGATCTTTACTTACTCTGCTTTGTAATTCTTCCAGTGATGTATTGTGAGCAACAATGCCACCACCCAGGCTTGGCTGCAGGCCGCCAACCACCAGAAATACCCCAGCATCAAAGCCATTTTTAATCCACTCATTATGGCCATCCATCAGTGCACTGGCCTGGGCTTTGTTAGCCGAAAATTTAAGCAGCACTATAAACATCATATTCTCCTTTTAAATTATTATTTTTCTGTATCCGCTGACTGACATGGCAAGCCATCCAACCAGGCTTCCATTTGTTTCACTTCTTTTTTTATAAATTTTTCATCATGAAATGCATTTGCCAGTGTTGCCACGCCCTGGCTAAAGGCAAGTACATGCATAGCATGAGCATCGGCTTCCTTCTTTGAACCAAAACCCATGCTCTGAAATTGTTTGCGTAACCATTTACGAAACAGTTCAAACAGTTTATTTGCCTCGCCCAATAGTGAATGATCCAGCTTGGCCAGTTCTGAACAGAGCGTCCCAACCGGACAACCGAACTGTTTAATCTTGACCCGGTTCATAATAAGAATATTGATAAAATTACGAATTCGATCCTGTGGTAGAACCCCTTCTTCTTGCCACTTATCCAGTAGCTTCTGGGTATTGGCCAGACGTAAGCCAATCACCGCTGCAAGGATCTCGTCCTTTGTTCTAAAGTGGTAATAAAAATTACCACGAGAAATCTTTACTGCCTCAGCAATATCTGTAAACGAGGTCTTCTCATAGCCCTGCTGATAAAACAGCCGGTCGGCAGCTTCAACAATATCATCATGAGTCGTCAAAATCTCACCCCCAACACAAACTAGGACAAACATCCTAATACAAAGCAAATATTAGGACATACATCCTATAGTGTCAATCAATCGCTGAAATTACACACCAGACATTAGAGAGGAATATATAAGATGAGGCCTTCACCAGGATTTACGTACAGAAATATCTATTATAAATATTTAGACTTGCTCTAATCTTTTGCACAAATTCAGTGCATGATCATTGCTTCGCTGTTCACATAATAAACAGAGTCACATGATGCCAGACAAACGGACATTTGTGGGATACCTATCGACTTGCCTCCCGTGTAAATAGGCTATTCTTAATATCGTAAATAAAGCTATCGTCAAACCAAGCCTGTCGTTTAACTGCCTGAGAAATATAACAACCCGTGAATATTAAAACAGTCAGCTGGATACATTTTGTATTATTACTTATCACAGGTGGTTTCATTATTGGAACGACCTTATACAACCAGAATCGTACCCATGATATTAAATCTATCTGGCTAGGGCTGGAAAAGTCGAGTACGGAACGCGGCAGCGCACTCAGCGCTATTCGAGGTCATCTTGGTTATGGTGGACTAATACATAATTTTAAAAACTACGTACTACGTGGTGAGAAACACCTGTACCCCCTCGTTGTTTCCGATATTGTGCGGGTTAATGCCTCCCTGGAAAGGTATCGTAGCCTGGGCTTAAATTCGATAGAACAACAGGCCATATCAGATATTAAATCTGTGGTAAATAACTATGCTCGACTCCTGCCAGTGGTTGAAAAAATGCATTTTCAAAACAGGGAGCCACATGAAATTGATCGTGCCGTTAGAGTGGATGATAAACCTGCGTTTGAAGGTCTTGCTGTACTCAAAAACCAGGATATCCATTCCATTTCGACGATCGATGATGAAAATCTGGTCACCAAAATCATCCTGATGAATCGGCTAAAAAAGGCCATTGGCTATGGTGGCATGATTCATAATTTTAAAAACTTTGTGCTTCGAGGTGACCAAGAGTACCGGCAAAATGCAGACAAAAATCTGTCCGAGACAATCAACATTATCGCCGGTTATCGCTCATTCGCACTAACCAATAGTGAAAATTCGGCCATAAATACAATCGAAGATACCCTGAGACAATATCGTAATAAGCTAGACACTACTAACAGCATGATACAAAAAAAGTTACCACCCAATCAGATTGACCAGGCTGTAAAAATAGATGACACACCAGCCCTGAACAGCATGGCAGTATTGACAAGTGAAATATCCAAACAAACCAGTCAGCAGAAAGTTTTTTTGCATAACACTTTAGACTCCATCATCTTTTCAGAAAAACTGATCGTTATGGTGATTGCAATGATAATAATTGTATTAATCATATCTACGCTCTGGTTCATACAACATCATATCACCAGACCCATCAATTCTCTCTCAAACACAATGATTCGCCTTGCCAAGGACGATACAGATATAACTATAACTGACAAAGCATTGTTAAATGAAATTCAGCAAATGGCTGAGACTGTTAAAGTATTCCGTGAGAATGTCATTCGGCGAGACGAAGCAGAGCACGAATTTATGGAGCTAAATGAAAGACTCGAGGCAATAGTCCAGGAAAAAACCCATGCGATTAAAATCAACGAACAAAAATTAAATGCAATCCTGGACAAAGCCACCGATGCGATTATCACCATCGACAGGCATGGCATTATACAATCTGCTAATGCCGCGACCTCTGCTGTGTTTTCTTATTTACCTGAAGAACTCATCGGAAAAAGTATCAACATACTCATTCCAGGTGAACATAACAATACACACCAGACCTACATTGATAATTACATGATTACCGGCAAATCTAAAGTCATTGGTTATAATCGTGAGCTTGAAGCCATAAAAAAAGACGGTACAGTCTTCCCCATCGAGTTGTCTGTTAGCGAGATATCTAACGACAATGAGATCTTGTTTACCGGGTTTGCTCGAGACCTGACTGCCCGGAAACAGAATGAAAGCCATTTCAGGCAAGTACAAAAAATGAATGCCCTGGGAAAATTGATAGGGGGAATCGCACACGACTATAACAATATGCTTGGCGTTATTCTTGGTTATTCAGAATTGATTTCCAACAATGGACAAAATAAAGCAAAGGTAAATGAATATACTCAGCAAATCCAAAAGGCCGCTAAGCGTGGCGCCCACCTAACCAACAAATTACTGTCCTTCTCAAAACAAAAAGGTTCTCTCAAGGAAAATTGTGATATCAACCAACTCATCCTGAAAAACCAGTCACTTCTGGAAAAAACCCTTACCCCTCGAATAGAACTGGTTTCAGAATTTGATAAAAATCTTTCCAGTGTTCTAATAGACCCAAATGACTTCCAGGATGCACTCCTTAACCTCTGTATCAACTCAAAACATGCGATAGAAACCAAAGGCAAACTCCTTATTACGACTCGCACAATCAAACTCTCCCAGAGAAATGCCTTACGGTATAAAATCAAATCTGGTGAATTTATAGAAGTTTCTGTTAAAGATACGGGCACTGGCATCAACAAACATGATATTGAACATATATTTGATCCCTTTTTTACCACCAAAGGGGATGATGGCACAGGTCTTGGTCTTAGCCAGGTATACGGATTTGTACAGCGGTCTAATGGCTTTATAAACGTCAACTCAACGCCTGGGCACGGTTGTGAAATAAACCTGTGCTTTCCTGTCTCTGACTCAAAGCCTCTAATCAGCACAAAGATAACTGATAAATCACCTAATCTCAGAGGTACAGAACATATTCTTGTTGTTGATGATGAAGTGGCTATTACTCAGCTGACTTCCGAGATATTAACGACCGCTGGTTATTCAGTAATAACTGCAAACAGTGGTAAACAGACACTGGAAATACTCAATGAGCATAGCTTTGATTTATTAATAAGCGATATTCTAATGCCAGAAATGGATGGGTTTGAACTAGTTAACCAGCTGCATGAGCTATACCCAGATATGAAAATACAGCTATTTTCAGGTTACAATGACAATCTGAATTCACACCTGGTGGATGCCTCACTGGTTGAAAACATTATCCATAAACCCTTTGAGATACAGCAGTTGCTATCTCAAATACGTAAGCTCCTCAATGAGTCAAATGTCCATTTGGTATAGATAATAAATACTGCAATGATAGATTACCAATGGACACATGCTTATAATAAATCATGTCTCTCAGTCCTCAACATTTCAGCCAGCTCTGGATAATTCTTGGCTTCATAGGGTATGGCTGGATCCTGATTAAGGCATTGCACACCATACAATGGTGGCGCTTAGGCAACTCCCATGATCTCAATGTCCTGCTCTATGCCATGCTGGGGGTGTTTTTTATCTGGTCATTGAATACCGATTTTCCATCAGGTCACCCACTACCTGGTCATAGTCTTCACCTGTTGGGCGCCACCTTAATGACCCTGATGTTTGGCTGGGCCTATGCTGTCATTGCCATGAGTCTTATATTGCTGTGCTTCAGCTTGATGTATACCAGCCCCTTGACTGATCATCTGTCCATATTCCCCTGGAATGCCTTCACTACCTGTCTGTTACCTATTATGCTCAGTCACAAGCTCTTTCGGTTTGTCGACACACGTCTACCTAATAATTTCTTTATCTATATTTTCGTCTGTGCCTTTTTCGGTGCTGCTTTTGCCATCGCGAGTACCGTACTTAGCACAACAGGACTGCATTATCTAAGCGGTGCCTACAGCTGGGAAAAGCTGAATTATAATTTTTTACCCTATGGCCTGATACTCATGCTTCCTGAGGCCTTCATAACTGGAACATTAATGACGATTTTTGTTGTCTATCGACCGGAATGGGTGAGCACGTTTGATGATAAGCGGTATTTACAAAAACACTAATATTTGAATCAGCACTTCAAATAGTAATAGAGACAGAATTTAAAAATACGCGCAACTCCAAATACTACCCCTGCCTTATTTAT
>Ga0224506_10000158_pt1 | contig 67054 bp, 49 predicted proteins | sample SF_Jan12_sed_USG_2_FD_169108 | JGI IMG/M metagenome (GOLD analysis project Ga0224506, IMG submission 169108) | Sediment microbial communities from San Francisco Bay, California, United States - SF_Jan12_sed_USGS_8_1 | ecosystem: Environmental > Aquatic > Marine > Sediment | place: USA...
TGCCCTCCCAGACACCAATTAATTGCTTCAGTGGGCCGTAGGCCTTTGACTTATCCATTGCATTTCTTTCTCCTAATACCTGATTTTTTAATTCTGACATGGCTTGTAAACCGCTAGCAAGATCCCCTATTAACCATAGCTCATCAGCTGTTACTGAAGTTCGATAGATAATCATAAAATAGTATCAATACCACTAAGTAAATGATTAACGCTGCCGATATAGTATTGAAAAAGTCGGTTTTGTGATCAGCTATAGATATCATCCGCGACAGCTATTTATATAATATAGTATCTATCACGACAGAATAAGTCATGATAGATTGGTGTCTGGCCTGATATAACATGAGATCTGGACACAATATGACATCACAAGAACTAGTGGTTAACGGCGAATTAGACCTAGATCAAAAAATTTGGAAACTCATTTCTGCACTAGCTCAGGAAAAACGTGTTCAAGCAGAAATGCTCATCAAGACTTTTTACATATCGATGCTTCAGCTAAATATTCTTGATGTGCTTTGCTATGCCGTACATGGAACCCTTAGTGTAAACAGAATTATTGAATCCATGGCAGATGCCAGTCCGAATGTTTCACGTTCACTTAAAAAGCTGGAAGCATTAAGATTAATCACCAAGCACCGTAGCGCTGAAGATCAGAGAATCGTTTTTGTGCAGGTGACAAAAGAAGGTCGGCAGCTACGACAGCAAATAAAGCCTCAACTACCGAATGAAAAACTCAATCTATCCGAAACTGAATCCCGGACGTTATATGAGCTGCTCAACAGGCTCCAATGCTAGGCCGGATTCAATGTGGCAGATGAATGTTCAGAAAAGAAGTATTCTGATCAAGCTTACTTCAAGTCGACAGTAAGGTTACGATTGATCCCGGTTTAAAAACTCACGAATCCTGGATTCCAGATATTTTAAATCTGGAATAACGGCATTACCCGCTACGGTTTTAACTTCCATAATTTCAGTAGAGGTAGAACCCGGACCCGACTGTTCTACATCGTCAACGCTGATTCGAACCATGCGTGGAATACCCTGTATCACCAGGGCAAAAAAGTCTGAGCCCTCCACTAACCCGGTCGAATTTATGACGGCAATACGAGTGGTCCTCGCGTTTTTGTAGTCCATCATCTTGCTGATTTTTTCAAAAGAGATCAGAGGAATCTGTTCTCCACGCCAATTGAAGAATCCTAAAAACCAGGAAGGGGAATGTTCGACAGGTACAGGTTCTATCATTGATATGACTTCAGCAATATTGACGTTCGGAAGAATCAGATTTTTACTCTGAATGGGTACCAGCAAACAAGGCAGAACAACTTTTGAATCTGGATTATTTAACTGCTTCGTCATGATCGTCTCTCACTGTTCAGGGCAAAAATGCCATATCTTCAAAAACGTTAGTATCAAGCTCGGCCACCAGGCGATCTGCCATTTCAGTTGGAGTACCCCTGAACGACACACAATCTGCTTCAGCCACTGAATCAGGCATGGAAGGCTGAATAGCATTTACCGATGATTGGCTCCAGATTTTACCGCCAGCATCACATACTTCCAGGGCGCCCAGAGTACCGTCACTTCCCATACCGCTAAATACAATTAAATTAACTTTTTTGCCCCAGGTTTCAACTACATTTTTCAACAAATGATCAATACTCGGGCCATAGGGACCTGACCAGCCTGATTGAGTGATATCAACCTTAAGGTCAGTTCGAAATACCACTTCGTTTTCTACAGGTACAACGAGCACCCTTGAGTTTTGAATATGGTCATCTTGCTTCATTACCGACATTTCAAGTTCAGTATGACGCCCAATTGATTTCACCAGATTTTTTACAAAACTTTGATCTATATGTTGTGCATATAAAAAAGAGGCGGGAATATTGGCAGGCAATCGATCCAGGAATTCTTTCACGGCCTCTGGCCCACCCAGAGAGGCTGCCAATACCCAAAGCTGATTAACCGCTGTCTTGGGAATATTACCAAGGTGTTCGGGTAAGTCGATGGTTTCTACTGCTGGAGGACCGGTATTGATTTTAGCTAGATCAACTTCCGGGCTTTCGAAGCTACCTATCGCTGGAGGAGATATTTCTTCCAGTTTGCCTAACAGACGTCGACACCAACCAGGAAACTCTTCGGAATTACGGTCCGGGCTAATACCCTCACCAATAAATACTGGCGCAACAGCATGGTCAAACAGGCTATCTAGAAATTCGGAATTACAGTTTTCATCAATTAAATCAACGACCCACATACTGATCGTTTCTGAGTGAAATATTGCTTTGTTTACTTTTTCAGGATGGGTATTGACAGCAATCTGGTAGCCAATATCTCCGATAACAGACTGCAATAGGTGCTGCTGTAATAACGAATCTGAAATTATGCCAATACGTACGTTCTTGCTCACGTTGTTTTGTTCCTGCCATTGGCTACAAATGCGTTAATTTTTTCTAACAATGGACCTTCCTGGAACGGCTTACCCATATATTCATCTACACCGATACTCAAGGCTCGGTCCCGGTGTTTGCTACCTGTTCTTGAAGTGATCATGATAATTGGAATGTCTTGAGTTCTGGGGTCATGGCGGATCCGGCTAGCGACTTCAAATCCGTCCATTCGCGGCATTTCAATATCTAATAAAATGACGTCAGGGGTATATTCCTGCAACGCAAGAATGGCATCCGCTCCATCTTTAGCGGTTTTTGCTTCAAAACCATTACGATCTAACAGCCTCGATGTCACCTTACGCACGGTTACCGAGTCATCAACAATTAACACTCTGGGTATATGTTCTCTACTCCTACTGGCAAGAGCGGCATCAATGGCTCTGGTTCTCGCGTCGATGAGCAGGCCAGTTCGAACCATGGCACCCAAATCCAGAATAACAACAACACTTCCGTCACCCAGTATGGTTGCGCCAGATAATGCTTTTACATCGCTAAACTGTGGCCCAAGGGATTTCACTACAATTTCTTTTGATCCAAGCAAGCTGTCAACATGAAGCGCTATATCATCGGTACCCTGTGTATTCTTTACTAATACCAAAGGCACGGGCAAGGATGAGCCCATATATACTGGACGATGGTTATTGGCTAGCAGGTCTCCAAGGTAACTTACTCGATAATGTTTACCCGCATATTCGTAGGTACTAGCACTATCTTTGAGCAACTTATCCAGGTCGGAAGGTGAGACGCGGACAATGCCTTCAATACTGTCAAGAGGAATGGCATATTGATCTTCACCCATACGAACCATTAATGCTCGGCTAACCGATACATTAACTGACAATCGAATGGTAAATCGGGTACCCGTTCCTTCATCTGTTTCAATATTAATCAGCCCACCAAGAGCCCTTACTTCAGACTGCACCACGTCCATACCAACGCCCCGGCCAGAGATCTGGGTGACTTTATCGGTGGTGGTAAATCCTGCATCCAGGATGAACTGGACAATTTGCTGATCAGTCATATCCTGATCAGCCGTCATTAATCCTTTCTCTATGGCTTTGGATCTAACTTTAGCTACATTAATACCGGCTCCGTCATCGGCAATTTGGATAATGGCTTCACCACCCTGCCGAGATACGGTGATTTCAATACGACCAGTCTTTGGCTTCCCGCTAGACTCTCGAACCTCAGGCACTTCAATTCCATGATCCACCGCGTTTCTTAGGATATGTTCAAGCGGCGATATCATTCGCTCCAAAACACTTCGATCAAGTTCTCCCTCAGCCTGATGAACAGAAAGCTCAACTGACTTGGACGTTTCATCGGCAATTTGACGTACAATTCGGCGTAGTCTGGGAATCAATCGACTAAAAGGAACCATTCGCGTCTGCATCAAACCTTCATGTAGTTCTGTGTTAATGCGCGACTGTTGTAGCAATACAGTTTCAGCATCACGTGTCTTGTCCGTCAAACTGGATTTGAGATCGAATAGGTCGGATGTTGCCTCAGTTAATGATTTCGACAATTGCTGAATAGCGGAGTATCGATCCATTTCTAGCGGATCGAAATCCTGATAATTTGTTTCTTCTGCTTTTTCCTGTCGAAAAGCTACTTGCGCTTCTGTTTCTATATCCAGTCTTCGTACCTGATCCCGCAAACGATCAATAGTTGATTCCATTTCAACGAGAGTAAAACCAAAATCACTTACCTGTTCTTCCAGTCGTGAGCGTGTAATTGACGTTTCACCTGCCAGGTTAACTAAATTCTCTAAAAGTGTTGCACCAACTTTTACAGTTTCCTGTGCTTGGTGCCCTCTAGCGTGCAGGGTCTTTTTTGCATCCTTTTTGGCGAAAGGTAATACATTGCTGGAGTCAGTATTTTCTTTTCCGACACCAGACACCCTGATATCAGGTTCTTGTGCATCATCTGCAGATTCTACCTGGGCAATGACAGATCTACCTACTCCGGATTCCTGCCCTTCATCTGCTAAAAGTTGCTGCAAATATTCAATACCGTTGGCTAGGTCATCATATCGACTAATAATATTGGTAAAGAATTTATCTTCGGGAGTTGGATGCTCACGCAGTGTCTTGACCACGTAGGTTTCAAAGTCGTGACTGGTTTCGGCTAAGTGAGACAATTTTGCCAGCCGTGCGCCCCCCTTAAGTGTATGGAGAACGCGCTTTAGTGCATCACTATATTCTTCGTTGTATGGTTCGTCCTGCCACGAATGAATATTACTATCCAGTTCATGTAACAATTCAGCGGCTTCATCGATAAATATATCCAGTATGTCCAGATCCATATCGGCATCCAGACTAATTTTCCACGGGCTATCATCGAGTAAGCCGATATCTTTAGCCTGCGTTTCTGTTTCTTCAAGTTCAAAAGTTGCCACTGGCAAATCGTCAGTTACCGATTCAAATGCTACGTCAGCAACTGGAATCGGAGCCTCTTGAGCTGCCATGTCTTCCGGCTCTGTGGTTTTGCCATAATTTTCGTCTTTTGCCCAATGTAAGTACGACTGGATTTTCGACATCCACTGACTAGCTTCAGGGCAACGGCTAGTCGATAACACTTCGTGAACCATATCGTTAAGTTGGTCATGACATTGATGGCAGAGTTCAAATACTTCAGCATGTATCGGGATAAGGCCTTCACTCATGCTTTCATATAAATTCTCCATTTCATGACTAAGATCTGCCATCGGACTGATTTCAGCCATACGAGCACCACCTTTCAAGGTATGCAGGTTTCTCTGTAACGATGCGACAAAACCCTTGTCATCGGGGTTGGACTTCCAACTTTCCAGTTCACTGGTAATTTGCTCAATGATGTCCTGGGCTTCATCAATGAAGATTTCAACCAGCTCTGGATCACCCAGAACGTCAACATAGTTACGTTCAGTCGGAAAGGGTGATTCTTTATCTGGCTCCAGGTGTTGAGCAACAACTTGACTTAACTGATCTTTGTGGGCAGTCTCTACTCGTGCAATACTCTGACCTGTTTTTGGTGCTGAAATTTGATCAGAAAGCATCTGGGATACAAATTGGTCCCTGCTCTCAAACTCGTGTTCATCGTTTGGCTGCTTTCGATTAGTCTGCTTCTGTTCTAGTTCAGCTTCAATCTGGGTTGCAAACTTGATGCTTTGACCTGCGGCAAGGCGGTCGATCATATTGATGAGTTGTTCCTGTGCAGAAAGCGCCAGTCGATAACAACTCGGATCGACTTCACTCTGGTCTTTATTTAAAAACAAGGCGTTATAAAACTCGACTAGTCGATCACTTAATCTGGCAATGGGTCTTAAATTAACTCGTTCTGCAGAAACAGCCAGCTCATGAAGCCCTTTATTGATCAATAAAATATCATCAATTGAGTGACCTTTTTCCGGCCAGCTGCTAACGATAGATTCGGCGTCTAATATGATATCCATGTTCGCCGACATGAATAACTCCATAACATCTGGCTCATCCTGACCAGTCTGTAATTGTTCTACTCGTTCACGATGTAATTGATGAATAGCTTCCAGACATTTAGATTCACTAACTTCGGGAGACTGAGTGTCATCAAGGTTGTCCAGATGGGCTCTTACATAGGAAACGAATTGCTTAAGACAGTTGGCGACTTCCTGATCCAGAAGAATGCCCTTGCTTTGAAAATCTTTTACCATGGATTCACAGGCAAAAGCGGTTTCGGCCAGAGTTTCAAAGTGTGCAGCCTGAGCCGACCCCTGAATGGTATGTATCGCTCGTTGCAAGGAATCACGAATTTTTAGTGCTTTTTCCGATTCAAAATCGATATCAATGCGATTTTCTACCAGAGATAAGTGTATTTCCATCTCTGTTTTAAAGATGGAAATAAGTGAACCATTGTTATCTATCTGTAGTTCAGTTTTGAGTTCAGTTTTGAGTTCAGTTTCTACATCGGATTCGTTATGAGCTGCTGAGTCTGTCGGTACAAACGGCGCTCCATCCCAGTCATTTTTTGCAATAGCTTCCGCTTTATTCGTTAAATACAGGACACGATCAGTATGTGACTGAGCATGTTTCTTGAAATCTTCTATAAGCTCGGGAACCAAAGCTGTAACTTCTGAAACGACGTCTAGTAATCCGGGAGAACAAGTAAACGTGCTATCGAGAAGTCGGTTTAGCATATTCTCAACCGCCCACGCCAATTCGCCAATTACGGTTGCTCCCACCATACGTCCACTGCCTTTGAGTGTGTGGAATGCGCGTCGTAACTCCTTAAGGGAATCTTCATCTTCCTCATTTGCTGTGTATCGAGGAAGATAGGTATTTATCTCTTCAAGAACTTCGCCTACTTCTTCTAAAAAGATGTCAATGATTTCATTGTCGATCAGATCACCAGAGTCATCTTCGGCTTCAACATCTGGAGCTAATGTCTTTTCAGTGTCAGATTCAGACTCTAGCGCCATGTTAACAGGTAGTGTCTCTTCGGTACTACTTGACTCTTCCTGGTCTGACGCCACAGCTTGTATTTTAGACTCCAGATTTTCCGAGAAGACGTTTTCGTTCTCGTCTACCGGGTAACCGAGCTGTGCAACACTGTTTTGAGACTGTTCTAACCACTTTTCGCTAGCTACAGAACCGTCTTGTCCTAGACGCTCCAGATAATATTCAACACCCATCAGCGCATCGGCGAGCGTATCCAGTTCTGACCACTCAGGTGTGTGCCCATCGTTAATTAGCTTTTGGTTTATATAGCGCACACTGGATACAATGATGCGGGCCGCTTTATCCTGTTGGATCATGTGCAGTCCACCAGAAATACTATTAAGCTGAGATGGAATAGGTTCAAGGTATTTGAGATCGAAATGGCTACCGATAAAATCTGTAATAGCCTCTTTGGTTTGTTCAAGACCATTGCGCGTGGCAGCAATGACAGCTTCATGCGCATCGTTTAATTTAGGCCGTTCGTTCTCATCAACATGACCTATGCTGCTGAGACTAGCCTCCACATAAAGCAAGGCGCCGGCGATGTCCATCATGTCTGAATCGGTTGGAGCATGGTCAGATTCTATGAATCTATTGATATTGTTAATTTGTTCTTGCAAGACTTTTCTTGGTACGCCCAGCCCCACCATCGCCATGGTATCGGAGATATGCTTAATACTCGGCACCAGAGCAGCCAGGCTTTGTAATTCATGAACATTGCCACGAACCATGATATCCAGACTATCTTTAATTTGGCCCAGTTCTTCGACTAGAACAGTAACCACTGAATCCATGGTTTCTTTGTCTGGTGCTGCAATTTGCTTTTGTTGCTGAGATGAAGAACTCCGATTCAACCCAAGAAGTTTTCTGATGTTCTCTATTTTACCGCTGTCGGTGTCAGCTTCGGCAATATGATACAACAGGCTTTTTAACAGATGCTCGTCTGTCTTTTGCTTTAATGCTGAACTCAAACCAGATGACATGCGCTTAAGCTCATCATCCAGGTCTTTTAGTAATTTTTTTGATACTGATGTCAGATGAATGGCATCATTTGCCAAGCCTTCAATAAAAGCGCTGGCTATATATAACCCCTGCCCTGCTGGCGTTCCGCGAGCGACCAAAGATAATCGATCAAATACTTTCTGACAATATTCAAGGTTTTTGGCTAAATCTTCACTTCTAAATATGCCCACCATAGCAAACTGATACATTTGCCGAAGTTTTCGTAACAACTCAATAAATTTAGGGTCTTCAAATTTTCGATAATCAAGAGAAGGCAGTCGACCATATAAAATGGTTAAATCAGGATTAAAAAATGCCGAATCTGTTAGCCCCTGCTCACCTCTGGCTGCACGATAATCATTAACCAGTGGACGCAATATTGCGGGAACATCCTTGCGCGCTGATTTAACCTGATCGAGGTAGGGAGATAGCTGAAGAATACCCTGCATTAGCAAAGATAAATTTTCATCACTTGAAGCTATTGTACCGGAAATGATATCAGCACAGAACAGTTCCATTTCTTCACAAAGTAATGCGGCACCATACAGCTCAACAACTTGCAGACTTCCGCTTATCTGATGAATATAGGCCAAGCAAAATCGAAGCTGAGCCATGTCTTCACTATTGTCCACATAGGCTTCGAGCGATTGCCTCGCCTGTGTTAATGTCTCATCAATTTCACTTTTCACCCAATCAAGGGCAACATAATCCTGCTGCTGAACCATGCTTACTTCGCTCTAGAGGTTAATGGTTTTAGAAATGCCAATGTATGTTCATTTTGAACTCTAATGAGTCCATCCGGGAACCAATCGGTGACCTCTCCACTACCCAACACAATCATTCCACCTGCGCTCAGTCGCTTGGCCATCTGACTGATGATTTCTTTTCGGCGCCAGCGACGAAAATAAATTAACAAATTCTGACAATATATAATGTCAAAATCAGAAAATGGAAATCGATCCAGGTCTAGTACGTTTTGTTTTACAAAACAGATACGGTCGCGTATCGGCTTCAACATTTGATAGGTATCACCATTGCGACTTAATGATGATTTTCGATACCTCTCTGGAATCGCTTCTATTTTTCGACCACTATAAAATCCTTCTCTAGCCGTCGTTAATGCATGCTGACTAATGTCAGATGCCGTAATGGAGTACTGAGACGGGTCTTCCAGTATGTGTGAAGCTGCTATTGCCAAGGAATAAGGCTCTTCACCCGTTGCACAACCTACACTCCAAATATTGAGCTGATCTTTAGATGACTGATGGTCGGCAATGTATTTGCTGACCAGATCAATACTGGCCGGGTCTCTAAAAAACCGGGTTTCCTGAACAGTCAAACGATCGACAAGAATAGACCACTCATGTAGCCCTTTGCCACCGTTTACTACCAGCTCAAAATACTCCTGATAGTCACTACAACCGATTTCTCGCATACGTATGTTCAGACTGGTGCGTAACAGACTTCGGCGTTGCTCTGTGAGCTGCATTCCGACTCTTCGCTCCAAAAGTTCTCGCCACTGTATAAACTGACGATCATCCAGTTCTGGAATGGTCGCCAGGGACCACTGATCAGCCATCTATCTCTATTCCTCTATCTGCTAAATTATGCTGACATTAGGTCGTCATCATAATCGCTGACATCCAGCTCCTGCCCTTCAGGTAGTTTAAAGCCTGCAACCGACGCTCTCATTTCATTCGCCAACTGGTTCAAGTTACCAATGGATTTTGCGGTAGCCATTGTACCTGCTGATGTTTGAGAGGTAATTTCCTGAATAACGTTCATTGTATTTGAAATATGGCCTGCTGAAGATGCCTGTTGTCTCGCCGCGTTCGAAATGTTTTGAATCAGGTCAGCAAGATTTTTCGATACGTTTTCAATCTCTTCCAGTGCCACACCCGCATCCTGTGCCAGCCGGGCGCCTCGAACAACTTCTGCCGTTGTTTGTTCCATTGAGATAACCGCTTCGTTGGTATCGGTCTGAATCGTTTTAACCAGTGCTTCAATCTGCTTTGTCGCCGCTGAAGATCGTTCAGCCAGGCGCTGTACTTCATCCGCAACAACCGCGAAACCCCGGCCCGCATCACCGGCCATAGATGCCTGAATCGCGGCATTCAGTGCCAGAATGTTTGTTTGGTCAGCAATGTCGTTAATTAGAGATACAATATCTCCAATTTCCTGAGAAGATTCACCTAGTCGCTTAATACGTTTTGCCGTTTCCTGAATCTGTTCTCGAATGTTATCCATGCCGTTAATGGTTGCCTGCACTACGTCGGCACCTTTTTTGGCAATAGATACTGATCGTTCTGCAACCGCTGATGATTCTGCTGCGTTAGCAGATACCTGGTCAATTGAAACCGCCATTTCATTTACCGCTGCCGATGCTCCTGCGATTTCCTGTGCCTGATGTTCTGACGCTTCAGCAAGGTGCATCGCCGTAGCCTGCGTCTCCTGTGCCGCCGATGTCACCTGCAGTGCGGTTTGGTTAATCGCAAAAACCAGGCCTTTCATCTGATCGATCGCGAAGTTAATCGAGTCAGCAATGGCCCCGGTAAAGTCTTCTGTCACCGTTGCCTGTGTACTTAGGTCACCGTCGGCCAGATCGGCCAGTTCATCCAGTAATCTTAAAATAGCATTCTGGTTTTGTTCGTTGGCTTCTGCTGATCGTTTCAAATCGGACTGTGTATCACGAATGATGGTAAAACCAATTCCGGAAATAATCAGCAATGTGATGCCACCAAATACAATCCAGATAACTGAATCGGTCATTAGTGCATCACTGTGAAGAGCATCGTTGAAGTGTACTGAAAGTTCTTCGGCGGCCTTCAGCATATCGCTTGCACTTTTGGTTATTTTTACCAGACCTTCTCGTACCTGAAACAGTTCAGGATACTGGGTCAAAAGCATCATGACGTCGCCTGCGACACGTTCAAATACTGTTAAAATATCGTTAAGCTGGGCTGCTGACTCGGCATCTGTAACTCGTTTTACTATGGCTAAATTACTGCCTCTTAGTTTAGTACCGCCATTAAGCATGTCTTCAAGAACACCACCAAACGCCTGAGTATCCTGTGCAAAGGAATCAGCAGCAATTACTGCGCCTTCCTCGGCTTCCATTAATTTATCAATGGAGCTGATTATCCGTTCAATTAAAAATATTTGTTTTTGACCAATTTGAACTTGAGCCGCATCAGCACCGGCTCGCACCATTTGATCAACAATTAAGCTATAGGCCTGCTGTATCGCGACGAAATCACTGGTCATATTGGTTGCCAGTTTATTCAGTTCTGCAACCGTGTTTTTTGCAAGAAGAATGTGATCAATGGCCGATTCAAGGCCATTCCAGGCGTCTAAAACCGCAGCAAACTCTTCAAGATTAGGGTCAATTGGCGGTAAGCCCAATTCAGGTACCCCACCTATCAACATTTTCATGTGCATGGCAAAGTCTGTTTTACTAAATGCTAACTCGTAGAAGCCCTGCTCCTTGCCGTTTGCAGCTAACTGTGCTGACCCTGGAAAAGACTGAGACGCGATTCGTAATTCATCCGCATGCTGAACATATTGCGATTTGAATTGACTGTCTTTATTGAGGGCAAAGAACATATAAACCGCAACAGAAACAACAATAACGAGTACAAAGAGCAATCCCGTTAATGTTCTGTTAGTTGCCAATACCGAGAAAACACCTTCAGATTTTGATTTCATTTTCGAACTCCAATACGCTCGATTAGATTTATTAACATTAATTCTAGCTGGCGACTGCCATAAAACTATCTGATGTCACCAGTCCATGCATATTCAACAAATTAAAATTCATTCGGTGATGTTGATAAAAACCAGCGACATACTCTTGTAATGATCGCGGAACCTCGGCCTGAGTCTCTTCAATATAGTCTTCAACACGAATATTTTGCAGACCTTCAACCGAGTCCACAATAATGCCATTGAGCATATCGTTAACCTCGATCACCACGACTCGACGGTTTCTCATTAACGACTTCGAATCAACACCCAGGTATCGTGCTAAATCAATGATTGGAACCAGGCGACCACGGACATTTGCGACACCGATTACCCAGGGTTTCACTCCGGGCAATGCGGTAAAATGAGGCACTTTTAGAATTTCAGATACTTCTCCCATCGGAGCTATGTACCTTTGCCCGCTAATAGTAAAGGCAATACCAGACCAATATTCCTGAGCTTCATTTTGTGCAGGAAGACCTACCGCAGTATCGCGGCCAAACTGAGCCATTTCACTCAGGATGTTATAGGGGTGGAGTTGCCCGGACATGATAGTGTTAATTTAACTTCTTGCCAGAAAGCACCAATTGAATGGTGTCGACCAATCCGCTTTCGGTTACGGGCTTAACAAGATAACCCGATGCCCCCTGGCGCTGTCCCCATACTCGGTCGGTTTCCTGATCTTTGGTTGTTACAATAACCACTGGGATATGTTTAGTGTCATCAGCCTTGGTAAGCTGGCGAGTGGCCTGAAAACCATTCAGCCCCGGCATGACAATATCCATTAGAACGATATCAGGCTGCTCGCTTTTCGCAACCGCAACGCCATCAGCGCCATTTTCTGCTGTTATTACTTCATAACCATGACTTTCAAGCATGGTTTTAAAAGCAAAGGTCTCGGTGGGTGAATCATCTACTATTAGTATTTTTGCCATTTCAGATATCTCTTCAGAATTGACTAACCTTCTGGATTAAAAATTAAATTTTATTTGACGTGCTCTCGAATCGCACCCAAAAGCTCTTCCTTGCCAAATGGCTTGGTTAAATATTGGTCTGAACCAACAATGCGACCTTTAGCCTTGTCAAATAGACCATCTTTACTAGACAGCATAATTACGGGCGTATCCTTAAATGTATTATTATTTTTTATTAACGCACAGGTCTGATAGCCATCCAGACGAGGCATCATAATATCCACAAAAATGATATTGGGCTTCGTATCAGCTATTTTTGCCAGGGCATCAAAACCATCTATGGCGGTAATCACCTCACAACCGACTTTTTTCAACAAGGTTTCAGCAGTACGTCGAATCGTTTTACTATCATCAATAACCATGACTTTGAGGTTTTCGAAGTTATCCATGCTGCACCTGTTTTTGTATATTTATAATTGCTGTAGACAAATTAATAATCACCACAAATAAAATAGTTCTGAAATTCAACAGTATTTTTACCATAGATTCTAACTGTCTGCTATAAGCTTATGTTTAAACTATGGTAATTCAATTTTTAATTTCATACTTGGGTCAAGGAGCCTATTTCGATTACACTATAAAAAACGCTCTATTTGGTGATAACAATGACTATTAATATCGGCATCCTAATGGATCCCATCTCTACAGTTAATTATAAAAAAGACTCTTCTTTAGCCATGTTATGGGCGGCAAAAAAGAAAGGTTGGAATATTCACTACATGGAACAAAAAGATCTTTTTATTGAGAATGGCACAGCCAGAGTCAAGGCAACGCCTTTGGATGTCTTTGAAAATCCAGAGGCATTTTATAGTCTTGGCGAGCCTGAAACTATAGATCTTGGCTCTCTAGATGTTGTTCTAATGCGTAAAGATCCACCATTTGATCAGGAATATATATACAGTACCTATTTCCTTGAAATGGCAGAACAACAGGGTTCCCTCATTGTAAACAAACCGCAGAGCCTTCGCGACTGCAATGAAAAAGTCTTTGCCACTCATTTTGCAGAGTATGGCCCAGACCATCTGGTCACTTCCAGCGAGGCCGAAATCAGACGGTTTTATAAAGAACATAAAGACATAATTTTAAAGCCCCTCGATGGCATGGGCGGTACATCTATTTTCCGTGTAGGCGAAAATGATCCCAACCTGGGCGTTATTATTGAAACACTGACACAGTTTGGCACTCAGACAATAATGGCCCAAAAATTTATCCCCGAGATTGTCGATGGTGACAAGCGCGTCTTAATAGTTGATGGTGTGCCTGTACCCTACTGTCTCGCAAGAATACCGGCAAAGGGCGAAACACGGGGCAACCTGGCTGCCGGAGGTCTTGGTGAAGCACGCCCGTTAACGGCCCGCGACCTGGAGATAGCAGAAGCCGTAGGACCCGTACTTCGTGACAAAGGAATTTTATTCGCCGGTCTGGATATCATCGGAGACTATTTAACCGAAATAAATGTAACCAGCCCTACTTGCATACGCGAGATTGATCATGCCTACAACACACATATTGCAGAAGATTTAATAAATATAATTGATGAAAAACTAAAACGACGGAATCAGTAATGGCAGTACGACCAACCATTGGAGCGTCAGATCGCCTGAGCTTTACCCTTTTTATGGCCATTGCAATTCATGCGCTATTGATTTTTGGCGTAAGTTTCGATTTAGCGATCAATCAAAATGACAGCAAAATTCTTGACGTTACACTGGTACAGCATCAAAGCGAAGAAGCAGAAAACCCTGACTTTCTTGCGCAGTTCTCTCAGGCCGGAAGCGGTACAGAAGACGAAGCAAAATTGTTAACCACAACGGAAACGTCGGAATTTGAAGACAATAGTATTCAGGAGATTGAACAAAACCAACAGGAACGTCTCATTGAACATCGAGATGATGAACAGCTAAAGCTTATTACTACGAAGTCGGATACCGACCCGTTAATGTTGGCAGTAGAAATTTTCGATATTGCGCTTCAGGGTAATGCTAATATTACTCAGGATAGTCTTCAGCAAACCTTTGATATTGCCACCCTCAAGGCCAAATTGGCAGATAAAAGACAACGCTACGCCGCCCGACCCAGAGTAAGAACGCTAACAGCCTTATCTACAAAAGCTAGTTCAGAAGCGGCTTATATTGTGGGCTGGCTTACCAAGGTAGAGCGAGTGGGTAATTTAAACTACCCAACCATTGCTCGACAAAATCATCTAACCGGTGATGTGCGGCTTCTGGTATCTATTACCCAAAGCGGCGCGGTAAAACGCGTTGAGGTTATGGAGAGTTCGGGACACTCCATTCTCGACGATGCAGCAAAACGTATCGCTCTGCTAGCATCGCCATACGAACCCTTTTCGCCAGACATGCGCGAACAATTTGATGAGCTGGAGATTATCCGCACCTGGAAATTTGTCAGTGAGTTAAATTTGGAGTTCTAATTGAAAAAAAATACCGGATTATTGCTTACTTTTGATTTTGGTCTTAGCTGGATTGGTGTAGCAGTGGGTCAACAGGTTACCTGTACGGCGACCCCGCTGGCTCCATTCCGGGCAACCGACGGCAAACCGAACTGGGATGCTATTGAACAAGTTATTAATGAATGGAAGCCTGAAGGCTTTTTAGTTGGCAAGCCCTTAAATATGGATGGCACTGACTGCGATATGACACAACGTGCGATTAAATTTGGCAATCGTTTGCACGGACGTTTTAATTTACCTGTGCAATGGTATGACGAGAGACTAACCAGTTTCGAGGCAAAAGGACTGTTATTAAATAACGATCGAAATGATCGGAATTTCAAACAACGTAATATCGACTCTATTTCTGCCGTCATCATTTTTGAAGGTTGGGCTGAAAACCAGTCCTGGATTGCCGACGCAGCAACCACGAAATCTAATGAACAATAGTCTTAACTAGCTTGAGGATGTCCATGATTAAAGTAATGGTAAATGGCGCTAAAGGGCGTATGGGTGCTGAGGCAGCCAATGCGATTAATAACGACCCGGCACTAAGCCTGGTTGCAACAATTGATCGAGCCGATGATTTAGCGGCATCCATCGCGGCCTTTAAGCCAGATGTCGTGGTTGACTTTACTGTGGCTTCAGCCGGATTCGAAAACACTCAAACCATTATTAATGCCGGAGCGCGTCCTGTCATTGGAACCTCTGGCTTTTTACAAGATCAGGTGGAAGCACTGGCCCGGCTGGCAAAAGAACAAGGTCTGGGAGGCCTTATTGCACCCAACTTTTCCCTGGGTGCTGTTCTTATGATGAAGTTTGCAGCCGAAGCAGCACGTTTCTTGCCCGATGTAGAGATTGTTGAAGCTCACAGTCCTCAAAAGGAAGAAAGTCCTTCTGGAACCGCCCTTAGAACAGCGGAACTAATTCACGCCAATCGAGTCCATTCACCGCTTCTTCGAGGAAAAGAATTATTGGAAGGAGCTCGTGGCGCTGAGCTTCATGACATACCCCTTCATTCGCTGAGATTACCTGGAATGGTTGCTCACCAATGGGTCATGTTTGGCGGCCAAAATGAAACGCTAAAAATCGAACATAACTCACAGCACCGGGATTCATTTATGCCCGGGGTTCTTTTAGCCTGTAAAAAAGTTATGGAACACGAAGAACTGGTATATGGTCTGGAACACTTTCTTGAATAATTATAGTGAGGTATGCGCATGTATAACGGGTTAATTATATTACATCTTGTGGGTTTAGCCCTTGGGTTGGGAGGTGCGCTCGCAGGCCGGTTTCTTGGCACCTTTTCTTCGAGTCATACGGATGTGGACTTCAAACCCTTGATGAAAAAATATTCACTAATGAATGCTTTTGGCTTATTGCTGCTGATTATTACCGGCTTTGCTATGGCGGCACTGGAGCGTGTCAACCTGGAAAGCAATGCATTCCAGATCAAGATCATGCTGGTGGGGTTTCTAGTACTATTGTCTGGTTTTATGCACATGAACCAGGGGCGGTATTTCAGAACAGGAAATACCAAATTACTCATGATGAACAAACGGATGCAGCCCATTGCCCTGGTTCTGACATTGAGCATTCTGGTGTTTGCTGTTTACGCATTTAACGGCTGACAGACACCCGTTATTGTATTAATGCCTGGTAATTAACACACGAATGCCCTGGCAAACAATTTCAGCCCGACCAATAGCAGCAATACAAGCCTCTTGACGCTGTTCGAGATGAAGTATTTCTTCATCTCGAACATTCGGATTCACCTTCTGCAATTGCTTTAAACGAACAATCTCGGCACCCACCAGCTCATTTACTTTAGCTTCAGCGCGTATCATTTTTTCAGGCAGGCCTTGTTCAGCCTGAGCAAGAGCTTGTTTATACATAAGCTCTACCGGCTCCCGGATTTGCGCTACTATAGGCACTATTTTTTGCCTGCCTATGGGCTCTACCAACTGGTTTAATTGCTCATAGGAAACCGCTGCACTCAGGTCCTTACCAGAAATATTTACCAACAAGCGCGTTGGCTGCAAAGGTAGATACAAACCAAGCTGCAAGTCATGATTCGCCTGTGCTTCAACGGTAAACCAGAATTCCAGCAACAGGGTCGCTGGCGGCAATGCTTTTAGGGGCAAGGCAGCTAATACGGCATTGCCCATTTCATTGCTCTGAATGGTTTCCATAGACTCGGAAACCATTGGGTGTTCCCAGGTTAAAAAATCCATATCTTCACGAGACAAAGCCTGTTCTCGGTCAAAGGTAATGGTATTACCATTCTCTTTTAAGCCTGGAAAATGCTGGAAACGCATGTGATCACTAGGGCGTATGATCAATGCGTGCTCACTGTGATCTTCTACTTCCAGCCCAAAACTGTTGAATACGGACTCCATGAAATTTTTTAGATTGCTTGAGTGCTCTTCCTGCTCAATTTCTGCAATAAGCGCCAGAGCAACAGGCATACGACAACTATTTCTTTCCAGTAACGCATCACGGCCTTCATGCAATTCGGCAATGGTTTTGTCCGCAAATTCGGCAGTGTCCTGAATTAAATGATCGAGTGATGGCATATTATTATCGGTCATCAGTGCTTCAAGCCTATGCTGAAACCGGGTATAAATCATGTGACCAGCGGAACAGCTATGACTGAATATTTTAATACCCTCATTCATCCAGCGAAATAACACCTCTTGTGCCGTTCCTTCGAAATATGGCACGTGAAGCTGAATATCCTCTGTCTGACCGATTCGATCCAGGCGACCAATTCTCTGCTCTAATAAATCCGGATTTTCAGGTAAATCAAACAACACCAAATGGTGAGCAAACTGGAAGTTTCGACCCTCACTGCCAATTTCAGAACATATTAATGTTTGAGCGCCACCATCGGTATCGGCAAAATATGCAGCAGCCCGATCACGTTCAATCAGGGTGAGGCCTTCATAAAATGAAGCTGATCGAATACCTGACCTGAGATTTAGGTGTTTATCCAGCGCCAGCGCCGTCTCGGCATAATGACAAATCACCAGTACCTTCTCGGTTTTATTGGATTTTAGAAAGTCGATGAGCCACTGGACTCGCTGATCGCCAACAAGCCAGGATTCATCGCCGAGTATATTTTCTGGACACAGCGCCAGGCGACCGTCAATACCCTGATACAGAGCAGGGTATTGCATTGGATAAGCATTCACGCAACGCTGCGGAAAACCCTGGATGGCATGACGGGTATTTCGAAACAAAACCCGTCCGGTGCCATGCCGGTCTAATAGATCATCGATAATAGCATCTACTGATCGACCTTGATCAAGTGAACTATCGCCCAGATAATGCGACATCAGACTAACCATGTCTTCCGTCAATGGATTATCAGACATTAGCTGCTTAACCACCGTATTCAGTTCCGTGTAGTGCTTCTGCTCTTCAATAAATTGATCCAGACTATGAAAACGTGCCGGATCTAGCAGACGCAGCCTGGCAAAATGCCCTTCAACACCCACCTGCTCTGGCGTTGCTGTTAGCAGCAAAAGTCCTTTCGCTTTATTCGATAATTTCTCGACAAACTGATAGGCGGGGCTGGCTTTGTTTTCTTGCCACTCCAGGTGGTGCGCCTCATCGACTACAACTAAATCCCAATCGGACTCCAGCGCTAACTGCCGTGCTTCCGCATTGGCTTCAAACAAGCCTATATGACAAAGAATACGCTGCTCGGTTTCGAACGGATTACCTTCTTCCAATGAATCCAGTATGCGTTGCTGATTGAATACAGAAAAACTTAACTGGAAGCGGCGTAACATTTCTACCAGCCATTGATGAACCAGGCTTTCTGGAACCAGCACTAATATTTTTTGTGCTTGTCCTGTATGAATTTGGTGGTGCAAAATCATACCCGCTTCGATGGTCTTGCCCAAGCCAACCTCGTCTGCCAACAAGACACGTGGGGCGTGACGCTTGGCAACTTCCTGGGCAATATATACCTGATGAGGTAATAAACTGGTTCTGGAGCCTGTCAGTCCTTTAATGGGCGACTGTTGCAGCCTGTTTTGATGCCGGAGAGTATCTACTCTCAACTGATATTCTCTAATACGATCTAGCTGTCCGGCATTGAAACGCTGAATAGGAGAGGTTAACTGAATGAAACAGTTGAGCTCTAATTCAGGTAGTTGAATCTCTTCACCCGATTGGTTATTGCAAACATAAAGTAATATACCGCGCAGCTCGGAGACTTCTAATACGGTAAATTCATCACCATCATGATTTTTAACCAGATCATTCACTGCATACTGCATTCTCGTGAGGGGCGCAGACTCTGATGAGTAGGTTCGTTGCTCTTCTACTGCGGGAAAACTAATGGTGACTCGGCGTCCTTCAGATTCCACAACAACGCCGAGACCCAGCTGGGGCTCCGATACACTGGACCAACGCTGACCAACTATAAAATTCATAACCTACCCTTAATTCACAATGACAAAACCGCGCGCATTCTACACATTTTAGTCAGCAGTTCCTGCTTCGCCGGTAAAAAAATAAAATTATTTTGTCAGGTTAAAGCTTCAACACCCAAAGAACCAAGTGATAGCTGACCTCGCATGGATTTCTGTAGTAGCCAACCATAGAACCTGAATTTGACTTTAGTTAACCCAGGTTCAGTGCAGCCAAATACCACTGCCTTTCCACCTTGATCAGAACGTTCATCGATAATATTCAAATATTTCTGAGCCAAGCACATCAATACCAAACTTATCCCTTCTGTTCCATGGTAAATCCAGGGCCTGCAACCCAACTTGGGTGATTCCTTTCTAAAGTAGCACCTGTGCCCTGGCATCGGCAATGTGAATTAACGGCATATTAATGGTCGTTTCAACTTGTATAATGGTACAAATAATCATTAAGTTATAATGTTACTAACAATAAGAGACAGCATTATGAAAAAGATTGGATTATTAGGTGGCATGAGTTACCAGTCAACAGAGCTATATTACAGAACCATTAATGAAGAAGTTAACCGAAAATTAGGTAGCCTGCATTCTGCCAAACTAGTTCTTGAAAGTGTAGATTTTCAGGAAGTAATGGAGATGCAGCACTCTGGGAATTGGGATGCTGCAGCGGGAATACTGATAGATAGTGCCAAAAATATTGAAAAGGCCGGTGCCGATATGCTACTCATTTGCACGAATACAATGCACAAGGTTGCAATGGAGGTTCAAGAGTCAATACAAATACCATTGTTGCATGTTGCCGATGCTACAGCACAAAAAATACAAAAGTCCGGGTTCAAACGCGTTGGATTGTTAGGAACTAAATTTTCAATGGAAGATTCTTTCTATACAGGCCGGCTCCAAGATCAGTTTGGTTTTGAGGTATTTACCCCAAATAAGCAAGATAGAGATTTCATTCATAAAGTTATCTATGAAGAACTGTGCTTTGGCATCGTAAATGATGAATCAAGAAAGCACTTTCTTAGAATAATAAGTGATCTGAATGCACAGGGTGCTGAATGTATCATTGAGGGTTGTACCGAAATCGTAATGCTTATCCAACAGATTCACACTGATATTCCATTGTATGACACCACGGCTATACACGCAGAGGAAGCAGTAGCCATTGCATTAGGTGAGTCATCACTAAATAGATATTCTGTATAGTAGACATCCTGGAGTCGCATGATTGCTATAGATTTAACGTTGTATATCTCTGGCACCCCAAGACTCTTTGTTCAAATGTCACTTTGTTAGAAAATTGTTTTCTATCGCTTCTTTCAGTCGTTGCTGGTATTCGTCTGCTTTTATTGCAAAATGCATCAAAATCATACAGCCAGCCAATACTCCGTATAAAAGCATAAAACTGGCACTGTGAACGCCAATCAGGTCATCAGCTAAACCAAACATAACAGGTAATGTACAACCACCCAAGGCTCCTATAAAGGCAATGAAGCCACCAACCCTGCCCATCTGTAATGGATAATGGTCATGAATAAGTTTGAATACACTGGCACGACCGAATCCCTGAGCCAGACCAATGATCAATAACAGCAACGTAAAGACCCATTTATTGATTTCAATAAAAATCTTAACATCACCTTCAATGCCGTGAATTGTCATGGTTGTTGGCGGATAACTCAAAAAAAACAAACTAACCAGACATACCCAAAAAACAGACCAGTTGATGGTTCTTGCACCATAGCGGTCAGAAAACCAACCTCCTAATGCCCGAACCAGACTCGATGTAAATGCGAACAACAGTGTGAAGTTCATCGCTTCTGAAAAACTGAGATTGTACGCATTCATGTAATATTGAGGTAACCACAAGATCAATGCCAGAAAACTTCCGAAAACGAAATAATAATAGAGTCCAAATCGCCAAATTCTCAAATCGCGTAGCCAATGGTGACCTGTATCTTCAAAAGGTTTATAGGTGGTGTGCTGTATCGGTTTTGGTGCCAGCAAGGCAAATAGTGCGATAACCAAAATCATGCCGATAGCGTAAACTAATCCAATCTTGTCCCAACCCAGGTATTTGATGATTAGCGGGAGAATAAGCAGGGTGATTGCCGCTCCTGCATTTCCGGAACCGAATACTCCCATAGCAGTCCCCTGCATCCGGGTTTCAAACCATTCACTAACATATCGAATTCCAATAGTAAACGACACGCCGGAAATGCCGAGCCACAATCCAATTGCCAGATACCCGGAATAACTTCCAATAGACGGCAATAAAAACAATGCCGGGACCAGCAGTATCATTTGATAGAGATACAATTTTTTGCAGTCCATACTTTCAGCAAGAATGCCAATTGGCCAGCGTAATACGGCTCCTGAAAATATAGGTGCCGCAAGCAAAATGCCCAGTTGTGTCGATGATAATGCCAAGTCGTCACGGATCTGAATCCCCATTACTGCATACAGAGTCCAGACTGAGAAATTAGCTCCAAACGCCAGGGTTGCAGCCCAAAGTGCGCGATAAGAAAGTGGCATATATTGTATCCAACATTAAAAATTAATGTCTTAGCAGTATGGCTTTAAGTGACGTTGACTTCAAACCAAACACGACATCACCGATTTTAGTAGAACCTGTGAATTGAAAGCAACCATTGGTTTCTGCCTTCCGGATTTATTACTATCATTTGATTAATGGCTTTATCAAGGTAAATTCAGTTGGTATGCCTCTAATAATCCAGCATGGCATTTCTTTTGCGATCTGCATACCTATTGTGTATAAATTACCGCTATTTCTAAGGCATTAAATCTACTTTCACTCTACCTCCAACGTAATAGCAGCTCAGACTTTAGTTTAATATGAACGTCCATTCTTTGATTCACATCAAGCACTTCAATGCATTATCACGGTATTTAGTTTGATAGATTTTTTGAAATACTTGAATCCCTACGGGACAGGAGTCTAGTTATGAGTACTGAAACAAGCCTGAATATCCTCAGATTTTCAGACCCCAAGATTAAAACATTACATATTACCTGGTTTGCATTCTTTCTAACCTTTGTCGTCTGGTTCAGTCATGCACCTTTGATGGTTTTTATTAAAGAAGCGTTCGACTTAAGTTCTGCTCAAGTAAAAGCATTATTCATACTAAACGTCACTCTGACGATTCCTGCTCGCATCATTGTAGGTATGGCAGTTGATAAATATGGTCCGCGGCATGTTTACAGTTTTCTATTAGTTACTTCTTCATTTTTATGTATCGCCTTCGCTATGGCTGAGACCTATGAACAACTCGCCTTATTCAGGTTTCTATTGGGTTTTGTTGGTGCCGGGTTTGTAATTGGCATTCGGATGGTAGGGGAATGGTTTCCTGCCAAGCAGGTTGGTATAGCAGAAGGAATTTATGGCGGCTGGGGCAATTTTGGTTCGGCAGCAGCAGCGATGTCTCTACCTACACTTGCGTTCATGTTTGGCGGTGAAGACGGCTGGCGTTATGCGCTTGGATCTACAGGGGTAATTGCAGGCATATATGGTGTTTTTTACTTTATCGCAGCACGCGATACACCCAAGGGTTCAACATATTTCAAACCGAAGAAATCAGGTGGCCTTGAAGTTACCAGTTGGAAAGATTTCTATTTCTACTTGTTTATGAACCTTCCGATGTATATCGCTCTGGCGCTATCGGCATGGAAACTATCTCCAACCGGCGTCAATCTATATTCCGAGTCAACCCTGTATATCATCTGGACAGGCTTGATTGCATTGTTCCTGGTGCAGACCTATTCAATTCTTCAGGTTAATAAAGAGCATCTGAGACAGGGTGTTCCCGAGTTAGAAAAGTATAAATTTAAGCAGGTGGCAATCCTGAATTTAGCTTATTTTGTGACATTTGGCTCTGAGCTTGCCGTTGTTTCCATGTTGCCTCTATTTTTTCTGGAAACATTTGAAGGCATATCCGCTGTGCATGCAGGGTTACTGGCATCGGGTTTTGCATTTATGAATTTAGTTGCACGACCCTCTGGCGGGTGGCTTTCAGACAAGTTTGGTCGTCGTAAGAGTCTAATGGTGTTTGTAGGTGGCCTGGCCATTGGTTATTTTATTTTAAGCCAAATTGATTCAACCTGGTGGATGGTTGCTGCAGTAGTCGCAACCATGTTCTGTTCGTTTTTTGTACAGGCTGGAGAAGGGGCGGTTTTTGCTATTGTACCCTTGGTTAAGCGCCGCATGACCGGTCAGATCGCTGGCATGGCAGGTGCCTATGGTAACGTAGGGGCTGTAGTTTACCTGACAGTGTTGTCCTTTGTAGAATACAGCACCTTCTTTATCGTCATTGGTGTATCTGCATTGTTTATCTTTGTTGTCTGTCACTTTTTAGAAGAACCTAAGGGTGAGATGGCAGAAATTATGCCTGATGGCACAGTTCATTTGATTAAAGTTGACTAATTCCGAAGTTAATCTGTCCGTTTGGTTTAAGCCAGGCGGACAAGGGTACTACAATGTATTTATTCCAATTACATCAGTGGCTGGATAACGAATGTCACAACTAAGGGCTACAATTGCAACATTTACATCAGCTGGAATAAAGCCGGTTAATGAAGACAGTGTTTGTTTTTTAATTCCGGAAAACTCTCATCAGATAGAACACAAAGGCATCTCCATCGCATTGGCTGATGGAGTAAGCAGTGCGGAAGCCGGCCAGGAGGCCAGTCAAACTGCTGTACGTTGTTTTATTGAAGATTACTACTCAACTCCAGATACCTGGTCGGTCAGTCATTCCGGCCAAAAAACCCTGACATCTATCAACCTGAATCTGTACAAACGCAGTCACGAATATACTCAGGAATTAAAAGGGTATCTCTGTACTTTTTCCAGTCTGGTTATTAAATCTACAACAGCACATTTTTTCCATGTTGGCGACAGCAGAATCTATCATACGCGCGATGGTGTCACACGCCAGATAACGCATGATCATGTCGCAAACCTGGGCGGTAAAAGCAATAGCCTGTCCCGAGCAGTTGGAATGGATAGTAACCTGTCAATTGATTACGGTAATTTGCCGTTAAAAGAAGGTGACACATTCCTTATAAGTTCAGATGGTTTTCATGAATACGTCGACATAGACGCTATTGCTAGTCAGGTAGCTACTGAACGAAATTTAGAATTGTTGGCAAAAGACAGCGTTAGTCTGGCGTTAAAAAATGGTAGTGACGATAATATCAGCTGTGCACTGATACGCATCGAAAGCCTTCCCAAAGAATCGCTGGATGACCTAAATAAAAAATTAACCCGTTTACCCTTCCCTCCGGCACTGGATCCCGGGATGAAAATTGATGGGTATAAAATTGAAAAAGAGCTGTTTGCATCCAGTCGCAGCCAACTATATCTGGTAACCGATGAAGACACGGGTGAACAGATGGTGATGAAAACACCTTCTGTTAATTTTGAAGACGATATACGTTACATCGATCGATTTATCCAGGAAGAGTGGATTGGCAAACGTATTGAGCATGAAAACATTGTTAAGATTATTCCACAGCAACGAAAACGGCAGTTTTTGTATTACCTGATGTCCTATGTTGACGGGATTTCTCTGGAACAGTGGATGCGGCGAAACCCAAAGCCCAAACCAAAAATTGCGATTGATATCATTCAACAGATTGCTCTGGGGCTATCTGCCTTCCACGCTAAAGAAACGGTTCATCAGGATTTAAAACCTGGCAATATCATCATCACCGAGGAAGGAAAAGCCGTCATTGTTGATTTTGGCTCAGTATTTGTAGCTGGAATTGCTGAGATATATCATACCATTGAACATGAAGGCAACCTGGGAACGGCAAACTATTCAGATCCACATTATATGCTGGGCGAAAACCCTGGAGTGCAGGGTGATATTTACGCATTAGCGACCATCGCATACGAATTATTTACCGGTCACCTGCCTTATGGTGACAAGATTGAAAGTTGTCAAAGCCGATTTGACTTTGACCGTTTGAGGTACCGGCCTGCAAATGATTGGAATCCTATGATCCCTATCTGGTTCGACCGGGCATTGGAAAAAGGTGTCAGGATTGATTTGCAAACTCGATATAAAACACTGGATCGAATGCTTGAGGATTTAACCCAGCCGAATCCGGAATTTATTCGACATGATCCACGTTTGGAAAAAGATCAAAGTAAATTGCTTTTTTGGCAATTAATGTCTGGTTTTTGGGTTCTAATGTTGATTATTGTTATTGTCCTGTTTTCACAATAAGCCCCATTGCAGATCGGCAGTTGAACTCGCAATTGATTTCTTTGAAATATCTAAAAGTATATCAATTTGGATTCAGGACTATTTCAAGTGCCAATGCGAAAACATTATATGGCCGATAGCTATATTCTGAATGTCTGATGCCGGGGTGCTGTAAATGAATATTTTGCCTGGTCTTATTGATTATTGGTAACCCAGATAGCGGCATCTATTCTAGAGCGAAAATTCATTTTCTTTAATATATGTTTTACATGTACCTTGACCGTACCTTCTGATATATCAAAATCCCGGGCAATTTGTTTATTCATTTTCCCTTGAGCAATTCCTTTTAGGATGTCTCGCTCTCTGCTGGTTAAGGAATCCAGTGGATTTTTCTCTTTTGCTTCCGGTTTTCTCAGAGCTTCAGCCAGAGAACCTGCCAGTCTATCGGCAATGGCAAACTTGCCCGATAGAACCGACTTAATCTGATCGATAATCACTTCAGGCTCCATATCTTTTAACAAGTATCCATCCGAGCCATTTGATATCGAAGTCACCACGTCAGATCCTGAATCTGAAACAGTTAACGTGATTAACTTGGCTTGAATTCCCTGGGTTTTCATGACTCTAATCGTTTCCAGCCCGTCCATTCCCTGCATATTCAAGTCAATGACAATTAAATCGGGTTTTAACTCAATCGCCTTTTCAATTGCTTCCTGTCCATTACTGCATTCACCGACAACTTCAAGGTCTGGCTCAATATTGATCAGCTGGCTTAACCCCTTTCTAAATAATGGATGGTCATCAACAAGCAAAATACTATTTTTAAAATCTGACATAATTTAATCACCGGAAAATATTGCTGTTATTATTGTAATTCACTTATTTGTTTGTTTGATGTAAGTCATCTTTTAAACAGGTTGTTTTTGATCCAAGTTTAGCCTGATTCACAAAAAATACTACTATGGAGGTACTTGAAAATATTGACTGGACTGGCTTCAATCAACCGTGAATACACACTTTAGTCTATTGAATTAAATCATTCTATTGATTTTGGATGGATTATATCTAGTTTTTATCCCCCCAAAGAGTAACCGCCTATATCCAGTTGAGTCAATTGTTACCCTGCACTCAATAGCCAATAGTCACATCAGTTTTATAACTTGAGAGTACAGTATTATGACTGACATAAAAACATGGGATCCTGAAAACGAACAATTTTGGGAGAGTGAAGGAAAGAAAATCGCGAATAGAAACTTGTGGATATCAATCCCGAGCTTACTCACTGGTTTCGCTGTCTGGTTATACTGGGGAATTATAACCGTACAAATGCTAAATCTTGGATTTCCATTTGCTCAATCTGAACTTTTCACATTAACGGCTATCGCTGGATTGACTGGCGCGACACTCCGAATTCCAAGTTCATTCTTCATACGTCCCTTCGGTGGAAGAAACGTAATATTTTTCACCACTGCGTTATTGATGATTCCGGCAATAGGCGCGGGCATTGCGTTGCAAGACCAGAATACACCGCTTTGGGTGTTTCAGTTATTAGCCCTGTTGTCAGGTATTGGTGGCGGTAACTTTGCATCTTCGATGTCCAATATTAACTTTTTCTTCCCAAAGAAAAAGGCTGGTCTGGCTCTTGGATTAAATGCCGGCTTGGGTAATTTCGGTGTAACTAGCATGCAGATACTCGTTCCCTTGTTTATGACATTTGGAGCGTTTGGAGCCTTGGCTGGTGACCCAATGACCCTGGTAAACTCTTCAGGTACACTCATTGGAAAAATCCCTGCTGGCACTGAGACCTATATCCAGAATGCCGGATTTGTCTGGTTACTGTTTTTGATACCTTTGTTTTTTGTAGGTTGGTTTGGGTTAAACAATATCCGTACGGATGAGGTGTCCCCCTCTATTCCGACGCCATTAGGTGCTATGACAGCAATGACAGGCATGTTATTGGTTGGACTGGTGTTGTCCGCTGCTGGTCTTTGGTTGATGTTGCCTGAATCAGCAAATGGATCCGGCTTTAGCGTACCAAAAGAAATTGTTTTGGTCTTGGTTGTAATTTCAACCGTAATGATTCTCAAGAGAATACCCGGACAGATCGGCAATTCTCTATCCAAGCAATACAAAATCTTTGATAATAAACATACCTGGGTGATGAGTGTTATCTATACCATGACCTTCGGATCCTTTATCGGTTTCTCTGCCGCATTTCCGCTCTCCATTAAAGTCATATTTGGCTACCAGCACATAATGGTAGACGGCGTATTAACCCACGATATTATCAATGATAACGGACCAAGTGCACTAATGTATGCGTGGATGGGGCCGTTTATTGGTGCGCTCATTCGACCCGTGGGCGGCTGGATATCTGATAAAGTTGGTGGCGCTCTGGTTACACAGATCTGTTCTGCAGTCATGGTGGGTAGTGCACTGGGTGTTGCCTATTATATGAAGGCAGCATTTAACTCTGAAACACCTGAAGAATATTTTGTGCCTTTCTTTACGTTGTTCCTGTTGTTATTTGCTGCTACTGGTATTGGCAATGGTTCAACATTCAGAACTATTGCAATGGTATTCCCCAAAGAGCAGGCAAGCCCGGTATTAGGCTGGACATCGGCAGTTGCAGCATACGGCGCTTTTTATATCCCAAGTGTCATCGGTGAGCAGATTAAAGCGACAACACCGGAGAATGCACTGGTTGGATTTGCAATATTCTACACGCTTTGTTTGGTAATAAACTACTGGTTTTACCTGAGAAAGGATGGTGAGTTTTATAATCCATAATGGTTACCTTCTGAATTAAAACCAAACCCGGCAAATGCCGGGTTTTTTCTGGGTAAAACTATTATAGAAAAGCAGGCTTAGTTTGAATTTTATTAAGGGCACTGACTGACATCGTACGACCTCTATATAAACAACAGAGTTAATGATGTGTGCCAAATAGGCTGAATCCCGTACAGATTGCTATGTTAACTAAGTTGCTTGTTTAGATGTAATGATTCCTCAGGCTGAAAGCTAAACTCAACCACAGTTCCATTTTTATCATCCCTGTGAATACTGAGTTCACCGTTTAATGACTTACTCCGCTCATTCATAATGGATAACCCAAAATGGTCTAGTTTCTCGGGTGAATCCGGAATGCCAATGCCGTTGTCATGAACTGACAATCTAACAACTGTATTGTTGTAGTAGACAAGATTAATTGTCACTGTGTCACCATTGGAGTGATCACATGCATTTTGCAGTGCTTCCTTACTAATCTGTAATAAATGAATCTGTTCTGCTGGTGTTAGCTTCAACATTCCGAGGTCGTACTTTAATTCAACTTGCATTTGATCATTTTGGTTGACGGTGGAGATAGCCGACTCCAGCGCCGCTTTAAAGTCTGTACCCGTTACTTTTAGTCTGAATGTCGTTAGCAGCTGCCTCAACTGCGTGTAAGCTGAATCCAGACCCTTTCTCAGCTCCATGATAGTTTGATCTACCAAAGGTGCTTCTCGGTCCTTCTGCAAGGTTTTATCCAGGATACTGACCTGAAATTTCAGGTAGGAAAGGGATTGAGCCAATGAGTCATGTAGTTCGCGCGCAATAATCGTGCGCTCCTGCAACAAGGCCAATCGATTCGAATGAATTGATTTTTCAACCATAGACAAGTTGGTAGCCATTTGATCAGTAACCGAGGTCAATAATCGATGTTGCCATAATTTGAGGTTTTGGTTTTCTTCTAATGCACATAACAGTACGCCATATTTCGTTGTTTCATTATAGAGGTCAAACCGAATAATCTTCAGATTTAGATCTTTTTTCCACAGTATTTGAGATTCGATGCAAAGATCATAATTTCGTTGCAGGCAATTTAAATTGCCCCCCTGGTCTAGGGGTTCACCGAATTGAATGATTTTCTTTCCATCTGCTAAACATAAATTGATTTTTGGCAACTCACTTACACGAGATAGTTCCCTGATAAACATCCCATAGTCCGGTGCTTCTGTAGTTGACATATTTAAGTCTCTGGCAATGGTAAACAAGAGATTCAAACGATCATTGCTGTGCTCCAATTCCCGGGTTTTTTCGTTAATGCGTTGTTCCAGGCTCTGACTCATATTCGCTAATACACTGGCCGAATGATTTAACGTCTTTGCCAGAAATCCAAATTCATCATTGTTCTCGATAGGAATTCGAATGGACAGATCACCATGCGAGAGTTTTTCTGCATTTTCTGTTAGTTCAGCCAAGGGTTGTTTGACATAAACCTGGATGTAATAAACCGCAAGCAGCGCCACTAAAATTGTAACAAAGAAACTAAATATGCCAATTAATCTTAATATGTAATATTTTTGCTCGGCATTATGTTGATAAACGGTCACCAATATTTCCAGATCCACTACGAACTTTTCGATGCCTGACACCACAGTCTCCAGACTGGCTGGATTCGTTTCCAGTGCAAATATCATTGGCTGCAAGGTTTCCTGCCAATGATTTTGTACTCTATGAAACTGAGCGGTAACGTCCAGGTTATCAAACAAGGTGTCAAAACTTAAAAATATCGGGTTATTTAACTTGCGGGTAAATTCAGTTACCAGTGGAAAGACTTCGTTAAATTGGCTGTTTCGTTCGCCTTTAAATATTGCCGAAATAATTCGGTAGCTATCCTTTCTCAGTGACCCTGAAATGTTGACGACTTCAGCATCGTTATCTGTTATTTCCGAGATAACCACAGTAGAGAAAATAATTAAAATAGTTAGCACAATAACCGAAGACATTAGCATGGTTATTTTTGCAACAATTGACTGTTCGAATTTTTGTTGCATACAGCCTTCCTTTTAGCGGGATTTCATTGAGATGAAGGTATTCCGACTACAATCTCATATTCTGAAACATTCTAGTATTATTCTGTAGAGTAAAATAGCTGCCTGGTTTCTTTGCAAACAAATACCTATATACCAATATTCAAACCTTATTATACCGGAATTTTAGAACCCGTTTTTACTGGGAAATATTCTTGCTGTACTTTTTGGAAGGCACTGCGAGATATTTAGAGGACGATTGATAGGGATGGTTCAAAAAAGTGCAGGCCAGAGAGTTATCTGGCCCATGAGTTCGTTTCATCGAAGCGGTTATTGACAGCCAATTCCTTCTGTTGGTTGAAATGTATCATTGACTGGAACTGTGTATCCTTGAATGTCAGCTTCCTTTACCAGTAACTGTAGGTACTGAGAAATGGCCCGGTGATAAACCTTTTGATCCAGAAAGTCCCGGATCTGTTCTTTTACCAGTTCAAAGGGCTGTTGTTTGCCTTCAATTCTGCGATCGATAATACTCAGATGAAAACCAAATCGCGTTTCGATGACAAAATCTATCAACCCTTCTGGTTCGGCAAATAATACCGCATCATATTCTTCGACAGTTTGCCCACGAGACAGTTGACCCAGGCTACCTTTTGTTTTTCCAGACGGACAATCAGAAATATCTGCTGCCAACCTGGAGAATTGTCCGGTGTCATTTTTTAGTGATTCTAGCAATGCTTCTGCCTGTTTCTTGGTATCTGCCCGATGATCCAAATCGTTTGGATCAGACATCAGTAAAATATGCCGCGCCTCGATTAACGGGGATGTGACAAATTTTGATTTGTTCTTTTCATAGTAAAAAGCCATTTCTTCTTCTTCGGCACTGGGTAGAGATACTTCTTTTTCGATGAGATCATCCAGCAGTTTTTCCATCAATTGTTCATTCGGATCCAACTCACCATTATCCAACTCCAAAGTGTTGGCTCGCTGGCGTAACAACTCGGTTAATACAGCATTCAACGTTGCCTGTTGAATTGCCTCCTCATCTTTTTTTTCGTCAAAATAAGCAAGATTTCTGGCTATATTCGATGAATCCAGTGATTGACCATTGATGAGTATTTCGGGGAAATTAAATTGAGACATGATGCAGCATCCGTTTTTAAAAATTAATACAAACTAGGGTCGCAAGCATTTTCGGGGCAAATTTGCCCCGAAAAGTGTTGCCTATTTTTGACGCACAATCTGGTAACTACGTAGGAAGTATTTTACCGGAACGCTGGCAATATGCACCAACCTGCTAAATGGAAAGAGCAGAAACAATGTCATACCCAACAGGATGTGTAGCTTATAAATCAAGCCGATATCTTTTATGGATTCTGCTGCTACAGTGCCATCAAGGGTAACAATGTTTTGAGCCCAGGCCATCATCTTAAGCATTTCGCTACCATCCATATGCTTCATGGTAAACAGGATACTGATCATGCCAAGAATTAACTGTACGTAAATTAACAGCACAATCAGTGTATCCATGAAGACACTACTGGCTCGTATACGATCATCAAACAACCTTCGCATAACCAAAATGGTTAGTCCATAAAAACAAATGACGCCCGCAACACCACCAAGTACTACGGCAATCATTTGTTTGGCGGCTGCTTCTATTCCTAATAGATGCCAAATCTCCACCGGAGTTAATAAACCGACGAAGTGACCGGCTAAAATCATAATCACACCTACGTGAAATGGCACTGAGCCTTGCCTTAATTTCTTTGATTCAAGTATCTGGCTTGAACCCGTTTTCCAAGTGTACTGTTCCCGGTCGTAGCGAATTAAACTACCAACTACAAATACTGCTAATGCAATATAGGGATAGATACCAAACAATAAGTGATTTAAATAGGTCATTACTGTGCTCCTATAATTTTAACAGGCATCTCATGATTACGGCGTTGACTGTCAGTGGGCTTTGGAATATTACTGGTTCCACAGGCATCCGTATCTGCATCGGCACCAAATTTAACCATTTCTTCTTCCCATACTTTGTCCAGAGCCTCTTTTGTATCATCCCGCTTTTCATTGGCAATCTGGTTTTTAACATCTTCCAGATCGACTTCTGCACCGGAAAGTGCAATCAGCGATTCAAACAAAACAGAGTAATTGGATTTACGTCTTTGCAATCTTGCCGTTAACAATGCAAATATCGGAGCAACATCCTGTAACCAGCCTATTGCCTGGGCTTCGCCCTGTGTAGCAGCAAATTCCAGATATAGTGGGATATAATCTGGCAGTTCATGTACACCGATTTCCAATCCGGCTTCTTTGTATTGACTATGAAGATCAACCATTGCCTGGCCGCGATCTCTTGACTCACCATGAACATGCTCAAAGAGCAGCAACGACAATGAACGACCCCGATCAAATAATCCGTCGTATTCTGATTGCCAATCCATCATGTCCATCGAGAAACGGTCGTTCAGAAAATCGATTAGCTGTGCTTGCTGTACTGCATCCAGACTTCTTTCAGCCTTCACTATGTTAATTAGATCTGGCAAGTGTTCTGCCAGATCTTCGGAAGGATAATCGATTAACCGTGATAATAATTTTAATACTTGCATGAATCAGTCCTCCAGCTTTACTGGAATTATTTGGCGTTCAGTCTGTTTTTTGCCACCAAACAGGTTAACACCGCTATTACCTGTGCCACTGGTATTGCCGAAACTGGTTCCGCATCCACCTTTCATTGAATACGCATCTTCTGCATAGGCCTTGTGGCTGGTTGGTATGACAAAACGATCCTCGTAATTAGCAATTGCCATATAACGATACATTTCTTCAACTTGTTCAACCGTTAGCCCAACTTGTTCCAGAACCTGCAGATCTTCAACCTTGTCGACTTGCTGTGAACGCTTGAATGCTCTCATGGCCAACATTCTTTCCAGTGCACTAATGACAGGCTTTTCATCTCCTGCAGTTAGCATATTAGCCAGGTATTTAACCGGTATACGTAATGACGCCAGATCCGGAATCACACCATTCATGCCAACATGACCAGCTTCTGCAGCTTTTTGAACCGGGCTTAGTGGTGGTACGTACCAAACCATTGGCAGGGTTCTGTATTCAGGGTGCAGTGGTAAAGCAACTTTCCAGTCCATTGCCATTTTATAAACCGGAGATTCTTTAGCTGATTCTATCCAGGCATCTGGAATGCCTTCCTTGCGAGCCGCTTCCTGAACTTCAGGATCATGTGGATCAAGGAAGATGTCACACTGAGCTTGATACAAATCTTTTTCATTGGTGGTTGCTGCTGCAGCTTCAATGCGATCGGCATCATATAGCAATACACCGAGATAACGGATTCGTCCGACACAGGTTTCAGAGCAGACCGTTGGCTGGCCAGCTTCAATGCGCGGATAGCAGAAAATACATTTCTCAGATTTTCCAGACTTCCAGTTATAATAGATTTTCTTATAAGGACAACCAGAAATACACATTCTCCAGCCACGACATTTGTCCTGATCAACCAATACAATGCCGTCTTCATCGCGTTTGTAAATCGCTCCACTTGGACATGAAGCGACACATGCGGGGTTCAGACAATGCTCACATAATCGTGGCAAGTACATCATAAAAGTGTTTTCAAATTCACCATACATGTCTGCCTGAATCTGGTCGAAGTTAACATCCCGACGACGTGAGGAAAACTCGGTACCCAGAATCTCTTCCCAGTTAGGTCCCCAGTTGATTTTCTCCATACGCTGGCCAGTGATCAGAGAACGAGGTCTTGCAACAGGCTGGTGTTTACTTTCACCGGCCTTGTGCAAATGTTCATAATCAAAGTCAAACGGTTCATAATAGTCATCAATTTCCGGTAAGTCAGGATTCGCAAATATGTTCGCAAGAATCTTTAACTTTCCACCCTGGCGAGGGGTCAGTTTACCATTCTTGTTTCTGACCCAGCCGCCATTCCACTTCTCCTGGTTTTCCCATTCTTTCGGGTAACCAATACCAGGTTTTGATTCAACATTGTTGAACCAGGCATATTCGACCCCCTCGCGGGAGGTCCATACGTTTTTACAGGTTATTGAACAAGTGTGACAACCAATGCACTTATCCAAATTTAGAACCATGCCTATCTGTGCTCTAATTTTCATTTTTGGCTTACCTCAGCTTATTCAGTGTCTAACCAATCAACTTTGTTCATCTTACGAACAACGACAAATTCATCTCTATTACTACCAACAGTTCCGTAGTAGTTGAAACCATAGGATTGCTGAGCATAACCCCCAATCATATGTGTGGGCTTCATAACCGCTCTGGTTACCGAGTTGTGAATACCGCCTCGAGTCTGTGTGGTTTCAGCGCCTGGGACGTTTACAATACGTTCCTGAGCGTGATACATCATACTCATGCCTTCAGGTACTCGTTGAGACACTACGGCTCTGGCAGCAATTGCCCCGTTTACGTTAAAGACTTCAATCCAGTCGTTATCAACGATGTCGGCAGCCTTGGCATCTACCTCGGAGATCCAAACAATCGGTCCTCCACGAGACAGTGTCAGCATCAACAGGTTGTCGGAATAGGTACTATGGATTCCCCACTTCTGGTGCGGAGTAATCCAGTTCAGAGCAATTTCCTTATTTCCATTTGGTTTCTTGTTCATTATCGGATGAACGGTTTTCAGGTTGATCGGTGGCTTATAGACACACATGGTCTCACCAAAATCGCGCATCCATTCATGATCCTGATAGAATTGCTGACGACCGGTAATGGTCCTCCATGGGATAAATTCATGGACATTGGTGTAACCTGCGTTATAGGACACATGCTCATCTTCCAATCCGGACCAGGTCGGTGAGCTGATAATTTTTCTAGGTTGTGCCTGAATATCACGGAAGCGAATTTTCTCGTCTTCTTTTGGCAGAGCCAGATGTCTATGGTCCTTCCCGGTAATCTGTCCCAACGCATCCCAGGCTTTAACCGCGACCTGACCATTGGTTTCCGGGGCAAGGGATAGAATCACTTCACAGGCATCGATGGCAGACTCAATTTTAGGGCGGCCTTTATGTGGTCCCTCCTCCAAATGAGTTCGGTTAAGTTCACCCAGGAAGTTGACTTCATCTTGAGTATCCCAGCCAATTCCCTTGCCACCATTACCTAGTTTGTCGAGTAATGGTCCAAGTGACCGAAACTGGTTATAAATATTGGGGTAATCCCTCTCAACGACTACCAGCGATGGTGCCGTTTTGCCTGGTATCAGCTCGCATTCACCTTTCCACCATTGTTTGACACCGAATGGTTGCGCCATTTCTGCCGGTGTATCGTGCAAAATTGGTACGGTTACCAAGTCTTTTTCAACACCCAGGTGTCCATCTGACAGGTCCTGGAAAGACTTTGCTATATCTTTAAAAATATTCCAGTCAGATTTTGCTTCCCAAACAGGATCAACTGCTTTGGATAATGGGTGAATAAACGGATGCATATCCGAAGTATTCATATCGTCTTTTTCATACCAGGTCGCTGTTGGCAGCACGATGTCAGAATACAGACAGGTAGTGGACATTCTGAAATCCAGCGTGACGAGCAAGTCAACTTTACCTTCTGCTCCATCATCAACCCATTCAACATCTTCCGGCTTGATTCCGCCTTCTTCTCCCAAGTCTTTGCCCATCAGACCATGTTTCGTACCTAACAGGTGGCGTAACATGTATTCATGGCCCTTACCGGATGATCCCAATAAATTGGAACGCCAGATAAACATGTTTCGTGGAAAGTTTTTTGGATTTTCCGGTTGTTCAGATGCAAATTTTAAATCGCCACTCTTCAACATCTGAACCGTATAGTCTTTTGGATCCATACCGGCTTTGGCTGCATCTTTACATAACTGCAGCGGGTTCATACCAAGTTGCGGTGCGGATGGTAGCCAACCCATCTTTTCAGCGCGAACATTATGATCGATAATTGATCCTGACCATTTGTCCTTGTTGACGATGGGAGAAACCACTTCATCCATACGCAATTTTTCATATCTCCACTGGCTGGAGTGATTGTAGAAAAATGATGTCCCGTTCATTTGGCGCGGTGGACGAGTCCAATCCAGACCAAACGCCAGTGGCGCCCAACCAGTCTGAGGGCGTAATTTTTCCTGGCCTACATAATGAGCCCAACCACCTCCACTTTGACCGACACAGCCACACATCATTAACATGTTAATCAGGCCACGATAGTTCATGTCCATGTGGTACCAGTGATTTAACGCTGCGCCTACAATTATCATTGATCGGCCATGCGTCTTGTCTGCAGTATCAGCAAACTCTAAAGCGACCTTAATCACATCTTCTGCTTTTACGCCGGTAATGGCTTCTTGCCACGCAGGAGTATAAGGGATGTTATCGCCATAACTGCTAGCAACATTCGGATCATCATAACCATTGTCTACACCATAGTTGGCGATGGTTAAGTCCATTACTGTCGTTACTAAAACTTCGGAACCGTCAGCCAACTTCAGCTTCTTCACCGGCACCTTGCGCATAATAATGTCATCATGATCGGTGGCATGAAAATAGTTAAATTCATGTTTAGCGCCACCGAAATAGGGAAAGGCAACTTCTGTGATTTCGTCATGCGAATCTTTCAGGCTGGTAACCAGGTTGGTCGTATCACCCGTTTTACCATCCAATTCGTCAATATTCCACTTACCCTTTTCCCCCCAACGGTAACCAATAGATCCCGTTGGCGATACCAGGTTGCCATCGTTATTGACTGCAATAGTTTTCCATTCAGGATTGTTATCCTGACCCAAATTTTCATCCAAATCAGATGCTCTGAGGAAACGGCCTTGAATTTGTCGTCCGGATTCATCTTTTTCAAGCATGACTAACATTGGGAAGTCAGTGTAACGCCTGACATAGCTGTTAAAATACTCACTCTTTCCGGTAGTATGGTATTCCTTCAGAATAACGTGACCAAATGCCATTGCCAATGCAGAGTCAGTGCCCTGTTTTGGTGCCATCCACTGATCCGTTAGTTTGGATAGTTCAGAGTAATCTGAAGTGATAGATACAACTTTTGTACCCTTATAACGAACTTCAGTCAGGAAGTGGGCGTCCGGAGTACGCGTCTGTGGCACATTAGAGCCCCAGGCAATAATATAATTTGAATTGTACCAATCAGCAGATTCCGGCACGTCGGTTTGTTCGCCCCAGATTTGAGGTGATGCCGGCGGTAAATCACAATACCAGTCATAGAAACTCAGGCAGTTACCACCAATCAAAGACAGATATCTGGCTCCAGCTGCATAGGAAACCATTGACATAGCCGGAATAGGTGAAAATCCGGTTACCCGATCTGGACCATATTCTTTTGTTGTATAAACATTGGCAGCGGCAATTATTTCATTAACCTCTGCCCAGGATGCTCGAACAAAACCACCCATACCGCGCTGTTGCTTGTATTCCTGGGTTTTGGCTGGGCTGGTCATTATTGATTCCCAGGCATCAACCGGATCTGAATGTAGTGATTTAGCTTCACGCCATAACTTAACCAGGCGTTTTCTAATCTTGGGATATTTCAACCGGTTTGCTGAATAAATATACCAGGAAAAGCTGGCTCCACGCGGACAACCACGGGGTTCGTGGTTTGGCAAATCCGGACGGGTTCTAGGATAATCAGTTTGCTGGGTTTCCCAGGTAACCAGCCCGTCTTTCACATATATTTTCCAACTGCAAGATCCGGTACAGTTAACGCCATGCGTTGAACGTACAATCTTATCGTGCTGCCAGCGTTTACGGTATCCATCTTCCCATGAGCGATCTTCTTCGGTGGTTACTCCGTGCCCATCTGAGAATGCTTCAGTTTTTTTACTAAAAAACTGTAATTTGTCTAAAAAGTGACTCATGCTTTGCTCCTGATTAAAAGCGTGATCTGAAAACCACTCTGATATCGTCTATAAAATCTATTCATGGACCGAATAATAGCGACCTAACCGGTTTGACCGGGTTGACCAAGATCAATGAAATTGTGTGAGCAAATGCGAAGGACTCCATAAATACTCCCTAGGTAGTATGCATCCAACCCTTTAAAACCCCCTTGTTTAGTGGTTTTTTTTCGTAGAAACCTAATAAACCGCTGATTTTTTAGTATGCCGAATTATTAGGGGTATGTTCCAGTGAACTGGTAAATTGAGCGGATACATGTCTAGAACAATAAATGGATAGGTTAAGGGCTAAATGATGTTGATGTTATTGGTTTTGCACGTGGGCCAGGCTTTGATTGCAGTTGCATCACTTATTGTGCCCTTACTGGTAAAGCCCGCAAAGCTGTATTATTCGAAAATAGAAATTAACGGTAAGCCGTTTGAAGTCGGTCGTCTGCCAAAAATGCACTGAGCTTTACAGAACATTTCGTAAGCGCTCAATTAACCACAGGTCTGCTGTTTAATAATCTCGTTTCACATTCCAGGGCAATAAGTTAATCATGTCCTGTTCTGTTTTGGCTTCTGGCAATTGAGTAAAGAGTAACCTCAGATAATGATAGGGTTCATGACCATTGGCTTTGGCGGTTTCTATAATCGAATAGAGTCGCGCACTGGCTTCAGCGCCTTTGACTGTATCAGAGAATAACCAGTTTTTACGGCCTATCACGAACGGGCGAATCCCATTTTCAGCACCATTGTTGTCGATTGGGATATAGCCATTTTCCAGATAGGTGATAAGTCCTTCCCAGTATTTCAACGTATAGGCAATGGCTTCTCCCAGTTTGCTTTTGGGCGTAACCGTTTGAAGTTTATTATTTAGATTCGTTTTCAGCTTTTCCAGTATCGGTTTTGCTTTAGCCTGCCGTTCAGTTTGCTTGTCATCTGCTAACATCGGTTTAATGGTTTTTTCAATGCCGTAGAGTTTACCGATCTCATTCAAGATTGCAGTGATCGCCGGACTCTTCTTGCCTTTGGGCAAACTCTTTTCGGCTTCGATAAATTTGCGACGGGCATGGGCCCAGCAATTCGCATGTTGTAACCGATGCTCCTTAATCGCCGCATTGTATCCGTCATATCCATCAGTCATCAGGGCTCCCTGATAACCCGACAATAGATCAACAGCTACCTGCGCCTTACGGCTTGGACTGTAATGAAAAAGGGTCATGTCTTTACCATGGGGGTGATCCGGGTCGGGAGGTGATAATCCTCTACGTATCCACATATAGGATTTGGAACTGGCTTTTTTATCCGGTTCTTTGTTGACCTGTAAGGTCGTTTCATCCATCAGGATAACCGGAACCTGTTTAATCTGTTGGGCCATTAAATCAATGACCGGAGCAACGGCTTCGCTGACTTTAATCATCCAGTTTGCCAGTGTATTGCTGGGCACGGTAACACCATGACGAGCCAGTATTTTACTTTGTCGGTACAGTGGCAATGAATCCTGGTACTTAGCGGTAACCACATAAGCCAACAAACCCGGTGCAGCATTACTTTTTGGTAGCAGGCTGGCAGGTCGGTCAGCTATTTGCACACCCTCTTCACACGCAGGGCAGGCATATTTATAACGGATATGACGCTCTACGGTGAGTTGTGGTGGTACATAATCCAACCGTTCGCTGCGTTCATCACCAATTTGATTTTTCTGGCAGCCACAGGCACAGGTTTTATCCGCTTCGGGAATATCATGAATAATATCAGTACGTGGTAATGCAGGGTCTATCGCAACACGGCCACGCTTTTTTTGACGCTCATAGGTAATGGTTTCAGTTTCAGACGACTTTAGTTGTTCATCGGCCTTATCAACCAATACCTCGGCTTCATTGAATAAATCAGACTGTAGATCGTTGGTTTGACGTTCTGATCGAGCTCCATACTTTTGTGCGGCCAATAACCGCAACTGCGCCTCATAGAAAGCGACCTTGTTCTCCAACGTTTTCTCAAGCGAGTCGATGCGGGAATTCTGTTGCAGCAACACATCAATTAGCTGGTCTCTGCTCAGGGTTTCTAGGGTGTCTGGTCGATTTTTCATGGGGTAATTATCCCATAAAATTAACTAATCTGGACTCATTACCGCATCAAAATGTAGAGAGTTATGCGGTGTCAATCGGCTGAGGTCAATCCCATCTAACATCCAGGACAATTGTTCCTCATTAATACCCTGTGATAGGCAGTCCGTTTGATACTTTGGCCACTTAAATCGTTGTTTTTCTAAGCGCTTGTACCACAAGACAAAGCCATTGCGTTCCCAATACAATATTTTAACTTTGTCTTTTTTACGGTTAGTAAAAGCAAACAACCCAGCCGTGAATGGATTCTGTTCCAACTCCAGTTCAACAATGGCAGCCAGACCATCAATGTTCTTTCGAAAGTCGACTGGTTGCAGATAAATATGAATGGCCTGAACCGGCCAGTGACGTTTTCTCATATGGATAAGCTCTGCAATACCGTTTGAATGTGTTGCACGGGCACCGCCATCCAAACAGGTTGCCCGTTCGCCAACTGGGTTTTCAGCTCAATCGTTTCATCGGGTGTTTGTCTTGGCGAGGCCACATCGACCTTGGCAAAACCTGACTTAACCGCTTGTTCATCTGAAAGTGCACCCAGTCCGCGAAGCCGATTCATAGCACCGTACAATGTGCCCGGTCTAATGCCATGATTTTTAGCAACCTGCCGAATAGGTAGCTGTTGTGATTTGGCTTCTTCAACTAGCCTAAGGTAATACGATTGTTTTTTGGAAAGATTCATTCAAAGCTCCTGTTAAATAACAGGCATGAGAATACCGGAGCAACGGATTAAATATTAGATGGGGTTTATTGAGCGCTTACAACATTTCGCTGTAAAGCTCAGCTAATTACCATCTGACAGCAAGTTTATTTTTGGTAACCTGAAAATGAGGCGCCAAGCGTAAACCCTACTCAGATTTCGTGTTTGTGTACCCCATTATTTTTGGCAAAAAAAAGCCTCGATAACTTCGAGGCTTTATATGGCAATACTAGTAATTCGTTTAATTAATTACCGGCCTGTTGTGTGCAAGTCCCTGGTGGCAATTAACACAGCTTTTTTCTTCCCGTCGCCATTTAGCTGGATCGTGATTCACCTGCGCTCGAAGCGGCTGCAGGGTTAGATCCCACTTTTCAGGATTGTGACAGTTTTTACACTCTTTAGAATCCCTGGCTTGCATGGTTTTCCAGACTGTTTCGGCTAGTCCATTTCGTTTCTGTTCAAAATTTTCCAAGTTAATTGTGCCCGCCAACATGTGATAAATATCCTTAGTCGCACGAATTTTTACCCACATTTTTGGAAAGAACTCTTTTGGAACATGGCAATCTGAACATGTTGCCTGAACACCTTTATTATTGTTGAAATGTATAGATTGCTCGTACTCTTCAACAATGGTATCCATGCCAATATGGCAGCCATAACAAAACTGATTTTCGTTAGTGGCATGCATAACCTGGTTAAAAACGCCCAAAGCTATGACACCAACAACAAAAGCAATTAGTCCACCAATCGGGATGCCAAGAAGCCATTTAGACTTTAATGGAGTCCATAGCCTAGACCAAAACCCCATGTTTGAATCATCCTTCATAAATTCCCCATTGGGAGGCCCAAAGGCCTCCTCCGGCTACTTTGGCTTAATTGCTATAGCGTTTCTGGAATTCAGCTTGCGCTGCTTTACGAGCTTTCTTCACAGATTCAGGCTCATTACCCGTGAACCAGAGGTGTTCTCCGCGTTCCAGAATTTCTGCCAATACGGCACGAGCACGCTTGGCACCTTCTGGATTAGCTTTTTCACCATGGTCTACGGCTTCATTGAACTGAGGAATCAGCTCAATATAGAAACGCTCAGCGACTTCATACATTCCATGCCACTGTACATAGTCAGGAGCCATCATTGCCGCACCGTGACGAGCACGACGACCTTCGTGATGCCACAAATAGAACCAGGTCCACTCGATTTCTTCATCAAAACCCTGTGGAGTTGTAAAGCCTTCAGCAGCCAACACATCCATCATACTCTTACCAGGACGAGCGAACTTGTCATTATAAAGTTCAACAAGCGCGTCAAACTGAATATAGAATTGTTCAACCATACTATCTGTGTGACAAGACTGGCAAACATTCTTCATATCAGTTCGACGATCCTGCCAGCTCTTGACTTCTTTGCCAGATTTAATGGCTTTGGCATCAATTTTTTCAGAAATCGCAGGCCGTAGAGTCCAGCTGATTCGGTCCCCTACATCGTGAGTAATTGGCAAGTCTTCAGTTGCAGACATGTGGCACGTAGCACAGGTAGGTGCTGCATCGTAATCTTCACCAACAATCCACTTGGATGAATCCATGTTCATACGGTCTACATTGGCATAGAAATTAATACCGTGCTTAGACTCTTCATAAATTTCCTTTTGTGGATGGTCTGGTCCCAGATGACACTTACCACAGGCTTCAGGACGACGTGCTTGAACTAAAGAAAATTCATGACGCTGGTGGCAAGCCGTACATGCGCCGACAGACCCGTCAGGATTAATTCGGCCAACACCGGTGTTAGGCCAGGTCGCCGGGTCAAGATCACCGTTCTTCAGAACCTTAACTTCAGAACCATGACACTGCCAACAACCGCTAACGGCTGCAGGAGAAGCTCCATTTAATGTCAAGGCTCCTTCAATCACTTCGGCTAACATGTTGTCTAATGAACCGATAATCTGACCCGCTTTTGCATGGTGCGACTTATCAAATTCTTCTACTTCCGCGTTATGGCATTGTGCACAGTCTTTAGGCGATACTATGATAGAAATGTTATAGCCTTCATGCTTAATGGCATCAGTATCCTTTGGATCAGCCTGGTGGCACTCATAACAGCCAACATTGGCACCAAAATGTTTAGATCTACCCCACTGGGCATATAGGCTTTTATTTTCTTCTTTATGACAGGCTACACATTCTTTGCTGGCATCACTTAGAGACTTAAAAGGCTTTAAAATTAACGCCTGGGCCTCCGCATTTGCCGGTGCACTGAATGTTGTAATTAGCAGCAACAATGCTCCCAACCCCATCAATCGGTGTATTATATTCATGATTATTTCCTTTTTATCTAGACAGTCGGTGGTTTTTATAGTTCTTGCAAGGTTAACTAACATTAGAGATAGCGTCTTCCTATTAAAAGCATTTTCATTTGATTTAGGTCAAGAATACAAAGAAAATTGCTAGTTTTTGGTAATCCATCGGGCTTTTTCTTTATAGAGAGACGATAACCCGGTAATGTCTCATGCAGGTTCATGCAAGTAATAGACTATACGCGTACTGTTATTTTGTTGTTTTCGGCGATAAAAATCTGATGTTTATGATCTTCAGTTAGCATCTGATTGACACCATCAATAGTAATATCAACATTTCTAAAAGCATTTTTAGCCTCTACTTCATGATCTCCGGATTCCATAGTATCCGCAATATACTGAATTGTTTCGATGAGCTCATGCAGCTCTTCCTTCAACTCATTTAAGCGTTTTTTGGCTTGTTTTGCTGCTATCATTGCTTCATTGTCTAACAAGTGAGACTCATTGGCTTTTTTAAATTCAGTTAATACTTTTACGATTTCCTGGGCTTCTTCCTGGTATTGTTTTTTCTTGGCTTTTAACCGTTTTAAAGATTGACGCTCTTCCTGAGTAGCGCCCACTAATACAGATGTTGCTGTATAGGTTTCATTGCCCAGCATATTGCACCTTATACTACGGCCTGCCTTAGCAAGGCCACCCAGTATCATGCCCTTACCGCCTTCCTGGCCAAGATTTATTTCTTCTTTAGCCGTTAGTGATGAATGGAATGCATATTCGCGGATATTGATTTTTTTAGCATCTATTTTGGAAATATTTGAAAATCTGGCTTCGACTGTGCCACCCGCTTTTATGACACATTGATAGTCAATATGTACATGTTTTTGTACCTGTGATTCTTCCGGATTATCTGGATCAAACTCCAGATTCACTTTCTGTTCTATGACCTTGTGATCTTCACCCAGAATACCGCCAGTAATAGTGATATTATTCCCTGCCGTTATTTCCGCTTTTTCAACAGTGCCCTTAATCAAAACGTCGCCTGTAACATTAATTTTCATGGTGGGTTCAACGTCACCACTAATTTCTACAGAACCATCAAATTCAACATGACCTGTGTCTAGATTTACTCCCCTGAACGTAAGGGTTTTATCAACCCTTGCCCCCGGTTTAAGGTTTACAGGATGGCCTCGAAAAGAGGACACATAGATATTTGGATTGCCCGATGCTTGTTCAATGCCTTTCCAGTTTTTATCAAAAGACACATCCTTACCATCTTCAGTGGAAATTTCAGCACCAAGCACATTAAATCCCTTAATTCCCTTGGTCGCCTGATGATAAAGTAGTATGGGAGTTCCTTGATCAACTACTGAATAGGTTTTCCCTGCACGATAATCGACAATACGATTTACCGGGTCATCTACCGTAGTTTCATTCAGCAGATCTTCTTCATTGCCATCATTAATTAGCCATTCAAAATAGCCCTTTTTCCCACGTACAGGTTGCATACCGCGTGCAATTACTATGCGTGTATTGTTTTCAGTGGTCTGAATTAGGGCATAAACATCTTTTACCAGTGCTTCCTTTTTGATTTCATACTTCTCCAGGGCCTGATCAATTAATTCACGAGTAAGTCCGGTACCGCCTTGTGGTGGAGATATTTCGGCAAATGCTTCCATTTTATCAGCAGAAAGTAGAACGTGGAGCTCGGCATTTCTTTTTTCTGCTATGGTGTATCTGCCTGACTGTCCTTCGTTTGTGCGCCTGATCATGGTAGTTAGATCTGTTTTTAAAATAAAAAAATGTAGATAACCATGGGCGTGAATAAACTCCGTTATGTCACTTTCAGACACAGCTATACCTTCAGGAATTTCTGAGGTTTCTGCTATAAGCTTCCTTGTTTCTTCGTCCATTTCTAAATTTATAAATGATAAATCCATCAAACTCGGGCCATTATTCGTTAATTTAATTATAAACAGCAGTTAGTTTAGAGCATATTAAACTTAATTGCATAGATCATAGGTACTAGAGCCGTTAGCGGCTCACGTTTGGTTAAAATGAGTAAACAAACAAAAAAGGGCGCCCGAGAGCACCCCTTTTAAAATATAATTCAGATATGTTCACTATAGGTGCTGAACCTGACTAATCTCATATTCTACGGTGCCTCCCGGTGTTTTAACAGCCACTTCCTCCCCTTCTTCTTTACCCATAATTGCACGAGCAATAGGAGAAGTTACCGAAATTCTTTGTGACTTTATATCCGCTTCATCTTCACCAACAATACGGTACCGAGTCTCTTCATTGGTCTCAATATTAAACAGTGTCACCGTGGTGCCAAATATAACCTTGCCTGTTCTGGGCAAGGTTTTTATATCAATAACCTGAGCATGAGATAGCTTACCCTCAATCTCGGCAATTCGGCCCTCGGCAAAGCTCTGTTGTTCACGAGCGGCATGGTACTCGGCATTTTCTTTCAGATCGCCGTGTTCGCGAGCTTCAGCGATCGCTTTAATAATTCTGGGTCTATCAACGGATTTCAGCTGCTGCAATTCATCTTGCAGTGCCTTCTCCCCTTCGATCGTCATGGGGATTCGATTCATTCGCTTATTCCTATATGTAAATCTTGTAGTCTGCGAACGGGAGAGTCCGCAATATGTTCAATTGCCATGACAGATGCTTCTGCCCCTGCCAGGGTAGTAGTGTAATAAACCTTGTGTTGCAATGCACTTCTTCTTATCTCGGATGAGTCGTTTATTGACTCTCGACCCTCTGTGGTATTAATCACAAAACTGATTTCATCGTTTTTGATCATATCCATCAAATGAGGACGTCCTTCTTTTACCTTGTTAACAAAACGACAGGTGACATCATTTTGTTTTAGAAAGTCATAGGTTCCTTTAGTCGCATATATCTCAAAACCAAATTGAATCAGTTTTTTAGCAACATTAATAGCGCCTTGCTTATCTGCATCCTTAACACTGAGAATAACTTTTCCATCGGCAGGCATAATAGCTCCTGCACCAAGAACAGCTTTGCCAAATGCTTCTCCAAAAGTTGTACCTGTTCCCATAACTTCGCCTGTAGACTTCATTTCAGGACTCAGTATTGGGTCAACAGAAGGGAACTTGTTAAAAGGAAACACCGATTCTTTAACTGAATAATATTTCGGGATGATTTCCTGAGTAAAACCAAGTTCTTTTAGTGATTTACCGGTCATGACCTTGGCTGCAACTTTAGCCAACGAGATCCCAATTGCCTTTGATACAAATGGCACCGTTCTTGAAGCTCTCGGATTAACCTCGATAACATATAGCTCGCCGTCTTGCCAAGCCATTTGAGTATTCATCAGCCCTCGAACATTCAGTTCAAGTGCCATCATGGTCACCTCATTTCTAATTTGATTCTGAACGGATTCCGGCAAACTATAGGGTGGTAATGAACAAGCCGAATCGCCTGAATGCACTCCAGCCTGTTCAATGTGCTGCATAATGGCGCCAATGACGACGATCTCACCATCGCAAACACAATCAATATCCACTTCAATGGCACTACTTAAAAACCGGTCTAACAAAACAGGTGCATCATTGGATACCTGCACGGCGGTAGCCATGTAATGTACTAATTCTGATTCTTTATAGACGATTTCCATCGCCCGGCCACCTAACACGTAGGAAGGCCGAACCACTAGAGGATAACCTATGGTAGCAGCCTTGATTATTGCGTCCTCAACACTGCGTACGGTTGCGTTCTCAGGCTGCAACAGACCCAGGTGTTGAATCATCTGCTGAAAGCGCTCACGATCTTCAGCTCGGTCAATAGCATCGGGACTGGTGCCGATGATAGGTACACCCGCCGCTTCCAATGCTCTGGCTAATTTTAACGGTGTCTGGCCACCATATTGAACAATAACGCCAACCGGCTTCTCCACGGCGACAACTTCAAGCACGTCTTCAAGGGTTACCGGTTCAAAATATAAACGATCTGACGTATCAAAATCTGTGGATACAGTCTCCGGATTACAGTTCACCATTATGGTTTCATAACCTTCTTCACGCGCAGCAAATGAGGCATGAACACAACAATAGTCAAACTCAATTCCCTGGCCGATACGGTTTGGACCACCACCCAGAATCATTATTTTTTTCCGATCACTGGGCTGCGCTTCACATTCTTCATCATAAGTGGAATATAGGTAAGCGGTGCTGGTAGAAAATTCAGCTGCACAGGTATCAACTCTTTTATATACCGGCAACACACCGAGTTCTTTTCTTTTGCTTCTTAAATCATTTTCAGAACCCGCTAGCAAGGTTGCTAATCGAGAATCCGAGAAGCCTTTGCGCTTCAAGCGCCGTATCGTGTTGTAATCCAGACTCTCGATAGACTGACCAGACAGTTGCTTTTCTTCGAGAATCAAATCTTCAATTTGAACCAGGAACCAGGGATCTATCCCTGAATACCGATATATTTCGTCACAAGTCATACCGGCACGGTATGCGTCACCGACAAACCAGAGTCGATCTGGCCCCGGTTCTTTTAATTCATGGATAATTTGTTCTAGATCGAAAGTATCAGAACCTGGATTTTGACTTTCAAAACCATGAGACCCGGTCTCTAAACCACGCATGGCTTTTTGCAGGGATTCCTGAAAATTACGGCCCATAGCCATCACTTCACCAACAGATTTCATCTGAGTGGTTAACCGATCGTTAGCCTGAGGAAATTTTTCAAAGGCAAACCTCGGAATCTTGGTCACCACATAGTCAATAGATGGTTCAAATGATGCCGGTGTAGCGCCACCAGTAATCTCATTTCGTAGTTCATTCAACGTGTAGCCAACTGCTAGCTTGGCGGCTATTTTTGCAATCGGAAAACCGGTGGCCTTGGATGCCAATGCTGAAGAACGACTGACTCTTGGATTCATTTCAATAATGACCATGCGTCCGGTATTAGGGCAGATACCAAACTGAACATTGGAACCGCCGGTTTCAACACCTATCTCTCGTAATACAGCTAAAGAGGCATTTCTCATTATCTGGTATTCTTTATCGGTTAAGGTCTGTGCAGGAGCTACGGTGATTGAATCGCCCGTATGCACACCCATAGCATCAAAGTTTTCAATAGAACAGACAATAATGCAGTTGTCGGCCTGATCGCGGACCACTTCCATTTCAAATTCTTTCCAGCCGATTAATGATTCATCGATCAGTAGTTCAGAAGTTGGAGACAAATCCAGTCCGCGCAAACAAATTTCTTCGAACTCTTCTTTGTTGTAAGCAATACCGCCACCAGTGCCACCCATGGTAAAGGATGGTCGAATGATGGTAGGAAAACCGAGAACCTCCTGAATATCCCATGCTTCTGCCATTGTGTGAGCAATACCTGATCTGGGCGTTTCCAAACCAATGTTTTTCATGGCTTTATCAAATCGTGAACGATCTTCTGCTTTATCGATGGTATCGGCATTGGCACCGATCATTTCCACACCATAACGTTCGAGAACGCCGTTTTTTTCCAGATCAAGTGCACAATTCAAGGCTGTCTGTCCACCCATTGTTGGTAACAAAGCATCCGGCTTTTCCTTGGCAATAATTTTTTCAACTTCCTGCCAAACGATGGGCTCAATGTAGGTAGCATCAGCCATGGCTGGATCGGTCATGATGGTTGCCGGGTTTGAATTCACCAGAATCACCCGATAGCCTTCTTCACGAAGTGCTTTACATGCCTGTGCACCTGAATAATCGAATTCACATGCCTGTCCAATAACAATAGGACCCGCACCCAGGATAAGAATACTTTTTATATCCGTTCTTTTAGCCATGAACGCCAATGCTCCAAAATTAGTAGTGTCAGCTTTATGCTTGTTTGCTAGTGCGGTGCCTGGATCTGAGCCTCCCGCACTTGTTCTCAACAGCCTTAAATCAGGCTTTTGACTGTTCCATCAAATCAATAAAATGATCAAACAGTGGGGCACAGTCTTGAGGTCCAGGACTTGCTTCCGGGTGTCCCTGAAATGAAAATGCCGGATATTCTGTATGATGAATACCTTGCAAGGAGTCATCAAAAAGTGACTTATGAGTCATCTTTAATTGATCAGGCAATGTGAATTCATCCACGGCAAACCCATGATTTTGGCTGGTAATAATAACAGTTCCCTTTTCTTTATCTTCAACTGGATGGTTGGCGCCATGATGACCAAATTTCATTTTGAGCGTTTTTGCGCCATTGGCGAGAGCCAATAGTTGATGTCCCAGACAGATACCAAATATCGGTATACCGCTAGTCTGAATAGCTTTAATGGCATTGATTGCATAATCACAGGGTTCTGGATCACCAGGACCATTGGATAAGAAGACACCGTCGGGATTTAACGCAAGAACGTCTGCTGCAGGAGTTTGTGCTGGAACCACTGTTAATTTACAGCGGCGATCAGCCAGCATGCGCAGAATATTGTGTTTCACCCCAAAGTCATAGGCAACTACATGGTATTTCGGGTCGTCCAGATCCGAAAAGCCTTTCCCCAATGTCCAGGAACCTTGAGTCCACTGGTAAATTTTATCAGTGGTGACTTCTTTGGCCAGATCCATTCCTTTTAACCCTGGGAAGCTTTTAGCCTTTTCAATTGCTGCAGTTTCATCAATATGATCACCCACTACAATACAACCATTTTGGGCACCCTTATCTCTCAATATTCGCGTCAGGCGTCGAGTATCAATATCCGCAATGGCTACTATATTCTGGGCTTTTAGAAAGTCGGAAAGGCTTTGTTCACTTCTGAAATTACTGGTTACAAGAGGCAAGTCACGAATAATGAGTCCCTGCACCCACACTCTGGATGATTCATTATCTTCCGAATTTATTCCGGTATTACCAATATGAGGGTAGGTTAGGGTAACAATTTGCTGAGCATAGGAAGGATCAGTCAGAATTTCCTGATACCCTGTCATTGCTGTATTAAATACCACTTCACCGACGGTACTTCCGTCAGCTCCAATTGCGGTGCCGGTAAACAGACTTCCATCTTCCAGCGCTAGCAGGGCAGTTTTACTCAAAGCGGGCTCCTCATAATGTGACATAAAATGGGATATACATCTTGTCATTGAGGAAAAGTCTTAGATCGGGCACCAGACCACAACTAACAAGACCTTTGGACTTCTTTCTTGATCAAATTTCATGGACTACCGGAGTTTCACCAGTTGGTCTGAATTTCATCAGGCCCAAATTGCCGCGGATTTTACGGGTTGTGCCTCAGTATGTCTATAGACTTCAAACTATTAATGGCGGTTTCTTCAGGCTTATTCTAAATCACTCTCCTTACTATCAGAGTTTTAATGTAACAAGCGGCGAGCCGGTACCTACCGTTCGCCACATACATCTTCTGATCAATTAAAATTCAAATAGTGCGTCAGAATTCATCATCGGAAAACTCCATCAACGAACCGGCGCCTGCGATTACTTTTGCAGAGTAGGCCTTAATTTCAGGTAGTAGTTTTTGAATAAAGAACTGACCTGTCTTGACCTTGGATGAATAGAAGCTGTCATGCGTTTTTGATATCGATACTGCAGCCATACGGGTCCAAAGATAATTCAAAGTCACCAGACCAACAAGGTTCAAATAATCACAACTTGCCGCCCCTATCACATTTACATCTTTAGGTGCCTCTGACAGTACATAATCGGTGGTTTCCTTTAATACATGAATACTGTCTTTTAACGACTGAATAAATTCGGGTATATCAGCTGACTGATCACAAACACTTATAAAATGCTCCATTTCTTCGCAATATTGATATAACCACTGCCCGCTATTCGATGCCACCTTTCGGCCCATAAGATCCAAAGCCTGAATACCATTAGTACCTTCATATATTTGGGCAATTCGAGCATCACGAACCATCTGCTCCATACCCCACTCGCGAATATAACCATGCCCACCAAATACCTGCTGCCCCAGGATGCACACATCCAATCCTCGGTCCGAGAAGAACGCCTTGGCTACTGGAGTCAATAACGCCACCAAATTTTGGGCTGAATTACGTTCGGATTCATCAGGGTGGTGTTTGGCAATATCCAGTTTCATGGCAACAAAACTGGCGAAGGCTCTATTTCCCTCTGCGTAGGCCTTCTGCGTTAACAACATACGACGAACATCAGGGTGAACAATAATCGGATCCGCCATCTTCTCAGGTGCAACTGCACCGGTTGATGCTCGACCTTGCAAGCGATCCTTGGCATACTCACGCGCACTTTGATAGCTCAACTCCGACAAACCAACGCCCTGCAACCCAACAGTCAGACGCTCATAATTCATCATGGTAAACATAGCCGCCAGACCCTTATTGGCTTCACCCACCAAATAACCTTCTGAACCATCAAAGTTCATCACACAGGTCGCTGAACCTTTAAGACCCATTTTGTGCTCAATTGAGCCACAGGAAACATGGTTACCCTCACCCAGATTATTGCCTGCGTCCACTTTGATTTTTGGCACCAAAAATAGTGAGATGCCCTTTGGTCCGGCTGGCGAACCCGGTAATTTTGCCAAGACCAAATGAATAATATTTTCGGTTAAATCGTGATCACCACCGGTAATAAAAATTTTAGTACCTGTGATCAAATAGCTGCCATCACCCTGATCTTCTGCCTTGGTTCGAATCAGCCCAAGGTCTGTACCTGAATGTGCCTCGGTTAAACACATAGAAGCAGACCAGCTTCCATCATATAATTTTGGCAAGTATTGTTGCTTTAGAACCTCTGTTGCATGGGCATCAATAGCCAATGTCGCACCATTGGTTAATGCCGGATACAATGTAAATGAACTATTTGCAGCATAAAACATTTCTTCAACAAATGACGTCAACATTTTCGGTAAACCCTGACCCCCAAACTCCGGATTACCCCCCAGACTGGTCCAGCCTGACTCCGCATAGGTTTGATAGGCTTCTTTAAATCCGGCAGGCGTAGTTACTATACCTTCTTCCCAACGACAACCTTCTTCATCACCATTTCTGTTTGTAGGAAAAACTACGTTTTCAGAAATCTTAGCGCCCTCTTCAAGAATCGCCATAGCCAGATCTTCAGATACTTCTTCAAAATGCGGAATGCTGCTCCATAATGCAGGCGCATCAAAAAGCTCGGTAAGAACAAACTGCATATCTCGGGTAGGTACTTTAAAGCTAGCCATATTTTTCAATCCTATAAATAAAAATTGCGGGATCCAGGTCCCGCAAATTGACGGGTATTAATTAAAATGAAAAGTGTTCCGGATCTATCGCCATCATGCTGTCAACGCCGTTCAACATCATCACCTTGTGGCCATGAACTCTTGGCATTACTCGCTGAAAGTAAAAACGAGCTGTATCGACCTTGGCCTGGTAAAACTCTTTCTCATTAGTGCCTTCTGCCAATTTCTGCAAGGCAACTCTAGCCATATCAGCCCAAAAATAGCCAAGCGTTATATAACCTGAATACATCAGATAATCGACTGACGCACCGCCTACTTCATCTTTGTTCTGCATCGCCTTCATGCCAATCTGCATGGTCACATCACCCCATTCCTTAATCAGGTCAGCGAGCGGTGATACAAATTCTGCCATAGAGGCTTCGGTATTTGCCTGACAAAATTTATGAACAACCTTGGTAAAATTACGCAAAGACTCACCCTGAGACATCAGTACCTTACGACCCAAAAGATCCAGCGCCTGGATACCCGTAGTGCCCTCATAAAGCGTAGAGATACGTGTATCACGAACAATTTGCTCCATGCCCGACTCTTTAATAAACCCGTGCCCCCCAAAGACCTGTACACCATGGTTTGCTGCCTCCAGACCTAACTCGGTTAGGAATGCTTTCGCGATAGGTGTCAGGAAACCCAACATATCCTGATGAGGCTTTGCTTCTTCCGGGGTCTTGGCGGCACTAATCTGGTCAACCAGGAACGAACAATAATAGATCATCGCCCGGCCACCCTCAGCTACAGATTTCTGCGTCAGCAGCATCCGGCGAACATCAGGGTGGACAATAATCGGATCAGCAGGCTTGTCTGGTGCCTTGGAGCCAGTCAATGAACGCATCGCCAAACGATCTTTTGCATAAGCCAGGGCTCCCTGGAAAGATAGTTCAGCAGCAGCAACACCCTGCATTGCCGTACCTAACCGTGCGACATTCATAAAGGTAAACATGCATTTTAAACCTTCATTAGGTGCACCAATTAAATAGCCCGTTGCATTATCAAAATTTAAAACAGCCGTCGAATTACCATGGATACCCATTTTGTGCTCTAAAGAACCACAGATAACAGCATTACGTGAGCCGTCAGTCATTAACTTGGGGACGATGAACAGTGAAATACCCTTGGTACCCTCAGGGGCTCCAGGCAATCGTGCTAATACAATATGAATAATGTTATCGGTGAAATCATGTTCACCTGCAGAGATAAAAATTTTAGTGCCATTAATTTGATATGAACCATCGGATTGAGGATCAGCTTTGGTTTTCAGTAAGCCCAGATCAGAACCGCAATGAGGCTCGGTCAAACACATGGTCCCGGTAGCCTCACCACTAATCAAAGGCATTAAAAACTGCTTTTTTTGCTCGTCGGTTCCAAAGGCCTCTAAGGTAAGTTTAGCACCATGACTCAGACCCGGGTACATTCCCCATGACCAATTTGCCGTCGAAGCAAATTCACTCACAAAGGTAGCGATTGACTCAGGTAAGCCCTGACCACCCAAGTCTACTGGAGAAGAAATACTGGGCCATCCAGCGTCAACGTACTGCTGATAGGCCTCTTTGAAGCCGGGAGGTGTAGTTACTGCACCATTTTCTAACTTACATCCCTGATCACCCACTGAATACAAGGGAGACAAGACCTGCTCACAAAACTTGGCACCTTCTATCATGATGGCATCGACCATATCTGGAGAAGCATCCTCTGCCCCGATGCTCTGGTAATGTTCTTCAGAGCCTAATAGCTCATGCATAACAAACTGCAAGTCGCGAATGGGAGCTTTATATTCTGGCATATTAATGTCCTCTCAGATTTGGAGAATCTTTCAATGATTCTCTTATTATTAACATAAATTTAAATAATTCAAACACTTGTTTGAAATTATGTGTGAAATAGATTCAGGTCAAGATTGCCTTCGCATTAGTGAGCAAGACTAAGAATAGCTACTAAAAACAGACCAATAGATGAAAAAAAGGAAACAAAGAAGTGAGCAAAACAACAACAATAAAAAATCGAACGATTACGGGACATGGTTAGTGTCGACAAGACAGACTGTCTGAATCTGAAAGGCTATTTTTTAGTAAATAAAGGCTAAAATGCAGGTGTTATTGCAAATAACCCGCTATTTTAGCCCCAAATGACGAAAAATGAATAGCGCCAGCTGCACCCGGACAGTTAACGCTTTCGTACAACCAGACTGCCAATTGAATAACCGGCACCAAAAGAACATATCACACCATGATCGCCAGACTGTAAATCTTTGGAGTGACGACTAAACGCAATAATGGAACCAGCCGAGGCCGTATTAGCAAATTCATTTAAGACTAAAGGTGCATCTTCGCCACCCGGCTCTTTACCGATCAATTTTCTAATGATTAGCTGGTTCATATTAATATTTGCCTGATGTAACCACCAACGTGTCACATCGATTTCTGTCAAACCGGCACTGTTAATATGCTCCTGCAGATGTTGAATAGCCATTGGACACACATCTTTAAATACCTTACGACCCTCTTGATGAAACAGCTTATCGGCAGAGTAAGGATCAGCGTCTGTTGCTCTGGACGTATATCCAAAGTTGGAACGAATATTATTGGAAAAACTCGTCACAGCCTTGGTACTCAGAACCTCAAACTGATGATCGCTTCGCGCTGTTTCCGCCGACTCAATCACGATTGCCGTTGCAACGTCACCAAATATAAAGTGGCTATCACGGTCACAATAATTTATCTGGGGCGAAGTAAGTTCCGGATTGATAACCAATACGGCCTGAGTTGTTTTTGCCTTCACCATTTCAACGGCTCTGTGTAATGCAAATGTTGCGGCGGAACAAGCCACCAACATGTCGAAACCAAAACCAATGATTCCTAATGCATGTTGAACTTCAATGGCAATAGCCGGATAGGCACGTTGGGTATAGGCACAGCTAACAATCACGGCACCAATGTCTTCAGGCTTTTTATTGGCATCCTTTAAAGCTAAAAGAGCAGCATTAAGCGCCATTTCAGCCTGATCAGACAATTCATCGTCCGAACGTTCCGGAATCAAGGGACGCATACGGTCTATATCCAGAATACCTTCTTTTACATAGGCGTAGCGACTCTCAATACCTGATGCTTTTTTAATGAACGAAGCATCGCTTAAAGGTTTTTCAGCAAGAGTTCCAGCGGCAATCTCTTCTGCATGCTGCTGGTTAAATCTTTCTGACCAAGCGTTTAACGCAGTGACCAATTCTTCATTAGAAATTTTATTTTCTGGCAACCACAAACCGGTACCACTGATTACTACGGAATTATCCATTGAAGTCCATCCTTTAAAAACATGTGTCTTATCAATCCATTGTGCCACCATTATTTATAATTTACGACGGTATAAACCTATTGTATTTAGACTTCTGTCAGCATGAGACTCCAGACAGCACGATAATGTCCCAGGCATTTTGTTGGTTATTCCATTTAAAACGATTAAGATTAAGATTAACTTATTTAATTGTTCCCACTATGACTCAAAATCCCAAGCCAATTTATGCCTATCAAAAATACTGGGCCGAGTGCTACGGCACCTCAGATTTCTTACCCACGAGCAGACAAGAAATGGATGCATTGGGGTGGGATAGCTGTGACATTATCATCGTAACGGGTGATGCGTATGTCGACCACCCCAGCTTCGCGATGGCAGTTATTGGGCGTACCCTTGAAGCCCAAGGCTACCGAGTCGGTATTATTGCCCAACCCGATTGGCGCAATAAAGCGTCGTTTCAAGCGTTAGGACAGCCGAACCTGTTTTTCGGTGTCACTGCGGGCAACATGGATTCCATGATTAACCGATATACAGCCGATCGCCGGACGAGACAGGATGATGCCTACACTCCGGATAATATTGGAGGCAAACGCCCGGATCGTGCCGTCACTGTTTATAGCCAGAAATGTAAAGAGGCTTATCGTGATGTACCTGTAGTTATTGGGGGAATTGAGGCCAGTCTGAGAAGATTGGCCCATTATGATTACTGGGCCGACGACATGCGTCGGTCAGTTTTACTGGATAGTACCGCTGACTTATTGGTTTTTGGCAATGGCGAACGCGCCATTATTGATATCGCCCATAGCTTAAGCCAGGGATGCTCAATTAAGGCACTCACTAATATTCGTGGCACTGCATTTTTACGTAAATCGCTGCCTGAGGGCTGGACTGAAATAGATTCAACCACTCTGGATAAACCAGTAAGGCCTGCCAGGTTCAAAAATCCATACGAAAATATTGCAGAGGTGGCGTCGGAAACAGACACCAAGGCGATTAGAATCATTGAAGAGCCTGCAGTTTTACGTGCCGACCCCAATACATCCTACATCCGTTTACCCTCTTTTGAAGAAGTCAGAAAAGACCCGGTTTTGTACGCTCATCAAGATCGAATTTTCCACAAGGAAACCAACCCGGGGAATGCTAAGGCACTGGTGCAAAAACATGGTCGAAACGACATTTGGGTGAACCCACCGCCAATTCCGCTAACAACAGAAGAGCTGGACTGGGTATTTGAACAACCTTACCAACGAATCCCGCACCCACAATACGGTGATCGTAAAATTGCCGCTTATGAGATGATTCGATTTTCTGTCAACATTATGCGCGGGTGCTTTGGTGGCTGTACTTTTTGTTCAATTACCGAACATGAAGGCCGTATTATTCAAAGCCGTTCCGAATCATCCATTTTAGAAGAAATCGAAAAAATACGAGACAAGACCCCGGGCTTTACTGGCATGATCTCCGACCTGGGTGGCCCGACAGCAAACATGTACCGCCTTGCCTGCAAAGACAAAAAGATTGAGTCTTCTTGCAAGCGACTTTCCTGCGTTTATCCTGGCATTTGTTCCAACCTCAACACAGACCACTCGCCCACGACTCAGCTTTACCGAAAAGCAAGATCCTTAAAGGGTGTTAACAAAATCGCCATTGCTTCGGGTTTAAGATACGACCTGGCGCTCGAAGATCCAGAATACGTTAAAGAACTGGTAACTCACCATGTCGGCGGTTATTTAAAGATAGCTCCCGAACACTCGGAAACCGGCCCTCTATCTAAAATGATGAAGCCCGGCATGAGCACCTATGACCGCTTTAAAGTTCTGTTTGAGAAATATTCAAAAGAAGCAGGTAAAGAACAGTATCTGATCCCGTATTTTATATCGGCACACCCGGGGTCTACCAATGAAGACATGCTAAACCTGGCGCTTTGGTTAAAGAAAAATAAGTTTAGAGTTGATCAGGTACAGAATTTTTACCCATCACCCATGGCGACCGCATCAACCATGTTTGTCACTGGCATAAATCCGCTAAAGCCTGTCCGGAAAGTTGGAAACGAATACGTTTTCAGCGCAAAAACCAAAGAACAACGTCGGCTTCATAAAGCTTTTTTACGATACCATGATCCGGAAAATTGGCCACTACTTAGAGATGCCTTGAAAAAAATGGGCAAAATCAGCTTAATTGGGCGTGGTAAAGAGCATTTGGTACCACCTGAATCTGGACGAGAGAAAGACCAAAAACGGCGCCAGGGTAAGTTCCAGATAGCCAGAACGCAACACACTAGAAACCCGATAAGCAAACGAAAAGTTAACAATTGAACCTAATTCAGTTACCACTTTAGATAGATTCAAAGGAGATATACTATGGGAATATTATCCTGGCTTTTTGGGGAGCCTCAAGAGCAAATCAATGCTGAAGTAACCAGGGAACATAAAGGGTTTCAAATACGGGCCACTCCTATAAAAGAGGGTGGCCAATATAGAATATGTGGTCAAATTTCAAAGGGTGACCATCTGAAGAAATTTATTCGCAGTGATTTAATTGCAGACAGGGCACAGGCTGAGCAGATATCTCTTGATAAGGGAGTCATTATCATTGATCAGCGTGGTGACACGCTGTTTCAACTGGAGAACATTTAAGCAGGTCGATATTGTTAGTCATCAAGCTCTACCGGGAGCATTTGGGTTTCCTTGACTGCTTCCATAACGATATAACTTTTTGACTCTTTGATCCCTGGCAGATTGAGTAACAGGTCTCCCAATAAACGCCGATATTCTGACATTTCTGAAATTCTTGTTTTAAGCAGGTAATCACTTTGACCACTCACTAAATGACATTCCATCACATTGGGCAACTCGGATACGGCTTTTTTAAAATCATCAAATGCGGTAGGGCTTTGGTAATGCAAACTGATTTCTACAAACACTAAAAGATTTAAACCGACTGCAGCAGGGTTTACCACAGCCTGATAGCCCTCAATGATACGGTCTTGCTCAAGGCGCTTTACCCGCTCCATACACGGAGTCGTGCTGAGCCCGACTTTATCTGCAAGCTCAACATAAGAAATACGGCCTTCTTGTTGTAGAATGCGCAGAATATTGAGATCGATTCGATCCAGTTTTTTTTGTGATTTTCGTTTTGCAGCTCTCACAATCAGTTCCTTTAATTTGCTGACAGGTTAAAACATTGCGTAATATAACGACACCGGAATTCATGCCTCAATCACTTTATATCCATACACCCTGGTGTATTCATAAGTGCCCATACTGTGATTTCAATTCACACCAGATATCAGGAAAAATACCTGAACAGAAGTTTTATACACAATTACTGAGTGACTTGGAATCAGATTTAAAGATAGCCGAGCACCTAAAGATAGATAGCGTGTTTATAGGCGGAGGCACCCCCAGCATGTTATCCGGTGAATTTTTTAAGGACTTACTGACTCAGATCAAACTCAAACTAGCATTCAGTCCAACTGTAGAAATCACTCTGGAGGCAAATCCGGGAGCAAGCGAAGCGGAAAAGTTTAGACTCTATAGGGAAGCGGGCGTTAATCGGCTTTCTCTTGGCGTTCAGTCGTTTGACGATGACAAACTCAAGACCTTGGGGAGGGTGCATAATGCACTGGAAGCGACAAAAGCCTTCCACATGGCTCGAGAGGCTCAGATCAAACGAATAAATATTGATTTGATGTTCGGTCTTCCCGGTCAGTCTATCATAGAGGCATTACTGGATCTCAAAAAAGCCATAGATCTGGACCCCGAACACATATCCTGGTATCAACTTACTATCGAAAAAAATACACAATTCTACCGCCACCCGCCACGGCTTCCCAATGATGATCTTATCTGGGACATGCACATTCAAGGCTGCCAATTACTTCTCGAAGCCGGCTATATACAATATGAGGTTTCTGCATTTGCCAAACCAGATGAACAAAGCAGGCATAATCTAAATTATTGGCAGTTTGGTGATTACCTGGGGATTGGCCCTGGCGCGCATGGAAAGATAACCAAAGCAACCGGTGACATTTTTCGAACCAGAAAATCACGCATACCCAACAGCTATCTAAATGCGATTACGCCTCGAGTAGCGCTGGATAAAATACCCAATGATGAACTGGTATTTGAGTTTATGCTTAATGTATTACGTCTAAAATCGGGAGTGGATACAAGCATACTTAAACAGAGAACCGGTCTTGAGTTCGATCAGATAAAACATCTGTGGCAACCACTCGTTGACAAGGAACTGGTATTACCGAATCGAATTGCGACCTCTGAATTAGGCTACCAATACTTAAATCAGGTACTCGAAGTATTTCTAACTAGCTAAACCAATCAACATAACCTGAAAATTGTTTTGTTTATTGCTGATTCTGAACTACAATTAACGGCATTAACAACAAAATATGTATACAGGTAACAATTGTTTTATGAGTAATCAGGAACACAGGGTACTAAAAGCGTTAAAGCAAAACCCGCTACTTAGCCAGCAAGGGGTTGCAGACCTGATTGGTATTTCTCGTGTCGCACTAGCAGCACATGTAAACCGCCTTATGAAAAAAGGCCAAATACTTGGGAGGGGTTATGTTTTCCCTAATCAGGAACAATGGCTGGTCATTGGCGGTGCAAACCTTGATTATCAAGGGGTTAGTTCGGGCGAATTTTTACCTTTGGATTCAAACCCTGGCACGATTACAGAAATGCCGGGAGGCGTGGCTCGAAACATCGCAGAAAACCTGTCCAGACTAGGTCACAACACATGCCTAATCACGGCCCTCGGGCTCGATACAGCCGGTGACTACCTGATAAACCATTGTAACCAGATTGGTATAGACACAGACCATGTTGTCCGGCTGAAACACCAGGCCACTAGTCGTTATATCTCATTGTGTGATTCCAATGGATGCATGCAGGCTGCGATCGCCGATATGGATATAATCGAGCAATTGGATGAACAAAAACTATCTCAATTGGCACCGCTTCTATCTTCCAGTACAAAAATTATTGTTGATTGCAACTTGCCAGAGTCGGGCCTAAATGAAATTTTTCGGCAGGGTACACATGCCGGCATATATGTTGACGCGGTATCTGCTTCCAAGGTGTTAAGAATCAGATCCAGCTTACACCTTATTCATACGTTAAAATTAAATCTTACCGAGGCTTACTCCCTGCTAAAGGCGCACTCCCGACACAATGAATACAGCCGTCTTTCGGAAATTGAAGTAGCAAAAGCCATAAACGCCCTTGGTGTTTCACAGGTTTTATTAAGCCTGGGCAGCCAGGGTGTCATATATTCATCATCAGAAATCACTCAATTATACAAGGGAAAAGACGTTCCCATGGTTTCCGATGTTGGCGCCGGAGACGCACTATTTTCTGGCTTTATTTCGGCGGAGTCCCGCTACCATGCCATTGATGAGAAAATGGCATACGCCATCGCCTGCGCCACATTAACGCTATCTCATTCCGCACCGAATCATCCAAACCTGTCTACACAGGCAATAGAGGCAATGTTATGACCCGTATTTACAACCACGTTGAAGTATCGCAAGAAGTCCAGCACGCACTAGACAATAACCAGCCGGTTGTCGCTCTGGAAAGTACGATCATTTCTCACGGCATGCCTTGGCCACAAAATGCTGAAACTGCATTATTGGTTTCAAAAACCGTTAGAGACAATGGTGCTATTCCTGCCACTATTGCCGTCATTGACGGAAAACTCAAGGCAGGACTGACCGTCGAAGAGATTGAGCGACTGGCAAAACAGGGACAAAGTGTTATGAAGTGCTCCAGGCGCGACCTGCCCTATGTGGTGGCAAACAAAACGTTAGGAGCAACAACTGTCGCCGCCACCATGTTAATTGCTGAGAAGGCTGGCATACGAATATTCGCAACCGGAGGTATTGGCGGCGTCCACCGTGGCGCTGCGGAAACGATGGATGTGTCTGCCGACCTAACTGAACTCGGTAAAACATCCGTTGCTGTTGTCTGCGCTGGCGCAAAATCTATTTTGGACCTTGCATTAACAAAAGAGTACCTGGAAACCCAGGGGGTAGCGATTCTGGGTTATCAAACAAAACAACTGCCCGCCTTTTATACGCAAAGCAGCTCTTATGAAGTTGACTTCTGTCTTGATTCACCACATGAAATTGCACGTTTTCTTGATTGTAAATGGTCCCTTGGCCTTGAGGGTGGTGTTGTTATTGCCAATCCGATACCCGCCGAATTTGCAATGAACGACGCGGTGATAACAAAGCAAATTGAGCAGGCCCTTAAGGAAGCCAATGTACTGGGAATTAAAGGTAAAGACACGACTCCTTTTCTTCTCAAGAAGATTACCGACCAGACTGAAGGCGAAAGTCTGAAAGCGAACATTCAGCTGGTACTAAACAATGCACGATTAGCATCTAAAATAGCGACAGAATTTACCAAACTACACAGATAATTTAGTGCACACCACAAAATAATGAAGCCTATAATCATCGACTGTGAGTAGGCTCCATAAGTCATTTTTTTACTGTCAACATCCTTTTAAGACAGATACTTTACCATTTTCAATTAATATTCCTGATGTCATAAACGGGTTAGCAGGCTATATTCATGCATCTTGATTTGGGTATAATCATATCAGTTAATGGCAATCTAAATGGTCTGAATGGGCTGTCAAGATTCAACTGTTCCACATTTTATAATATAGTTAGCCGAATATCCGCTAGACAGCCAGAGTGTACTTAATGAGTAAGGTCGGTATGGAAGATGATCAGTTGTTTTTCGCAGAGGAAATTGTTTCTCATGGTGAATCTGATTCTGAGCCTGTAACACCCTGGAATATATTGGTTGTAGATGATGAGCTGGATGTGCATCAGGTTACAAGATTAAGCTTAAAAGGACTGGCAATCTTAGGGCGTCCCTTAAATATCGTAAATGCCTCATCCGCGGCGGAAGCAGAGATACAACTGACGTCTTCCACTGAGTTTTCGGTAATTTTACTTGATGTCGTTATGGAGACAGAAGATGCTGGCTTACAACTGGTCCGCAAAATACGTGACGAGCTAGGCAATTATGAGCTTCGTATTATTCTACGAACTGGACAACCTGGCCAGGCACCTGAAACAGAGGCCATTTCAAATTACGACATAAACGACTATCGGCTTAAAACTGAATTAACCCGAGTTCATCTGGTAACCTCACTTACGGCGGCAATTCGTTCATATCAGCAAATAAAAACCATCAACCAAACCAGTAAACATCTTGCGTTTATTGTTGATTCGTCCAATAAACTCATGAAAGAAACCAGTCTATACTCATTTGGTATAAATGTTTTAGATAGCGTAACCACACTGCTAGATATAGAACATGATGCTTTTCTTTCAAAATCAATAGAAACTGACGGGGAGCGATCCTGGCTCTGTGTTGCAGGCAATGGCATGTATAGCAAATACGTTAATTGCCACTTTGACGCCAATAGTGATTCAGAAATAATTTTTGAACTCGAAGCCAGCCTTACCTGGCCAAAATGGATATCTCACAAGCAGCGCTCATCGCTGTATATTTCAAAAAATGAGGGGGCAAGTTTTGTCTTCTCTGTTGCTGATAACAGGATGCCGACAGAGCTGCAACTCCAATCGTTACAGATATTAATGGCAACAATAGCTGTCGGGTTAGAAAACCAATCTCTAGTCGACAGTCTAAGTCAGCTTGCCTGGAAAGACACCCTGACTCAACTACCAAACCGGGCCAAAATACTTCATATTCTAGACAGCGTTGTAATGGTTCCAGACCAACATGACCTTTATATTCTCGACATTGACGATTTTGATACAGTTAATGATGGTCTAGGACAAGAAATGGGTAACTTAACCCTGATAGAAGTCGGACGGCGCTTAAAAGCACTAGAAGGTGATTCGTTGGTATGCGCTCGGCTAGCGGGAGATACATTTGCCATCCTTGGTAACCATAAAGAGCTATCGGATAAAAAGATTCAATCAATTTTTGAAAAACCATTGTCAATAAACAAAACAGAAATACGGCTCACTGCGTCAATGGGTATGGTCAAACATGTCTATGATAGTAAAAATGGTGAAGATGCTGTTCGCAGAGCAACTCTGGCATTGCATAGAGCCAAGAGTACCAACAGGGGACAATGTGTCGATTTCGATCCACAGATGGAAGACGAAGTTAACGAACGGCTGCAGATGGTTGGAGGTCTATATGAAGCGATTCAAACCAATAGACTGTGCTTACATTACCAACCAAAAGTGAGTCATCCAGATGGTAATATTATGGGGATGGAAGCATTAATGAGGTGGCCGATAGATAACGGTTTCGTCCCACCCTTTAAATTTATACCTGTTGCAGAATCTTCAGGTTTGATTTTCGAACTTGAATATTTTCTCATTCGCCAAGTATGTATTGATCTACAACGGCTGGAAGAGGCCAGTTTTGGCCATTTAACGGTCGCCGTTAATGTCTCAATTATGGTTTTGGAAAGTGACGATTTTTTTACCTATTTAAAGTCGACCCTGGAGCAATATCACATTGCTCCTTCAAAAATTTATATAGAATTGACGGAATCCATGACAATCAGAAATCAAGCGCTCATTATAGATCGCCTATCCCAGCTCAGGGAACTCGGGGTCAAATGTTCTCTGGATGACTTTGGTACCGGATATAATTCTTTAACCTATCTAAATGTATTACCCATTGATCAGATTAAAATTGATAAGTCTTTTGTAGACAATATTCATATAAGCGAGCGTACCCGATATTTAAATGAAGCCATTATTAATCTGGCTCATCACCTTAAATTAGAAGTGATCGCTGAGGGAATAGAATATCTGGAGCAATACCAGATTCTTTCAGACCTTAATTGCGACCAGACTCAGGGATATCTATTTTCAAGGCCGATTCCAATAGAGGAATTAATTCCCTGGATCACGGCACAAGAACCCTAATTTTCATTGCCATTCCATTATAATTAACGAACTTAATGTTGGGATGGTTACATACGGCATCCCAGAGATAACAGGCCAAATTAATGACTAATCAAGAAACCATAGATTTCGGATATCAACAGATACCGGTTGCCGATAAAGAAAACAAAGTTGCTGAAGTCTTTCATTCAGTTGCTAGCAAATATGATTTGATGAATGACATAATGTCCATGGGAATTCATCGGCTTTGGAAGCGGTTTACCGTTGAACTAAGCGGGGTTCGAAAAGGACAAAAGGTCCTGGACATTGCTGGCGGTACCGGAGATCTAACGGCCATTTTTTCCCAACTGGTGGGTCGCCAGGGTGAAGTCGTTTTAGCGGATATCAATGCATCTATGCTTTCGGTTGGCAGAGATCGATTGATTGATCGTGGGCATGCAGACAATATCCAATTTGTTCAGGCCAACGCCGAAGCTTTACCATTCCCTGATGATTATTTTGATTGCATCACCATTGCATTCGGATTGAGAAACGTGACTCATAAGAATAATGCTCTTGAATCTATGCTACGTGTACTAAAACCCGGTGGTCGATTATTAGTGCTGGAATTTTCCAAGCCTCAGTATGACTGGCTATCCAGGGTCTATGATCAATATTCTTTTAAAGCGCTACCTGCTATAGGCAAGGCGGTAACCAACGATGCCGAATCCTATAGATATCTAGCTGAATCTATTCGTATGCATCCTAATCAAGAGACATTGGCAGGTATGATGACAGACGCAGGTTTCGCCCAGGTAAAGTTTCACAATATGACAGGCGGCATCGTTGCGTTGCATCGAGGAATTAAGCCTTGAAGCAGATGGTTAAACTAGCGGCGCTGACATCGTTTGAAAAAATTATCAATAAACTACTGGCATACGACCCTTTAACCAGAGATCAGCTTGCAAACATTCAGGATGCTATCATCTGCATTGAGGTAGAAAACCCGGATTTTGTGTTTTGGGTTCATTTCACTGAACAACAGATCAGGCTTATCAGTGAATGGCATGATCCCGTAGACGCGACGATTAGAGGTTCACTTTCAAGCTTTTTAGCGCTAGCCAAAGAACAAGATAAAAATCAGGTGCTCATGCGGACCCGGATGGAAGTGGCCGGTAACACTCAGTTGCTTACACAGGTACAACAGTTAGCAGCTCAACTAGATATTGACTGGGAAGCTGCTATTGCCGACATTACTGGAGATGTACCAGGACATTTATTGGCTAGCGCCATCAAACAAGGATTCGGTTTCGCAAATGAAATAAAACGAAGTCTTGACCATTCATGGGGCAATTATTGGCAACATGAAACTGACACTTTGCTTCATGCTAACGAATACCAACAAACAGCGACAAACATTTCACAGCTTCGATTTGAAGCAGACCGACTAGAAGCGCGAATAAATAGGCTGATCAGGCATAGTGAGGCGCAATCATGAGAATCAGCCGACTAATCAGGGTAACCTGGATAACCTCTCGTTACCGTCTGGATAGATTTATTCCCACCGAACACCTGCCGCTGCATTTACGCTGCGTATTCTGGTTGATGCCATGGCGGGTTTTTATTGCTCCAAAGAATTCGCCTGCCGTGAATCTGAGACTGGCACTGGAAGCCTTGGGACCCGTCTTCATAAAATTCGGACAAATGCTATCTACTCGGCGAGATTTATTACCCAATGACATTGCTGATGAGCTTGCAAAATTACAGGATCAGGTTCCACCATTTCCTGGCAAACAAGCCAAGGACATCATCGAGAAGTCGTTAAAATATACTATTGAAGAGCTTTTCTCCCATTTTGAAGAAACGCCTTTGGCTTCCGCATCTGTCGCCCAGGTTCATCCGGCAACGCTAAAAGACGGCAGCCAGGTCGTTATCAAAGTGATACGTCCAGGCATTAAAACGGTAATTCAAAAGGATCTCCGGCTACTGGCAACCCTGGCTTATTTAATCGAAAAAATTCCAGACGGAAAACGTTTACGGCCCATCGAAGTGGTAG